>Ga0190271_10001142_pt1 | contig 14710 bp, 12 predicted proteins | sample Popmic356T_FD_133747 | JGI IMG/M metagenome (GOLD analysis project Ga0190271, IMG submission 133747) | Populus adjacent soil microbial communities from riparian zone of Weber River, Utah, USA - 356 T | ecosystem: Environmental > Terrestrial > Soil > Riparian zone | place: USA: Utah | collected...
TCCAGGAGGAGCGCGACCCGGCCGGGGTGGAGGATGTCGAGCGCGCTCGGCTCGAGGCGTTTCCGGCTGAGCTCGCGGACGACGCCCGCCGTGTCGTCCGTCTCGACGACGAGGGTCACGGCGCTCTGTGGCAGCGGATGGAGGCGTAGGGATACGCGCGCGACGAGCGCGAGCCTCCCCTCGGAGCCGCAGACGAGCTTGCCGAGGTCGTAGCCGGCGACGTTCTTCACGACCTTGCCGCCGGAGCTCGCGATCGTGCCGTCGCCGAGGACGAGCGTCACGCCCAGCACGAGGTCGCGCGGCGTGCCGAAGCGGTGCGAGAGCGGCCCGGAGAGCCGCCCGGCGAGGCAGGCGCCGATCGACGGATCGCCGGGCGGGTCGAGCGAGAGACGCTGACCGGCGGTTCGGAGCGCCTCCTGCAGCGCCGAGAGCCTGATCCCCGCCTCGACGGTGCAGGTGAGGTCGCCGGCCTCGTGCTCGAGCACGCGAGCCAGCCCGTCGGTCTCGAGGTCCGAGCCGATGCGCACACGGCGACCGGCGGCGCTCGCCTCGGTGAGGAACGCCGCGGCCTCCTCGACCGACGTCGGACGCATCAGAACCGCTCCGCCAGGCCGAGCCGCTCGAGGGGGTGGGCGCGATAGGGGCCGGGCACCTCGCCGCAGAGCCTCGGGGTGGGGAGCACCTTGCCGGGGTTGGCGAGCCCGTCGGGGTCGAACGCGCGCCGCACGCGCTCGAAGACCTCGAGGTCGCGCTCGGAGAACATCGACGGCATCGCGCACGCCTTGTCGACGCCGATCCCGTGCTCGCCCGTCAGCGAGCCGCCGGCATCGACGCAGGCGGCGAGGATTGCGTCCGCGAGCGCCTTCGCGCGCTCGTACTCCCCGTCCGCCGTCGCGTCGTAGAGGACGAGCGGGTGGAGGTTGCCGTCACCCGCGTGGAAGACGTTGCCCACCCTCAGCCCGTGCTCCTCGGAGAGCGCGTCGATGCGCCGCAGGACCGCAGGGAGCTTCGTCCGGGGCACGACCCCGTCCTGCACGTAGTAGTCGGGCGAGACACGTCCCATCGCGGCAAAGGCGCCCTTCCGTCCGCGCCAGAGGAGCGCCCGCTCGGACGCGTCGCTCGCCGTGCGCACCTCGAACGCCCCGGAGGCACGGCAGAGCGCCTCGACGGCCGCGGTGTCCTCCTCGACCTGCGCCGTGACCCCGTCGACCTCGACGAGCAGCACGGCGTCGGCGCCGTCGGGATAGCCGGGCGCGTACGCGGCCTCGGCCGCCTGGATCGTGAACCGGTCCATGATCTCCATCGCCGAGGGCAGGATCCCGGCGGCGACGATGCGGGACACGGCGTCGCCCGCCGCGTCGACGCTCGTGAAGGCGGCGAGCTGCGTCACGACGAGCTCCGGCTGGCGCACGATCCGGAGCGTCACCTCGACGGCGATCCCGAGGGTTCCCTCGGAGCCGATGATCACGCCGAGCAGGTCGGGGCCGTCGTCGGCGTCGATCGACTTCCCCCCGAGGACGAGCAGCTCGCCGTCGGGCAGGACGACCTTCGCGCCGGTGACGTGGTTCACCGTGAACCCGTGCTTGAGGCAGTGCGCCCCGCCGGAGTTCTCCGCGACGTTGCCGCCGATCGTGCACACCTGCTGGCTCGACGGATCAGGGGCGTAGAAGTAGCCGTCGTCGGCGACCGCTCGCGTGACGTCGAGGTTCGCGACGCCCGGCTGCACCACGACCCGCTCGCTCGCGAGGTCGACCTCGAGGATGCGGTTGAGGCGCGAGACCGAGACGACGATCCCGTCGGCGACGGGGAGGGCGCCACCCGAGAGGCCGGTACCCGCACCCCGCGCGACGAACGGGACGCCGTCGCGCGTGCAGAGCCGGAGCACGGCCTGCACCTCCTCGCTCGAGCCGGGCAGCACGACGCAGGCCGGCTGGGCCCGCCAGCCCGTGAGCCCGTCGCAGTCGTAGGTCGCGAGCCGCTCGGGCTCGGTGATCACGTACTCGTCGCCGAGCGCCGCCCGAAGGTCGCCGACGAGCTGTGCAGCGAGCGGCACGCCGTCGATCCTATCCCGGGCGATTCGACAGCATCGATCATCGATCATCGCTCGATTCGCAAGGTCGATGGGATAGGGTCGCGCTCATGACTCTCCCAATCTCGCGCCCCGGCAAGATCGTCTGCGTCGGGCTCAACTACAAGGATCATGCGGAGGAGCAGGGGGTCGAGCTGCCGACGGCACCGCTTCTCTTTGCGAAGTTCACGACCTCGCTCATCGGCCCCGGCGATCCGATCGTCATCCCGTCGCTCGTGACCAAGTGCGACTACGAGGCCGAGCTCGGCGTCGTGATCGGCACGACCGTGCGGGACGTCTCGAAGGAGAACGCGTTCGAGGCGGTCGCCGGCTACGTCGTCGCGAACGACGTGTCGGCTCGCGACCTCCAGTTCGCCGACGGCCAGTGGACGCGGGGAAAGTCGCCCGACACGTTCTGCCCGGTCGGCCCGCTGGTCTCGGCCGCCGACGTGCCGGATCCGCACGCGCTCGGCATCCGCGCGATCCTGAACGGCGACACCGTCCAGGACTCGTCGACGGCGAACCTCATCTTCGGGATCGACGAGATCGTGAGCTACGTCACGCAGACGACGACGCTCGAGCAAGGCGACCTCATCCTCACCGGGACGCCCGCCGGCGTCGGGGTCTTCCGCGACCCGCAGCGTCTGCTGCAGCCCGGCGACGAGATCACGATCGAGATCGACGGCGTCGGCTCGCTCACGAACCCGGTCGTCGCCCAGGGATGAGGACGTCGGGGTGAGGACGTCGCCGTGAGCACCATCTCCCGGACGGTGCTGCGCGAGCAGGTGAAGGACATCCTGCTCCACCGCATCGTGAGCGGGGAGCTCAAGCCCGGCGAGCGGCTCGTCGAGACGCGGATCGCAACCGAGCTCGGGACGAGCCAGGCGCCCGTGCGCGAGGCGCTTCGCGACCTCGAGCTGCTGCGGCTCGTCGAGTCGGAGCCGTTTCGCGGTGCCCGCGTCAGGGGCTTCGGCGAGGCCGAGCTGATCGAGGTCTACCCCGTCCGCGCCGTCCTCGAGGAGTTCGCGGCGAAGGAGGCGACGAAACAGCTCGCCGGTGACGTCGAGGTGCTGGAGGCCGAGCTCGAGGCGATGCGCGCTGCGGCGCGCCGGGGCGACATGAACGGGCTCGTCGAGCACGACATCGCCTTCCACCGGGTGATCGTCGAGTCGGCCGGCAACGCGGTGCTCGAGCAGTGCTGGAAGTCCCTCGGGGTCGAGGGCAGGATCACGATCTCGCTCTACGGCACGTACGTCGAGCCGCACGAGGCCGCCGAGCTGCACGTTCCGATCCTCGAGGCGATCCGCTCCGGCCCACCGGCGGTGGCGGGTCGGGAGGCGCGCAAGCACGTCGAGGCGTTCGCGCGGATCGCGCGGAGTCGGGTCAAGAGCCCGCCGGGCTCCGGTCGCTGAGCGCGCGCGGCACCGTCCCCGCCCTCGCGGGGCTCTTCCTGGCGGCGCTCGCGCTGCGGCCGCAGATCGTCGGGGTCGGCCCGCTGATCGAGCAGATCCAGGACGACCTCGATGCCTCGCACGCGCTCGTCGGCCTGCTCGGGACGATCCCCGTCCTCTGCATGGGCCTCTTCGCGCCCGTCGCCGCGTACCTCGGCGCCCGGCTCGGGACACGGCGCGCGATGACCATCGCCCTCGTGCTGATCGGCCTCTTCGGCGTCCTTCGCGCGATCGCGCCGAGCGCCTGGCTCGTGATCCTGCTCACATGGCCCGTCGGCATCGGGATGGGGCTCGGGAATGCGCTCGCGCCGCTCGTGGTGCGGGAGACGGTGCCGGAGCGCCCCGCCACCGGGACGGGGGTCTACACGACGGGGATCCAGCTCGGCTCGACCGTGGCGGCCGCACTCGCCGTGCCGATCGCCGCGCTGCTCGGCGGCTGGCGCGGAGCGCTCATCGCGTTCTCGCTCGGCTCGTGCGTCGTCGCCGTGGCATGGATCGTGCTCGGGCGGGGTGGCGCGCCCCACGAGCGGCCCACGCGCCTCGTCCCGCGGCTTCCCTGGCGCTCGCGCACGGCGTGGCTGCTAGCGGCGATCTTCGGCTCGATGGCGTCGGCGTACTACGGCCTCAACGCCTGGCTGCCGGACGCCTACGGAGAGCGGGGCTGGAGCGACGAGTCGGCGGGCATCCTCCTCGCCGGGATGAACCTGACCGCGATCCCGGCGTCGTTCCTCGTGCCGTGGCTCTCGGATCGCCACGGGGGACGGCGGCCCTGGCTCGCCGCGATGAGCCTCGTCTTCGTGACCGGGGGCGTCGGCCTGGTCGCGCTTCCCGCCGCGGGCTACCTGTGGGCGCTCCTCGCGGGGATCTCGCAGGGCGGCATGTTCGCGCTCGTGATGACGCTCCCGCTCGATCTCGAGGAGCGGCCGGAGCGTGTCGCCGCCCTCGTCGGGCTCATGCTCGGCGCCGGCTACACCGTCGGCGCCGTGTCGCCGTTCGTGCTCGGCGCCGTCCGCGACGTGACCGGCTCGTTCGACGCGGTGCTCTGGGTCTGCGCGGGGTTCCTCGCGCTGCTCTGCGTTCTCGTTCGCCTCGTGCCGCCTGCACCCGCCAGCTCGCCTGCCAGCACGTAGGGGCGAGGCTTGCCTCGCCCTCGAAGGGCGCGGAGCGACGAGGGCGAGGCGAACCTCGCCCCTACGAAGCGGGCGGATAGATGCGCTGGGCGTACTCCGTCACCATGCGCGCGGCCGAGAACCGCGGGCCGTTCGTCTTCAGCGACGCACGCACCATCTCGAGCCAGCGGCGCGGGATCCCGTGCTCGTCACGATCGTTGAAGAGGGGGAGCACCTGCTGCTCGAGCAGGTCGTACAGCGCATGCGCGTGGCGGCTGTCCTGCGCCGCCTCGTCCTCGCCCTCCGGCCCCGAGCCGTCGATCTCCCAGCCGTTCGTGCCGTCGTAGCCCTCGACCCACCAGCCGTCGAGCACGCTCAGGTTGAGGCCGCCGTTCGCCGCCGACTTCATCCCACTCGTCCCGCTCGCCTCGAGCGGCGGCCGCGGGACGTTCACCCAGACGTCGCACCCTCCGACGATCGGCCCGGCAACCGACAGGTCGTAGTTCTCGAGGAACGCGACCCGCGAGGTGATCCCGATCGACTGCGAGAGCGAGAACACGTCGACGAGCATCTGCTTCGCGTTCATGTCGAGCGGATGGGCCTTCCCGGCGACGATCATCTGAAGCGGCGGCCCGTCGGCGAAGATCCGGCGGACGCGCTCGGGGTCGTGCGTGAGCAGGAAGAGGCGCTTGTACGTCGCGATGCGGCGTGCGAAGCCGAGCGTGAGCGTGTCGGCCGAGAACGTCTCGGCGACCGCCCGCACGGTGTCGGGGTCCTCACCGCGGAGCAGCCGATCCTGCACGGACTTCGCCTTGACGTAGTCGACGAGCAGGCGTCGTGCCTCGTTGCGCGCGGCCCAAAGCTCGGCGTCGGGGATCTCGTCGACCGGCGTCCACGTCGAGGGATCGGCCGCTCGTGCGAGCCAGCCGTCGCCCAGGTAGCGGTCGAGGAGGACGCGGAGCGGAGGGGAGAGGAAGCTCGGTAGATGCACGCCGTTCGTGACGTGGGTGATCGGCACCTCGTCCGCGGGGGCGTCGCCGAAGAGCGGTCGCCACATCTCGCGCGCGACCTCGCCATGACGCAGGCTGACGGCGTTCGTCCGCCGCGTGTGCCGCAGCGCGAGCGGTGTCATTCCCGGCCACTCGTCGGTTGCGGGACGGGTGCGGCAGAGGTCGAGGAACCGTTCGTCGTCCATCCCGAGGCGCGCGGGCAGGGCCGCGAACGCGTCGCGGAGCGACTCGGGCTCGTAGGCCTCGTTCCCGGCGGGCACCGGCGTGTGGGTCGTGAACACGCACCGGTCGCGCGCCTGCGCGAGCGCGTCGTCGAGCGAGGTTCCCGCCGCGACGTCGTCGGCGGCGAGCTCGAGCGCCGCGAGCGCGGGATGACCCTCGTTGAAGTGGAGGACGCCGGGCTCGATCCCGAGTGCGCGCAGCGCCCTGACGGCGCCGATCCCGAGCAGCCCGTACTGCCCGAGGCGCGTGAGCGGGTTGCCTTCGTAGAGACGCGCGGTGATCCAGCGGTCGACCGGGTCGTTCTCGTCGAGCTCGGTGTCGAGGAGGTAGAGCGGGACGCGGCCGACCTCGACGCGCCAGACGTGGAACGCGACCTCGCGCCCGGAGAGCGGGAACGTCAGCCGCAGCGGTGCATCGTCCGCGCCGAGCACCTGGACGGTCGGCAAGTGCTCGGGGACGATCTGCGTCCAGTACTCGTGCTGGAGGCCCGTCCGGTCGACGCGCTGCTGGAAGTAGCCCTTCCGGTAGAGGAGCCCGACGCCGACGACGGGCAGCGCGAGATCGCTCGCCTGCTTGAGGATGTCCCCCGCGAGCGCGCCTAGTCCCCCCGAGTAGATCGGCAGCGAGGGGTGGATGCCGAACTCTGCGCAGACGAACGCAACCGGGCCGTCGAGTGCCTCGATCGCCGTGTCCGGCCGGGCACGGTCGCCCTCGATGACCTCCGCGAGGCGCTCCACGCGCTCGCCGAGCGAGCCGTCGCGGCCGGCGGCCTCGAATGCGTGCGGGGCGAGATCCTCGAGCTGTCGGACCGGGTTGCGGCCGTTGAGCTCCCACGCGAGCGGATCGAGCGAGCGGAAGAGCTCGGCGCCGTCGGGATCCCACGACCACCGGTAGTCGAACGCGATCCGGGCGAGCGGGGCGAGCTCGGCCGGGAGCCGCGACGCGATGTGGGCGGCCCGCAGGTCCGCCTCGCGGGCGCCGGGGAGGGCGGTGATGTCGACGAGACGCGTCGTGCTCACGGCGGCCCAAGCTAGCCGAGGCGTCGGCTCGCTCGCGGCGCCTCCGGTCGTCAGCCGGCGTCGCGGAAGTGCGCGATCGTGGCCGCAACACCCTCGGCGAGCGGCGTGCGGGGGAACGTCCCAACAGCGCGGTCGAAGCCGACGGCCTCCAGCTCCGCCGGGAACGGCAGCCGCTCACCGCTCCAGGTGACCTCGGCCCCTGGCACGACGGCGCGGATCGCCTCGACGATCTCCTCGACCGATGCGGCGACGCCCGGCGCGTTGTACACCGCTGCGCCGGCCCCCGGGTCATGGGCTGCGAGGAGAGAGGCGCGAGCGACGTCCGGCGCGTAGTCGTACTGGGCCGTGCCCGTGAAGCCGATCTCGTATGGCTCTCCGCGCACGGCTGCGAGCATCGCCGCGGTCGGGCCCGAGGTCATTCCCTGGTCACGGCCGGGGCCGTAGACGACGTACGGGCGAAGCCCGACCGAGGGGAGGCCCGCGTCTGCGGCATAGACCCGTGCAAGGCCTTCGTCGGCGAGCTTGGAGACGCCGTAGAGGGTGCTCGGCGACGTCCCGCCGCTCTCGGGCGCGGGTGAGGGATCGGAGGCGTTGTACACCGCGGTCGAGCTCGCGTATGCAATCCCGGGGATGCGATCGAGGCGGCGTGAGACGGCGTCGAACACGTTGACCGTGCCGGCGACGTTGACGCGCATCCCCAGGGGCGGGTTCGCCCGCACGAACGGCACCTGGAGCGCCGCGAGGTGGACGACGCGTGTGATCTCGTGCTCGTCGAGTGTCCGCTCGAGCGCCTCGAGCTCGGTGATGTCCCCGCGAACGAGGGTCACGCGCTCGCTGTCGGCGCCGAGCACGAGCCGCAGCCTTGCGCGGTCCTCGCCGAGGTCGTAGCCCACCACGTGGTCGCCGTCGGCGAGCGCGGCGCGCGCCGTCCAGGCGCCGAGGCACCCGAGCACTCCGGTGACGAGGATGGTCTCAGGCAAGGGGCGCATCCTGGTAGACGGTGACCGCCTCGGTGAAGAACTCGAGCGCCGCCCGGCCCTGCTCGTGCGGGCCGAAGCCCGATCCCTTGAGGCCACCGAAGGGGACGTGGACGTCGGCGCCCGCGGTCTGGGAGTTGACGTGGAGGATGCCCGCCTGGAGCTCCTCGGAGAATCGCTGCACCGTATGGAGGTCGCGCGTGAAGATCGAGGCGGCGAGCCCGAACCGCACGGCATTCGCCCGCTCGAGGGCGTCGTCGAGCGTCGTGTACCGATAGAGCGAGGTCACCGGCCCGAAGACCTCCTCGCACGAGAGGTGCGCATCGTCGGCGACGTCCTCGAAGACGGTCGGCGCGACGAGGTAGCCCGTGTCGTCGGCTCGCTCCCCGCCCGCGAGCACCGTGCCGCCGTCTTCGCGGGCCTGCTCGATCGCGCCGAGCACCTCGTCGAAGGCCGTCTCGGTGACGAGCGGGCCAACCTCCGTCTCCGGGTCGAGCGGATCGCCGACCTTGCCGGCCGCGACCCGTGCGAGGAGCTTCTCGCGGAAGGCGTCGTACACCGTCTCCTGCACGAGGATCCGGCGCGTGGCGGTGCACTTCTGGCCCGCCGACCAGAACGCTCCCGCGTACGCCGCCTCGACGGCACGGTCGAGCTCCGCGTCCGCGGCGACGACGAGCGGGTTCTGGCCGCCGAGCTCGAGCTGCACGCGGCAGCCGCGCGCGGTCGCTACCTCGCGGACGCCGTGTCCGACGGCGACCGAGCCCGTGAACGAGAGCGCCCGCACCTCGGGGCTCTCGACGAGCGCCGCCCCGACCTTCGCGCCCGGCCCGGTGAGCACGTTGAGCACGCCGGGCGGCAACCCCGCCTCGGCGAACGCCTCCGCGACGTGGAGGCCCGTGCGGGGCGCGTCATAGGCGAGCTTCAGCACGACCGCGTTGCCGTGGATCAGGGCGGGCGCAAGCTTCCAGACCGGGATCGCGAGCGGGAAGTTCCAGGGCGTGATCAGCGCGACGACGCCGAGCGGGCGACGGACGGTGTAGAGGCGCTGGAGCGGCACCGAGGCCGCGTACACCTCGCCGATCGGACGCCACGCCTCGCCGGCGGCGAAGCGGAGGATCGCCGCGCCGCGGCCGGCCTCGAGGCGCGCTTCGCGCAGCGGCTTCCCCATCTCGGCCGTCATGTCGCGCGCCACCTGCTCGACCCGGGCCTCGAGCGCGTCCGCCGCCTTGACGAGGAACGCGCCGCGCGCCGGTGCGGGGAGCGCCGCCCACGCGGGCGCCGCCGCCGCTGCCGATTCGACCGCCGCCGCGGCGTCGTCCGCGTCCGAAGCCTGGAACGTCCCCGTGACCTCCTCGGGCCGCCAGGGGTTCCGCTTCTCGTAGGTGGCGTCGCTCGACGCCTCGCGCCATTCCCCTCCGACGTAGTTCCGCGCAGGCGCGCTCGTTGCCGTCTCCGTCATCAGTACCACCCTTCGTCTGGCCCCGACACGAGGTCACCGGCGAGCACGACGGGGTTGGCGAGCGTGCCGATCTCGGGGACGTGGATCTCCACCCAGTGGCCCGGGAGGAGTGTGAACGACTCGGGCGGCACGAGGCCGGTCCCGGTGAGGAGCACGGACCCCGGCGGGACGGGGTTGTCGCGCAGGAGCCAGTCCACGAGCTCGGAGAACGAGCGCACCATCTCCTTCGTCGTCGTGCGGCCCTCGTACGCGACGACGCCGTACTCGTCGAGGATCCGCATCCCGATCACGAAGCTCTCCGGCTCGCTCTCGGGGACGAAGACAGCCGGCCCGATCGCGCAGGCTCCGGCATAGACCTTCGCCTGACTGAGGTACAGCGGGTTCGCGCCCTCGATCTCGCGCGACGAGACGTCGTTGCCGATCGTGTAGCCGAGGATCCGGCCACGCTCACCGAGGACGAGCCCGATCTCGGGCTCGGGCACGTTCCAGACCGAGTCCCCGCGGATCCCGATCGGCTCGAACGGCCCGACCGTCCGCCGGGAGAGCGCGTCCTTGAGGAAGAGCTCGGGGCGCTCCGCCGCGTAGACGAGGTCGTAGACGTCCGGCTTGGCGTCGTCACCCGGAGCTGCCTCCCGGTTCGAGCGGTAGGTGACGCCGGCACACCAGACCTCGGGCGGATCGAGCGGCGTCCGAAGCATCACGTCGGTGGGGAACGCGAGCGTCTTCGGATCGGTGGCCTCGACGACGTCGGTCTCCACCTCGAAGGTGCCGCCCCGCAGGACCGGCAGCGGGTCGTCCGTCCCCTGGACCGGCGAGAACGACCCTTCCTGCTCGAGCTCGACACCGATCCTGAGCACGCCCTGCAGGTCGGTCCAGCGGATCACGCGTCGCATCTCACCTCTGCCGCTCGCGCGGGGTGCGCTGCTCTCCCCGGACGCCCCCTCCGGCGCCTGCTCACGTGAACCGTCCCGTGGAGAGCTCGCTCGCGTGCGCGACGGGGTTCGCGAGCGTGCCGACCTCCGGAACGTGGATCTCGACCCACTGGCCGGGGAGGAGCGTGAAGTCGTCGCCCGGCACGAGCCCCGTGCCCGTCAGCAGGAGCGTCCCCGGCGGGACCGGGTTCTCCTTGACGAGCCAGCCGACGAGCTCCTTGAACGTGCGCACCATCTCTGCCGTCGTCGTCCGGTCCTCGTAGGCGATCGAGCCGTCCTCCGCGGTCACCCGGATCACGATCTGGAAGGCCTGCGGCTCGTAGCGCGGCACGTAGAGCGACGGGCCGACCGCGCAGGCGCCGGCGAACACCTTCGCCTGACTCAGGTAGAGCGGGTTCGCCCCTTCGATCTCCCGCGACGAGACGTCGTTGCCGATCGTGTACGCGAGGATCCGGCCGCGCTCCCCGACGACGAGGCCGATCTCCGGCTCCGGGACGTTCCAGACCGAGTCACCGCGGATCCCGATCGGCTCGAGCGGCCCCACGGTCCGTCGGCAGCCGGCGTCCTTCAGGAAGAGCTCGGGCCGGTTCGCCTCGTACACGAGGTCGTAGACGTCCTGGACTGCGCTTTCCGCCATCCGGGCATCCCGGCTGCGGCGGTAGGTGACGCCGGCGCACCACACCTCGGGAGGATCCCACGGCATGAGCAGCGTGCGCCCACCGCCGAGCTCGAGGCCGACCTCGTCCTCGAGGGGGATCGGCGCCTGCTCGACCGGGAACGACTCCCCCTGCAGCAGCCGCATCGGATCGTCGGTCCCGAGGATCGCGTGGAACACACCGTCTTTCAGCGGCTCGACGCCGAGCGAGACACGACCTTCCTCGTCGACCCAGCGGATCAGGCGGCGCATCAGTAGACCGCCCGGCCTCCGGAGATGTCGTAGGTGGCGCCCGTCGAGAAGGAGCACTCCTCGCTCGCGAGCCAGCAGGCGAGCGCCGCGACCTCCTCCGAGGCGCCCATCCTGCCCATGGGAATCCGCTCGACCATGTAGCCCACGTGATCCTCCGTGAGGCCGTCGAGGATCGGGGTCTCGATCACCGCCGGCGCGATGCAGTTGACGAGGACGCCCGTGCGCGCGACGTCCTTGCCGATCGCCTTGGTGAGGGCGATGACCGCCGCCTTCGCCGCCGAGTACGCGGCCGCCATCGGGTTGCCCTCCTTGCCGGCGATCGAGGCGACGTTGACGATCCGCCCGTACCCCCGGCCGACCATCCCGGGCAGCACCGCGCGGTTGCAGAAGAAGACGCCGTCCGCGTCGATCGCCATCACGCGCCGCCATTCCTCGTCGGTCACCTCGACGGTGGGCAGCGAGGCGCCGGGAATCCCGGCTGAGCAGACGAGGATGTCGACAGGCCCGAGCTCGGCGGTCGCCCGCGACACGGCCGCATCGACCTGGGACGAGTCGGAGACGTCAGCCCTCAGCGCGAGCGCGCCGTCGGGCGCCGTGCCGTCCAGGTCGAGGGTCGCGACGCGAGCGCCCTCGGCGAGCAGGCGCACGGCGGTCGCCGCGCCGATGCCGCTCGAGCCTCCGGTGACGAGCGCGACGCGACCCGAGAAGCGATCTTCGATCGTCCGCGTCACGGCGATTACCCTAACTTCTGCGTCATGGCCTTCGACCCCGTCACCGACTATCCGCTCGGGTCGCGGCGCCCGGATCTCGTCCGGACGCCGACGGGACGGGCCCTGGACGAGGTGACGCTCGCCGCCGCGCGCGAGGGCGCGCTCACCGTGGCCGACATGCGGGCGACGGCGGAGACGCTCGGTCTGCAGGCGCAGGTCGCCCGCGCCGCAGGCAGGACGCAGCTGGCCGAGGGGCTCGAGCGCGCCGCCGAGCTGACCGAGGTCCCCGACGACGAGCTGCTCGCGATCTACACCGCTCTGCGACCGGGCCGCTCGACCGCGGAGCAGCTCGAGGGCTGGGCGGCGCGGCTCGACGGGCTCGGCGCGACGCGGAACGCCGCCTTCGTGCGCGAGGCGGCAGGCGTCTACGCCGACCGAAGCCTGCTGACCCGTGACTGAGACACCGCGTAGCGGGCGCTTCGTCGCGCGAGAAGGGTCGGAGCTGCGGCGTGAGCTGCTCATCGAGCCCTGGCCCGAGCTCGGCCTCGTCGCCGCCGACGGCCCGGCCGACCCCGAGCCCGAGCTGGTGATCGATGACGGGGTCGTGACGCGCCTCGACGGCAAGAAGGCGGCCGAGTTCGACGTCATCGACCGGTTTCTCGTCGCCCACGGGCTCGACCTCGAGGTCGCGGCCGAGGCGATGGCGCTCCCGGACGAGCGGATCGCCCGGATGCTCGTCGACGTCGACGTCCCACGCGAGGAGCTCGTCCGCCTGGCCCGCGGCCTGACGCCGGCAAAGCTCGCCCGCGTCGTCGGGATGCTGGACCCGGTCGAGCTGATGATGGCGCTCAAGAAGCTGCGCGCGCGGCGCGACCCTGGGAATCAGGCGCACGTGACGAATCTCAAGGAGAGCCCGGCCCTCCTCGCGGCCGACGCCGCCGAGGCGGCGCGTCGGGGGTTCGACGAGCTCGAGACCACGGTCGGCGTGGCGCGCTACGCGCCGCTGAACGCGCTCGCGCTCCTCGTCGGCTCGCAGACCGGGCGACCGGGCGTGATGACCCAGTGCGCGGTCGAGGAGCGGCGCAACCTCGAGCTCGCGATCCGCGGGCTCGTCACCTACGCGGAGACGCTCTCCGTGTACGGCACCGAGCCGGTCTTCGCGGACGGTGACGACACGCCGTGGTCGAAGGCCTTCCTCGGCTCGGCGTACGCCTCCCGCGGGGTCAAGGTGCGCTTCACCTCCGGTACGGGCTCCGAGGCGCTGATGGGCCACGCGCAGGGCCTCTCGATGCTCTACCTCGAGGCGCGCTGCATCTCCGTCGTCCGCGCGGCCGGCGCGCAGGGTGTCCAGAACGGCTCGATCTCCTGCGTCGCGCTCGTCCTCTCCGTGCCGGGTGGCACCCGCGCGATCCTGGCCGAGAACGTCCTCGCTGCGTGGCACGACCTCGAGGTGGCCTCCGGCAACGACGCGATCGCCTCGCACTCCGCGATCCGCAAGACCGCGAAGCTCATGGGCCAGTTCCTCCCGGGCACCGACTTCGTCACCTCCGGCTACTCCGTCATGCCGCGCCGCGACAACACCTTCGGCGGCGGCAACTACGACGCCGACGACCTCGACGAATGGCTCACGCTCCAGCGCGACTGGCAGGTCGACGGCGGCATCGAGCCCGTCGCCGAGGACGAGCTCCTCCGCGTGCGGAAACGTGCAGCGCGCGCGACGCAGGCCGTCTTCGCCGAGCTCGGGCTGCCCGTCGTGACCGACGCGGAGGTCGACGCCGCCACGCACGCGCACGGGAGCCCCGACCTGCCGGACCGCGACCGCGCGGCCGACGTCGAGGCGGCGGACGAGCTTCTCCGGCGCGGGACGTCGGCGCTCGACATTGCTCTCGCGCTCGACCGGGCCGGCTTCGAGGACGTCGCCGAGGCGGTGCTCGGGATGCTCCGCCAGCGCGTCGCCGCCGATTACCTGCAGACCGCGGCGGTGATCGAGCCGGACGGCCTCGTCCGCTCGGCGGTGAACGACCCGAACGCCTACCTCGGCCCGGGCACCGGCTACCGGCTCCAGGGCGAGCGCTGGGAGCTCCTACAGGCGCTTCCGCACGTCGTCGACCCGCGCACTCTCGGGAGCGGCCAGGACGGCACGCCCGCGTTACGGGAGGAGCCTGCGGCCGCGGAGCACGGCGACGACCCGGCCGAGGTCGTGATCGCGGTCGGCCCGGCGTTCGCCGACGGCCTCCGGGAGACGATCAACGGGCTGACGCACGACGACGTGCTCGCCGCAGTGACCGATGGCATTCGCGCTGCAGGCGCCACTGCCAGGGTCCTGCGCATCCGCCGGGCGGCCGACGTCGCGTTCATCGCCCACGACGGCGCCCGCCTCTCCGGGTCGGGCATCGCACTCGGCCTCCAGTCGAAGGGAACCGCGGTCATCCACCGCGCCGACCTCGAGCCGCTCGACAACCTCGAGCTCTTCGGGATGAGCCCGCTCTACACGCTCGAGAGCTACCGCGCGATGGGCCGCAACGCCGCCGGCTACGCGCTCGGGCAGCGCGTCGGCCCGGTTCCGACCGAGCTCGACAACTTCGCCCGCGCGAAGCTCATCGTGCGCACGACGCTGCTCCACGCGAGGGAGGCCGCGGCCGTCATCCCGGGCGCGCCGGCGGTCGAGCTCGCCCAGCATTAGCGCCCGACGGCGGGACGGCGGGACGCGGGCAGAGCCCCCGTCCCGAGCACAGGTCAATGCTCGCGTAAGCCCGCTGCCCGCTGTTCAGCCGCGAGACGCCGCTCCGCCTCGTCCTCCTCCCGGAAGAGTCGGACGAGGAGCCAGACGATCGCGGCGAAGAAGA
>Ga0190271_10001143_pt1 | contig 14710 bp, 13 predicted proteins | sample Popmic356T_FD_133747 | JGI IMG/M metagenome (GOLD analysis project Ga0190271, IMG submission 133747) | Populus adjacent soil microbial communities from riparian zone of Weber River, Utah, USA - 356 T | ecosystem: Environmental > Terrestrial > Soil > Riparian zone | place: USA: Utah | collected...
AACGACCGTGGCCACGAGCGACACGTAGGACGAGCCAATGGTGACGCCGGCGATGGGTACCGTCACGAGCTGCACGCCGCCCCACGCCATCACGAGCGCCGCGAGCACCTGACCGGCGAGCTTCGCCATCCAGTCGAGATCCCAGATGTCGTCGGCAACACCAAGCGCACATACGAGCGCGGCGCCCGCGAGCACGGCCCACGCGGAGCGGCTCACGTTGAAGACCGGGTCCAGGAAGGGGATGGCGCTAGCAAAGACAATGCCCGACGCTATGCCGAGAAAGATGGCCACTCCCCCGAGGCGCGGGGTTGGGGTCTTGTGCACATCGCGAGCGCGCACAGCGGTGACGGCACCCGTGCGGAACGCGAGGTGGCGCATGGCTGGCGTCGCGATGTAGGTGAGCAGCGCCGCGATCGCCATCAGGATGAGGTAGACCTTCACCCGGCGGCTCCTGGTGGGTCCTCTGGCACGAGCGCCTGTTCGCCCACGATCTCGACGAGCTCCTCGCGGCTCACTCCCCCTGCGCGGACGATCCTGAGTAGCGCGCCAGTGGCGTCGACGATAGTCGATGCGACGCCGAGTGGCGCGTCTCCACCGTCGAGGTACACGGCGACGGAGTCACCCAGCTGTTCCCTCGCACCATCGGCCGTTGTCGCGGCAGGCTGGCCCGTTAGGTTTGCGCTCGTGACCGCGAGCGGGCCCGTGCGCTCGAGCAGCGCGAGCGCGGCTGGGTGCGCGGGGACGCGCAGCGCAACAGTGCCGTGAGTGTCGCCGAGGTCCCACGCGAGGCTCGGCTGCGCCCACACGATCACTGTGAGAGCGCCGGGCCAGAAGGCCTCCATAAGAGCCTGCGCGCTAGCCGGGACGTCGCGACCGAGCCCGTCCACGGTCCTTACCGACGGAATCAGCACGGGGGGCGGCATCTGCCGGCCCCGACCCTTGGCCGCGAGGACAGCCGCCACAGCGTCGGGCTGGAAGGCGTCCGCACCCACGCCGTACACCGTGTCCGTTGGCAAGACCAGGACCGCGCCCCGCTCCGCGGCGGCCACGGCGGCGTCGAGCGACGGTCCCCACGTGGCGGGATCAAAGCAGGGCAGAATCACGCGGACCAGTCTCTCAGACCGGGCGGCGATGGCGGGTGCAGCGCGCTCAGGCGCCGATGCGGCGCGCCACGAGCATGCGGTCACGGCCCGTGAGGTCCTGGACCGTCGCCGCATCTTCCCAGTACACGGAGGACGTCGCGAATTCGCGCAGCGACTGTCCCTGGCGATCGCCGTGCTCGACGATCAAAGTGCCGCCGATGCGAAGCAGGCGCACGGCCTCGTCGATGATCGCGCGCGGCACCCCGAGCCCATCACTGCCGAGGCCGTAGAGCGCCTCGGGCGGGTCGTAGAGCGCTACCTCGAGGTCGATGGGTACGGCGTCGCTTGGGATGTATGGAGGGTTGGTGACGACGACGTCCGCGCACGCGTCGAAGTGGCGCAGGCAATTGCGCGCGTCGGCGTGCACGGTCCGAATGCGCTCTCGCACCTCTATGGGCTGCGCGCGGACGTTCCGGCGCAGGTAAACCCACGCCTCCTCGCTCGCCTCAACGAGGGTTACCAGGGCGTTCGGCACCTCGTTGGCGATCGCGAGGCCGATCGCGCCAGAGCCCGCGCAGAGGTCGGTGACCCTGACCGGCTTGCCCGCCGCCGCGGCGCTCTCGTGCAAAACTGCATGGGCGGCATCGATGGCTGCCTGTGCCACCGTCTCTGTCTCTGGCCGCGGAATGAACACCCCGGGACCCACCTCGAGCTCGAGCCCACGGAAGTAGGCGCGGCCGGTGATGTGTTGGAGAGGCTCGCGCTCGATGCGGCGAATGACGCGAGACTCGAGAAGGTCGAGGTCTGCGCCCTCGGGCCACTCGTCGTCCCTCGCTGCCGCGACTCGCACGTCGCTCGGCTCCACGCCGAGCGTGTGGGCAATGAGCACGATGGCGTCGACGTCGGGAGACGGAACCCCAGCGTCGGCCAGGCGGCGCGCAGTGGAGCGCACCCGTGCGCCGATCGTTGGCACGGAGTTACTCGGCTCCCGCGAGGCGAGCGGCCTCGTCGGCGTCGAGCGCGGATTGGATCACGGGGCCAAGGGCGCCTTCGAGCACCTGGTCGAGGTTGTACGACTTGTAACCCGTGCGGTGATCCGCGATGCGGTTCTCCGGGTAGTTGTAGGTGCGGATGCGCTCTGAGCGGTCAACGGTGCGCACCTGTGACTTGCGCAGGTCGCTCGCCTCGGCGTCGGCCGCCTCCTTCTGCACGGCGAGCAGGCGCGCGCGCAGGATGCGGAATGCGGACTCCTTGTTCTGAAGCTGGCTCTTCTCGTTCTGGCAACTCACCACGATCCCCGTGGGGATGTGCGTGAGGCGAACGGCGGAGTCTGTGGTGTTGACCGACTGGCCGCCGGGGCCGGAGCTGCGGAACACGTCGACGCGCACGTCGTTGGGATCGAGCTCAACCTCGCCAACGTCCTCGACCTCTGGGAAGACGAGCACGCCGGCTGCCGAGGTGTGGATGCGGCCCTGGGACTCCGTGGCCGGTACGCGCTGAACACGATGAACCCCACCCTCGTACTTGAGGTGTGCCCACACGCCGTCTTCGGGCTGCACTGCGCCGGACGACTTCACGGCAACCGAAATGTCCTTGTAGCCACCCATGTCCGTGTGGTTGGACTCAAGGATCTCGGTCTTCCACCCCTGCGACTCCGCGTACTTGAGGTACATGCGCAGCAGGTCGCCAGCGAACAGCGCGGACTCCTCGCCGCCCTCGCCGGACTTGATCTCGAGGATCGCGTCGCGGGCATCGTCTGGGTCGCGAGGGATGAGGATGCGGCGCAGAGTCTCGGTGGCCTCCTCGACGGTTGCCTCCAACGCGGGAACCTCGGCGGCAAACTCGGGATCGACGCCTGCCATGTCCCTCGCGGCCGCGAGGTCCTCCGCGGCGGCAGACCATGCGCGGTGCGCGGCGACAACACGCCCGAGCTCCGCAAAGCGGCGCCCAAGCGTGCGAGCCCGCCCAGCGTCGCCATGGACGCTGGGGTCGGCCAACTGCCGCTCTATGTCTGCGTACTCATCCAGCAGTGGCTGGACGGCCGCGAAGGCCTCGGCCACTGGGGGCGTTACTTGGCGGCGCCGTAGCGCTTCTCGAAGCGCGCCACGCGACCACCGGTGTCCATGATCTTCTGCTTGCCCGTGTAGAACGGGTGGCAGGCATAGCAAACCTCGACGCTGATCGCGCCGCTCGTCACGGTGGACTTGGTGTCAAAGGTGTTGCCGCAGGTGCACGTGACAGTGGTGGCCACGTACTCGGGGTGAATGTCCTTCTTCATGATCTCCCTTAAAGGTGCCGCCGGGTCCGAGTACATATCTTGCGTCGGTGAACCGGCTGGCCAGCGTTCTATTGTGCCAGGTTTGCGCGATCCGCGCTAACCCTCACTCTGTACAACGCCTAGGTATTCCTGCGAGGACCTCAGGTCCGGATCCTTTGCGTCGCGGGCTGCTGCGAGGACACTTCGTACGTTTGGCTCGACACTGTGTCCGGGTGACGCGGTGTCCAAGTGACGCGGTGTCCAAGTGACGCGGTGTCCAAGTGACGCAGCGAGCGCCCACAGCGCCGAAGCGGACCCTTCCCCTCACACGAGCCCACGACGTGCGGAAACCGGACCTGAGGTCCTCCCAGGACGCGAGATGCCCCGGCGCGCAATGCACCGGGGCCCCTCGCTGCGGGGTTGCCCCGCGAACTACTACTTGTCGTCGAGGTCCGCGCCTGGCGTGGTCTTCGCCACCTGCATGAGGAACTCTGCGTTGGTCTTGTTCTCCCTGAGCTTGCCAAGGAGGAGCTCCGCGGCGGCCTGGTTCTCGAGTCCCGTGAGCACGCGGCGGAGCTTCCAGCTGACCTTGAGCTCCTCGGGGCTGATGAGAATTTCTTCGCGGCGCGTGCCGGACGCATTGACGTCCACGGCGGGGAAGATGCGGCGATCCGCGAGCTGTCGCGAGAGCTTGAGCTCCATATTGCCCGTGCCCTTGAACTCCTCGAAGATGACCTCGTCCATCTTGGAACCGGTCTCTACCAGGGCAGTTGCAAGGATCGTGAGCGATCCGCCGTGCTCGATGTTGCGCGCGGCGCCAAAGAACTTCTTGGGTGGGTACAGCGCGGAAGAGTCAACGCCACCGGACAAGATGCGGCCCGACGCTGGGGCGGCAAGGTTGTACGCGCGCCCTAGGCGAGTGATGCCGTCGAGCAGGATCAGAACGTCCTGGCCCATTTCAACAAGACGCTTTGCGCGCTCGATCGCGAGCTCGGCGACCATCGTGTGATCGGCCGCGGGGCGGTCGAACGTCGAGGCGATGACCTCGCCCTTAACGGAGCGCTGGAAGTCGGTGACCTCCTCAGGGCGCTCGTCAACGAGCACGATCATGAGGTGGACCTCAGGATTGTTCACGGCAACCGCGTTGGCAATTGACTGCATGACGAGCGTCTTGCCGGCCTTGGGCGGCGAGACGATGAGGCCGCGCTGGCCCTTACCGATGGGCGCCACCAGGTCGATGACGCGGTTGGTGAGGTTGCGCGGGTCGGTCTCGAGGTGGAGGCGCTCCTGCGGGTACAGCGGCGTGAGGTCGCCGAAGTCTGGACGACCCTTCGCGGCCTCTGGGTCGAGGCCATTAACCGTGAGAATCGAGCCGAGCGCAGAAAACTTCTGGCGCTGACCGCGCTCGCCCGGTCGCGGAGCGCGGGCGGTGCCGGTGACGGCGTCGCCGCGACGCACGCCGTACTTGCGCACCTGGTTCATCGAGATGTACACGTCGGACTTACCCGGAAGGTAGCCAGTGGTGCGAATGAAGGCATAGTTGTCGAGAACGTCGACGATGCCGCCAACAGGGGTCAGCTCCTCGTCGTCCCTAACGTCGTCCTCGTCGGGAGCCTCGATCGGAGCGCCCACAGGGAGGTCGCCATTGCGACCGCGACCGCGACCGCGACCGCGGCGTCGGCGGCCAGAGCGGTCGTCATCGCCATATTGGTCGGCCTGCTGATCGGTTCCCTGTCGGTCGCCACCCTGCTGATTTCCGCCCTGCTGGTTGCCCGCCTGGCGGTTGCGCTGCGACTGCTGGTTGCGCTGTGTCTGCTGGTTGCGCGGTGACTGCTCGGCGACAGCGTCGTCTGCCGTGGCATCGGCTCGCGGGGCCTCGATGCGGACGCCATCGTTCAGCGCCGCCTCGGTGACGGCGCGAGCAGCACGGCGGGCGCGCGCTGCGGCGTCCTCCTGCTCTGGCGCTTGGTGTGAGGTCTCCTGCTGCGACGTGTCCTGCTGAGACGAGTCGTGTAGCGGATTCTCTCGCTGGCGCTTTTCTTGTTGCGGGGCCGCGGTCGGCGCTCCGCCATTCGAGATGGCCTCCACGAGGTCACTCTTGCGCATCTTGGCAGTGCCGGAAACTCCGAGTTCGCTGGCGAGAGCCTGCAACTGCGGAAGCTTCATGGCGCTGAGAGCCGCGGTGTTGCCTGCGGCCGTTGTGGTGGTGTCTGTCACCTTAGTTTCCCTCCATCGCACGAGCCCCTGTGGCTCCAGAAGTGCGAGATTCTCCACGTAGATTCGCTCGGCAGAACGTCATCGCCTGCGGGCGTCTGAAACGTGGGTTGCTGTCCGCCGGGGCGATATGCGCCTTCCGTGGGAAGCGTGGCTAGCGTACACCCGCGTCGGGCGCCCGAACAAACGGCCGAAACCCCTCGCGCCGAATTGCCCGGACCCCCCGTACGGCCTACGCTCACGAGTGGAGCGAGCATGGAGCTCGTCGCTTGAGCCAGGAGGTGCCACCCGTGGCTGCTGGACCTGTAGAAATTGTCACCATTGGGTTCGAGAAGGGCAACTTTCAGGGCCTCGCCCTGCAGGAGCTTGCCAAGGTAATTGACGCGGGAACGATCACCCTCATTGACGGCGTGTTTGTTCACAAGTCGGGCGAGCACGAGTACGAAATCGCCGAGTTCTCGCAGGTGCCCGAGCTCGGGGGGCTCGTCGCGATCGCTGCCCGAGTAGACGGCGTCATTAGCGAGGACGACATCGACACCGTTGCCGATGAACTTCCCGTGGGTAGCGCCGCCGCGGTGCTCGTCTTTGAACACACGTGGATCATTCCGCTGCGCGACGCCATCTTTGGCGCGGGCGGCACCCTGCTTGACACGGTCCGGATCCCCGGTCCCGTGGTGGACGAACTGCTCGCCGAACTCGCCGAGCTTGAGGAGGCCTGATCATGCCCATTGGACGCGTAGGACGCCCAGGACTCGTTGGAACCATGGCTCGCACCGCGGTCGTAGCTGGCACGGCAACCGCCGTTTCCGGCAATGTGCAGCGGCGCCAAATGGGCAGGCAGGACGCCAAGAATCAGGCCGCCTATGAAGCGGAGCAGGTCGATGTAAACGCCGCGCAGATGGCCGCCATGCAGCAGCAAATGGCACAGATGCAGGCACAGCAGGCCGCCGCACCCGCCCCGGCGGTCGGCGGCATCAGCGACGACGTCATGACCAAGCTGACCCAGCTCGCAGAGCTGAAGAACGCTGGAGTGCTGTCCGAAGAAGAGTTCGCGGCCGCGAAGGCCAAGCTGCTCGGAGTATGACTGAGGCGGCCGTCCCGCGTGTGACGAGGTGGGGAGCGAAGCTCAACACCATCGATTACATGCGGGAGGCCGTCTTTTTCGACGGCAAGGGCGTGACAGCGCAGTACACGCGCTTCTGGATGCTCTTGGTCCTGTCCTCGGCGATTGCGTCTGCTGGCGTCGTCACTGATTCGACCGCGACGGTCATCGGCGCGATGATCGTCGCCCCGCTCATGCGCCCAATCCAGGGCACCATGCTTGCGACGGTGCTCGGCGATAGCAGGAACCTTCGCAGGTCCATCGTCACGATGATCGCGGGCGCCGCCGGCGCGATCGCGGTGGGCTTCGCCGTTGGCCTCATGGTCGTGCAGCCCGTTGTCGCAGCCACAAACGCGCAAGTGGCCGGGCGCGTGTCGCCGGGCCTGCTTGATCTCTTTGCGGCACTCGCGACTGGGGCCGTCGCGTCGATCGCGCTGTTGCGATCCGACATCTCGGACACGCTACCCGGCGTCGCCATCGCAATCTCGCTCGTTCCGCCGCTGTGCGTCGTTGGCCTCACGCTCGAATCGGGCGAGCCCGGCCAGGCCGCGGGCGCGCTCTTGCTCTTCGTCACGAACGTCGCCGCGATCCTCGGTTCCGGCGCGCTCGTGATGGCGGTCTACGGATTCTCGAAACTCCGCGTGGAGCTCGCGGAAGACAAGGAGGCCGCTCGTCGCCAGCGCGCGCGGGCCTACATCACCACCGCGGCGGTGGTCGCGCTCGTCGCAGTGCCGCTGACGTGGTCGACCGCTCACGCGATCGAGTCCCGATCGCGGATTGGCGCCATCCAGAACTATGTCGAGAACCTCACGGAGGGAACCCGCTGGACGCTGGTCTCCGTGACCGCTCAGGAGAACGACACATTCCATGTGATCGTGAAGGGCGAACCCCCACTGCCCGACGTCGGCGAGGTCTATCGGCAGATGGCGGATGCGGGCCTCGACACCGCCAAGATCACGGTGGAATTCCAGCCTGCATACACCTTTGACTCCGCCCACACCGCCGCGCCGTAGCGAGCGCGCGGCCCGCGGCCTAGCCTGAGAGCATGCCCTCACTCGCCGAGATTCACCTCCGCGATCCGTTCCTGTTGCCCGTCGCGGAGGAGGGCGTCACGTACCTTTTTGGCAGCACCGACCCCGACCCGTGGAATCCACCCGGCATCGGTTTCGACTGCTGGCGAAGCACCGACCTTGTGACGTGGGAGGGTCCGATTCCTGCGTTTCGACCACCCGAGGGCTTCTGGGCGGATCGGAACTTCTGGGCACCGGAGGTGCACGCCCATCGCGGCCGCTACTTCATGTTCGCGAGCTTCAAGGCGGTCGGGGTCGCCCGCGGCACGCAGGTGCTAGTGTCCGACGCCGCTGCAGGTCCATACACACCGTGGTCCGACGGGCCCATCACGCCGCGGGCGTGGGAGTGCCTCGACGGCACGCTGTTCGTTGAGGAGGACGGCCAGCCGTGGATCGTCTATTGCCACGAGTGGCTGCAAGCCATCGACGGCCGCATGGTCGCCCAACGGCTGAGCGCGGACCTTCGAGAGTGCATAGGTGATCCCGCAGTGCTCTTCACGGCCTCGGAGGCACCGTGGGTCGGTGGCAGTGACCCCGCGGGCCTCTATGACACCCCGGCCTACGTCACGGATGGACCCTGGCTACACCGGCTGCCGTCCGGCACCCTCATCATGCTGTGGTCGAGCGGCAACAAGGCTGGCAGCTACGCGATGGGGATCGCGCGCTCCACGTCAGGCGCGATCACGGGCCCGTGGGTTCAGCAGCCGGAGCCCCTGTGGAGCGAGGACGGCGGCCACGGCATGATCGTCAAGGCGCTCGACGGGCGCCTACTCATGACCCTTCACCAGCCCAATCAGACCCCTCTCGAGCGACCCGTGTTCGCCGAGATCGAGGAGACCGCGGACTCGGTGCGACTCGCCTAGGGGTTGTCCGCGCACGCGGGCCCCGCTCATGACCATCGTTGGTGACTTATGACGCGCATCAGACATAAGTTGATCTTCGGCGGGACCTTGGACCAAATTTAGGCGCGCCCAGGCGCTAGGCTCAGTGCATGATCGACGCGCGCGGCCAAGAAACCCTCACGGGCTCGGCGCAGTCGGAAATCTTCCAGATCCTGCGCGATGGTCAGCCGCGAACGCGCTCAGAACTCGCGACCCTCACGGGCCTCGCGCGATCGACCGTTGCGGCACGCGTTGATGCGCTGTTGAGGGCTCGTCTCATCACTCCCATCGCGGACGCGGCGTCCACGGGCGGGCGCCCCTCGCGGCAGTTCAAGTTCGACGGCACCCACCACGGTGTCCTCGGGGTCGACATCGGTGCCACACACATCCACATCGCGTTGACAGACCTACACGGCACGATGCTCGTTGACTCTCAAGACACGATCTCCGTTGCCGAGGGCCCTCAGAAGGTGCTCGGCTGGGTGATCGACGAGGGCCGCAAGTTGCTAGCGCTCCACCGCGACGTTCTCGAGTTGCGCGCGATCGGCGTGGGTCTGCCCGGCCCTGTAGAGCACTCGACGGGAAGGCCCGTCGACCCGCCGATCATGCCCGGCTGGGACCGCTTCGACGTTCCTGGCGCCCTCTCCGAGGCGCTCGGCGTTCCCGCACTCGTGGACAACGACGTCAACGTCATGGCTGTGGGCGAGCACCACGACTTTTGGCCCGAGGTGGGCGACTTGCTCTTCGTCAAGGTCGCGACCGGAATCGGTGCTGGCGTCATCACTGGAGGACGCGTGCATCGCGGAGCCCAAGGCATCGCCGGCGACATCGGCCACGTGCGCGTTCCGGAAGCCGAAGGAGTCCTCTGCCGATGTGGCTCGATCGGCTGCCTCGAGGCCATCGCGGCGGGGCCAGCCATTGCCGCCAAGCTCACGGAGCGCGGCGTGAACATCGAGAGCACCCAGGACGTGGTCGATGCGACTCTGCGCGGTGACATTGATGCCGTGCGCGAGGTGCGGGAGGCAGGACGCATCATCGGTCGCGTGCTGACGACCTGCGTGAGCCTCATCAACCCCGCGGTGATCGTGCTGGGCGGACCCATCTCGAACGCCGGAGACCACCTCCTCGCGGGCGCACGCGAGATCATCTACACGCACTCGGCGCCCCTCGCGACGAGCAACCTTCAGATCGTGCGGTCGCGCGGCGGGGAGAACGCGGCCGTCTCAGGCGCCTCGGCGATGGCGATTCAGCACGTGCTGTCCGTCGACTCCGTAGAGGGCCTTGTTCGCGACCTGCCGTAGGCCCCGCCTACGCTTTCTCGGCTAGCGAGACGCCCAGAGCATCCCCTGCTCGATCACGCCTCGCACCTCCGCGCGCTCAAGGACGTCAACGGTGTGGCCGAGCGCGGTTCCGAAGATCCGTCCCTCGCCCCAATGGCGTGCCCACGTCACAGGCATCGTGACGGCCCCGTGCCACTCATCCCCGTCCCCGGGTACCAGCTGGCTCGTCGCGAGGATGTCGTTGAGTCCGTCCGTGAGCACCCAGTACTGCTCGGTCACAATGCGGAAGTCGGCGGCCCCGGCGGTGACGGGGTGGTCGACGCCTGACGGGGTCAGCGTCACCGTGTAGTCGCGGTACGCCTCGACATCGGTGCGGCCGCGGTCCTCTGGGGCGTGAGGATGCGCGGCAAACTGCGCGCCGATGAGTTGCAAGTAGTCTGGCGAGGCTCGGAAAGAGTCGATCAAACCGCCGTGCCACCCCGCCAAACCCACGCCGGAGGCGACGGCCTGGCGCAACCCGGCAACCTCGTCGACCGTCGCACTGCCCATGGTGAGGCACTGCACCACGAGGTCGTACCGAGCCATCGTGGGCGCATCCGCGTACACCTCAGGCGTGTCCTCGATGTCGATGCGGTAGCCCGCACGCTCGAGAAACGGGATGAACACCTCAGTCGCTCTCGCGGGGTCGTGCCCAGGCCACCCGCCCCGCACGATCAAACACTCCTTGCGCATCCACTGCCCCTTCGCATCACAACGCGCTTGTGTTGGCAATGATAGTGGCGGCAAGCCTAAGAACTCACTCCATCCGGCTCGTCGATCGGTGCCGCGAACTGCGCCTCGTACAGGCGGGCGTATGCCCCCTTCGCGGCGAGCAGTTGCGCGTGGTTGCCCTGCTCAACGATCGAGCCGTGTTCCATCACCAGAATCACGTCCGCGTCGCGAATGGTCGAGAGACGGTGCGCGATCACGAAGGCGGTGCGGTCTTGTCGCAGCTTGGCCATGGCCCGCTGCACGAGCAGCTCCGTGCGCGTGTCGACAGAGCTCGTCGCCTCGTCGAGAATCAGCACGCTTGGCTGCGCCACGAAGGCGCGCGCGATGGTGATGAGCTGTCGCTCGCCGGCTGAGACGTTGGTGGCGTCGTCGTCGATCACAGTGTCGTAGCCCTCGGGGAGCGAGTGGACGAAGCGGTCGACGTAGGAGGCGCGCGCGGCCTCCATGACCTCATCATCCGTCGCGTCCGTTCGACCGTACGCGATGTTGTCGCGGATGGTGCCGCCGAACAGCCACGCGTCCTGGAGGACCATGCCAGTCCGCGAACGCAGGTCCTCACGAGCCATGTGCGCGATGTCGACGCCGTCCAGCGTGATGCGGCCGCCATCGAGCTCATAGAAGCGCATGATCAGGTTCACGAGCGTGGTCTTGCCAGCACCTGTCGGCCCAACGATGGCCACTGTTCTCCCCGGCTCGACTGTGAGCGACAGGTCCTCAATAAGCGGCTTGTCCTTGCTGTAGCTGAACGACACCTGCTCAAAGACCAACCTGCCATTTCCCTCCTCTGGTGAGGGAGCGTCGGGCCTATTTGGCTCCTCATCATCTGCGTCGAGAAGCTCGAAGACGCGCTCGGCGCTCGCCACACCAGACTGCAGCAGGTTCGCCATGGAACCGAGCTGGGACAGCGGCTGCTGGAACTGGCGAGAGTACTGAATGAACGCCTGCACGTCGCCCAGAGGGAGCGTCCCGTTCGCGACCATGATGCCGCCGACAACAGCGATGCCGACGTAGACAAGGTTTCCAACGAACATCGTTGCGGGCATGATGATGCCGCTCACAAACTGGGCACCGAAGCTCGCGGTGAAGAGCTTGTCGTTGGTGGCGTCGAACTCGGCCTGCGAGCGCTGCTGGCGACCGAAGAGCTTGACGAGAGCGTGACCCGTGAAGTCCTCCTCGATCTGGCTATTGAGCTCGCCCGTGCGCTTCCACTGCTCAACGAACATCACCTGCGAACGCTTCGCAACAACCGTGACGATCACGAGCGTGAGCGGGATCGACACAATCGCGATGAGCGCGAGCCACGGAGAGATGATGACCATCATCACGAGCACGCCGATGACCATGAGGATCGAGGTGAAGAGCTGGCTCAGCGTCTGCTGCAGGGTTTGCGAGACGTTGTCGATGTCGTTGGTGACGCGGCTCAGCAGTTCTCCCCGCGGGTGGCGATCGAAATAACTGAGCGGAAGCCGGTGAATCTTGTCCTCGACCTCGCCGCGCAGGCGCAGCACCGTTCGTTGAGTGACGCCATTGAGGATCCAACCCTGCGCGAGCGACAACAGCGCGGAGACGACGTAGATCACCACGACCCACAGGAGGATCACATGCAGGTGGTGGAAGTCGATCCCGGAGCCCGACGTGAGTCCCTCGAAGATGATGGTTGTCGCGTTGCCGAGCACCTTGGGCCCGATCACCGCGAGCGCGACGGACGCCGCGCCGAGCGCGATCACGGCGTAGACGAGCCACCTCTCCGGGCCGAGCATGCCCGCGAGGCGCTTGGCAGAGCCCTTGAAGTCGGAAGCCTTCTCCGCAGGCAGCTGGGCGCCGCCGAACGGGCCGCCTCCGGTGGGACGCGCGCGGCGCTTCGTCTCGTCGTCTACCCGACGCTCCGTTGACTGCTCGCTCATGCCACCTCCTCCGCTCGGAGTTGGGTACTGACAATCTCCTTGTACGTCTCAGAGCTAGCGAGGAGCTCGGCGTGGGTCCCGCGAGCGACGACCTCGCCGTCCTCGAGCACGAGGATCTGATCGGCGCCGATGATCGAGCTCACGCGCTGTGCGACGACGACGACGGTTGCGTCTGCTGCGGCGTTCGCGAGGGCGGCGCGCAGCCGCGCGTCCGTCGCGGTGTCGAGCGCGGAGAACGAGTCGTCAAACACGAGCAGCCGCGGCTTGCGAATGAGCGCCCTCGCGATGGACAGGCGCTGGCGTTGGCCGCCGGAGACCGTGGTCCCGCCCTGCGCCATCGCCGTTTCGAGGCCCTCGGGCATCGCGCGAACGAAGTCCGCGGCCTGCGCCACAGTGAGGGCCTCCCACAACTCGTCCTCGGTCGCGTCAGGGGCGCCGTACTTCAGGGTCGAGCTCACGGTGCCGGAGAAGAGGTAGGGACGCTGGGGCACCAGGCCGATCTCCGCCCACACGGCCTCAAGCTCGAGTTGCTTGACGTCCACACCGCCCAGCAGCACCTGGCCCTCGGTCGCGTCGTAGAGCCGCGGGATGAGGTTGACGAGTGTCGTCTTTCCCGCACCCGTGGAGCCGATGATGGCCGTCGTCGTCCCTGGCAGTGCCGTGAAGCTCACGTTCGAGAGGACAGGGTGCTCGGCCCCAGGGTAGGAGAAGGTGACGTCGCGGAACTCAAGTGAGGCAGCGTCGGGCACTGCCGCGAGGGCACCAGGCGCGGAAGACACCGTCGTCACGGTGTCGAGGACGTCGGCGATGCGATCGGCGGCGACGGCCGCGCGCGGAATCAGCACGAAGAGGAACGTCGCCATCATCACCGACATGAGGATCTGGATCAGATAAGTGAGGAACGCAGTGAGGGCGCCAACCTGCATCTCTCCGGACTCGACGCGGGGGGCACCGAACCACAGCACCGCGACGGAGCCGAGGTTAACGATGAGCATGACGACGGGGAACATCATCGCGAAGTAGAAGCCCGCCTTGTACGCGGATTCCGTGACGTCGGCATTGGCGCGGCCAAAGCGCTCGCGCTCTTGAGGCTCACGCACGAAGGCGCGCACCACACGGATGCCCGTGAGCTGCTCGCGAAGCACGCGGTTGATCACATCGATGCGCTTCTGCATGTTCCGGAAGTGCGGCACCATGCGCGCGATGATGAAGGCGACGAATCCCAGCAGCAACGGGATCGCGACCACCATGATCCACGACAGCGCCACGTCCTGTCGCAGCGCCATGAACACGCCGCCGATCGCCATGAACGGGGCAGATACCAGCAGCGTTGCTGTCATCAGCACGAGCATCTGCACCTGCTGGACGTCGTTCGTTGAGCGCGTAATGAGGCTCGGAGCGCCAAACTTCTGCACGTCAGACTCCGCGAAGGTGAGCACCTTGCCCATGAGCTTTGCGCGCAGATCGCGGCCAACGCGCATCGCGAGTTTGGCACCAAAGTAGACGGCGATGATCGCGCAGATGACCTGGGCGAAGCTCAGCACGAGCATGATCCCGCCGGTCTTCCAGATGTAGTCGATGTCCCCCGTCGCGACGCCGTTGTCGATGATGTCGGCGTTGAGGCTCGGCAGGAACAGGTTGGCGATCGACTGCAGCAGCTGGAAGACCACGACGCCCCAGAACAACCCTGCATACGGGCGCACGGACTCAACGAGCAGTTTCCAGAGCATTCACAGGTCCTTTGCGATTCCGTTGATGATGAAGTGTGCGAGCTCGCCAGGCTCCAGCGGCTTGACCCCCGCGAAGGGCGTGACGGTGCTGCCGAAGACCGTGACCCTGATGAGCGACATTGCCGTCTCCGGCGTGACGCATAGCGCGTCGCGGTGTCGGTCAAGGACCGCGAGCGCCACGGATTGCGCAGCGTCCGCCTGCGGGTGCGGCGCGTTCGGAGGCGGCTTGCGCATGCCCACCGCATGCATGATCCCCATGACACCGGTGATGCGTTCCTGAAGAATCTCGACGATCGCAGTCACGGTCGCAGAGAGGTCGAGAGACTCGTCGATTTCCGAGAGTCGCTCGAGAGTTGGCGCGGGGTCCATGAAGCGCGCGACCGCGGCGTCGATGAGCGCGTCCTTGTCCGCAAACGCGC
>Ga0190271_10001144_pt1 | contig 14706 bp, 16 predicted proteins | sample Popmic356T_FD_133747 | JGI IMG/M metagenome (GOLD analysis project Ga0190271, IMG submission 133747) | Populus adjacent soil microbial communities from riparian zone of Weber River, Utah, USA - 356 T | ecosystem: Environmental > Terrestrial > Soil > Riparian zone | place: USA: Utah | collected...
CCGCCGACCGATGACGATGTCGGTCATCGCGGTCCGCCGGCCGATGTGATCGTTCCGGCGATCATCGGCGGTGCGGTGATCGGTGGCGGAATGATAGGCGGCATGGGCCGCGGTGGGGGTGGCGGCGGACATTATCCGCCGCCCTCGGGTGGTGGCTATCGCCCAGCGCCGTCTGGCGGAATGATGCACCCCCGCTAGGCGCAACGCGGAGGCGTTTCAGTCAAATTGCACGAAATCCGGTGCCCAAAAGGTAGCGACTTTCAGCAATCCTCGACGGTTCGACAGACCGAAACAGGGGGCAGGATCGTTGCAGCCATTCGCGAAAGACCCGACGGCAGGCGCATCGTCCGTCAGCGCGGAAGGTGACGGCATGAACAACCTGCGTGTGCTCGTTCCGATGACCGACAGCGAGATCGAAACGCTGTTCGCCCGCCTCGGCTACAGCGTATGCATCGCCGATCTGGCGTTCACGGCGGAGACGATCGACGATTTCTGGTTCGCGCGTTACGACGCGTGGGACGACCCCGGCACGGTCGTCCGGCATGAGCCGGGCCTGTTGATCATCCGAAGCGTCCGGCCGCGCGGATCATCTGTTCCGCGCGACGTGGTCGTGGTGGGATTCGTCATGGTCCGCGTGGCGCTGGGCGTCGACCGCGAGCCGAATGATCTCTTCGCCGATCTGCCCGGGATGCCGATTGCGCGAACGCTGCTGCTTGCGACCGCTCCGCAGAAAGAGCCGGCCTGACCGTCGGCGCCTGGTTCTACCAGGCGATCCGCTTGAAGTTGGTGCCGCGATGGTCGAGTTCGCTGGCGATGTCGTCCGACCATCGGCGCCAGTCGGAATTCTCGCGCACCTGGAACGGCCGGTCGTCGGGACTGCCGTCGTCCTCATCGAGCGCCAGCCTGACCGCCTGATACAGCATCAGCAGGCCATGCGTCGAAAGCTGTTGAATGTCCATCGTGCCCCGGTCGAGAGTGAGTTCTGACATGACTGCGCCTCAAATGCGTACTGTTACACCTGTCCACCGGGATGAAATTCAGCAGACGTCTTTGGCATCCCCATGCAAGTAAGGCGGCAAAATCTGGGCAGATTCGCTGCTTGGCCTGCGCCGTGCCAAGCGGTTTTCGCAAGGCCGGCCGCCCTGACGCGCGGTTCCATCCGCAATTGCGCTGCGCTACGTCAGACGGATGACCTATCCGTTCGACGATGCGTTTCGCGACCAGATCGCCGCGCTCTGCAAGGGGTTCGACCGGTTGCCTGCGAGCGAAGCCGGCGGCACGCTGAAGCGTGCTGCGGTGGCGATTGCCGTGATCGAATCCGACAATGCTCCGGGCGAGGCGGCGTTCCTGCTGACGAAACGAACCAGCCGGCTGCGGGCCCATGGCGGGCAGTGGGCATTGCCGGGCGGTCGCTGCGATGAGGGCGAAACCGTGGCTGAGGCGGCGCTGCGCGAACTGCACGAGGAACTCGGGTTGCAGCTCAACGCCGGCGCCGTGCTCGGCACCCTCGACGACTATCCGACCCGCTCGGGCTATCTCATCACGCCGGTGGTGATGTGGGCGGGCAGTGGGGCGCGGGTGCAACGCAATCCGGACGAAGTCGCCTCCGTGCACCGCATCCTCCTGCGGGATATCGCGCCCATCGATGTCGTCAGCTTCCAGACGATTCCGGAGAGTGATCGGCCGGTCGTGCGGATCCTGATCCATGGCAATCACGTCAACGCGCCGACCGCGGCGCTGATCTATCAGTTCCGCGAAATGCTGGCCGGGCGGCTGACGCGGGTTGCCGAGTATGAGCAGCCGGTGTTCGCCTGGCGCTGACTTCAATACGAAGAAGAGCGCCATCGAGTCCGATGGCGCTCTTGATGTAGCAGTCGTGTCGAAAGATCCGTTCGATGGATCAGATCCGCTGTGCGGTCCACGTGCCGGAGCACGGTCCGCCGCGCCAGGTTCCGGAACCCGTCGCGTCGGCGAGCCTGCCGGATGCGAATGCGCGCTTGATGCCCTGGATGACCGCAACGGTGATGCCGCCGCCCTGTGCGACGCGTCCGGTCACGCCAACTTCCGAATGTCCGGACGCGACGCGTCCGTCGCTGATCTGGATCGGCAGCGCCATGCCGCCGTCGCAGACGCCGCGGGTCGTGACGATGCTCACGGTCCACGCGCCATCGAAGGTTGCAGACGCCGGAGCGACGCTGGCTCCGATGACGGTGAGAGTGATGAATGCGCCGGCGATGACGCGGCTCCTGACGAACTTCAGCAAGATCAAAGTCCCCTGTTACGTGGCGCAGAAGCGCCGAGTTTCAATTTGGCAAATCCGTGTCGTCGATTTGGTTCCCGCGCCCGGCGAAAAAACCGGTTGATCGACCGGATAATTTGCGTGCCGTTTCACGGTCAAATGAGGCGACTTGAAGGCGCACACGAGCTTGCGGGCTGTTGACCCCCATGCGTATGGGGCTTTGCAAGGTCGCCGCGTTAATGCCTGTGGCACTTGCCGTTCGAGCTTTGAAGAAAGGCCGCCAAGCGCAATATACCGCTGGCGGCCCCTCAACGCCGAACAATTGAAATCAAGCCCACGACGCGTGACACACAATGGACTTCTGTCCGGTGCGCTGTTGTCGTTCGTGCGAGGCGAGCCGTCAAAGCGATCCTGGTCTTAACCTAAAGCGTCAAGATTAACCGGTGCGGGGCGACCCAGGACAAGGCCGTTTGCGCGATCGAATCATCGCGGCGCGGCGCATTGCGCGATATTGCCTGTGCGGAGGCGATGGTTCACCATCGCCGTCATAGACAAGGGCGAGGCCAGGTGGTCGAAGATCGTGAAGGCCAGCGGCGCGAAAGCCGGGTGACCCGGAACGTTGCCATCGCGCTGGTGTTCGTTGCCTCACTCGTCCTGCCGCTGAAAGGCTCGGCCGTCGCGCAGCATACCGCGACGCAGCCGGCCGCACGTCCCGTGTCGGCAGAAGCGATGGTTGAATATCGCCGCAAGCTGCGCGACTTCACTGCGGCCTGGCAGAGCTTCGAGAGCGAGGCCGGTGCCTACTGGAGCGAAATCACCGACAAGCGCCGTACGCGGCAGGCCAAGCGGAGCAGCGGCCAGACGGTTTTGCTCGACGATTATGTCCTGACCCAGCCGCCTGTCTATGACGGGCCGCCGCGACCGATCGATCCGTCCGCGCCGGGCGGGCCTCAGCCGGTCGCGCGGGATACGAAGTACGTGCCGACCATTCCGGAGATGCTATCATCCGCGCAGAAATACTTTCAGTTCGCGCCGCAACGGGGCAGCGAGATCGAGTTCAAACGCGCGTATGCGAAGGCAGTCGCGGCGGAAGGGATCTCGCGCGAACTTGCCGTCCGAATCTATGCCTTCGAAACCGGGGGCATCGGCACCTATGACGTGCAGTCCGGGCTTCTGAATGCGCGGCCCGGCGCCCGGCCGCTGTCGGCGGCTGTCGGCTACAACCAACTCCTGATCACCTACACAATGCATCTGCTGACCGATTTCGGCGATGAGCTGGTGCGCGCCCTGACGGCGAAGGCGGCGAGCCTTTCCGGCGAACCGCGCGAGGCAATGGCGGCGAAGATCGCAGCGATCAGGCGCATGATTGCTTTCAGCCGCACCGTGCCGGCCAACTGGAACGCACAGGAGAAGCTCGCCGAGACGGAGCAGGGCTGGGGCGTGCAGGTCCTGTTGCTGGATATTGACGCGGGTCCGCTGTTGCAGGCCCGCAAACTGAATGGCTCGATCCGGTTCGCGCGCATGCGCGGCTACCGAGAGCCGCTCAGCGGTGCGGAACTGCAGATGATGAACCTGATGGGCGACGGCTCAGGGCTCGACATCATCACCATGCCGCAGGGGATGCGCGACCAGGTGCCGACAGCAAATTTCTTCCAGCGACGCGGCTACGAGCGCAACGCCGTCGCGCGGACCAGCAACACGGTCGCGAAGCTGCTGCAAGTCACCGACCAGCGCATGGACGCGGCCGTGCAGCAGCAGGGTGCAAGGGATCTCGCTGCAAGTTTCTAGCCGCCGGCGTCCCTCAGGCCCGGAAATACGGCTTGTCGCCGCAGACGGTGACGCGATGGGCATAGCGGCGGTTCGGCCAGTAGTCGAACATCGCCTGATGCTGGCAGCTGCGATTGTCCCAGAACGCGATCGAATGCTTTTGCCAGCGGAAGCGGCAGTGAAACTCCGGTGTTTCGACATGCCGGAACAGCATCTCGAGCAGCGCGTCGCTTTCGTTGCGCTTCAGCTGCGCGATCTTCGTCGTAAATCCGCGATTGACGAACAGCGCGCGACGCTGGCTCACCGGATGCGTACGGATCACCGGGTGTTCTGATTGCGGAAACTGCTGGTCGGCCGCGCCGTCGCGCCGGCGGTGCGTATGCGCCTTGGTGCTGTCGTGGATGGCGGTTAGCCCTTCGAGGTAGCGCTTCATCGAGTCCGAGAGCGCGTCATAGGCGGCGTACATGCTGGCGAACATGGTGTCGCCGCCGCCGTTCGCGGCCGGCTCGTGCATGTAGAGGATCGAGCCCATCGGCGGTTCGGGATCGCACGACACATCCGAATGCCACTCCTCTCCGGCGACATGCTTGCTGTTCTCGTCCGCCTTGATCACGAGGACCTCCGGATGATCCTCGATCAGCTTGCGCGCGTTGGGATGGAAATGAAGCTTGCCGAAGCGGCGGCCGAAATCCTTGTGCTGGTCGATGGAGAGAGTCTGGTCGCGGAAGAAGATGACCAGGTTGTCGATCAGCGCATCGTGCACCTCCTGGAATTGCTGGTTGCCCAGCGGCTGCGAGAGGTCGATGCCGTGGACTTCCGCGCCGATGGTCGGCGTCAGCCTGCGAACTTCGATGGTCTGGTAAGACATTGGCGCTCTCCCCGCGTCCTGATCGCGCGCGTTGCACCGCGCGTCGTAGGCGCATGCCGATGCTAGCAGACGAAGACCGCGGCGGCCTGCCTGAATTGCGCATCCCCGCAATACGCCGGCCTTGCCCGCGACCCCTGCGTGTCGCGAAGCGATGACGGCGATCACCGCATCCCGGTCGAGCCGGGGTCGCGCGGACAACGAAGCAGAACGGCATTATCGTTTCGGGGGGCTGTTCAACATCTCGTTGCAACGGCGATCGATCAACAGATAATCCTTTGCTCTCAATATTTTATCGGTTCCCGGTGGTGCCGGCCGGGGATAGGCAGCCGGATGCCGGACGCGTATAACGCCGGGGGGCTTGGATTCGGGAACTGGTGGTGGATGCGGGACACCTTCGATGACATCGATCGCAAGCTGATCGAGCTGTTGCAGGAAAATGACCGACTGTCGCTGGCTGAGCTGAGCCAGGCGACGGGCAGTGCATCGTCCACGATCAATGACCGGATCAAGCGCCTTGTACGCAACGGTGTGATCAGCGGCTTCCATGCGCGGCTGTCGAGCGAGGCGTTGGGGCTCGAACTGCTGGCTTTCGTACTCGTCGGCTGGAGCGATCCGAAGGTCGAGGTCAGTTTCATCGAAAAAATCCAGCAGTCCGCCGACGTGCTCGAGTGCCACCATATTACCGGAGCGTGGAACTACCTCTTGAAAGTAAGGGTGCGCACCACGCGTGAACTCGAAGCCTTTCTCGCCAACACGGTCAAGGCCATCGAAGGTGTGCAGCGCACCGACACCATGATTGTGCTTTCCTCGGCCAAGGAAACGTGGGCGATGCGCGTTCCCGAATAGCGATCTCTTAACAAGCTGTTATTGCGTAAATGCTTTGCTCTGCCTGATTCAACGCGTTCCTGACGTCGCTACGGCTCAAGAATTCGGAGCAATCCCGATGCAGAAGCTGGCCATTGTCGCTGCCATCGCCGCAGCCTCCGCAATGCTTGCGCCGGCGGCAAAAGCGCAGCAGTCGATCGGCGTGCTGACCGGCGGCACCTCCGGCGTCTACTATCCCCTCGGTGTCGCGCTTGGCAAAATCTATGGCGAAAAGATCGCGAACGTGAAGGCGCAGGTTCAGGCAACCAAGGCGTCGGTCGAAAATCTCATTCTGCTGGAGCAGGGCAAGGGCGAAATCGCGTTCACGCTTGGCGACTCGCTGAAGGCGGGCTGGGACGGCGACGAGGATGCCGGCTTCAAGGCGAAGCTTGGCAAGCTGCGTGCCATCGCCGCGATCTATCCAAGCTACATCCAGCTCGTCGCGAGCAAAGACAGCGGTATCAAGACGGTCACCGACCTGAAGCGAAAGAGCCTCTCGGTCGGCGCGCCGAAATCCGGCACTGAACTCAACACGCGCGCGATCCTGAAGGCTGCGGGCATGACCTATGCAGACATCGGCAAGGTGGACTATCTGCCATTCGCCGAGTCAGTCGACTTGATGAAGAATGGCCAGCTGGCGGCGACGCTGCAATCGGCGGGCCTTGGTGTTGCGTCCTTGCGCGATCTCTCGAATGCCATGGACGTCACCGTTGTGTCGGTCCCGAAGGCCATCGTCGACAAGATGGGCCCGCCGTTCATGTCGGTGAGGATTCCGGCGAACACCTACAAGAGCCAGGACAAGGACGTCGAGACCGCCGGTGTTGCGAACTACCTCGTGACGCATGCCGGCGTATCCGACGAACTCGCCTACCAAATGACGAAGCTGTTGTTCGAATCGCTTTCCGAGCTGGGTGCCGCGCACGCCGCCGGCAAGGAGATCAAGCTCGAGAACGCGATGGCCGGAGTGCCGATTCCGCTGCATCCGGGTGCGCAGCGCTATTACAGGGAAAAAGGCCTGAGCAAATAGCGGCCTGTCCGCATGAGCATCTGCTTCATCGCCGGAGGTATTGCTAAGGCGCTGCAGGTGACGGCGTTCACGCTGGTCTGGACGCATTCCGTCCAGAAGACCGACTGGCAGGAGGACTGGCAGGTTTCTGCTGGCGGGCTCACTCTTGTCGAAGCACGCATCAAGGGCTCCAGCGCGGGCATCGATCCACCAGCTGAGGCGCGCCTGGTCGATGGCTGGTGGCGCTGGCAGCCACCGCCGGTCAACCGCAGCGAGGTAGTGCTCGCCCACTCCGCCGCGGCAGGCGACTGGCGGATATGCCGCAGTGAGACCTGTACTCCCCTGCACCAGATCATGGGGCCTGGGACGACTGGCCCGGTCACCATGCGGCCTTGCCCGGCGCAATAATTTTCGCACTGTTGTCGATTCCGCTGGCGGCCGTCCGACTGGTTGATGGGCCAGGATGCCCTCAATCGAATGGAGCGACCCATGCAGTATCTGCTTTTTATCTACAGCAATGAAGCCGAGTACGACGCCCGCCCGCAGGCGGAGGCAGCGTCGACCATGGCTGAGTACGGTGCTTTCACGCAGGGCATCATCCAGAACGGCAACTACAAGGTGGTGAGCGCCTGCGGTCGGTCGCGACCGCAACGACCGTGGCTCGACGAACGAGTCGAAGGCATGCTTGCGACAATCTATCTCGTCTTCACCGAAGGCTACGCGCCGACGACGGGTTACGAACTCCTGCGCGAAGAGCTGTCCCGCGAGGGATCCGGCTTGGCCGCCTGTTGCGCCAGCTGATGCCGAAGCGGAAGGACGTGCAGGGACTGCTGGCGTTGATGCTGCTGCATGATGCGCGGCGTCGCGCGCGTGCGACGGCCGCCGGCGATATCATCCGGCTGGAAGACCAGGATCGAGACCTTTGGGATGCCGCGCAGATTGCCGAAGGCGCCGCGCTGGTGGAGCAGGCGCTGCGCGCTCCGGGCGTTCCGAGTGCGTACGCCGTGCAGGCGGCGATCGCAGCCTGCATGCGCAGGCTAAATGCTGGGCCGAGACGGACTGGCGCCAGATTGCCGGACTTTACGATGTGCTGTTACGGCTGCAGCCATCGCCGGTGATCCCGCTCAATCGGGCCGCTGCCATATCGATGGTCGATGGGCCGCAGGCGGCGCTCCACCTCGTTGAGTCGCTGGCCGCGCGGCCGTGCGCGCCGAACTTCTGGTGAAGCTTGACCGCAATGACCAAGCCCAGGTTGCCTATAGCGAGGCGATCGCGCAGTTCGAGCCGGAGCGTCGCGGGCTGCAGAAGAGACTGCCGAGCGAGAGTGAATGCGTTGTCGTTTTCTCACAGCCGAAAAACGGCTGTGAGCCTACCAGTTGCTTATTTTGCCTGTGCGCCGCTCTTGCGGGCGCGGTTTCGGAGTGCAGCTTCCTGCTGCTGTGCCTGCGGCGTCCTTGCGGGTTCCAGTCGTGCTGCCAGGACCTTGTCGACGCGACGCCCGTCCATGTCGACCACTTCGAAGCGCCAGCCGTTGCGCTCGAAGCTGCCGCCGACATCCGGAAGTGTGCCGAATTCATGCATCACGAAGCCCGCCACGGTGTGATAGCCGCGGATCTCCGGCAGCTTGATCCCGAGCAGGTCAGCGAACTCGTCTGCCGGCATCCACCCGGAGATCAGCCAGGAGCCGTCATCGCGCTGAACCGTGGCAACTTCGGCCGGACCTTCTTCGGTGTTGAAGCCGCCGACGATCGACTCGAGAATGTCCGCACTGGTGACGACACCCTTGAACGCGCCGTACTCGTCGTACACGAGGCCCATGTGCACGGGCGAGTCCTTCAAAATGGCGACGACGTCGCGCGCATCGGCCGATTCCGGAATGACTGGCGCCTGTCGAACGAGGCTGCGCATGTCCGGCGTTCCACCGGACATGTAGGCGTCGAGCATGTCTTTGGCTTGCACAATGCCGAGCGGATGGTCGCGATCACCTTCATGCGCGGGCAGACGCGAATGCGGACTTTCGGTGAAAGCTTCGCGGATCGCGTCGAAATCGTCCGTCAGATCGATCATGTTGACGTCGCGCCGCGGCGTCATGACGGCGCCGACCGGCCGGTCGCCGAGCCGCATCACGCCGGCGATCATCTCCTTCTCGCCGGGCTCGAGCACGCCGGCATTCTCGGCTTCCACGATCAGTGTGCGGATTTCGTCCTCGGTGACCTTTTCTTCCTTCTTGCCGCGATGACCGAGCAGCCACAGCAGCGCCTTGCCCGAAAAATCAAGCAGCGTGACGAGCGGCGAAGAAATTTTGGCAAGCAGCGTCATCGCTGGCGCGACCTTCAGCGCCACACCTTCTGGATCGCGCAAGGCGATCTGCTTCGGCACGAGTTCGCCGACGATCAGCGACGCGTAGGTAATCAGCGAGACCACGGTGCCGACACCGGCGACCTCGGCGGCACCCTGCGGCAGGCCGAGTTCGACCAGCCAGCCCGTCAGGCGCAGGCCAAGCGTTGCGCCGGAGACGGCGCCGGAAAGCACGCCGATCAGCGTGATGCCGATCTGCACAGTGGACAGGAATTTGCCCGGGTCGGACGCAAGGGCCAGCGCGCGGCGCGAGCCGGATGCCCCCTTCTCGACCAGCGCCGCCAGCCGCGCCGGGCGGGACGACACGATGGCCAGTTCGGACATCGCAAGCAGGCCATTGATGACGATCAGGATCGTGATGATCCCGAGTTCCAGAGCTAACATTTTGCCTTTGGGCGCCCGCCTTTCAGTCGCCAGAATATAGGATTTCAGCGACAGCTGTGCTCCGGAGGGCGAGAATTTATCGAACAGAGTTGCCTGACAAATAATATTCAATCAATACAATGGCTTATGCGACTTGCGGACATATGCATGGCTGGGCTGCTACGCCCGTCGCGGGATGCCAATGCCTGCTATCGTGCAAAGAAATCCGGTGAACTTCCGGTTGCGTCGCGGGCACTTACGACCATGAGCCGTTTTCTTCTGACTCTCGGCCTTTGTTGCGCGCTTCTGGCTGTGGTGGCGCCGGCAACCGCACAGGAGGCCAAGGGCACTTTCTGCATCGCGGGGAGTAGGGCGGCCCCTGTGCGGGTGATCGCCGATTGCGACGCCTTGCTGATGGACACGGCGACGCCAAGCGCGAAGGCCGCGGACATTTTCCTCGCCCGCGCCGAAGCCCAAGTCCGCCAAGGGCGGATGCCGCTCGCGATCGAAGACCTCGACAATGCCATCAAGCGATCGCCTTCGGATGCGCGCCTCTTCGCGCAGCGCGCGGAACTCTATCGCCATATCGGCGAATATGAGCGTTCGCTGACCGACTCGAACGAGGCGATCCGGCTGGAGTCGGGCAAGGCGGAAGTCTTTCGTGGACGCGGCAACGCCTATCATCAACTGCAACAGTTCGATCGCGCGATTGATGACTATACGGAGGCTCTGCGCATCGACCCGCAGAATGCCCAGGCGTTATCCGACCGCGGCGCCGCCTGGTATTTCAAAAAAGAGCCACAGGCTGCAATTCGGGACTACGACGAAGCGGTTCGGCTCGAACCGGCCAACCCCCACGTGTTGAGCAACCGCGCCGCTGCATGGAAGGAACTTGGCGAGATGGACCGGGCGCTGCGCGACGAATCGGAAGCGATCCGCATCGCGCCGTCCGAGCCTGAGTTGTGGAGCAACCGTGGCCTCTCGCATGCGCGGAACAAGGGTTACGACCGCGCCATCGCCGATTACGACATGGCGATCCAGCTGAAGCCGCGCGCCAACTTCCTGACCAATCGCGGCGATGCGTTCCAGGCCAGGGGTGAACTCGATCGGGCAATTGCCGATTACGGCGAAGCCATCAAGCTCGATGCCGATTTCTGGAAGGCCTACAACAACCGCGGCGCGGCCTGGCGGCTGAAGGGCGACCGCAGGCGCGCGCTGAGCGACTTCGAGGCGGCGCTGCGCGCGAACCCATCGGCCGGAGAAGCGGTCGCCAGCCGCAGGCTGCTGGTGCGCGAAATTGAACAGCTCGGCGCCATGATGCCCCTCGACAACAAGCCGAGCTTCAATTGCAGCGTCGCGAAGCTTGCGGCCGAGAAGGCGATCTGCGGCGATCCGGGCCTGATCCAGCTCGATCGCGAGATCGATTTGCAGTTCAGGAAGGCGGTGGCGAAGCTCGACGTCCGGCGCGCCGACGCGTTGCGCAAGGAGCAAGCCGCGTTCGTCGCCTCGCGCAACGCTGCGTTCGGCCGCCCGGACTATGATATGCGCGCTGATCTGGAAAAGCGGCTTTCAACCTTGCGGACGATGGCCGCGAACTGAACCCTCGGCGGTCTGCCGCCACGTTTGTCTCACTTGAATTGCATGGCGGTCCCCGCAAGACTAGGCTTAGGTCTGCGGGAGAAGCGCCCATGAACGTTCACGAGAAGAGCCGCTACCACGAGATCTATGCGCGCGCGAAACACGATCCCGAAGGCTTCTGGGCGGAAGCCGCGAAGGAGATCGACTGGATCAAGCCTGCGGAAAAAATCTTCGACGCGAGCCAGGGTGTGTATGGCCGCTGGTTCACCGGTGGCTTGGTCAACACTTGTTACAACGCGCTTGACCGGCATGTCGCGGGAGGCCGCGCCGATCAGGTGGCGCTGATCCACGATTCGCCGCTGACGGGCAGCGTCACGAAGTTCAGCTACCGCGAGATGCTCGACGAGGTGAAGACGCTGGCGGCGATCATGGCCGATTTCGGCGTCGCCAAAGGTGACCGCGTTCTCATCTACATGCCGCTGGTGCCGGAAGCTGTGATCGGCATGCTCGCCTGCGCCCGCATCGGCGCGGTGCATTCGGTGGTGTTCGGCGGCTTTGCGGCGAAAGAACTGGCGACGCGCATCGACGACGCCGAGCCAAAACTCATTTTTTCGGCGAGTTGCGGCGTCGAGCCGGGGCGCATCGTCAGGTACAAGCCGCTGCTCGACGAGGCGATCAACCTGTCGAAGGCTAAACCGCAGGCTTGCCTCGTGCTGCAGCGGCCGCAGGAGACCTGTTCACTGGTCGCAGGCCGCGATCACGACTGGGCAGAGCTGCGAAAGCAGGCGATCGCGTCGAAGAAGACGGCCAACTGCGTTCCGGTCGCTGCGACCGATCCGCTCTACATCCTCTACACATCCGGCACGACGGGAATTCCGAAAGGCGTCGTGCGCGACAATGGCGGCCATCTGGTCGCGCTGAAGTGGTCGATGTTCAACCTCTATGGTCTGAAGCCCGGCGAGGTGTGGTGGTGCGGATCCGATATCGGCTGGGTGGTCGGGCATTCCTACATCGTCTACGGGCCGCTGATTCATGGCGCGACCTCCATCATGTACGAGGGCAAGCCGGTCGGCACGCCGGACGCCGGCGCGTTCTGGAGGGTGATCGCCGAGCACGGTGCCACCGCGCTGTTCACGGCGCCGACCGCGTTCCGGGCGATCAAGAAGGAGGACCCCGACGGCAAGCTGCTCAGGCAATACGACCTGTCGAAATTCCGCACGCTGTTTCTGGCGGGAGAGCGCGCCGATCCGCCGACGGTGGCGTGGGCGGAGCAGCAGCTGCAGGTGCCGGTGATCGATCACTGGTGGCAGACCGAAACCGGCTGGTGCATCGCCGGCAACCCGGTAGGGCTCGGCCAGTTGCCGGTGAAACACGGATCGCCGACGGTGCCGATGCCGGGCTACCAGGTCGACGTGGTGGACGAGGCGGCGAAGCCCGTTGCGCCGAACACCATGGGCTCGATCGTCATCAAGCTGCCGATGCCGCCCGGGTGCCTGCCGACGCTGTGGAAGAACGACGCGCGATTCAGGGAGGCATACCTCACCGAGTTCCCCGGCTACTACAAGACCTCCGACGCGGGCTACAAGGATGAGGACGGCTACGTCTGGGTGATGGGCCGCACCGATGATATCATCAACGTCGCGGGCCACAGGCTTTCCACCGGCGGCATGGAAGAGGTGCTGGCGGCGCATCCCGACGTCGCCGAATGCGCCGTACTCGGCATCAAGGACGACCTGAAGGGCGAGGTGCCGTGCGGCTTCCTCGTGCTGAAGGCTGGGGTGACGAAGAAGCCGGGAGACATCGAGCGCGAAGTCGTGGCGCTGGTGCGGGAAAGAATCGGCCCGGTTGCGGCCTTCAAACTCGCGATCACCGTCGGCCGCCTGCCGAAGACGCGCTCGGGAAAAATCCTGCGGGGCACCATGAAGAAGATCGCCGACGGCGACGCCTGGAGCATGCCGGCTACGATCGACGATCCGGTGATCCTCGACGAGATCGGCGGCGCGCTGAAGGAGCGGGGCGTGGGGGCATGACGGTCGCCATCGCCTCGCCACATCTGTCGTCTTAACCGCATCGACAACAACCGCACGGGCCGCATGCGCATGACGACATCTCGCTTTCTGCTGACGATCCTGCTCGGCCTCTCGCTCGCCGGCTGCATGCAGACCGCAAGTGAGCAGGCGATCACGGCCGTAACGGACGATGACGCGTTCTGCCAAAAGAACGCCGGGCCGCTGGGCTCAGGTCCCTATTCCGCCTGCATGAAGGATCGCGATGTCGCCGCCGGTCAGCGGCAGGCGCGCATGGATCGCACGCACCGGCGCGTCAGCGAAGACATGCTGAACGCTAGGTAGCGGCGCAAAAAAGAGCGCGGCACAACGGCCGCGCTTCGTCGTCGAGCATGAACGGCTTTATTCTTCGTCGCGCTTGCCGCCACCGAGCTGCTTGAGCTTGGCGAACACCGCTGCGTCGTCGATCTCGTCGGACGATTTCGTCGGCTGGGTCGGCGCTTCGTCTTCGATCTTCTTGGTTGTCTCCGAGGCGGGAAGCAGCGTCGCGCCGCCGTAGGCGGTTACGGCCGGCTTTTCCTTCGCCGCGCGCTGCACTTCGAAGTCGAGGTCGATCTGCGAGCAAAGGCCGAGCGTGACCGGGTCCATCGGCGTCAGTTGCGCCGTGTTCCAGTGGGTGCGTTCGCGGATCGAGGCAATCGTCGTCTTGGTGGTGCCGACCAGGCGCATGATCTGCGCATCCTTCAATTCGGCATGGTTGCGAACCAGCCAGAGGATCGCGCTCGGCCGCTCATGACGGCGCGACACCGGCGTGTAGCGCGGACCCTTCTTGCGCTTCGGCTCGGGCAGGCGAACCTTCGCCTCGCTGAGCTTCAGCCGGTAGGCTGCATCGGCTTCGCCCTTGGCGATTTCCTCGCGGGTCAGCTGGCCGTTGGAAATCGGATCGGAGCCCTTGATGCCTTGCGCTGCGTCGCCGTCGGCAATCGCGCGTACCTCGAGCGGGTGCATCTTGCAGAAATCGGCCACCTGGTCGAACGAGAGGGCGGTGTTGTCGACCAGCCAGACGGCGGTCGCCTTGGGCATGAGAGGGGCAATGCTCACGGGCAAATCTCCTTTGCGCTTCGCCCGCCTGTTTTGGAGGCGAAGCCGGGTCATCTGCGATGACGGGAATTGCGCCCTATATAGGCGTTTTCGGGGTGTTCACGCAATGGTTTACGGCCGATTTGGCGGGCCGTTGAACCCTCGCGCTTGACTTCCAGACCCATGAAGGCCAATTCCTTGTCCGCATGCCCGCTGACCGCCGATTCAGCTGTAAAATGCCCGGCGGAACGGGCCAAAACTGTCCGTTTCCGGACTGCTCAAGTCGCCTCAGAGACCAGCCATGACGGCACCCAGCAAGCCAGAGCTCCATATCGTCCTTTGTTCCCCGCGCGGCTTCTGCGCGGGCGTGGTCCGCGCCATCGATACGGTGGAACGGGCGTTGAAGCTCTACGGCCCGCCGGTCTATGTCCGGCACGAGATCGTCCACAACCGCCACGTGGTGGAGAGCCTGCGCACCAAGGGCGCGATCTTCGTCGAGGAACTGGACGAGATTCCCGAGACCAACGCGCCGGTGGTTTTCTCGGCGCACGGCGTTCCAAAGTCGATTCCGGCCGAG
>Ga0190271_10001145_pt1 | contig 14700 bp, 14 predicted proteins | sample Popmic356T_FD_133747 | JGI IMG/M metagenome (GOLD analysis project Ga0190271, IMG submission 133747) | Populus adjacent soil microbial communities from riparian zone of Weber River, Utah, USA - 356 T | ecosystem: Environmental > Terrestrial > Soil > Riparian zone | place: USA: Utah | collected...
AGAATCGACTCGATGGCGTCAGGTTCGATCGCCATCGGGGACGAAGATTCCGAGGAGCCAGGTCGCGATCGACAGCACGATGGCACCGAGGAACGTCGCCCAGAAGAAGCCTGTGGAGGTGAGTCCGAGATCCCATATCCCGGATAGCCAAACCACCAGCTGAAGCACGAGGGCGTTGACGACGATCAGGAACAGTCCCAGTGTCAAGAGGATGATCGGGAGGCTGAACAGCCGCAGGATCGGCTTCACGATGAAGTTGGCAAGGCCCAGGATGATCACGACGAGGAGGTACTGCCACCAGCTCCCCGTGAATCCGACGCCGTCGATGATCCACACGGCGATTCCGAGTGCCCCTGCGGTGACGGCGAGGTTGAGGATGATGCCCATGCAGTCAAACTATCAGGCTGCGTGCGGTCGTGACGGACCTGCACGAATCCCTCGCCGTAGGTCTCGAGAAATCCCAGGACTTCGAAAAATCCTTTGTTTATTCGTTCGCCTCGGTCGCGCCGGCCCAGAGCAGCCGCCCGGAACGACGCAACGAAGTAGCGATCGGCTCTGAGGGATCCGCAGGGTGATGGGTCGTCATACATTGGTTCAGCCAGACGCCTTCGATCAGGCTGGCAAATGCGCAGGCGAGGTCGCTGATCGTCACTCCATGGCGAAGAGAAATCCCGAACCGGCGCAGGGCCTCTCCAAGCACCTGTTCCAATTTCTCGAGCCATTGGGTGTGCTCTTCCATGCTCGGTCGGCGAATCTTTTCACTCCACAGGCCGTATGGCACGGCGCTGAGCCACAACGCCCACACCGATCCGTAGTTCGCGATGGGCCGACCGCCTCGCGACGGGCCACGTTCCGACTCCCCGGTGAAGAAGGCGTCGAGCCATGCGCCGACCTCCTCGTGATCACCAGGATCCGGATATTGGATTCGTGAGATCCAATCACGCGAATTCAGGGCCAACGACATGGTCTCTGCCTGAAACACCGCCTGGCTACCGAACAGATTGCTGATGACACCGCGTGTCTTGCCGTCGCGGGCAGCCACCTCGTTGGCATCGAGCCGAGCGAAGGGGCCGACCGCAATCGAGTGGAGGTCGAGGGTCTCGGAATCCTTCTTGATCTGCTCGAGAGCTACGAGCTCGCCGATCTCGACATAGCGTTGCCGGGCCTCTTCCTGCGGCAGCCTCGATCGACCGGTCCGTGGGTTCGAGGTCAAGTTACGTCTCTCCTGAGTGGGGTATCGCCGAGTTTACTTGACTTTCCTCATTTGATACGTACAGTACGTATGTACATACATACGGTACGTATGGAAAGAGGGCCAGCCGGAGTGTCGACGTTGGATGCCACTGCTGCGATTGCTCTTCGATCCGGGGTCAGGGTCAAGAGTTGGCTGATAACGATCCTCGCCACAGTCGTTTCCACATACGCACTGGACGGTGTCGCCACTGCTGGAGGAGTGATCCTGGTGGCCTCTGGGGTGATGGCAGGCCTTGAACAGCCCTGGCTCTGGGTGGTGCTCGCTTCGAGCTACGTTGCCTGGGTTGCGGGCCTACGTGTCAACCTGACAGCGAACTTCCAACTCCTCGAAGCGGTGGGGACCAGCAGCAACGCGTTGTCGAAAGCGGCCTACGAGCTCGTCAGACGGCGATCCCAGACCTTGCGTGCTCGCCGAATCGCGGCGGCCGCTGCCTACATCGGCACCGAGATCGCCAAGGAGGTGCCGTATTACGCGGTGGCGTTCGGAGTCGCACTGGCGAGCGACACGCTCACCTCACACGACGCGCTCGTCTTCCTCGCCGGCACCAACCTCGGCGCAGCTGTCTACGAGTTCGGGCTCGGCAGGCTCACGCGGGTCTACCTGCGGCGCTCCGCCAGCCACCCATGACCGGGGTTCAGACATCGCAGCGCCTACGAGCCAGGCGAGAACCAGGTGCGCCTTCCGCCGGCGCCAGGCCAGAGCGCGGCCTTCGGACAGCGACCGGCTGGCCCTATCCGGGCACCGCTGCGATAATTGGCTATTCCGCGCCCGTAGCTCAATTGGATAGAGCGTCTGACTACGGATCAGGAGGTTGGGTGTTCGAGTCGCCCCGGGCGCGCCTTGGGTTCTCCCAGGGACCTGGGTCGTGAGCTCTGACCTTCCACCGGGCTATTCAGTCGAATAGGAGGAGCACGCCGACGACGCTGAGTCCGATCGCCAACACGATCGGGAGTCTTGTCGGCTCCAGCGCCCACCCGTTCACCATTGCCTGTTCATTGCGTCGCCAGCGCCGCAGACCAGCCACGGCGACGAGAATCCCCAAGCCGACCAAGATGTACGCCGCGATGAAGCCGATTTCAGAATCGGCCAGCAGACGTAGGACGGCGACACCGCCGGCGATGAGTGCCAAGGCGGTCCTGGTCCATGCCAGATACGTTCGCTCGTTGGCCAGCGAGAATCGATAGTCGATCAAAGGGGACGGCGGCTCTGGACGCCCTCCGCCGTCGTCAGGAACGGTCATGAAGTTTCTCGCATGGCTCACGCGTCCTCGACGGCCAGTCGAGATACGTCGTGCCGGAACAGTAGCCCCACCAGATTCAGGCTCGGCTCACTGCTCCACTCGGTGAGTGTTCCCCATTGGGAGCCGTCCTACTTGGCTTGGTGAGCAGCATCAAACCCATCCCGAGCCCGTATATCGACCAAATCCACGCCGACACCGGGGGTGCCTCGATCGATGGATCGAATACGGCGTTGACGAGCACGGCAAGGGCGCAGGCCATGGCCACGACGGCGACCGCAGCCTCCACGCTGAGCCCTCGCGCTGCCAGAGCACGTCTCGACCGAATCATGGCAATGAACCAGATCACCCACATCAAGAACCAGAGCCCGACCCCCAGATATCCGCTGCGAGCGAAGATGGTCATATGGGAGTTGTGGGCGGAGCGCAGCTCTGTCTCGCCCACCCCCTGGAACCCGTAAAGGCCGCCGAGGCTCACGCCGTAGCCCCGACCAAGAACAGGGGCGTTGAGGTTGACATCCCGGAGGATCTCGCTCCACAGATCCAGACGCCAGGAGGAGTTGCTGACGAGGTCGCCGGAAGTAGCCACGGCATCGGGGTTGACGACGCTGACCAGGTTCTCGACCAGCTGATCGGCCGATATGTCCCGATCGTTGGAAAAGAAAGACACTCGTATGTCGGTGACCGAGAAGATCAGCCCGACGAGGATGACAACGGTGCACATGATCCCGACGAAATGGCGTTGCCCGGACCTGGCGTACCAAAAAATCACCCCAAGACCGGCGATCGCCGCCAGGAAGCCGCCCCGGTTCTGAATACCTGCCACGACCAGGAAGAGCCCGCTCACCGCGGTCAGGAACGCTCTCTGACGCCGGGTGACACCGGTGACCCGTTCGTCGAGCAGCCACATGACACCGAGGCACGCCGTGAGCAAGACGGACGTGTTCGATCCCCGGTGAGAAGCGATTGGCACATCCGAATCGGGCACGAGCGGCGACGTGAGAACCTGGCTCAGGATCAAGGAGATCGGTGCCCACAAGATGAACCAGGGGAGAATCTTGCTGAACCAGCCGACGATCGGTCCTATCCCGCGACGCCGGACAAAATCAGCGACGAAGAACGCGAAAATCCCGTAGTACCACTGCGAAGCGTCTCGGAGCGCCTCGATGCCGTGCTGACCCAGATAGGGCAGCGTGCGAACCGCGCTGTAGACGAGGAAAACGACCAGAGCCAGCCGAACCGGAGATCTGAGACGGTCGTCGTTTATCGGATAGAAGCGGATCAGATAGACAGTGATGATTGCCAGGACGACTTCGCCCACGAAGATAGGGGTACCTGGGAGGTGCAGATAGGCAAAGCCCCTGTCAAAGAGCATGTACCCGGCCAGGAGCACGCCGAGCGCGATAGCCGGGATCCGGGTCGGGTCGGTGGTGGATCGCTTCGGCGCTGGCGGGTAGCCCGTCTGAACCTGCAAGACCTCGGGGAGTGAGAGGCGTGCCGTGGTCAACCCCGCCGGCGTGGGATCCCCGGCTCGAGGGAGACATTTTCACCTGGGATATCCTCGATGGAGCCGGCTAGAGCGCGATCCCGGGGCTCGATTGGCGCTCTGTTGAAGGCGAACCCGAGGATCTCGGTCCCGATGCCCCGCAGGTGCGCCGCGGTGGCCTCGATATCCCGGACCCGTGCACCACGAGGAACGACGAGGATCGCCGCACCCAGCTTCGAAGCGAGGGTCGTTCCGTAAGCAACCTGGAGGAGTGGAGGGGTGTCGACCACGATCAGATCTGACTCGCCCCGAAGCTCGAACAGAAACTTGTCTGCTCCCTCGCTGCGGAAGAAACCGGCTGCACCGACGGTCACCTGGCCTCGGCTGATGAGGTTCAACTCACCTCTGGGCACGTCGATTCTTGTCATTGCCGAGCTCAGGGGGAGACCCCCAGACACGACGTCTGTGATCCCTTTGACTTCGAGCGGGTCGACTCCGAACATCCGGGTGAGGGCCTGGCTACCGAAATCGGCATCGATCATGAGAACACGAACGCCCTCTGAAGCCGCGGCCAGAGCCATGTTGGCTGTCGTTGTCGATTGGCCGCCCCTGACCCCGATCCCCACCATGACGACCGACCTGTTGACCATATGAGGAGCGCGGGCTTCCAGAGAGGCAGCGAGGAATCGGTAGCCCTCGGCGGCGACCGACCGGGGATTGTCCCGGACTGGCAAGTCCGAGGAGATCTGCTCTCCACTGAAGTCGGTGATGTTGGCCAGGAGGGGGGCGCCGATCAGCTGCGCGACCTCTTCGCCATGACTGACGATGGCGGTGCGGGAGCTGCGGGCAAAGGCGGCCGCTGCGCCGATCAGCAATCCGAGCAAGGCCCCGGCCATTGCGAGGCGGAGGGGAAGAGTGCCGGAATTCGTGGCCACGGTCCGAGCAGGGGAGAAGACCGCAGTCGGGGCCTTGTTGACTTCTGCCTCGACCGCAAGCTCATTCCTCCTGCTGATCAACGTGGCTTGCTCGTCGATGGCGTTCTCCAACTGCCGCTGGAGGGCGGGTGCGACTGTCTGTGAAGGAGCGACATCGGAGGTCAGCTGAATCATCTCAACTTGCCGTGTGATGGAATCGAGCTCTTGTTCCAGCGCCTGGCGGGTCGTGCCGGCGTCGGTCCGGCCGAGCTCTTCGACAATGGCCGCGGCTCGAGCGATGAGCCCAGGCAACTGGACGGTGAGGGTCTCCGCGTCTCCGTTGTTCAACAAGTCTTGTTGGAGGTCATCGATGGTCGCCTGTTGCTCGGAGATTGCGTCGTCGATCAGGCTGATCGCCGCTTTGCTATTGGCGGTTGTCTGATCCTCTAACAAAGCCTGGTAGGCCTCGAGAAGGACGTTGGCACCACCGATCGCCTCTTCTTCGGAGTCCGCCCTGAATGCCGCCGTGGCGACATTGCTGTCGGCCGACCATCGGATCGAGAGTTTCTCCTCGAAGTCTTTGACGCTGAGCGTTTCGCCAGTGATCTCACCCAGATTGGCGGCAGCGGCGGCCAGAACTGCCGGGGACTGGAGTATCGCGATCTGGTCGGCGACGACACGCTTTTGGTCTGCCGGGTCGCTGACGCCAAACACTGGGGTCGGCCGAGCCTCACTGAGCAGGAACGACGCTTCAGCCACGGTCGGGGAATAGGTCCGGGCGAGGAAACCGAAGCTGAGCCCAACGAGGAATCCGATGACCACCATCGCCCCGACCAGTCTTCGGTCGCGCCAAACCGCCGAACTGATGGTTGTTTCCACGCTGCTTGAACTCATGCCCCTCGGAACCCCAAACCTCTCGGAGGTAATCTACCCGGACGCGGCTGGTAGCAAAGACCCAAAGTGTCGTCGTCGTCATGGGAAGTGATTTGGGTCGGTCAGCCCATTACCTTCGACCGCGGTTGTCCACCACCATGTCGAGCGACCGATGATGCCCAAATTGCCTGCTGTCGAACCAAGATCTGAGGTTCTGCTGTCGATCTGCGTTCCGACAAGGGACCGACCTGAGCTCCTATTGCGAAATCTACGGGCCGTCCTCGGTCAGATCACTCCCGGTGACCCGGTCGAGGTGCTCGTGTCTGACAACTCCGAAGGCTCGGCAACAGCCGAGGCAGTCTCCGAATTGATGGGGCAGGGGACTCTCATCGCCTTTGCACAGAACGTTCCATCGGTTTCCATGACCACCAATCACAATCTGCTCATCGAGCGCGCCCGTGGCGAATACCTCCTGTTTGTCCATGATGACGACTATCTCCTCGAGGGCGGGCTACAAGCCATCCTGAAGAGCCTGAGCGAGCATGTGCCTGACGATGTCAGGGTTTTTGGTGTCAGCATCGTGGACATCGACGGAAATCCGATGAAGACAGAACGGCATCGAGTGGGTCGCCGGATGAACCCTCGCCGGGCTCTGATGACGCTGTTGTCGAGCTCGTCGTATGTCAGAACTCCAGGCCTGGTCGTCAGTGCCAAGGGTTATGCCGCTGCGGGGGGTTTCGACCCCAAGGCCGGCCCTGCGATGGATTTCGCGTTGAACGCGAGACTGTTCGGCGCCTTCGGAGCCACCACCGAAACCGCGGTGATCTCGGCCTACACGGTTCATCTCTCTGCAACCACCACCGGGATGTTCAATAACGACACACTGTCCCGTCTCAACGGCGTGTTCGAGGACGTCGAGGGTCATGGTGTGCTGACACCCCGGGAGATCGAAAGGTGCCGCAGCAGGCACATGCATCAATTCGTTCTCGGTGGCACCTACAGGTCCATCAGATCTGGCGACAACGATTCGGCCCGGCGGATCATGGGATTGCTCGAGTCGCCGGAGTTCGAGACGGTGTCGTTCTCCTGGAAATGGCTCGCCGTTCGTCTCGGGTTCTCTCTCTACCTCAAATTATTCTGAGCCCCCGGCGAAGGCTGCCCTCCAGATCGCCCGATAGCGGATTGTTCGAAAGACGTTCTGCCCGATGATCCCCAACGGCCGGGCAAAGGCACCCGTCAAGCCGGCAGTGGCCGCGATGACGGTGGGGATCGTCAACGAGGCGAAATCGATCTTCGCCATCGGCACTTCCATGTTGGACGCAATCAATTGATCGCGAATTGGGGAGGTGATGCTGAGCACGAGGTTGGAGAGAATGGTCACCGGGATCAAGAAAGCAATGTCGTAGGCGGTGGGGATCAGCGCGAACAGCGGGTTGAAGCTCCACGCGAACCCGGCCAAGAAGAGATAGCTGATCCCGGCCACCGCTATCACCAGGAAGAAGGACTTGTTGACGGAAATCGCTGCTGCTCGATCGACCGATGCCGCCGCTCGGAGATGTCTCGAGGCCAGTGCGGCTGCGACCCCGGTGGTGACCACCAGGACCGGTTGGGCGGCCACCCGAGCAGCCTCAGCGAACCCCACGATCTCCGGTCCAGCCACGAGCGTCATGACTACCGATGCCACCAGTGTCCCCCCGTAGGCGGAGACAGAGGAGGCCGCCAACCAGCGCCCCGAGACCATCACCACCGGGGCAGTCGGCCGGATGCGCCATGCCGGTCTCGACAGGGCCAGGCCGAAGCCGAGCGAGACGATGTTCGCGACCACCAGACTTCCCAGCGGCGCCCACGCCGGCGCTATGTCCAGCGAAAGCATGACGAGAAGGGCACCGACGACCGCCACCATTTGCGATCCGGACATCAACGCCGCTCCCCAGGACCTCTCCGCGATATGGAAGCCCCTGCGGAGATGGTCCTGCATCGGGGAGATCACAGCGAGCCCCACGCCGGTTATGGCAAGTTCGATCACCGCGGTCGGATCGGATCGCCACCAGATGAGACCTGCGGCCGCAAGGATGAAAGTGCAACCGAACAGTGCGGGTGGGATCCCGTTCCCCAACGAGTGAACGATGCCGCCCAATCGTTGGTGCACCTCGAGCCTGATCATCGAGACCTGAATTGGCGTGTAAGTGATTTCGGCTGGGAGCAGGCTGCCAACCAGGAAGGCAGAGAAAATCACCGAGTAGGTCCCGAGCTCGGCGGGTTCGAGCAACCGTACCGCCGCCAGCCCTGCGGCGAACGTACCCAGCGACGACAAAGCAGCGTCGACGATCCCGGCTGGGAGTTTCTGGCGTAGGCGTTGCTCGTGGTCGACAGTCGAGGAGACTAGAAGGCCTACGTGACCCTGCGGCCGGCGCTCTCACCGAATCGGTTGCGATGGAACCCAACCTTCAGCCCGAGGTCCGCGCGATTCGCGGGACCAGGCGAGCGGCCTATCTGGGTCAGCCAGCCCATCCGTTAGCCGGGCTCGTTGACGTAGAATCGCTACCGCGTAGGGGAGTGGGATTGTTCAATGTGCGGCATTGCCGGCGCTTACAACTTGCCTTTGGATGCCGGGGTTCAGGAGGCCGTGTCACTGGCCATTGCGCACCGCGGCCCTGATGCTGCCGGGCACTGGAACAGCGCAGATCAGGGCCCACCTGTCTGGCTGTGTCATCGACGCCTGTCGATCATCGACCTCTCCAGCGCGGCCAATCAGCCGTTCGAGAAGGATGGCTTGATCCTCATTTTCAACGGCGAGATCTACAACTACCGCCAGTTGCAGAGCGAGCTCTCGTCCCGAGGGGTGATGTTTCGAACGCACTCCGATTCCGAGGTATTGCTCGAGGCCTGGCGCGAATGGGGACCCGCCAGCCTGGATCGCCTCCGCGGAATGTTTGCCTTTGCGCTCTATGACACCGTGAACCGCAAACTCGTCCTGGCCCGTGACCATTTCGGCATCAAGCCACTCTTCTATCAGGCTCGACAAGGCACGTTGGCCTTCGCCTCAGAGTTGAAGGCCCTGCGGCCGATGATGGGCGAAGTCCGGGTCGACGAGACCGCGCTGGTGGCATCGGTCATGTATTCGTGGGTGCCCGAGAGTCATTGCATGTTCGAGGGGACCCAGAAGCTTGCACCAGGGACCTGGTTGGAGATCGGTCCCGACGGTCAGCACCGGGTGCATCGATATTGGGACCCGGTCTCTGCCGCCGCCGCCGCCGGTGAGGCCGGCCGGCTGAACCGGTTCGATCGCACTCGTTTGGGTCAGGTCATGGAAGACTCGGTGGCGGCGCACCTGGTGGCGGACGTGCCGGTCTCGACATTCCTCAGTGGTGGTCTCGACTCCAGCCTCATCACCGTCATGGCGAAGCAGCAGAACGCCGAGATCGACAGCTACACGATCTCATTCCGGGACGAGGACCAGCGGTACGAGGCCATGCCGGACGACTTCTCCTACGCCAAGAAGGTCGCCGCCGAGCACGGGATTCGCCTCCATGAGGTCGAAATAGCCCCCGATGTGGCCGATTTATTGCCCAAACTGGTGCATCATTTGGACGAGCCCATTGGCGACGCCGCTGCCATAAACGCCTACCTCATCTGCCAGGCCGCCCGCGAAGCCGGGGTCAAGGTGTTGCTATCCGGCATGGGGGCTGACGAGCTGTTCGGTGGGTACCGAAAACACTATGCGGCCCTGCTCGCCTCTCGTTATCGCCAGACACCGCGATGGCTCCGTCAGAAGCTCATTGAGCCCACGGTTCAGCATCTCCCGGTCGCCAGCAAGAAGCGGGGATATCGCCTGAGTCGCTGGGCTCGGCGTTTCGTCGACTTCGCCGGTCTCCCCGAAGAGGCAGCTTTTCGAAGGAGCTACGCACACTATGACCAGGCCCAGCTTGGAGAGTTGCTCGCCCCCGAATTGGCAGTCCGCGTGGACGGCCTGGTCGACGAACACCGGCAGGTCTACTCGGCCTACCGCGGTGAGGATCAAGTGAACCGGATGTGCTTCACCGACTCCCAGTTGTTTCTCCCGAGCCTGAATCTGGCCTATACCGACAGGGCCAGTATGGCTGCCTCCACCGAGGTGAGGGTGCCATTCGTCGACAAGCAGGTCTTTGAAGCCGCCTTTGCCATCCCCGGCTCCGACAAGATCGTTGGTCGGGAGAGAAAAGCGATTCTGAAGGAAGCCGCTTTGCCATGGCTGCCCAAGGAGATTGTCTACCGGCCCAAGGGCCTCTTCAGCGCACCACTTCGTGCCTGGATCCGGCGCGACCTTCAGGCAATGGTCGAGGAGTATGTCGCTTTGGGCCACCTGGTCGGTTCGGGGATGCTCGACAAGTCAGCAATCCGCAGCATGATCGACGAGGACCGCAGCGGGATGACCGATCGTTCCAAGGAGATCTGGCAGCTGCTCACCCTCGAGCTCTGGCATCGCCAGATCTTGAACGTGCATTGAACCAATCGAGCAGAACTGGCCAGGTCGCCCAGGCCGGCCTACTGCGCCCGCGACTGCGCCGAGCTAATGATTTCGACAGGTTGAGTCACCCTGGTCAGCCAGATCTCCCGCCAATACGGGAAGTGACTGCGCCGACATAGACGGTGGTATTCCGCGGTGCACGTGACGGTGTCCAGGACGATGCATTCACCGGGAAGTTCGAACAGCTCACCGGTCCCCTCGTTGATCATTCGGCTGACCCGGCGGAGGACGCGGAACTCACCTCCGCAATAGCGCAACATCTCGGAGTCAAAGGTGAGGCCGCGGTTCCGGTTCCGGCGGTCCAACGTCTCGGCAATCTCCTCCTTCGTCTTCACACGCACGAGTTCACCGGGACGAAGGTCGAGCAATTCCCGCGGAGTCTTCGAGAGTTTTCCCCGCAGCAATGGGACCGTACTGCCTCCCATGAGCTTCTTCTGGACCATGATGAGCAGCCACTTGAACAAGGCGACGAACATCTCGAAGAAGCCTGCGTTGCCTGTGGCGACTTCACGTATGTACTGCGTCGGCTCCCACCACGGAAGGGGTGCAGTCGCGCGGACGATCTCGGTCGCCTGACACATGAAGCGCTCGGCCGTGGGATCGCTGTCGGTCATGGGTCGAGCGGCCGCAAGAAGGCCTGCGGATTCGAACTGCTCGTCAGGAGTTCCAGAACTCCCACCGACGTAGGGCTGGTCCGACGGGCGACGGAGCCAGGCCTCCTTCCAAAAGATCAAACAGCCGGCTTGGCAGCCACCATGCGCGCCGCCATTGCAACGGAGGTTTGTGAGGAAGACCGCATCTTGCATCCGACGTTGTCCGTCGGAAAGTATCGCGTCACAGGTACGGTCGGCGCGTTTGTAGACGGTGACGGTTTGACCGCAGTACTCGAGCATCTCGGGCATGAACGGCAGCCCGTCGAGCTTTCCCTCCGCATCCAGGGTGGCGAGGATCTCCGATGCGGTCTTGATCTCGGCGATTTCCCCCGGTCGAAAAGGACGAACAGATCCCAAGTCAGGCCCCCCCATGGCTGATTTCTCCTCTTGGCCCTTGTCTTCTTGCTTCCCGTGCGGGCCTCGCAGAGGCTATCACCGGCCCAAACGCATGCCTAGACCTCATTTGATGGACCCCGTCAGGTCCATTCCATACCCGCGCCACTGTGGCCAAGCCAACGATCGGTCCGCCCAGGAGAACCCGATGACACTCTCGTAGTCGTTGTTCTGGAAGGTGATCTTTCGGGAAGTGAAAACCGACGAGTCATCGACGTCTTGGGCCGCGCCGGTCCTTCCCGATCTGACCACGGTGTTGTCATGAACGGAGACATTCCTCAGCAGGTAAGGCCCGAGTGTCCCCGACCCTCGATCCTGCTGGATCAGTGTGATCCCGTTGTAGTTGTCCTCGAGGATGTTCCCGTAGATCTCCACGTCCTGGCTAGCGGCGACCATGATCCCGCCCTCCCACAACCAGCCTCTGTTGCGGAACCCGTTGCCCCGAACCTCGTTGTTGCGGATCGTCGCCGAGTTTGAGATCTCGTGGAAGATGCCTGCACCCGAGTTGCCCTCGACAATGTTGTTCTCATAGAGGGTGTTGATGTTGTCGATGTCCGTCCATAAGCCGGGGCCATGGTTGCCGTGTACGAAGTTGCCTCGAACGATGAGATTCTCCGACGTACCGAACTTCGATCCGCCAGCCTCGTAGTACTCGTCGGCTCCAGTGGTGTTGTTCCCATAGATCTCGTTGCCTTCGACGAGTGCACCGGAATTCCGCACCCATGACAACTTCAAGCCGATGACGCCGTTGTCATGGATCCTGTTGTTACGCGCGATCGACCCGTCGGAGAGGGCTAATCCGGCGTAGCTGTTGTGATGGAGGTCACAGTTCTCGACCGTCCAGCCGGTGCCGGCCGCCGCCCCCTCATGGGTTCGTGCCGTGATGGGCGCATATTGGTCCTCGGGGTCGTAATTGCGGATCTCCAGGCCTCGAATCGTGACGTTGTTGGCGCTATTCGGTTGTACCGCCCATACGGTGACGCTTCGCCCGTCCATGACCGCACCCGGCCGGCCGATGAGGAAGTCGCCGTCTTTCAGGTTGGCGGTCTGCTCGTAGTGCACCCCTGATTCGACGACATAAGTCGTGCCGGCTGGTGCGGCCTCGATGATCGGATTCCAGCTGGCACCGACAGGGAGCAGCGTTCCCGACAATGGTTGCGTGGGATCCCCCGCGAGTGCCTCGATGGTCGCCTTGTGAACGATCCCCTCGTTATCGACAAGCGTGCCTCCCGGAGGCAAGACGGCCAAAAACGTGGCCATCACCGACGCCGAAAACCACCTCATCTTCTAGATCATCGTCCCGGGACCGAATCAACGTGAGATCGGTAACAAACCGCCGATGAGTTCCGGGGCCACTGGCTGTCTACTTTGCCAACGAGCCGCGTCGAAGGGAGTGTCATGGAAATCGACTTTCTGGCCGTCGTCGTCGCAGCGGCGGCCGCCTTCATCCTCAGCGGGGTTTGGTACGGGGTATTCGGCAAACAATTGGCTCTATTGCACCCTGCCTACGCCGATTCCGACTCACTTTCGGCGAAGGACGTCATCGTCGAGCTGGCCCGAAATGGCGTAGTCGCCCTCGTGTTGGCCTGGTTGGTCGATCAGATCGGTGTGGACGGCTGGGCGCAGGCCGCCTTGCTCGGGCTGATGCTGTGGATCGGGATCGCGGTGGTTCTGCTCGTTGGATCCGTCTACCACGAGAAGGTGCCGGCGAAGCTCGCCGCGATCCATGCCGGAGACTGGCTGCTGAAGCTCGTGGCAATCGCGATAATCGTCGGGTTATGGCAATGACCAGCGAGAAGGGGCCGCTCGACAAGACCTTCATCGCATTGCTGCAAGAGAGCTCTGCTGAGGGTGGCTGGACCTTCGTGGTGATGCCGGATTCCGTCGAGTATTTCGGGACGCGCGGTCTGGTCAGGGTGCGTGGGACCATCGACGATGTCGAATTCCAGACCTCATTCATGGCGATGGGCGACGGAACGCACAAACTCCCCATCAAAGCGTCCCTCCGTGATGTCATCGGGAAGGACAACGGCGACGAGGTCACGATCCACTTGAGCGAGCGACTCAAATGATGTGTTGGACCAGCGTCACGATGACCGGCCTTCGCTCATCGCCATCAGATATCCCTTGGCCCGCTCCGACAACTCGTACCGGCCGACCAGTGCCTTGAATTTCGGTCCGTGATTGGGGTGCTCGAGGTGCGCCATCTCATGGATGAGCACCGAGTCGAGAACCCATCCCGGCATCGTGGCGAGCCGGTTGGAGATCCGGATATTCCCCTCGGCCGGAGTGCACGAGCCCCATCGCGTCGTCTGACGATCCGACCACTCGATATTGGCGGGCTCCGGAAGGCCATACCTCATAGCGAGGTGCCGGGCTCGTTGAATCAGGTCAACTTGTCGCGATGAGACCTTCCGGTCGACCCGAGCGACGAGACTCTCCACCAGCCGTGCCTCTTCGTCGGGCGCCAGCCCGAAGGGAACCATCACCTTCAGCCGTCCGTCGCTCATGTATGCCTGGGCGGTCCGCTTTCTTCGCTTGCTCCGGACGACATCGACCTGCAAATCGCTCATGGTCAGATCGTATGTGTCCGGGGTGACAGAACCGGTGGCCGTCATTCGATGAGCAGCACGGCCTTCCCGTTCACCTGCCGGTTGGCCAGTGCCTCGAACGCAGAGTTGGCTTCCGTCCATGGCACTTCGAGCCCGATCTGGGGATGAAGATGGCCGCCGGCCACCATGTCGGCCAATGTCTGGAGGTCCTCTCCGAAGGTCGGCGGAGCTCCGCTCTCGTAGACGAAGAAGGCCGTTATCCGGGCCAGGGCGTGGCCGCGGAAGTCGCTGAACGAGACCTGTGCCGCGGTGTCCGATGAGTTCCCGTAGATCACGATGTCGCCGCCAGGCGCAATCAACCGGATCGCCGCTTCGAAGGAGGGGCCGCCGGCGGCGTCCAGGATGAGATCAAACGGTTCCTCGAGGTCGTCGAGGTCGTAGGTGATGCCGCTTGCCCCGATCTCTTCCAGGCCTATCGCCCGCACCACGTCCGCCACTGCCGCCGTGACCGTCGCCCCCGCCCCGGCCGCCATCTCTACGGCGAACCTGCCCACACCGCCGGCGGCTCCAGTCACCAGCACCCGTTTCCCGGCCAAGTGACCGCCGAGCCGTAGGGCTCGTAACGCAGTCATGCCGGCGATGGGCAGCGTGGCAGCCTGAGGAAAGGTGACTTGGTCGGCGAGATGCGCAAGATGAGTGGTGGGGACTGCCACCTTCTGCGCCCAGCCCGCCTGCTCGGGCCAAGCAACGACGCGCATGCCGACCGGCGGGCCCGATCCGTCGTACGGCTGCTCGACGACCACCCCAGCCACGTCCTGCCCGGGCCGCCA
>Ga0190271_10001146_pt1 | contig 14697 bp, 11 predicted proteins | sample Popmic356T_FD_133747 | JGI IMG/M metagenome (GOLD analysis project Ga0190271, IMG submission 133747) | Populus adjacent soil microbial communities from riparian zone of Weber River, Utah, USA - 356 T | ecosystem: Environmental > Terrestrial > Soil > Riparian zone | place: USA: Utah | collected...
AGGGTGGCATTTGACTCTAATAGAGTTTCCTTTTTGCCACAGTCGAACCAATTCTGCACTTTGAACGATTTGAACTTAGCTCCAAGCTGGATCATACATTCAATGGCATCCGTGATACTAAACTCACCATAGCTCATAACCTGGTTACGGATGTTATTTTCAATGCAATTGAATAAAAATCCTGTTTCCCGGATCCGGTAAATACCAACGAGCGCCATATTGCTTTTAGGTATCTGCGGCTTCTCAACTACTTTCGTAATGAAGCCATCCTCCCCAATTTCAGCCACTCCAAAATCACGGGGATCATCTACTTTTTTTACTCCCAGCACAGAATGAGGCATCTCCAATACCGCCTTTACATCATATTCGCAGATGGTATCGCCTAACACAATGAACAATTCGTCCTCACCTACTATATCCTTGGTTAATTGAATGGCATGGCCAATTCCATGACGGTCGGACTGTTGTACAAAATGAACCTGTAAGTCTGGATATTTTTCGTGCACATAATCCTTAATCTTTTCGCCAAGGTAGCCAACAATAAATATGAACTCGTTGATTCCTGCCTCGCGTAACTGATCTACTATTATGCTAAGAATAGTTTTACCGGCAAGCGGTATAAGCGCCTTAGGTTGTGTATATGTATGGGGGCGTAGTTTGGTTCCTGCGCCTGCTACTGGAATAATTGCTTTCATGCCCTGGTTCCGCCGGGGGCGGACGCTTTTAATTCTATAACTCCTTTAACCGGAATGATTAAAATAAGTTTTAAATGCTACTTGTTTTCAGTCCGGGCCCCCAAGTGGGGGCACGGATAAAAGCGAACGAAAATAGCACTTTTTGAAGCAAAGAAAAACTTTAGCCATAAATCCACCATCCTGTGTGATACCGACTTAATTTTGGGCAATTATTGGACCCAACAAAAACAACTGCGGGTTCGATCTATATTTATGAACAGTACGCTATTAAATCCGGTAAAGGAAGCTAACAATATGCAAAAAGACACGGTCGTTTTTGACCTTATCAATAAGGAATTAGAGCGCCAGCGAAATGGCATAGAATTGATCGCATCCGAAAACTTCGCTTCCCTCCAGGTAATTCAGGCAATGGGAACCGTCCCCAATAATAAATACGCTGAGGGATATCCCGGCAAACGTTATTACGGCGGTTGCGAGGTAGTAGATGAAATTGAAACTCTTGCTATTGAACGACTCAAGAAAGTATTCAATGCCAGTTGGGCAAACGTACAACCCCATAGTGGAGCACAAGCTAATGGGGCTGTTTTTCTCGCTGTAATGAAACCCGGTGAAAAAGTCCTTGGATTGGATCTTAGTATGGGGGGGCATCTTACACATGGTAGTCCGGCCAATTTCAGCGGTAAAACGTATCAGGCCTTACACTATGGTGTAACCAAAGACGGAATTGTAGATTATGATCAGTTGGAGAAAAAGGCTCTGGAGGAAAAGCCAAAAATGATCATATGCGGTGCGTCCGCATATAGTCGTGATTGGGATTATGCCCGCATCCGCGCAATTGCCGACAAAATTGGCGCGATTGTATTTGCCGACATTGCCCATCCCGCTGGATTAATCGCTACGGGTTTATTAAATGATCCCTTCGAACATTGTCATATTGTTTCTTCTACCACACATAAAACATTGCGTGGCCCACGTGGAGGTATTATTATGTTGAGAAACGATTTTGAGAACCCGTGGGGCATTAAAGATCCAAAAGGTAATACCAGGACCATGAGTCAATTACTGGATCTCGCCGTGTTCCCTGGCACCCAGGGAGGACCGCTCGAACATGTGATAGCAGCCAAAGCGATTGCTTTCGGAGAAATTCTTTCTGAGAATTTTAAAGCTTATGGTAAACAGATCATCAATAACGCGCAAGCGATGGCGGCATCATTTGTTAAGCGGGGGTATAACCTGATTAGCAATGGTACCGATAATCATCTTATGCTAATCGATCTTCGTAACAAAAATCTTACCGGTAAAAAAGCACAGGAGACACTCGATAAAGCACATATTACTTTAAATAAAAACGCGGTTCCTTTCGACGATAAATCACCTTTTGTAACAAGTGGTATACGCGTTGGTGTACCTGCCATTACCACCCGGGGCATGAAAGAAGCTCATATGGAAACGCTGGTGGAGATGATTGATAAGGTGTTGATGAATGCGGATGATGAAAAAGTTATCAATGCAGTTAAAATGGATGTGAGAGCGTTCATGCAACAGTTTCCGTTGTATCCGGAATTGGGATAGAGCTTTTTAAAATATTTTTCAGTAAACCAACTCTTATGAGTTGGTTTTTTCTTTCTGATTCTTAAATAACATTTTTTATTTTATACCGTCTAGCGTGTATCTATACCACCATCCTCCATTGAATCTAGAACAGATTGGATAAGCTTTTTCATTTTATCAGATTGCTCCGTTCCACCTAATGTTTTTATTATTTCCTGTACTTGGGGATCAGATAATTTTGAAATGCCAACTGCCTTTAACGCAAATCTACGAACGCCGATATCAGGATCAGTGAGCAACATTTTAATTAAATTGACAGCCTCAGGAATATGAGTTAGATTTTTTAAAGCCTGAGCAGCAGCAACTTTCAAAACCTGATCATTGCTTCTCGTTGCAAAAGTAAGCGCAGGTATAGCCTTTTCAGAATTCAACATACCAAGACAATAAATGGCCTTAGATGCCATGAATGTATCCTTACCATTAGTCAATTTGGTAAGCGAATCAATAATATCAGCTTCAGTATAATTCATTTGCATATCGGAGTAGTTAGGTTTATCACCATATAACAACTCCTTAATCGACTTTTTTTTAGAAGGCATAAAAAAGTTTTAAGTTAAGTTACTGACCAAATTACTTTCACGTATTCTTTCAATTTCTGATTCTACTAGTTTGGGCGGAATTAAAGTAAATTTGTCAGGTGCCTCGTTCGTCATTAATTGATCATTATCTGTTACATGTGGCAATCCAAGCAAGTGTGCAACTTCATGAGCGAGGAGATATTTTGACCTAATATTGGCTGCAATTACTGCAGTAGGACCCTCATCAGGAAAAGAACTACAACCACCCATGATTCCCCTCATACCTACTATACTTACCATTTTACAGATAAAAACAACGATCTTATTTTCGGTTGCATTTCTCAGTTCCCGGGCCATTTCCCTAATATCTTCGGACGGATTGTTCATCGGACAGTTCTCTTCAACTTCAACAAACTCAAATTCTTTAAATTGAGGTCCCAATAATTTTTCGATGGTCATATTAACCTGGATACCCGCCGTATTGAAAATTTCTGTTGTCCCTATTTTAATGGCATCAATTTTTGATTGACGCATTGGGGTTAATATTTTGATATCGATATCTAATGCCTTGTCAATTAATATATCCGTGACAATCGGTGTTGCTTTTTTCTTTTTCATGCACCTTTTATTTATTTTGTCTTTTTTGTAGTCTCCATAGTAACCAGAAGACAAATCCTAAAACTAAAATAACGGGGACTATGAATTTCTTTAATTCAGAAGGTTTGTTGAACTCGATACTTTCCGTCTTCCCTACCAAAATAGTAGCAGCCCATGCGGTGGGTAATATGTCCATCTCGGAACTCACATTCTGCATGAATTCAATTTTAGCTTCCTGCAGGGATACGTCAATAGGTAATCCTTTAGATACGTTTTTATAAAAGAGCTCGGTAAGTCTGTAAGTTGAAACATTTTCAACCGACCATAAATTGGTTATCGAAGAAGGAATTCCCATAACAGCAAATCCACGGTTGAAACTAAATACCCCTTCACCTTGATAAAACTTACCCTTACCTGTTTCACATGCTGATAATACGATGAGGTTAGTAATTGGCTTAGCAGCGCTAATTAAATCTGACAAGTATAATATTGAGTCTGCAAATAAAATCTCCGGCTCACCTGAGATTCCACTCGCTGTAGCATGTGTGTATAACTGAACGATTTTATAGCGAGAAAATAAACGTAAGAAATTACTCTTTGACGCCTGTTTTAAGATGAGATTATCAGCATTCTGAAAATACGACTTCAGCCGATCTAATGAACCATCACTCCCTGTGAGGCTTGCAAAATCCTTATACTGTTCAAAATGAACCGGGGCTACACCAATAAAATCATGATACCCTTTATTGTCAGGCACGAAAAAACTATCCAATAAATACCGAGCCGAATACGTATAACTAACAGCGAAGTCTTTCAGAAAAAAAACAGGTTTCTCTGAAACAGCACTAGTTATTAGTGCTTCATAAGGGAAAAAATGGCCATCCGGGGAAATAATAATACGCCCCGCTGGTAATTTATGTTCCTGAAATATAAGTTGATAAAGACGTCTGGAACATTCTACGAAATTCGTATAGCCGCTGTTCAATCTATTTTTATCTGAAATATACTCAAGAAATAATTCTGCACAAGCCTCATATTCGATTTTATCGATGCTGAGTATGTAAGCCTGGTGAGCGGTAATTATAAACGCATAAACATTCTTAGTCCCTGAAAAAATCTCAATAAGAGCTGTGTGCTGTTTTAGCAATTTAGTTTGAACATCCTGTATAGTAACAGAGGTTGCGCCTAACAAATTATTATATAACCCAGGATTTGTGCTCTTTATAGCTCTGCCATCGGCATCGAGCTTCTGATTGTAGCGATACAGTTTTTCACGGAGTCCACTGATTGAAGATAAATTTCCATTCTTTTCTCTCAATTCGCGTTCTAGTTCAACAATCTTCTTTTTTAACTCCTTTCGATGAAGGATTTCCGCTTCCCGTAAATTAGCTTGCTCGTAAAGTTGATCGTTGAGTAATACCGCCCTGCTTTTTTCAAAAAAATAAAATGCATCGGCAATATTGCCGCTTAGGTAACAAGCTTCTATTGCATGTTCATACAATGCGTGGGTATTGTTCCTCCAATATAACTTTGAAATGATCTCGGATTGTTCATCCTTGATCCTGTTTACGAGCTGATCGGCGGACTTGTAAACACGAATCGCTTCTTTTATTGATTCGGAATCCTTAAACTTCTTGAATTTTTCCAGGTAAGCGTCACCTTTGTCTATTAATAAGTCTATCAGGTATTGTATTTTTCTAAGCCTGACAAATTCGTCCAATGAACTATATACCACATCTTCTTCTCTTCCTCCTGGTTTAATCTGATCAAAAGAACGTTGAAAATAGTAGAATGCAGAATCGAACCGACCCAGTCGAACCATTGCATTCGCAATATTGGCATATATATTAAGAGCCTCTATAGAATACTCCTCATTTTGAAATTTATCCCGTTCAATATACGCCAGTGCCTTACGGTAAGTAACGATCGACTTGTTATAATCTTTCCGCTCTCTATAGAAGTAATAAATCCCCAGATTTGTCAATGTTTGTTGACAACCCAGTCCCGACTTTTCCGCTTTATGATATTTAAGCGCCAAATGAAAGTATAAAAAAGCGCTATCAATTATTCCCTGTTGACTTTGTACGATCGCTAACTGTTCATACAGGGTTCCCAGATATTCATGGTAATTAGCCAATACACACTCGGTGATTTTATCCTTAAGCATTTTCTGCGCCAACTCATACTCTTTGAAGTTTACCAGTACATTTACCTTCCAACTAACAAAGTTTAAAGCGTAGGCTAACCTCTCCTTGTCATTCAAGGTCGCCCTGGCCATAGATTCACCCATTTCGGCCAACTTCGATGCTCTTTCATAGTCTCCAATATCAAAAAGATATTCTACCCTCTCCTTTAATGCATATAGCGCGTAATTATTTACAGAATTAGTTTGAAGCGCGATATCCATGCAATTATCAATGGCAGCCATTTTCTGCTGAACCATATTTATAGTGCCATAGATAACTGAGAGAATAAAGTAATTTTTAACCAAATGCTGTGGGTTAACAAATGCCTTACCCTTACCAGAGATGGTAATTTGAATGGATTGCTTTGTATATTGCAAAGCGGTTAGATAATCGGCCTTACCCAGATATAGGGCCCCGATACGTTGCAGTAAAAGAGCATGAGTGGAATCATACCGATAGGAACATTTGGGTAGAGCCGTTTCATAATTTAAAAGTTCACTTAATTGCTGCTCCGTTGATAATAGAATATCGTCCGACTCAGCTAAGTAAATGAGCCTATTCCACAATGAATCCCGGCTAATACACTGGCCCCACAATGTTACCATTGATGCCAAATTGTATAAAACAACAAAAAAAATTGTTTTAGCCATTTTATAAAAATTGTTTTCGTCCAGGCGTCACCAATGGAATTGCAATCATCAATTAACCTATGCAAATGTTAGTATATCAACTATCAAAATTGGTATAGCCTCCATAAGAACCAGCTTTATCCGAACATAAATTGTACTATTAAAACAAAAAACAAATAAATTACAATTGCAGTTCTACTATATTTTTGGTGTAGGGGGAGATGGCGGCGTAGGTGTAACAACAGTCCCCCCCCCTTTTTTGCGAGGGTTGAAAACGTTTACCAGTACATAGTATATCTTACGATCGCGACCATCTCTTAGCCAGGTCATTTGGATTTCAAATCCTGGTGAGGCTTTCTTTTTATTGACCTTGTTAATTACATCCGCCTTAGTGATTTTTCTGAGTATAGCCTTTTTTGCTCTAAGCTCAGCATCGCTTGGGACCTTGTTGAAAGTTACAATCCAGATAACCGGATATCCGCTGCCTTTTTTAGGTTTTACTGAAGCCATATGTTTAAGTTTTAAGGATTATAAAAAGAATCTTGTATTCGCTTTTAAAATTGCGTTTTTATTTTCAATGCCTTAGACCTACAGTCAATAAGACTAAGTCCAGCATTCATTGGCATACATTCTATGCCATTTCACTTTGTCGTATTTTTCCAGGGAGTAGGAAACAGTTTCTTGCATTTTTATTTGCAAACTTCAATTTGGACAGTGTACTAAGTGGGCGAGATAACAATTACTAAATCCGAAAATCCAATATTTCTAATTCTAAACTACTGAAATCAGGAGGCCTTTCCAAAATTAGATTCAGTATTTTTTGCTTTTGAACGGTTACGGATAATCCAAACAATTAGAACTATCAATAGAACGCAGAAAGATGGTATCAACCATCTTCCAATGGAAGATTTTTCTAATTCAATCACCTCTGCCTTTCCCACCAAAATAGGAGCCGCCCAATAATAAGGCAACGATTGTTCGTCCCGCTTTAAAAAGGTCAGCTTTGCTTTTTGCAATGCAATATCAGTTGGCTCACCCTGCGAGACGTACTCATAAAATAGTTCAGTTAATTCATAAGTAGATTTGCTATCAACTGACCAAAGATTTGTAATTGCAGAAGGGATCCCGATAGCCGCGAAGCCCCTGTTAAAACTGAATACGCCCTCACCTTCATATAAGCGTCCTATCCCAGTTTGACAGGCAGACAATACAATTAAGCGTGTATGCGGTCTTTTATCACCAATAAGTTCTGACAGATATATTGCTGAGTCAGCAAACCATATCACAGGCTCGCCTCTGTCACTGCTATCAGATGCGTGTGTATATAATTGAACGATTTTATAATCAGCATAATTGAGCAGAAAATTATTCCGTGAGGCCTTTACGGCCACTAATGAACCCGGATCGCTGAAATATTTATTAATTTTTTCTAGAGATTGATCGCTCCCTATTAAATCGGGGAGATTGGGATTGAATTGATATTGAAGGGGTGCTATACCAAGAAAATTGCTGAAAGAAGTGCTCGATCCCAAAAATTGATTAATCAAATAACGGGCGGAATAAGTATAACTAACCGCATGCTTCTCCAAAAAATAAACGGGATGGTCAATACTCATCGAAGTTACCAGGGCTTCAAAAGGAAAATAGTGTCCATCTGGAGAAATGATCAGCTGAGTGGCAGCAATTGTTTTATTGCCGAATATAAGTTTATACAAACTATTGGATACTTCAACAAAGGAGTCGAAATTACTATTTTGACTATTAAGATTGGACGTATAGGATATAAAAATCCTCGAAAGTCTATCAAAATCTTTTTTACTTATCTGGTTAAACTCTACGTTTTCGCGTGTAATGGTCAAAGAGTACAATGCGCTGTCACCCAAGAATAATTCTATAAGTGCTGAATTATTAGTCAATATCCTTTTTTGAACATCCCCGATAGTAATTAATGAGTCTAAAATGCTATTATAATAAAGTGGATTGTTGATTTTGATAGTAGCAAGTAGTTTATCATACTCCTGTTTTTGAATAAACAATTTCCGCCGAAGATCCGATTCCTGAGTCGCCGACAAATTTTGGGCAGTTAATTCATTTTCCAGCCGCAATATTGCTTTTTTAATTTGACCCTGCTTACGAATATTTTCTCCATCAAATAATTGCATCTCATTTAACTCATCAGACAGTAAGACAGATCTGCTTTTTTCAAAAAAATAAAATGCCTTTTCTTTCTGCCCAGAAAGAAAGGCGGCTTCAATAGCATGATCGTACAATCGACGGGTATCGCTTCTCCAGAAAAGTTTTGATTTGCTTTCTGATTGTTCTTGTTTGATTCTGTCAAGAAGCTGATCAGCTACTTTATAAATACTCAGCGCCTCCTGTAGTACTTCTTCTTGCCTGAAATCCTTATACTTCTTCAAATAGGCATCCGCTTTATCAATGATCAATCCTGTCAGATATTGAATTTTCTTGAGCGCGGCGAATGAATCCAATGATTTAGCTAAAAAACTATGTTCATTAATACCGGGTTTGATCTGGTCAAACGCTTTCTGGAAATAAATAAAAGCCGAGTCATATAATTTGTTATGAACATATACATTAGCGATGTTTCCAAATATATTCAGCGATTCAACTACTCTGTCAATCGAGTCACTAGAACCATCAAATTTATATTTGGAAGAAGTATACTTAATTGCTTGTCGATAACAATTCAGGGCTTTACTCATATTGCCATAACCCTTAAAATAAAGGTAATATCCAGTGTTGTTCAATGTCTGAATACAGCCTAAATAAAAATCTCTATTGAGGTGCAATTTCAGGGCCTCATCATAGTATACTGAAGCTATTTGATACTCCTTTTTATTGACCATTACCTCAGAAAGCAAGGAATAAAGGCCTCCTAGATGTTCCTGTGCTTTAGATTTTTTGCACTCCTCAATCTTGCTTTCTAACAGGACTTCCGCTTCATCGAAATTTTTTTGAAAAAGCAGCGCGTTGATTTTCCATGTAAAAAAATACAGTGCCCCTTTTAAACTATCAATGCCGTGAAGTGATTCACTTACTATGAATTCAGCCATTTTTGCATAATCATAACAGCGCTTATAATCACCAATATCAATAAAATACTCTACCCGCTCACGCAAATTGGATTTCACCAAATGGAAACCAGACTTTGTACGCACCGCATTAACAATACAACTATCTATTGCTTTCGTCTTCTCTTTAACTAACCCAAGTGAGTCATAGTAAATAGAAAGGTTAGAATAACTATTTACCAGTTGGCGGGGATTAACAGAGGATTTATGAATACCAATGTTAGCCATATGAATTGCCATCTCTGTAAACAGAACAGCTTTTTTGAATTCATTAAGTTTATTATAAGCAACTCCAATTCGGTGAAGAAGTAAAATATGAATTGAATCTCCTGTCTCCTTACAATTTTTCATTTTCGTTTCAAATCCTAATAATACTTTTAACTCCTCGTCCGGGAGAATTTTGGTGGCGGTTCTTAGGTAGGCAATGCTGTCATATACAACAGCTTTGTCGGGGCATTGCCCCGACAAAGCTGATATTGAAATCAAACCTAATCCGGTTAAGATAATATGGTAAAATTTCATTTAATCTGCAATATAATGTCCTTTCCAAGTAACCGCCGGACTCATGGTGCCCGGAATTTTTTGAGCACCAATTCCTGAGATATACGCATCAATAGTCGGTTTCTTTCCATTTATTATTATAAAGCTTCCGACCTTCCCGCTAACCACAGGCGTGGCGAAAGACGATCCCTCAATAAATCCATTTAGGAACGAAGGCCGGTATGAACAACAACGCTTTTCTATATTACCACTCGCTGTTGCCGGATTGTTGGTGTTCATTATACCTAATGTGACGTAATCTTGCGAAAAATTCTGATAAAAACAGGGCATATTAAGATTACTCAATCCAGTTACACTGATCAGGTTTCCATATTCGTTACTCCAACAAGCCGGATAAAATCTATGAGAGGTAGTTAGCATATTTTCAAAGCGAAGCTGATCTTGGCAAACAATGTCACCGTTACGATCTGGACCTGCATCATTGCCTGCTGCAGCTACTACCAATATTTCTGATCTGCCAGCTTTACTTAAATAATAAGCAAGCACTTTATCAGGTTTACCATAATATCCCAGACTCATGTTAATAAGCATTGCCCGATTATTAATAGCGTAATTCATAGCACAACTCACTGTAAATACGCTTCCTTCATTATTTCCCAACGCCTTTAATACCATAATTTTGGGTAAAGGGTTTTTTCCAAAAGCATTAAGCGCAATGGCAGTTACCGATGTTCCATGTCTTACATCACTCTTGTCAGAAAAATCATGTATATCCGGTGCGCCAATAAGAAAATTGTATATATCTGTAGGTGAACCCCACAATATTTTCTGAATACCGTTGGAGAATAAGGTGGTATCAATTCCCGTATCTATTACTGCAAGAATTTTCCCTTCCTGACTTGATGTTCCGCTAATTTTTATTATATCTGTATTCGATATAGTTAAACTAGAAGCAGGGTCATCTATTGCATCATTATCATCAAGGTATGCGATAGTGCTGCCTGACGGAACAATCGGTGGATCTTTAGCGGGAGGAGGTGTAGTAACGGAACCGCCAGCGGTATCAATTAGCAAGTCCGCAGTTAAGTTATCTAATAACGGATCGCATATACAAGAGGTACGCTTAAAAGTATCCAGTCTAAACTGGACATTAGATCCAAAGTACTGCCTTAAATAATAAACAACACTTTTTATGTCTGTCTCTTCGCGAATCGCAGCACTTAAAGAATCTATCGCATTTTCTTTGTCCGAAGGGGAGGTATGACCTTTCATTAATATATTCCAGTCTAACCAATTTTTGTATACTTTATACTCAGGCGTTGGAGCTATGGGACCGCAGGATTTCAAGAATATACCTGCACTTAAGCAAATAAATAATACGCTGGACCCCTTCAGAAATTTTGATAACTTAACCGAATTCGAGATCATATAGAAGGTTTTAATGTGATAAGTGAATATTATTCTGTGGTTCAGATAGTCTATTAAGAGTATTTATGATCTCGCTTCAACTTAATAATACACACAACCGCAATCGGCAAGAATTGGGCTGCAAAAAAGCTTCAATTATTACAAAGGGTAAAGTTATCGGCATATAATTCGGGTCTTTCCCGAAACTCCTACCATTTATCCAGCCATTCTTTCGCAATATCACTCCTGGCCAGCTTATCATTGATCACATCCTCCAATAGTTTTTTTGCTTCTACTTCATCGCCTGGTAGGTTCCGCTTCATAAGGGTAAGCGCATGATAAAATTTCCCGGGATTCACTTTCAGGCGGGTATTTTCCAGTTGAGTGAAATACCGTATTGCTTTGTCGTATTGTTCGAGTCGGAGGGAAACAATACCTGCATATTCTATTGCAAGATCTTTTGAATTATTTGATTCCACTAATTTTTCAAACAGAGTGAGTGCTTCGTTATATTTCCCTTCATTGTATAGTTTCTTCCCTAGCTCCAGGGTATCTGTGTTGCCCATAACTGGATGTATTAGATCCAGCTTATCATGGATATATTCTTCTGCTAGTTTTAAGGGAGTAACACCCCCGCCAAAAACTATAAAACGGAAAATTAGCGCAATCGTAACAGCCGCTGCCGATACATATGGCCAAAACCTTCGTACCAGTCCAGGACGCTGAGCGGGCCTTATCTCTTGATATATCTCACGGAATCGTGCCTTCTTTTGAGAAGCTAATTCCGCTTTAACCGAATCAAAGGCATTAAGATAAAAAGCCACTTCCTCAGCAAAAGCTGGATCCTGCTCGATCCGTTGATCAAATATCCTGCGCTCCTCAGCACTAAGTTCCTTGTTGAAATAAGAATCAATATACCCGAGATGCTCTAACATTAATTTGTAATTATGTGTTGCTTTTATATAATTGTCTCAGTTTTTCCATGCACCGCAAACGACTTGTTTTTACCACATCTGCGGTTTTATATTCCATTAATACCACGATTTCTTTATCGGGATATCCATCCGCCCAGAATAATAACAGCCTTCTGCACTGTTCCCCGATTTCCTGTAATCGCTGGCCCAGTAACGCTCTATCAGAGTTGTCCATCATTCTTTGTACTACTGAACGGGCCGAATCAGAAAGGAGGTGAAGCAGATCTGTTATCTCTAGCGTATGGTGTACGCTGTTCTTATTAGTCGACTTTTTACGCAGGAGGTCAACACATTTGTTATGGAAAATCTGAAAAATCCATGTTTTCAGGGATGAGCGTCCCTCAAAAGACCGGTTAATTATTTTTTGGATAGCCGATAAGATTGTATCGGAATAGGCATCGAAGGACTCATCCTCCGACAAAGAGTACTTGCGCATACCTTCCTTAATAAAATAGTCATACTGCCTGAATAATTGCTCTTCCGCTCTTGTTCTTGTGGTACCGCTTTGCATCAGGCCGTCTGCTATTTCCTGCTCCGTAAGACGTGGGGAAATGTTTCCAGAGACCATAACCGCTTTATATATCTATCAATTTACCCAAAATAAAAGGCTTCTCAAAAAAAATGTTTCTAAGATGTTTCCCTTATGCTGAGTGTAGCGACTCATATATCAGAAGGGTTACGAAATTGATGTAGCGAAAAACAATAATAACCATTAACAGTTTTAATATGAAAAAGATAATATCAGTTTTGCTCTCTGTGTTCTTCTTTGCTTTGTCATATGAAGACATCCAGGCTCAAAACTTAGAGCTAATAACGTCGGTTAAGAAAAAACATCGAACAAAGATTGACGAATTACTGGCTGAAAAACCAATCTACATAAATGGCACAAGTCCTAACCTGATTGCTTCCAGGGCAATTCGAAACTTTTCTAAAAATTTTAGAGACGCCACTGATGTTCGCTGGATTCTGACAGATGGCGGAGGGTATATCGCAAAATTCATTTATAAGGGTGTCGCCTGCAGGGCTGATTACGATTATAAAGGTAATTGCCTGACAAGTTACAAGTACTATAATGAGGATAAGCTACCCCGTGAGATACGCCACCTGGTTAAATCTAATTATTTCGACTTCACCATTTACCGGGTCGCTGAACTCTTTATCTCTAACAAGTCAGTTTATTTAGTAACCCTCGAAAGCGATGAGTCATGGATGAAAATAAGCGTAATCGATGGGGAAATAGCCGTAGTCGAAAATTTCCGAAAAGGATAAGAATGGTTGCAACATAATACCAGGCTCCCTGTGAAATAAAAAACAGCATTTACTATTCAATCATAATCATTAACTACTAAATTTTCTTAACAATGAAAAAGTTTCTTCTGAGCTCCGCCAAAGCCTTTTTACTGGCGATCGCTCTTTCTACGGGTGCAATGGCACAAGACCCTGCTAAGACCGAAGTTGCAAAACTCGAGATTAAATCTGCAACAACTGCCACGGGTGAAGATGTAGCCGTAATCAACAGCCGGGCCATCAAGGATTTCAAAAAATCGTTCAAACTCCCTTCAGATGAAAAATGGTACAAAATCGAAACGGGATTTATCGTAAAGTTTGTTCAAGACGGTATCCAGCACAGAGCTGACTACGACAAGAAAGGTCATTGGGTTGCAACTACCCGTTACTATTCCGAAAAACAATTACCCAAAGACGTAAGACGCCAGGTAAAAAGTGTGTACTATGATTACACAATCACTTCGGTTCAGGAATTCACCTTCCCGATCCACCATGTTTACCTCGTAAATATGGAAGACGAAAAAACCATATTAATCATCCGGATCTGTGATGGCGAAATGGACGTATATAAGGAGCTGAAAAAATCAGAGGGTCCAAAAAAATAATGACAAACCGGCGATGTCTAAAGAATATATTTCCTCTGAAACCAGTCTCTGCAACTCCATAAACAGGCAACTTACAGCCTGTTTATTTTTTTATAACCAGTTTCCATTCCTCCCATTTAACCATTCCGCTAAAAAACGGGCATCGAAATACATAACTTTAAATATCTTGCAGCAGAAACCAATTGTTTATGATTCAACGAATACAAACCCTTTGGCTCACCCTGGCAGCCTTCGCCGCTTTATTAACACTAAAATTCTCTTTTTACAGTGGCAATAAAACGGACCCAACGTTGGGAAAAAAATGGACGGAACTAACAGCCGTCACCAACTTTATCATCCTGGTACTAACAGTAGGAGTTGCAGTTACCGCTATCATCGTCATATTTCTTTATAAAGACAGGAAGATGCAATTCCGGCTCACCCTGTTAAGTCTTATAATCAGTGTTCTTAACCTGGTTCTTTATTATAACGAAACAAAAAAATTTCTTGAGGGCAATTTCGATTTTACAGCCCTTATCAGCCTGGTGATACCCGTATTACTTTTCTTTGCCGCCCGTGGTATATATAAAGACAATAAGCTGATCAAAAGTGCCGA
>Ga0190271_10001147_pt1 | contig 14688 bp, 14 predicted proteins | sample Popmic356T_FD_133747 | JGI IMG/M metagenome (GOLD analysis project Ga0190271, IMG submission 133747) | Populus adjacent soil microbial communities from riparian zone of Weber River, Utah, USA - 356 T | ecosystem: Environmental > Terrestrial > Soil > Riparian zone | place: USA: Utah | collected...
GTTTGCCGGGAATAGCGACGGGAAATCTCACTGTCAGCCGCGTCTCACCTCAAGGCATGGGTTTATCGGGTTGACCTGCGTGCCCGGGCGGATCTAACTACCTCAAGCACTGTCGAGCCAGGGAGCCCCATGAAAATTCGAATTGCAGCCGGCCGCGCGCTGACCGCGCTGCTGACGATATTGTTTGCGGAGACCGCCTTCGCGACACCCCCCGCGGCGCCGGTGGTCACAGTGGGGGCAGGTCTCAAGCAGCTGCAGTTCGACTGGAACTACGTTCCCAGGGCCGGCCATTACGAAGTGTGGTTCAGGTCCAACCCGGGCGCCGCCTGGGCCAGGTTTGCCGATACGCCGAGCTGGCGGCCGCGAGCCAACGTCAATATCTCGGGCCACCTGCTCCACTGGATTGAAGCCCGGTACGTCATCAAGGCCTGCAATCCGTCGGGGTGCACGAGCTCGCGCGAAATCAGCGTTTCTCAGCTCATGCGAGACACCGTGGGGTATTTCAAGGCGAGCACTCCGCTCAGTGCCGGCCCGGTGGGACTGGGCGGCGAAGTCGCGATGAGCGAGGACGGCAGCACCATCGCCGCGGGATCCTCGCGCAGCATTGACGGAAATGTCGTTGTGTTTCGCAAGAATTCTGCTGGCTGGGTTGAAGAAGCGCAGTTGATGCCTTCACTGGCGAATCAGGAGCGCGGTGGCAGCGTCGAGTTCGATGTGGCCATCAACGGCAATGGCACCGTGGTCGCCATGGGCGCTCCCGCAGAGGTACGTCCCGGGACGGATGCCGGCGAGTTTCCGTCTATCGGGGCCGTTTACGTGTTTCGCCGCACGTCCAGCGGATGGGCACAGGAACAGCGGATCGTCGCCGATTCCCAGGCCGATGACGCTTTCGGCACGCATGTGGATTTCGACGAGTCGGGCACCGTGCTCGCCGTGTGGCGACGATGGGGGGAGGGCAAAGGCGCGAGCGAGGCGGGTCAATCCCTGGGGCCGGTCGAGCTATACCGCCACACGAGCGGCGGATGGGTGCCGCTCGCCACCATTCCTGTCGCCAACGATCGTTGCTTCGTCATGGACCTGAGTGGCGACGGCCGCTCGCTGGTTCGCGGTTGCGACGATCACGTGGAGGTGCTGGCCGCGCCCGACTGGCAGCGCGTGGCGCGATTCCCCAATGCGTTCGACGGGATCGGACCCCGGCCCTACGAGCGCAGTGTTGCCATCAGCCATGACGGCCGCACCGTCGCGGCTCGAACCAGGACGGTCGACTACAGTGAAGGCGAGGACTTTCGCACCTCGGTCACTATCTACCGTCAAGGCGCGGCCGGCTGGATGCGCGAAACCGCGGTGACGCCCGGGCATTGGATCCTTCCCGATGGCGCGGACTACTCCCCATCCAATTACGGCGCCCGCCTGTCGATGAGCCGCGACGGCCGGTTTCTCGCGGTGAGCAGCCACGGGGACAATGCTGCCGGCAACGGCGTGCAATATCCGCCGTTCGTTGCGAGCGGCACGTCCCGGGGAGCTGTGTACGTGTATGAACGGCGTCCCTCCGGCTGGCGTCTGCGCCAGTTCATCAAGCCGAATTCCGCAGCGTTGGATCAATACGGCTTCGGACCCGCCTTCGGGGCCACCGTGTCGCTGGCGAGAAACGGCAAGGATCTGGCCGTGGGCGCTCCCGCGGATACCAGCAGCGCGCTGGGCATCGACGGGGACCAGGACGATACGTCCGCCCCTTACCGCGGAGCCGTCTGGTTGTATTGACCGCCGCGCTGAAGCTCCGTCTCCCTCCACCCAAAGTCGTAGAGTGCTCGTTCGTGATCGCTCTTGATCGAGTTTGATGTATCTTCGCGCCAGATCGTACGTCACGACCAACGCGGGGACATATAAATGAGTGAGTCGACGATTGACCGGCGTGCCCTCCTGAAGACCGCAGGCGTCACCGCCGTGGGATTCGCGGCCAGCTCGCTCGCGGCCGGGCGCCGCCGAAAGTACGTGAACGTCGGCGTGGGCTCGCGTTCGCGCATGTACCTCACCGCCATCACCAAGACCTTTGCCGACGGAAACGAGCTCGTCGGCATTTGCGATACCAACGCGGGCCGGCTCGACGTCGCGGCGGCATTCGTCGCCGCCAACGGCGCCAAGCCGAAGAAATACGCGGCGGCCGACTTCGACAAGATGCTGAAGGACCTGAAGCCCGACTGCGTCGTCGTCACCTGCCCCGATGCATTTCACGACGACTACATCGTGCGCGCGCTGGACGCCGGCTGCGATTGCATCACCGAGAAGCCGCTGACGACCACGCCTGAAAAGGCGCAGCGCATCCTGGACGCCTGCAAGCGCAACAACCGCCACGTGCGCGTGCTGTTCAACTACCGTTATTCGCCGCCGCGTACGCAGGTCAAGGACCTGCTCATGAGCAACGCCATCGGCGACGTGCTCTCGGTCGACTTCCACTGGCTGTTGAACACCTCTCACGGCGCGGACTACTTCCGTCGCTGGCACAGCCAGAAGGAAATCTCCGGCGGCCTCATGGTCCACAAGGCCACGCATCACTTCGACCTGGTGAACTGGTGGCTGGGCAGCGATCCCGAGATCGTCATGGCCTACGGCAAGAAAGAGTTCTACACGCCGGCGATGGCGAAGCGCATGGGCCTCGCGAGCCATCACGAGCGCTGCCTTACCTGCCCCGAGAAAGCCAAGTGCACGTTCTATCTCGACCTGGCCGCGGACAAGAACTTCAAGTCGCTGTACCTCGACAACGAGAAGTACGACGGCTATATCCGCGATCGTTGCGTGTTCCGCCCGGACATCAACATCGAAGACACGATGAACGTCATCGTGAAGTACAAGATGGGCGCCACGCTTTCGTATTCGCTCAACGCCTGCAACTCGTGGGAGGGCTACACGATCGCGTTCAACGGCACGAAGGGCCGCATCGAGCACCAGATCGTCGAGAGCGGCGCCGTTGCCGCCGGCGCTACTAACTACCAGGGCACGGACGGAGACCGCGAACGCACGCGCGTCATCCCGTTGCGGGGACCGGCACAGGACCTCGAGGTGTGGACCGGCAAGGGCGGACACGGCGGCGGCGACAACGTCATGCTGACGGAGTTGTTCGGCACGGCCGAGCCTGACAAGTACAAGCGCGCGGCCGATGAACGCGGCGGCCTGTACTCCATCCTGATCGGCGCGGCGGCCAACCAGTGTTTCAGGACGGGCAACTCGGTGAAGATCGATGACCTCGTCACCGGCCTCTCCGCGCCGGTCTACGCACCCATGCCCACCCGGGACATGCCCGTGCCGATGCCCGTCAAGACCTGAGGAGCGCGGCGCTGGCCCTTCGCGAACGCACACTGCTCGCAATCGCCGGCGTCGTAATAAGCGCGATCGGCGTTGCCGCTGTTTTCCTGCACGCGATGAACAAGGTGCAGTCGGGCCACGGCCTGGATACCTATCGGACCGCCGATGGCGCGCTCACAAACTACTCCCGCTTGCTCGTCGGGAGCGCCGTATGCGCACTCTGCATGGTCGCGGCGTTCGGCTGGAAATGGTGGCATCAACGGCAACAGCGCAGGTTCGACGAGATCCTGCGTGCGCGCGCCAAGGCAAACGATGCAGTGTCAAGAAAACCGACAGGATCCGCACCGCCCTAACAGGATCATCCGGCGATCGTAGGACGAAGCCGAGCGGCATAGTTCGGCTTGCTGACTCTCGGCTTTTTCCGCGCGGAATAGCATGACTTCATGCTGGACGGGGAAGAAGAAAAAGAAGTCGCGCTGGAAGTCTCGATCGTCATCTGCACGCTCGATCGCGCTACCCAACTCGCCAACGCCATTCGCAGCATCCTCGGGCAGGATTGCGATCCGCGCCGGTATGAGATCGTCGTCGTCGACAACTGCTCCCGGGATCGGACGCCGGAGGTAGTGAAAGAATTTCAAATTCACGCTGCCAACGTTCGTTACGTCTATGAAGGCAGGCTGGGCCTCTCCACTGCGCGCAATCGCGGCACCGCCGAGTCGCGCGCGCCAATCGTCGCGTTCTTCGACGACGACGGCACCGCCGATCCGGGTTGGCTCGAAGCGCTGCTCGAAGTCTTCCGCGAAGATGCCGGCGCGGGCGCCGCGGGCGGCCTCATCGAAGTCGGCTGGCCAGCGGAAAAACCCGAATGGATGCCCATGGATTTTCAGGGCTATTACGGCGCCTGCGACTATGGCAACCAGCGCCGTCACCTCACGTTCCCGCAGTACCCGTATGGCGCGAACATGATGATCCGCCGCCAGATCCTCGAAGCCATCGGCGGCTTCAACGATGAACTGGGCGCGAAGGGTACGAACATCATGCAGGGCGACGAGCTCGATGTTTTCCAGCGGCTGTTCGCGATGAACACCAGGGTGGTCTACGAGCCGCGCGCGGTAGTGCATCACTGGGTGCCCACGGAACGCGTCAGCCGCAAGTGGCTGCTGCGCCGTGCGTACAAACACGGGCTCAGCAACACGCGCCTCTCGGCGGTGCGCACCGGCGCCACGCGCCTCACCTGGGTGGCGCTGTTGTTGCGCGCTTCGCTCAATTCGGCCTGGGCCGCAATCTCAGCCGCCGGCGGCGCGATCGTGATGCGAAACATCGCGGTGGTCACTTCCCGAATCGCCTACATGATCTATTGGGCCGGCGTCGCGCGCGGTGCGCGGGATGGAGTCGTACGCGGCACGACCATGACGACTCAATAGCTCGCAGCGCGGCCGATACACCGCGCGCAGGAACTGCGCGAACTGTCACGGGACTTGCGGCGCGGCTTTCCGTAATTTATCGGGCATGCCGCTCGACACCTTTCTGCTGTACCTCGCGACCTGGACGCTGGTCGCGCTTTCTCCGGGACCCGCGGTGCTGTTCGCCATGTCGCAAGCGGCGCGGCACGGCATGCGCGGCGCGGCGGCGGGAACCGCAGGAATTCTGCTCGGCCACGTGATCGTCTTCGGCGCGGTGGCGCTGGGGCTTGCGGCACTACTGGCGAGTTACAGCGGCGCGGTAGCCGCTATCCGCATCGTCGGCGCGCTCTATCTCATATATCTCGGCGCGAAGATGCTGTTTGCCCGAACCCGCTCGGCGGAACTGCCGCTGGCGGCGCCCGCGCCACGGCGGCACGGTGGCATCGCACTGCAGGGCCTCGGCGTGCAGCTCACGAATCCCAAGCTGCTGCTGTTCGTGCTGGCATTGCTGCCGCAATTCATCAGTCCCGAATATCCGTTGCTGCTGCAGCTCGCCATCATGCTGACCGTCACCGTGGTGATCGACGGAATCGCGCTGCTGGCGTACGCGCACCTCTCTGCGCGCGGCGCGCGCGCACTCAAGGGCTCGCGCGCGCTGACGTGGCTGGAACGCGCCTTCGGTGGCGCGCTCATCTTCTTCGGACTGAAGCTGGTCAGATAATGGTGCCAGGCACCGTTTTCTAGGAAACGGTGCCTGGCACCTTTTCCGGCATACTCCGGACATGACTATCCGGAACGTCGTCTTCGATGTGGGCGGTGTGCTGCTCGCGTGGAATCCGCCCAGCGTCATCGCCGGCCTCTATCCTGATCCGGCCACGCAAGCGATGATCCGCCAGCAGATCTTCGAACACGCCGACTGGCTCGAATTCGATCGCGGCACGTACAGCGAAGATGCGGCCGCCGAACATTTCGCGAAGACCAGCGGACTCACGGCCGACGAGACGCGCACGCTGATCCGCGCGACGCGCGAGTCGCTGTTGCCCATCGAAGGCACGGTGAAACTGGTCGAGGACCTGGCGGAGGCCGGCGTGCATCTCTACCTGTTATCCAACATGCCGGTGAGCACCTTCGAATACCTCGTCCGGCAGCACCGCTTCTTCGGTCACTTCAAACACCTGGTGATTTCCGGCGCCATCCTGCTGGTGAAGCCCGAGCCCGCGATATACAAGCACCTGGTCGACCAGACCGGCATCCTGCCCGGCGAGAGCGTGTTCATCGACGACCTGCTCAAGAACGTGATTGCCGCGCGCGAATGCGGTTTCCACGCCATCCAGTTCAGCGATCCGGCGAGCTGCCGCGAGCAGCTCGGGGTCTATTTACCCGGAATCTCACTCTGAAGAGGAGAGAGTCAATGCGTTCTACTCGAAGAATCTTCCTGCAGCAGTCGGCCGGCGTCGCGCTGGCCGCGCATTCCGGTGTAGCCGCGGCAGCCGAAGGTGCCGTGGCGCGCGCCGGCGGCGATCTCCTGAGCCGCATGAGCTGGTTCAATCCGCCGGCCGCCGAGCACTACGGTGACGGCGTCCTGACCGTGCGCTCCAAGGGCAAGACCGATTTCTGGAGAAAAACCTTTTATGGCTATGTCACCGACAACGGCCATTTCCTGCATCTGCCGATGATGGGCGAGTTCACGATGCAGGCGCGAATCAACGGCAACTACTCCGCGCTCTATGACCAGGCCGGCCTCATGGTGCGCCTCGACGAAAAGCACTGGATGAAATGCGGCTCCGAATTCGTCGAGAACAAGCGCTGGGCGAGCGTGGTATTCACGCACGATTTTTCCGACTGGTCGACGATGGAAGATGTGTCGCAGACCGGCGCGGCCTGGTGGCGCGTGGTGCGCAAGAAAGACTCCATCGAGGCGCAATGCTCGAAGGATGGCGAAAAATTCGTGACCATCCGCCAGGGGTATTTCCCCGCCGACGTCAAAGTCATGGCGGGCCTCATGTGCGCCGCGCCCGAAGGTGCGGGTTTTGATGCGGTTTTCGATCAACTCTCGATCGAAAAGGCTTAACTTCGATCACGCCCGGCTGATTCGGATTTTTGAAATCTGAATGCGCGTTCGCGCGCTGTGAGCCAGTCCGCTTTTCCGCCGCCGGTGTTACAGATCACTGTTCCGGGGCCGTTAATTCCTGGGCTGTGAACCGCCTTCCGCTACATATCCCGGTCGAAACCGACAACGCGGATCAAAGTGCCAGCGCCGAACGTCGCAATCTCTCGGACGCACTCGCGCATGAGCGCAATGTATTGCGGACCATGATCGACCTGATCCCGGCCTTCATCTACGCGAAGGACGCGCAGAGCCGCTTCACCGCCTGCAACAAGCTGGTTGCGAATCGCATGGGCGTGGAGCCGGACGACCTCATCGGCAAGACCGATTTCGATTTCTTCCCGCGCGAACATGCCGAGCGCTTCTTCGCCGACGAACAGGCGCTGATCAGCTCCGGCGTGCCGCTCATCGACCACGAGGAGATCGCCTTCGACAAGGTGCGCGGTGTGGACCGCCTGATCCTCACCTCGAAGGTTCCCCTGCGCGACGCTGCCGGCAATCTCACCGGCATCGTCGGTACGGGCTACGACATCACCGATCGCAAGGATACCGAAGAGCGCATGGCGTCGATGGATCGGCACGAATCGATCGGCCGCCTGGCCGCCGGTGTCGCGCATGAAATCAACACGCCCATCCAGTATCTGAACGACAGCGTAACCTTCATCCGCGAGGGCGTGACCGAACTACTCACCTACATCGATCGCCTGCACGCGACGACCACGGTGCGCCCGGAAGGCAGCGACGACGTGGAGTACATGCGCGACGAGCTGCCGCCGGCCATGCAGCGCGTCGCCGAAGGGCTCGCGCGCATCACCGAAACCGTTCGCTCGATGAAGGACTTCTCGCACGCCGACCAGCGGGAGATGTGCCCGATGGATCTGAACCAGGCCATCAGCAGCACGCTGGTCGTCGCGCGCAGCGAATATCGCGACGTGGCCGACCTGGAAACCGACTTCGGCGAAATTCCGCTCGTGACCTGCCAGGGCGCGCAGATCAACCAGGTGGTGCTGAATCTCGTGGTGAACGCGGCCCATGCCATCGGCGACTCACTGAAAGGAACCGGCGGACGCGGCAGGATCGTGGTGCGCACACGGCTCGAGAACGAGCGCGTGGTCATTTCGATTGCCGACACCGGCGGCGGCATTCCCGAAGCGATTCGCGCGCGGATCTTCGATCCGTTCTTCACCACCAAGGAAGTCGGTCGTGGCACCGGCCAGGGCCTTTCGGTGTCGCGCAAAGTGGTGGTCAAGGGGCACGGCGGCGAACTCGACTTCACCACCGAGCTCGGCAAGGGCACCACGTTTCACGTGCGCCTGCCGATCGGTGGCTAGAGATAACTGGTGATCGCGGGTTCGTTCTGCCAGTTGTCGTACTTGCCGTCGCAGTAGCGAACGGGTGCCGCCGCGAGCTCTTCGGGAGTCGCATTTTCCAGGCAGCCGATGTTGACGCCCACCATCTCGCCAACATCCGGGCTGTTGCCCAGGCCGAAGGCGCGAACTCCGCAGGTCCTGCAGAAGAAGTGCTCGTTCTGCATGGTGTTGAACAGGTATTGCTGGAGTGCGGACTTGCCTTCCAGCAATCGAAAGGCGGCCGGCTTCACCACGGCCGCCCAGAATCGATTGCGAGAACAGATCGAGCAGTTGCAGCGAAAGGTGGGCTGCGTCAGGTCGATTTCCGCTTCGAAGCGCACCGCTCCGCAGTGGCACGAGCCGTGGTATGTCTTGAGCACGGGAATTACCTAGATCACGGATAGCGCGGGCAGGGCATGGCAGAATCCTAGCCGCAACTATCTGAATAACGAAAGGTCTGGATTGGGGTCAGGGTCGATGGGGGTCGGGGTCAGGGGTTCAGGGTCAGGGAATCAGGCTATGGATTTCATTCCAGGCGGTGAGCTGTCGCGCCGGATTCGGCAGGGAGATGTCTCCGCCGAAAGCGAGCTCATTCGCCAGTTTGAGCCCGGTTTGCGGGTCTTGTTACGTCGCCGCACGGGTGGCGACTACGGCCTTTTGCAGGACCTGGTGCAGGAAACCCTGCTTATTGTCATCCAACGCCTACGCGGCGAAGGCATAGAAGACCCCCAAAAGCTAGCTGCATTTGCGGCACAAACAGCAAGAAATCTCGCTATCGCGTCACTGCGAAAGACTGAACGACAGAGAACAGATGTTGATAGCGAAGCGACGGACCGGAAAGCGGATTCGACGCAGAGCGTCGACCGGATCGCGTCGGATCACGAGGCAGCCCTCGCGGTCCGTGCGCTATTGCGTGAATTGCCCCAACCCCGGGATCGCCTGATGCTCAAACGCTTCTATCTCGATGATCATGACAAGGAATTGATTTGCCAGGAGCTCGACCTGTCCGAAGCGGCGTTCAACCAGGCGTTGAGCCGTGCCCGGCGACGATTCCGGCAAATTCTCGAAGAACGGGGCTTCGCGAAGCGCGATCTCCTGAGCCTCGGTTTATGAATCAGGAACTCATCGAACAATATGTCGCCGGACGCCTGAGCGAACCCGAAGCTCAGGCCTTCGAAGACTATTGCCTCGCGAATCCCGAATTCGCGCGCCAGGTCGAATACGAACAGCGCCTGAAAGCCGGTATCGCGCAGGTCGCGCGCGGCTCCACCGCGGAATTCGTCCGCGCCCCGCATCCGTTGCAATGGACCCTCGCCGCGGCCGCGAGCATGCTGCTGGTGCTCGTCGCGATGTTCTACATCTGGAATCCCGGCGCACGGGCAATGGCCCCTTCTATCCTGGCCGCGGCGAATTTCGCCCCGTATGACGGCCCTTCACTGCGCCTGGCGCTGGTTCGCGGCTCCGATACCGCGCCGACGCTGCCACCCGGGTTGGTTCGAGTCGAGATCGTCGGTTTGTTCGATGTGGGGCACCAGTACAGCGTCGCGCTCGACCGCCTCGAGAAGAACAAGAAGATCGACACGGTTGCGACGCTCAACGACCAGCAACCGAATTCTCCCGTCAGCCTGGTCGTCATCATCGACAGCGGGCAGCTGCGCGCGGGTCCCTATTCCCTTCGCGTGCGCAAACAGGCCTCGGGCGAAGAAGCCCTGGACTTCGGGTTCGTCAAATTCTGAAGATCCGGTGTCACGGCTTGCCGTGACGTCGCAGAAGCCCTTCTTGCGGCTGATGCCGCAAATCCATGAAAGGGACATTCATGACGATTCCGGTGGCCAACCAGGGTCGCTTCGGTGCGGCCTTCGAGTGGCTGGGAGTCGAACGGGCCTGGGACAGGACACGTGGCAGCGCCGACGTCATCATCGCCATCGTCGATGAAGGCGTGCAGGTCGACCACCCGTTATTAGGCCCTAACATCCAGCGGGACCTCGCCCACAACCCCGCTTCCGCCGGCAGCCACGAGATCCCCGGTACGCACGCCGCCGGAGTCGCCGCCGGCCGCTTCAGCGAAGTCGAACGCTTCTCCGGAGTCGCGCCGGACTCGCGCATCCTGCCGGTCCGGTTCACCAGCGGCACCGGTCCGCAAGCGCTCGACCTGGCGCATGCCATCGAATACGCGGTGGAGATGGGCGCCTGCATCATCAACGTCTCGCCGGCAGCCGTTGCCGACACACCGGCCGTGCAGCGTGCGATCCAGTACGCCGGAGTGCGCAATGTGCTGGTGGTTCGTTCCGCCCCCGATGCGAACAGCCCGATGGCCATTCATGATGAGGATCGTGTACCCAACCAGATCAACGTGTTGTCGATCGGTGAACAAGGGCAGCCGCTCGCGAGTTGCGCGCGACAGTCCGCGCACCTTGCCGCTCCCGGATTCGCGCGCGTACCGCAGTGGCGCGGCAGCGGCCACGCAGCGCTCTTTGGCAATTCCATCGGCGCGGCCTACGTCAGTGGTTGCGCGGCGCTCGTGAAGACACTCAATCCCGCCTGGGGTTATCACGAGATCAAGGAGCATCTGCTCGCGAGCAGCATCACGCTTCCCGAACTCGAAGGGCGTTGCCAGACGGGAGCGGTGCTCAACGTGGCCAACGCAGTGCTCGGTCCCGTCGAGCTCGCCGGCGACGCGCGCACGCTCACCTGGGCGTCGCTCAACGAGGCGGTGCTGGAATGGAAGCTGCGCTATCGCGCGGCGTTTTGCGCGAACGTCGTTGCGCTGTTTCGCCCGCATGGCGACGCGCACTGGCGCGAGCTCGCCGCGGCACGCGCCGACGCTCTGAAGATGACCATCCCCGGAGCGGCACTGCGCCGCTCGACCGGCACGCTGCGCATCGCCTGCCGCGAATCGAACTTCTACTCCGAGGAAATCGCGCTGACGATTGTCTGAAATGCAGCTGAAAAAGGGGAGAAAAAGGGGACAAGAAAAAGGGGACAGATCTATTTTCCGCAGCGGAAAATAGATCTGTCCCCTTTTTCTTGTCCCCTTTTTCTCCCCTTTTTCAGCTGACCCATTTCGCGCGCAACCGCCGGGCCAGCGGCTTCTCGATGTAGTGCGTGCTGATCACCGACATCACCAGCAACCCGATCACCGCAAACCAGAACGACAGGCTCGTCATCTGCGGCACGGCCATCACCATCGCGAACCCCAAGCCCATGAACAGGTTCTGCCAGATGAAGATGGAGAATGAGAGCTGGCCGAGAAAGTTCATACCGGGCAACGAAAACACGCGCGCAACGAGACCGCGGCCCAGCGCCAGGTCGTAGAGCACCAGCATGTAGAGCGGCAGCAGCGCTCCGTGACGCAGGATGTGTCGCCACGCGCGATCGTGCGGCTCCATGAGACTGAGCACGACGACGGCGGCGAGCGCGAGATCTCCGAACGACACCCACGGCTTCGCCTTCGCGCGCCATGCCGTCTCGAATCTGCTGATGCCGAAGATTCGCGACATCAGCATGCCCGCGGCGAAATGCGCCACCCAGAAAAGCGGCGTGGAGCCGAGGAAGATCTGCCAGTTGAGGTGGTCCTTTCCGCCATCCGGAAAGAACTGCAGGAATATGAGCGTCGGCACGAGCGAGATCAGCGGACTCGCGACCAGCAAGGCGATCTTCTGCGCGCGCGTGAGCCTTCCGAGCACGCGCATCAACCACGGCATGATGAGATAGAGGAACACCACGGCCGACAGCGCCCATGTCGGCCAGCTCCAGATCGGCACCAGCGGCGGTACCCACGCCTGGGTCAGTGTTGCCGTCGCCACGGCGCTCGCGGCGGACAACGGGATCGACGGCGCACCGGGGTCAAAGAAATATCGCGGCATCGTCAGTAGGAACGTGAGCACGAAGGCGATGAGGTGCGCGGGATAGATGCGCGTGAAACGTTGCCACCAGAAACGCTTCCGGGTCGTCGCGAGATGACCGTCGGGTGTCCAGTACAGGTACGCCAGGATGAATCCCGAGAGCAGGAAGAAGAAGCTGGTGGACAGGTAGCCGTGCGCGATCAGGTTGTTGAACCAGGCCGGGAAGCTGTCCATGTTTGCGTAGGCGTTCGCAAACGGCCCTTGCATACGTGGCGATTCGAAGCGAATCGACCACAGGTGGTACAGGAAGATGTGGAAAACGGCGAAGAAACGCATGCCGTTCAGCGCAGTGAGCTGTGGCGCGGCCTCCCGGCCACGTGCAGGCACGTCATTCATGGCGATCCTCCCGATTGCATTTTATACACGCCGGGGGGAAACCCGGGTGCATCAGGTCTGACACGCGAGTGCGCCATGGGCCGATGGGATGCGGGTCCGGTGATCCTTACCATCACCGCGATCCTATCGACACACATATTGGAGGCATCACATGACTACCCCATCCGGCCATACCGAAGTGATTCGCGCGAAGAAGGTGATCGGCACCAGCGTCAAGAACTCGGCGGGCGAGAAGATCGGCCAGATCGAGGACATCGTGCTCGACAAGCTGTCTAACAACATCGTCTACGCGGTCGTCGGCTTCGGCGGCTTTCTCGGCATGAACGAGAAGTTCCACCCGGTGCCATGGTCCGCGCTCGACTACGACGAGAGCGTAGACAGCTACGTGGTTCCGTTCACCAAGGAAGAGCTGAACGCCGCCCCGGCGGATTCACTCGAAAAGCTCACGCGCGGCGATGGCGCAGCGGCGTACAGCAAGAGCGCGAACGCTTACTACAAGGTCAATCACTGAGTCGACAGCCCTCTTCAAAGAGAAAAGCCGCCGCGTCGCGAGGACGCGGCGGCCCTCTTCCCCGGTTGACTATCTGGTCGCGAAGCGACGCAACTCGCTCTCGACCGTGCCTCCCTGACCGTCGTCGACCACCACCTTCCAGAAGTAGGCCTGGCCGGATTTGAGTCCGGACACCGTCGTGCCTTCGGCCGACGCGCCGAGTTCCTTACAGTGGTTGAACGTCGGCATCTCATGCGGCATCCACACGCAGTGCATGTATGTAAGCTTGCCGTCATCGCGATCCCTGGTCGGTTTCCAGTTGAAGGCCACGGTTTCGCCGAGGTTCACCTGGCTCTTTTCCGGCAGCGTCAGAACCGGCGCTTCCGGAATCGCGTTGAGCTGGATCTTCTCGGTTGCCACATAGGTATTCGCGAAGCCGGCTTCTCCGGTCGCCATGACGTCCACCTCGCAATTTTTTCGGCGAGCGGTCTCGGTGACAGCGCTGCACAACTTCCTGGCCTCATCCGCGGCAATCGGCTTCTGGGGTTCCACTCCGGATTCCCATCCGCCCGGCAACCGGCAGGATTGCGGCTCGAATCCCGGCCAGTCGCGCAGCGTGAAATTCGCCGTCGACGTGCCCGGGGCATAGTCGAACAAGGTAGTTTGTTTCGACACTCGCCAGGCGTCGGCAAACTTCCCGTAGATCTGCTGGTAGCGCGACGACAGGCTCGCGGGACGTTGCCCGAGGAACGTGTCATCGGGCAGCGCCGGCAGCCAGTTGTTCGGTGCGATGGCGCCGAGCACGCCCTGGTTGGCGCGCGCATGACGGACGTCGATGTTGAGATACCAGACTTTGTTGTGAGCCCACCAGGCTGGCGTCAACACCACGTCAGAGCCTCCCGGAAACTCGATCTGGATGCCGCCTGGCGCCGTGGTGGGCAGCACACGACCGCCGTCCTGCAGCGCGATGCCGCGCACCCCCAGTTCCGGCATCAATTCGCCGTCGATGCGCAGCTGCATTCCGCGGGGATCGGGTTCTCCGCTCAGGTTCGGCTGATAGCTGATGCGATGCGGCCCGACGCGAATCGCCACAGCAGTGTTGAGACTGGCGCAGCTCGACAATCCGGAATGCGCGTCCGGGCCCAACGGTGCACTGGTCTGTATCGGCGTCTGGCGCGCCTGGATCTCGAGCGACTCGCCGCGCAGCAGCGTGAACTCACCCGCGCCCCGGAAGTCGTAATTCACCCCATTCACGGTCGTGAGGTGCGGATCACCCGATGAAGCTATGGGATGGCTGCCGACGATCCAGCGACGGATGGTTTCGACATCGGCCTTGGACAGCGCCGGCCCACCGCAGGGCATGAGCCCGTACGGACAGGCTTCGCTGGTACTCGTGATGCGTTGATAGAGGTAGCTGGTCGCTGGATTCGTGGTCACCAGCGCCGAGGCGTAACCATGCGAGCGAGTCAGCCGGTTGCCATCAGCCGGTGAGTCTTCCTCGGCGAAGTTGAGGCTCCAGGCCGGAAAGAAAGCGGCGGACGGTGGATAGCCCAGGCCGCCGTGACACTCGATGCAGCTCTTGTTGAAGATGCGCTGCACGTCGGTGTACCGCGGCAAACCCGCATAAGCCGGCAGCGCCGACAGCACGGTGTTGGTGGCCCTCACGAGGTCGTCGCAGGAATACGGGGCGGCAAGGCCCTGGAACGGATCCGCCGAAAGACTGGCTACGAGCTCGTCGGTGATGGCTTGCGAGTACGTGTGGAAGATATTCGCAAACGTGTAAGTACGCGAGCGGCCA
>Ga0190271_10001148_pt1 | contig 14683 bp, 16 predicted proteins | sample Popmic356T_FD_133747 | JGI IMG/M metagenome (GOLD analysis project Ga0190271, IMG submission 133747) | Populus adjacent soil microbial communities from riparian zone of Weber River, Utah, USA - 356 T | ecosystem: Environmental > Terrestrial > Soil > Riparian zone | place: USA: Utah | collected...
CCGCGACGACGTCGGGGAGCTCGCCGTTCGCGCGCAACTCCTCGACGAGCCCATCGGCACGCGGTGGCGCGAGCACGTCGTCGAAGAAGGTCGAGACGGACGCAGGTGACTGGGCGCCGACGAACTCCTTCACGACCTTGCCGTTTCGGAAGGCCTTGACGGCGGGGATGCCGCTGACGCCGAACTGACCGGCGAGACCAGGGTTCGCGTCGACGTCGACCTTGACGAGCTCGACCGCGCCGGCGCGGGCCTCGATCTCGCCCTCGAGAACGGGTGCGAGGGCGTGGCACGGGCCGCACCACTCCGCCCAGAAGTCCACGACGACGGGTCGCTCGTGCGAGCGCTCGAGAACGGCCTCGTCGAAGGTGAGCTCGGTGACGTCCATCGATGCCAGGCTACCCGTGGCCGAGTCGGACAGGGCGCCCGCGGACGTGCCTACGGGCCTGGCACGAAGCCACGTCCTATCGGGACGCTCCTCCCGCTCTGCCGTCAGGCGACGACGACGTCGCCGCCGCAGCCGGCGACGAGCGCTGCTCGGAGCTCGGCGGAGGCAACGCCGTCGAGCGACGGATGGTCGACGTCGACCTCGATGTCGGGCCACTCGTCGAGGCCGAGGGCACGCGCGCCGATCCGGCCACCGATCTCCCAGAGCTCGTCCGTCGAGAAGACACCGCGCGTGCCGCTCTGGCGCCTCGCGATCCCCTCGAGCTCCCGGAGCTCCTCGAACGGGTCGATGCGCACGTTCGAGTCCGAGCCGATGCAGAGTGGGATCCCGCGGTGCCGGACGCGAATCGCGGGCAGGAAGCCGTCGCCCAGGTCGGCCTCCGTCGTCGGGCAGGCGCAGATCGTCGAGCTCGTGTCGCGCAACAGGTCGAGCTCGGCGCCGTTCGCCTGGGTGGCATGCACCACGGTCGTCCGCTCGCCGAGGCAGCCGCAGTCGGCGAGGAGCTCGATCGGCCGCCGTCCGTGCTCGGCGAGGCACTCCTCGACCTCGCGTGGCTGCTCGTCCGCGTGGACGTGGAGCACGAGCCCTTCGTCGGTGGCGTAGCGGCCGAGCTCCTCCAGCCAGTCCCGCGGGCAGGCGCGGACGGAGTGGGGCGCGATCCCGACCGCAAGACCTGCGTCCCGCAGACGCTCGACGTCGGCGAGGTAGGCGGCGACGGACGCCTGGCGCATGCGCTCGAGCCCTCCCCGCGCGTACGCGACGTAGAGGCAGACGAGCTCGATCCCGACCTCCGTGGCGGCTCCGGCGGCCGCAAGGGCCGTCTCGACGCCGAGGTAGTGGAACTCCCCGACGGCGGTGAAGCCGGCGGCGCGCATCTCGCGGTAGGTGCGCCCGTAGAGCTCCGCGACGGTTGCGGGCGACTGGCGCTCCGCCTCCTCGAGCATCGTCTCGCGCCATGACCAGAAGTCGCCGCCGGCTGCACGTCCCCGGAGCGCCCGCTGGAACGTGTGGCTGTGGACGTTGACGAATCCGGGGAGCACGGCTGCTCGCATCACGGGCGACGACACTAGATGGTCGATCGGAAATTGGCGCGCAGTCCGGGGGCGATCACGACCAAGCCGGGCGCCGAACGTACGTGCCGTGCAGGCCTTCAGGCATGGACGGCACGCGCGGGTGGTGATCCGGCGCCGTGTCGTGGCCGTCATCCGGCCCGCCGTGAATTTTCGATCGACCATCTAATCTAGATCCGTGAGCTCGACGGTCTCTGCGCCGCTTCGCCAGCTGCCGAACGCGCTCACGATCCTGCGCTTCGCCGCGATCCCCGCCTTCGTCGTCCTGCTGCTCGCCGAGCGGCGTGGGCCGAGCTGGCTCGCGGGGGTCGTGTTCGGGGCCGCCGCGATCACGGATCAGCTCGACGGCTGGCTCGCGCGACGGTGGCGCGTCGAGTCGGCGTTCGGCAAGGTCGCCGACCCGCTCGCCGACCGGCTGATGATCGACGTCGCCGTGGTCATGCTCGTCGCGCTCGACCGCCTCCCGTGGGTCGCACTCGTGATTCTCCTCCGCGACGTGCTCCTGCTCTGGGGCTATCGCTACGTCGTGCCGCGCGGCTACGAGTTCGAGGTCTCTCAGCTCGGCAAGATCGCGACCTGGGGGCTCTACGCTTCGCTCGTGCTCGTGCTCGTGACCGAGCGCGACACGTGGTGGGCGCTCACGTGCTTCTGGATCAGCCTCGCGCTGGCCGTGCTCGCGGGTGTGCAGTACCTCGTCAAGGCAGTCCGGGAGGTGAAGGCGTGAAGGCGGTCGTGATGGCCGGTGGGGAGGGGACGCGCCTGCGGCCGCTCACCTCGAACCAGCCGAAGCCGATGGTGCCGATCGTCGGGAAGCCGTGCATGGAGCACATCGTCGACCTGCTGCGGCGCCACGGGATGGACGAGGTCGTCGTCACCCTCGCGTTCATGCCGCAGGCGATCCGCACGTACTTCGGCGACGGCGAGTCGCTCGGTGTCGACATCGACTACTCCGTCGAGGAGCAGCCGCTCGGCACCGCCGGCTCCGTGCGGCTCGCGCACGAGCGCCTCGACGAGACCTTCCTCGTGATCTCCGGCGACGCGCTGTGCGACGTCGACCTCGGCGCCCTCGTCGACGCGCACCGGGCGAAGGGCGCCGCCGTGACGATCGGCCTCAAGTCGGTCGACAACCCGCTCGAGTTCGGGATCGTGGTCACCGACGACGACGGGCGCGTGGAGCGATTCCTCGAGAAGCCCTCGTGGGGCCAGGTCTTCTCCGACACGATCAACACGGGCATCTACGTGCTCGAGCCCGAAGTGCTGCGCCACGTGCCCGACGACCGCCCGTACGACTTCTCGAAGGAGCTCTTCCCGCTCCTGCTCGAGATGGGCCGCCCGCTGTACGGCCACGTCCTCGACGGCTACTGGCAGGACATCGGGAACCTCGACCAGTTCCGGCAGGCCAACTTCGACGCGCTCGACAGCCGCGTGCAGCTCGAGATCCCCGGCCTCCGCCTGCGCGGGAACGTCTGGGTGAGCGAGGAGGTCGACATCAACGAGGTCGAGCCGGTCGAGGGGCCTGCATTCGTCGGGGCCAACTGCCGGATCGCCGACGGCGCCTCGATCGGGCCGTACTCGGTGCTCTCGCAGGGTGTGATCGTGCGCGAAGGCGCGCGCGTCACTCGGAGCGTGATCGACGTCGGCACCTACCTCGGCCGCAACGCTGTCGTCGAAGGTGCGATCCTCGGCCGCGGCTGCGACCTCCGCGACCACGTGCGCGTGCACGAGGGTGTCGCGATCGGCGACCAGGTCACGATCGGCGCCGAGGCGAGCATCTATCCCGGGGTACGGGTCTACCCGTTCAAGGAGATCGAGACCGGCGCGCAGATCCACGAGAACATCGTCTGGGAGACGAGAGCCGCCGGCTCGCCGTTCGGGCGCGACGGTGCCACAGGGCTCGTCAACGTCGACCTGACGCCTGAGACCGTGGTGCGGCTCGCGGCCGCGCTCGGGACGGCGCTGCGCCGCGGCGACCGCGTCGTCGCGAGCCGTGACTCGGCGGACGCGTGCCGGATGATCCAGCGCGCGATCATCGCCGGTCTGACGTCGACGGGCGTGCACGTCGCCGACCTGCGGATCTCCCCGGCGGCGGTGACCCGTCACGTCCTGAAGAGCCAGGCCATGCAGGCGGGGATCCACGTCGGCCGCTCGAGCGCCGACCCCGAGGTGATCCAGGTTCGCGTCTTCGAGTGGCCCGGCAACCAGATGACGGGGCCCCTCCAGAAGGAGGTCGAGAAGCACTTCGGCCGGCAGGAGCTCCGCCGCGCGACGTTCGCGGAGGTGGGGGAGACGACCTACCCCGCGCGCGTCCGCGAGAGCTACGCCCAGGACATCCTCGACGTCCTGGACGTCGCGTCGATCCGCGAGCGAAAGTTTCGCCTGGCGATCGACTACGGCCACTCACCCGCCGCGTTCACGCTCCCGCTCGTCCTCGGCCCGCTCGGCGTGGAGGCGATCGGCGCCCGAGGCACGTACGCCGACGACGTCGCGTCCGAGCTCGAGCCGGTCGACGCGAGCAGGATCGTCACGGGCGTGCGGGCCGACCTCGGTGTCGTCCTCGATCGCGCGGCAGAGCGCCTGTTGCTCGTCGACGAGCGTGGCGCGTCGGTGCGCTCGGACGTGGCGCTGCTCCTCGTCGTGCGGCTGCTCGTGCTCGCCGGTCGCTCGGGTCGGATCGCGGTGCCGGTGACCACCACGGGGCTCGTCGACGAGCTCGTCGCGGGATCGAAGCTGACGGTGATCCGGACGCAGCACTCCGTGAGCGAGCTGACGCGCGCCGCGGTCGAGGACGGCGTCGTGCTCGCGGCGGCGCCCACCGGCGGCTTCGTGTTCCCGGACGTCGTGCCCGGCTACGACGCGGCGACGGCCGTCTGCAAGCTCCTCGAGCTCCTCGCGCTGCAGGAGCGGCACGTCTCCGAGCTCGTGGGCGAGCTGCCGCTCCCGCGGCTCGTCCAGCGGGCGCTCCCGTGCCCGTGGAACCGCAAAGGGCTCGTGATGCGCCTGCTGAACGAGCATCTCGCCGCGAGACGCCTCGATCTGATGGACGGCGTCAAGGCGTTCGACGAGCGTGGCTGGGTGCAGGTCTTGCCGGATCCCGACGAGCCGCTCGTGCGCGTCTACGCCGAAGGCGGGACCGACGAGGAGACGGACGAGCTGGCTGCGGAGATCGTCGCGCTCGTGGAGGGAATCGTGCAGGGAGACGTGACCGAAGAGCGAACGGTGGAGCAAGCCTCAAGCTGAGGTTGACCCCTCAGCCCTCGGGCTGCTTCAATCGACGTCCCCGAGCGAGATGGTGCCCACGTGACAACAGATCCGCTGCCCGACTTCACGAGCCTCAGCGACGACGACCTCGAGCGCCTGCTCCGCGACGCCGAGTCGGCGGAGGAGGGAATCTCGACTCGTCGACGCCAGCTCCACGAGCAAATCGACGCGCTGCGCGGCGAGCGAGTGGCACGCCTTCGCACCCAGGCGGAGTCGGGAACGCTCGAGGTCAGCGTGCCCGTCTCGCCGTCGCTCGAGCGATCGCTCTTCGAAGGCACCGGCGAGGTTCCCGACGAGCCACCCGTGCATCCCGACATCGCTGCGGCGACACTCTCGGACGACGAGTTGCGCTCGTCGATCGGCGAGCTCGAGCGAGAGGAGGACGACCTGTCGCTCCGCCGGCGGATGCTCCACGGGCGGATCGACATCCTGCGGGCCGAGCGCGAGCGGAGGCGACGCGGGCTCCATCTCGACCCCGCGGAGCTCGGGCCGATCCTCGGCGGCTCGCCTCGATGAGCCATGTCTACTGCCCGGAGTGCGGCTTCCAGAACCCAGAGGTCGCGAACTACTGCGCCCGCTGCGGCGCCTACCTCCGTCGGGACGAGCACGGCGAGACGACGCTGAGCCTCGGCCCGGACGAGCTGGGGGAGGTGGGCGTGCACACGCTCGAGGTGCGCGGCCCCGCGCTCGTCGTGCGCGCCGGCGGGGGGATGGCGGGTGAGAGCTTCGAGACGGCGGGGCTCCGGACGCTGATCGGCCGGTCACCGGACTGCCATGTGTTCCTGGACGACGTCACGGTCTCACGGCGGCACGCGGAGATCATCCGGGAGGGAGACACCACCTTCACGATCCGCGACCTCGGGAGCCTCAACGGGACGTTCGTCAACCGACACCGCATCGAGAGCGTCGAGCTGGCCGCGGACGACGAGGTGCAGGTCGGCAAGTACCGCATGACGTTCCTGCTCCCATGAGCACGACGGCCGAACCACCCCGCACGGCGCCGCGGCTCCACACGATCGGCGCGGTGTGCGAGCTGCTGCGGAGTGAGTTCCCCGACATCTCGATCTCGAAGATCCGCTACCTGGAGGATCAGGGACTGCTCCGCCCGCGCCGGACGCGAGGGGGGTACCGCCTCTTCTCGGAGTCGGACGTGGAGCGGCTCCAGACGATCCTGCGCATGCAGCGGGACGAGTTCCTCCCGTTGCGGGTGATCAAGGACGCGATCGACGCGGGCAGCGCGGCGCGAGCCCCGAAGCGCGCTCCCGCCCTCCGCGAGCAAGGGGCGGAGCTCGACCTCGGCGAGCTCTGCGAGCGCGCCGGGATCACCGCCGAGTTCGCCCGCCGCCTCGAGGAGTACGACCTCGTGACGGCGCGGATCGAGGCCGGCGAGCGCTACTACCGCGAGGGCGACGCCGAGATCGCCGCGGCGTGTGGGCGGCTCGCACGCCACGGCCTCGACGCGCGTCACCTGCGGGCGTTTCGCACGGCCGCGGGGCGCCAGTCGGCGCTCCTGGAGCAGCTCGTCGCGACCGGGTTGCGGTCGCGCGACCCACAACGGCGGCGGGCGGCGCTTGAGGATCTCGAGGCCCTCGCCGGGACGGCGACGGAGCTCGCCCAGCACCTCCTCGTCCGCGACCTGCGCGACGCTTCAGAACGCTGAGCGCCCGGTGGCCGACCTCAGTCGGACACCTGCCTCTCAGTCGGTGAACAACGGCAGGTGGCCGAGGGAGACGATGCCCTCCACCTGACCGGAATCGCCCTCGGTGAAGACCGCTGCCTCGGCGACCACATGGCCACCGGCCTCACGGACGACCGAACGCATCCCGTCGAGGGTGCTGCCGGTGCTGATCACGTCGTCGACCAGCACGACGCCCTTGCCCTCGACGAGCGGCCTGTCCTTCTCGTCCAGGTGCAGCGTCTGGGGGTGACCGGTCGTGATCGACACGGTCTCGGCCGTCACCGTCTCGCCCATGTAGGGCTTGTACTGCTTGCGCAGGATCACCCACGGCTTGCCCGTCAGACGCGCGAGCTCGTAGACGAGCGGCACGCTCTTCGTCTCCGCCGTCACCAGGACGTCGGTCGCCGTGCCCTCGAGTCGCCGCGCGAGACCTGCCGCGGCGGCCTCGACGATCTCGGTGTCGCCGAGCAGGTTGAAGACCGCGATCCGCACGTTGGGAGCGACCTCGAAGAGCGGCAGGTCGCGCACGACCCCCTCGATCTCGACCCGATGTGTCGCGCGCTCTTCGTCCACGATGCGGCCGGAGCCTAGCGGGCGGGTCGGCTGCACGAGGGGGTTGAACCGTCCGGCGTGCCGAGTACACCTAGAACATGAGCGATGTCGACGCGCTGACGGCTACCTACCGGTTTCCGTGTCCCCGCGGTGGGACGGGACGTGTCCGATTGTCGTCGTTCCGCGAGATCGAGCGGCTTCCAGGTCCGGCGCACCCGGCCCTCTACCGGATCGTGTACCGGTGCCCGTGTGGCGACGAGCACGTGGCGCTCGTCGGCCACGACGACCTCGACTGGGCTCCTCTCGGGCTCGACCGCGCCGTCACCTACGTCAACCTGATGACCTCTCGCCGCGACGATCTCGCGGCGGAGCTCACCGACCTCGCCTCTCTCAGGATCGGCAAGGGGGAGTGGCCCTGGAGCTTCTACTGCTACCTCGAGGACGTGCCGCGTCCCGTGACGCCGTCGTCGTTCCGGCTGCTCGAGCAGTCTGTCCGGGCCGTCGCGGTCGCGGTCAGCTGCCCGGTGTGCGGCTCGACGACGATCAATCTCGTGAGCTCGTCGCACCTCGACGTCCCGTTCCATTCGGACGCGACGGTAGGCGTCGTGCCGCACGTCTTCGAGGACGCGGCGCTCGGAACACTCGACGCGTTCCGCGCCGAGCTGGACGTCGCCGAGATCGATTCGCGGCCGCTGGCGCTCCATGGCCGATAAGGGGTTCACTCCGGGGAGGGATCACGCGCTGGCACTCCGCCTGTCGATCACTCGAAGCATGAAGTCAGCCGTCGATCGAACGTCAGCGGAGAGCAATGCGCGCGACCTGCACCTGCTGCGGGACTGCCTCGCGCTCGGCCACCCGGAGCGGCGACGCCCGTCCGCGAAGGTGCGGCTCGAGGAGGAGCTCGGGCCGGAGCTCGCGCGCAAGCTTCTCCTGAGCCTGAGCGAGCCGAGCAAGCAGTAGCGGTCGTCTAGGCGTCGCGCGGGTCGTCGTCGCCCCGCGTCCTCACGAAGAGGAAGACGAGAAACGCGACGATGAGCGAGAGCACGAGCGCCGTCCCCTTCGAGACGGCGATCAGCACCATGCCGAAGTAGAGGAAGAGGAAGAAGACGACCGCCCAGACGAAGCTCTGGACGCCCCGGTCGATGCTCGGCATGCGCAAGTGCACGGGTTCGATCGTAACCGCAGGCGACGGGACGAAGAGCAGGTGTCCGGCTGAAGCCAGACACCGAATCCTGCTTGGCGAGACAAAAAGAGATTCACCGAGCCGGTGGCGCTTTCGTCCACCTGCCTCGTCGACCTTCCGCTTCCGCGTAGAGCCTCCGTGACGGGCTTCGACCTACTCGCGCTCCGTGCTCGGTGCACGCAGGAAGCTACGGCCTCGGCCGAGCTCGGTCAAGCTCGCCGGGCGGACGAAGGACGCAATTTGCGGACGATCGTTGCCTCCCTCACAGGACCGGGGCCGGACTACCATGCGCGGCGTGCGTCGCTCCGTCGTGTACGCATCGGCCGGCGCGGCGCTCTCACTCGCCGTGCTGCTCACGGTGCTCGGAGTGGGGGACGATCCCGAGAAGCTCGCAAACTGGCAGGCGCTCGTGCTCGGCCTCGTGCAGGGCGCGACGGAGCTTCTCCCCATCTCGTCCTCGGGTCACCTGATCCTCGTTCCGTGGCTCTTCGAGTGGGAGTACCTCGAGGCGAACGACGCGTTCAACCAGACCTTCGACGTCTCACTGCACCTCGGAACGCTCGTCGCGGTGGGGGCCTACTTCTGGGGCGATCTGAAAGCGCTCGTCGTCGCCTGGCTCGGAACGCTCCGTCGGCGCTCGATCTCGACGACCGACGAGCGAGTCGCGTGGGTCGTCGTCGCGGCAACGATTCCCGCGGGGCTGATCGGCGTCGCGCTCGAGGACGTCATCGCGGGCAATCTCGGCGAGCCCTGGCAGATCGCGATCTTCCTCGCCGGCTTCGGGCTCCTGCTCGGGTGGGCAGACCGGCGGCCCGCGACGCGGACGATCGGCGACCTGACGCTGCGGCAGGGCATCGCCGTCGGGCTGGCGCAGAGCCTTTCGCTCATGCCCGGCGTCTCGCGCTCCGGGATCACGATCACCGTCGGTCGCCTCCTCGGCCTCGACCGGGACTCGGCGGCGCGCTTCTCGTTTCTCCTGTTGCTCCCGATCACGTTCGCGGCGGTCGTCTTCAAGGGGCTGACGGACGTCGTGCTGGCCGACCTGCCGAGTGGGATGACCGGACCGTTCGTCGTCGGCGTCCTGGCGTCGCTCGGGAGCGGGCTGCTCGCGATCGTGTTCCTGCTCGACTACGTGCGGAACCACAACTACGACATCTTCGTGATCTACCGGCTCGTCGCCGCGGCCGCGATCCTCTTCCTGATCGCGACGGGCGTGCGCTCCGCCGGCTTCTGAGGCCGCGTCCGGGTCAGCCGGTGCGGCGACTCTCGAGCGTCGCAACCGAGGGTGGGGTCGACGCTCGATGTCGGCCGAAGCCCGGTGCATGACCAAATTTCCTTCTACTTGACATAACCCCGATTACCGTGCATTGACGGCAGTGCGGAGCTGGCGCCTCACTCGGCCGTGTTGAGCGTTCCGACACCGAGGCTGCAGAGACCGCAGCGGGGCTCGAGATTGCCGAGCGCATCGGGGTAGTAGCGCCAGCCGAGCCGCTCGGCGGTCGCTTCGCTCTCGGCGGTCGCACCGCATTCGACGCAGCGGACGAACCACTGCAGCATCTGGAGCGCGGACGCGCAGCGGAGGCAATACGTGCCCGGAACGGCCGCCGTGAGCGGGCTCACAGCCCAGCCGTGATCCGTCATTCCGGCTGCCTCGGCACCGCGGCCGCACCCGTCGCAGCGCAACGGCGCGCTCCGACGCTCGATATGGCTCCCGTCGCCCATCCGCTCTTCCCCCCTCACATCACCCTATTGAGGTTTGCGCGCGGCGCCAGAGGCAGTGCGCCCGGACACTCGAGGGGTTGCCAGAGCGCGCGGACTGTGGGAACCTCGATGGAGCGCCTCCCGTCTCCCGTGCCCTTTCCCCCGGCCTGTCCCCCGTGACCACCGTCGACATCGAATCCATCCTCGCGCAGGACGACCTCAGGTCACTCCTCGAGACGTGCGAGCAGAGCGGTTCGATCCGCGCGCCCGAGGTCACCGAGATCGTCGAGTCACACGAGCTCAGCGGGCTCGAGCACGAGGCGCTCGTGCGCGAGCTCGACAAGCGGGGCATCGAGATCGTCGAGGCTCCGCCGGTCGAGCGGCCCTCGGTAGCGCCGGCTCCCGTAGAGACGACCACAGACGCCCTCCAGCTCTTCCTCCGCGAGGCCGGGCGGCATCGGCTGCTGAACGCCGCGCAGGAGGTCGCCCTCGCGAAGCGGATCGAGCGCGGTGACGCCACGGCGAAGTCCGAGATGATCCAGGCGAACCTCCGGCTCGTCGTCTCGATCGCGAAGAACTATCGAAACCAGGGTCTCCCGTTCCTCGATCTGATCCAGGAAGGGACGCTCGGCCTGATCCGTGCCGTGGAGAAGTTCGACTGGCGGCGCGGTTTCAAGTTCTCGACGTACGCGACCTGGTGGATCCGCCAGGCGGTCGCGCGCGCTCTCGCTGACAAGGCCCGCACGATCCGGATGCCGGTGCACATCGTCGAGAGGCTGCAGAAGATCAACCGTGCCGAGCGCTCGCTCTGGACGCAGCTCGGGCGCGAGCCGACGGTCGAGGAGATCGCCGAGGAGGCCTCCGTGACACCGGAGCAGATCCACGAGGTACGCGCGGCGGCTCGCGCCTCGACGAGCCTCGACGCACCTGTCGGCGACGGGGACGATGCCGTGTTCGGCGATTTCGTCGCCGGCGACGAGCCGCTGCCGGAGGAGACCGTCGACGTGCAGCTCCGCCGCCAGACCCTTCGCCGGGCGCTCCTCTCGCTTCCCGAGCGCGAGCGTGAGGTCGTGACGATGCGCTACGGCATCGACGGCCGCGAGCCCAGGACACTCGAAGAGATCGGCAAGCGACTCGGGCTCACGCGCGAGCGCGTCCGCCAGATCGAGCTCGACTCGCTCCGCCGCCTCGCGCTCTTGCGCGAGATGCAAGCCGTTCAGGGCTGACCTCGGGACAGGGACGTGGCTTCAGCCGCGTCCCGCCGAATCGCAGGCTACGTGCGGAGGTACAGCTCCAACGCGGGCGCGACGTTGCGTAGCTCGCGGAGCGCTCGCGTCTCGAGCTGCCGGACGCGCTCGCGGGTGATGCCGAGCTCGACGCCCACCTGCTCGAGCGTGCGGCCGTTCGTGCCGTCGAGGCCGTAGCGGAGGATCAGGACGCGCTGCAGCCTCGGCTTCAGCTGCGCGAGGGCGCGCGCGAGCTCGCTCGAGCGGAGCCGAAGCGCGGTTGCCGCCTCCGGGCCCTCGGCGTTCGGGTCCTCGATCAGGTCGCTCATGACGCTCTCGCCGTCGCCGACGGGTGTCTCGAGGCTGACGTGATCCTGGACGAGCTCGAGGAGCTCGTGGACGCGCTTCGGCGTCAGCTCCGTCTCGGCTGCGATCTCCTCGAACGTCGGGTCACGGCTCAGCTCCTGTCCGAGCGTCCGCCGGGCGCGTTGTACGCGACGCACCTGGTCGGCGATGTGGACGGGGAGCCGGATCGTCCGACTCTGCTCGGCGAGCGCACGCTGCACCGCCTGCCGAATCCACCACGTCGCGTACGTCGAGAGCTTGAACCCCATCGTCCAGTCGAACTTGTCGACCGCGCGCATCAGCCCGAGGTTGCCCTCCTGGATCAGGTCGAGCAGCGCGACGTCCGCCCGCGTGTAGTTGCGGGTGATCGACATCACGAGCCTCAGGTTGGACTCGACCAGCTTGCGGCGTGCGCCTTCGTCCCCCTCGTCCTTCAGCCGGGCGAGCTCACGCTCCTCGACCGTGGTGAGGAGGCGACCGTCGCCGATCGCGCGGACGTAGAGCTTGAGCGGATCCTGAACCGGTCCCGCGGCCTCGGCCATCTCGAAGGCCTCGCTCTGGGCGTCGAAGAGCGGTTCGGCCGCATTCGTCTCCACGCTGGGACTATCGGCAGCCCGCGTCCCCCTCATGAGGCATTTTGGACGGCATCAGCCTGGCCCAAGGTCGAGGATTGTCTGGCCGGATTCCGAACACCTTCCTCACGACCCGCCGAGTACGGTTTGGCAAGGCGTCATCGCGTTGGAGGCGAGCGGCAGATGTGCGGCATTGCGGGATACAGCGTCGGTTCTGGCTCGAGGATGAGCCGGACGTTCGCCGCGCAAGCGCTGCTGGCCGGAATCGCGGAGCGGGGCGCGGACGCCGTCGGCTACGCGCATCGGGCGTCCGGCCGGCTCGAGGTGCACAAGCAGCAGACCGGCGCGAGCGCCTTGCTCGAGACCGTGGTCGTCCCCCCCGCCGCGACGCAGGTGCTCGTTCACGTCCGAGACTTCACGAAGGGCCACCCCACGATCGCCGCGAACAACCATCCGATCCGTCACGGCCACGTGACGGGCGTCCACAACGGGATCATCGTCAACGACGACGAGCTCTTCGCCCGGCACGGCCTCGTGCGCGCGGAACCCGAGATGACGGTCGACTCCGAGGCGATCTTCGCCCTCGTCGACGAGCACGGCGCCCACCGCGAGACCGTCGAGCAGCTGGTCGGCGCGATGGCGGCGGCCTGGGTCGACGATCGCGAGCCGGAGGTGCTCCGCCTCGCGCGCGGCATCGGGCGTCCGCTCTGGCTCGGGCGCGGCAAGGACGTGCTGCTCTTTGCCTCGACGCGCGCCGCGCTCGAAGTCGCCGAGCGCTCGCTGGCGACGACGCTCCGCAAGACCGAGGTCGGCGAGGGCCGCCTGCTGTCGGTGGTCGACGGCAAGCTCGTCGACGAGCAACGATGGCGCCCGGATCGGAGCTATCGGGAGGAGCGCAAGCTTCCCGCGATCCGCGCCCCGCACGAGGGCCGCTTCTGCCTCGAGCGCCTCGCAACGCTCGTGTTGCCTGCGAACTAGAGGCCGAGCGAGCCGTCAGGCGAGATCGAGACGCCCTCCTCACGGAGGCGCTCGCTCACGAGGTACTGGAACGCCGACCACGCGCCGGGCTGCACGTCGACCATGCGATAGACCTGCCATTCGGAGAGCAGCGTCGCGTCGCGCGTGCGCGCCTCCTTCCAGTCGGCCATCTTCGGGAGCCGACCAAGCTCCCGCGCGAGGACGGCGCCGTCGGCGATTGCCCGCTCGAGCCGCTCCTCGCCGATCGGCACGTCGAACCCGGCTTCCTTGAGCGCGGCGGCGAGGGAGCCGAACGTGTGCCAGATCAGGGACTTCGACGCCATCGTCGCGCGTCGCGCCTCGATGTCGCGCACCGTCGGCGTCCGACCGAGCTCCTCCCCCAGCTCGCGCAGCTGCCCCAGGAGCTCGTCGCGGCTGATGTATCGCCGCGGTCGCAGCCCGGCGGCGCGCTTGGCGGCGTTCCAGGTGCCGAAGTGCTCGATCACCGTCTGCGGATGGACGCTCGCCTCGGCGTCGGCCGCGAACTCCCGCATCGTCGGTGAGCGGCCGAGCCTCGAGGCAGAGGCCCGCAGCTCGGCCAGGATCTCCTCGTCCGTGTAGCGGCGGCGTAGCCCGGCTCGGAACTGGGCGAGCGCCTGCTCGTCGATCCCCTGCAGCGCAGGATGCCGGCGTCGCGGCCGTGCCATGCAACAATACTAGAGCATTTGCGACAATCTGCAAGAAAACCCGAGCGCGGTAGGCTCGTGACCCATGGGAACGCGCCTTGCGCTCGAGACGTCCGCCGCGCGCCTCGTGGCGCGGCTCTCACGCGCCGCGGGCCGCGGCGGCGGCACGACGCTCCCGGGGAAGCTCGTCTGGAAGCTCGACCCCGCGGCTCTGGACGAGCTCGCCGCTGCACTCCCCCAGGGTGTGGCCCTCGTCTCGGCGACGAACGGCAAGACGACGACGACCGCCATGGCCAGCTCGATCCTCTCCCCCGCCCGCCGCCTCGCCTGGAACCACTCCGGCGCGAACCTCGCCTCGGGCATCGCCTCGACGCTTCTCACCGCGCGTGACGCGGAGCTGGGGCTCCTCGAGGTGGACGAGTTCGTCCTCCCCGAGGTGCTCCGGCGCACGAAGCCTGGCGTCGTCGCCCTCGGCAATCTCTTCCGGGATCAGCTCGACCGCTACGGCGAGCTCGAGCACATCGCCGAGCGGTGGCGGGCGGCGGTGGAGACGCTCGCACCGGACACGATTCTCGCCGTCAACGCCGACGACTCGCTCGTCGCCTCGCTCGCCGACGACCGCGAGTCCGTGATCCGGTTCGGCGTCGACGACCCGTCTCGAGCGCGAACGACCCTCCCGCACGCCGCCGACTCGAAGTACTGCGTCCGCTGCGGCCATCCGTACCGCTACGAGGCCGTCTACGTCGGCCACCTCGGCGCCTACCGCTGCGAGGTCTGCGGACACGAGCGGCCACCGCTCGACGTCGCGGCGCGCGCGATCGAGCCCGAAGGGCTCGACGGAATCGCGTTCACGCTCACGACCCCCTCGGGTAGCGCCCGGGTGCGCCTTGCCGTGCCCGGCCTCTACAACGTCTACAACGCCCTTTCCGCGGCGTCGCTCTGCCTCGGGCTCGGCGTCCCCCTCGACGAGCTCGCGTCCGGCCTCGAGCGGTTCCGCGCGGCCTTCGGCC
>Ga0190271_10001149_pt1 | contig 14681 bp, 16 predicted proteins | sample Popmic356T_FD_133747 | JGI IMG/M metagenome (GOLD analysis project Ga0190271, IMG submission 133747) | Populus adjacent soil microbial communities from riparian zone of Weber River, Utah, USA - 356 T | ecosystem: Environmental > Terrestrial > Soil > Riparian zone | place: USA: Utah | collected...
ACGACCAATGCGAGGAGGGCGGCGACCGCCACGGCGAAGCGGGCCGCGGCGAATACGACCAGCGGCTGGGAGGACTCGATCGGGAGCCGGCGCAGCATCAGGCCGACACCCGGCGCCGCGCGGTCACCGCGAAGGCCGCGGTCGCGGCCCCGGCGGTATCGATCGCCCAGTCGACCGGCGTGCCGTGGCGGCCGTCGACGAAGGACTGGTGGATCTCGTCGGTGGCGGCGTAGAGGCTCGAGATCACGAGGGCGGTGAGGGCGGCGCGGCGGTCCGGCATGGAGGTGCGGAGCAGCCGCCACCAGAGGAAGCAGAGAAGCGCGTACTCGCCGAAATGGATGAGCTTCCGGCCGACGGTGTCGATCCAGCCGAGGCCCGAGTCGAGGCTCGGCTGGGCGGAGAAGAACCAGATCAGCCCCATCAGGAGGAGGGGAGGGATCCACAAGTCGGGGCGCCTGAGCAGGGCCATCCGCATACCGTAGAGTGGATTCAGGTGCTGGTGATCACGACCAAGTCGCCCTACGCGGTACGCGCGCTGGCGGAGCTGGCGCGGCGCGGCGACGCCACCCCGGTGCCGATCGGCGAGATCGCCCGCGCGCGCGACATCCCGGTGCAGTTCCTCGAGGGGCTGTTCGCGACGCTGCGCCGGGCGGGGATCCTGCAGTCGCAGCGGGGCGTGAAGGGCGGCTACAGCTTCGCCCGCGAGCCGTCTCAGATCACGGTGTTGGAGGTCGTGGAGCTGCTGGAGGGCGAGCTGGGAGCGGACGCCCGGGTGAACGGGGCGGTCTGGACGGAGTCCGTGGACGCGGTGAAATCGGTGCTGAGCGGGACGACGATCGCCGACGTGTCCGAGCGCGAGGCGCAGGAGACCGGCGCGCCGATGTACTACATATAGCTGCGGTACCGCATTCGTATTTGCGGTCTGGCGGCGATCTGCCGATGTACTACATTGACCGCTGCCGCACCCGACTTGGGGACCCCCACCGCATGCCGAAGAAGTGCCTGCTGCTCACGACTCTGCTCGCCCTGACGGCTGTCGCCGTCCTGCCGGCGAGCGGTCCTGCCGCCAGGGCGCCCGACTCCGCCACCCGCGCCCAGACCTCGGAGAATCCGCTCGAGGGGGTCGAGTGGTACGTGGACCGCGAGTCGCCCGCCTGGCTCGCCTGGCAGCACCTCAGCCGCACCGGCCAGACGGCCAAGGCCGACCTGGTCTGGAAGATCGCGCGCGAGCCGCGCAACATGTGGCTCGGCGGCTTCACACGGCCCAACTTCGACGTCAAGGTCCGCCGCCTGATCGAGGGGGCGGAGGCCGAGAACGCGGTCCCGCTCTTCACGGTCCTGCGCGCTGAGTCCACGTCCTGCAACCTGTCCTACGACGGCGGCGGCCCGGCCGAGGACGCCCGCACGCGCAACTGGTACGACGCCCTCGCGCGGGTGATCGGCGGCAGCCGCGTGGTGATCGCCTTCGAGCCCGACTCGCTCGGGACCATCGATTGCCACGCTCCGAGCCGCCGCGACGACCGCCTCAAGCTCCTGCGCTACGGCGTCACGGCGCTGTCGAAGCTGCCGAACGCCACGATCTACGTCGAGGCCGGGGCCTCGGACTGGGAGCCGGCCGCCCGCGTGGCCAAGAAGCTCCGCGCCATCGGGATCGCCAAGGTGCGCGGGTTCATGCTGAACGCCACCCACTACGACTGGACGCGGAGCAACATCAGCTACGGCCTCCAGGTCTCACGGATGACGGGTGGCAAGAACTTCGTGATCAACACGGCCGAGAACGGCCGTGGCCCGGTGCACGTGCGGCTTCCCAACGGCCGCCGGCAGACGGTCTGGTGCAACCCGGGCTTCCGCGGGATGGGCCCGCCGCCCACCACGGACACCTCACATCCGAAGGTGGACGCCTACCTCTGGATCAACCGGCCGGGCTATGCCCAGTCGTGCGGGGGCCAGAAGATCGGGTGGTTCCTGCCCCGCGCGCTGAGCTACGCGCGCTGGGCGACCGACTGGGAGGGCCCGCCGAAGGGCACCCGGCACGGGCACCAGCAGCATCTCACTCGGCAGCAGCTGAATATCCCCTAGCGCCGGCGCTCGCTGTTTCCGGCCCGCTGGCCGGGTACGGGGAGGACATGGCCGAGGAGAACGGATACGAGCGCGAACTCGCCGAGTACGAGACGCAGCTCGCCCAGTACCTGCAGGAGAAGCTCAAGCCGGGCCTGAGCAGCGGCACGATCCCACTGGTGGCGCGTTCGATCGCGAAGGAGATCGCGCGGCGCGAGCCGCCGGAGTCTCCAGAGGGCCAGGGCGGTGCGGAGGGCGAGCGGCCGGAGGAAGGGAACAGGCCGCCGGACTTCGAGGCCGAGATGCACCAGCTTCAGGCCGAGCTGGGCGAGGACTGGGTGCTGCGCTTCTCGGTGCAGGGCGACGACGCGTGGCTCACCGCCGAGAAGGAGGCCGAAGGCCACCGCGTCGAGGCCCCCGACGCCCAGGGACTCCTGCAGATCGTCGAGGCGATCAACGAGGGCGGCGGCCGGCGCCGCTGAACTCTGCAGGCTGCACGGGGCGGCCCGCGAGGAGGCACGCCATCCGCTCGCACGCGTGCTTGGCGAAGCGCACCTGCTGGCGGCGGCCGAAGATCCTGAAGCCCAGCCGCACGATCGGGTTCGGGATCCGGGCGGGCCGCGACACCACGTGGATCCTGAACTCCACCTCGCCGCTGTCCAGCCACTTCCAGAGCTCGTAGTCCATCTGGCCCATCTCGAGGTGGCCCTGGAGCGTGCGGTAGCTCCAGCCCCAAACGCGAATCGCCCGCCCGTCCTTCTCGCTGGTCTCGTCGACCACTCCCTCCACCCGCACCCCGAAGCGGAAGCGCAAGCCGAGGAAGCGCGCCTCCAGCAGCATGTCGCGGCCCTCGAGCTGCGAGTCCGGCGCGTAGACCGCCCGCACGATCCTCGGGTCGGCGAACTCGTAGCCGAGCATCAGCTCGCGCGCCCGCTCCCAGGTGCCGCCGGGCTCCGGGGGCCCGGGCCGCTCCGGCGGGAGCGGCTGGCCGTAGTCGTCCACGTTCCAGCCGGCCTCGCGGGTCATGGCTTCGCCGCTATGGAGGTCGAAGTTCAGGCGCTTGTCGTGCAGCGCGTCGAGCGCCTCGAGCGCCCGGGGGTCGCCCAGGTGGCGCTCACGAGAGGGCATCGGGGAGCTCCGGCACCCGGCGAGTGTGGATGCGCAGGCCGCCGTCGCGCTCGCCACCCGACAGCTGGATCACGCGCTCGAGGAACGACGTCCACATGTGGAACTGGATCTCCTTCGCCATGCGCATGCGGTCGTAGAGGAGGTCCGACAGCCAGTCCCCGCTGCGCGCCCAGGACTCGATCCGGAATCGCAGCCGCCCGTCGTCCCGCTCGGCGCTGAAGGCGATCTGCCCCGCCTCCAGGTGGCCCGCCAGCGTGGCGAAGCGGAAGCAGGTGGGCGTCCGCTCCACCACCCGAACCGGGCCGTCCCACGGACCGGGCATGCGCACGACGAACTCGTCGCCCACGCGCATCTCGCCCTCCTCGCCATAGACCTTCTTGAACGTGGCGAACTCGCTCGGGGCGGCCTGATCGGGGTCCGCGGCGAGCCGCGTCACGAGCGCCTCCGGGTCCAGCTCGGCGCGGCGGATCAGCGCCACGTAGCGGCGGTGGAAGAGCGGTCCGGCGCCGTCCGGGACGCCCTGGATCTCGTCGTGGCTGACGCCATCCGGGAGCGGCGGCGGGGCGTCCTCGGGCCACGCCCCGTCCTCCTGGCTGCGGTACAGCGGCGTCGTGCGCCACATGTAGCGCCAGGACGTGAGCGTCACGCCGACCGGCCAGCGGGTGGCGGTGGTGAGGCGGCGGAAGAGGGTGGGTCGGCGGGGCATCCTTCGGGAGTACGCGGGTACCCGGCCGCCATGATCACAAAAGCCCTCTCACGCACCGGTCTGCGCGGCTGGCAGATGCACGCGAGCTCGTTCGGCTCGATCTACCTCTGCATCGCGCTGTGGATTCGCGCCAAGACGGTCGATCAGGAGGAGCGCGGAAACGCCGAGCGGCGCGCTCTGTTCGTGGGATTGTGGCCGCCGATGTTCTGGCTGATCGGCGACGCGCTCCAGGCCGAGGAGCGCTTGCGCCGGCACCTGCCGGGTAGACGGCGGTAATGGAGAAGAACGAGTCGATCGAGAACGACGAGCGGGACGAGAAGGCCGCGGCCGACCCGGAGCCGAAGAAGCAGAGCCCGGAGCAGGACGGGACCGACAGCACGACCTTCGACACCGACCAGCATTCCGACGCGCCGGGGCCGACCGGCACGGGCTGAGCTGGGGGTGACGGGGCCGCCCCGGCGGCTACAGTCGAGGGCGTGAGCGTTCGGCCCCTGCCCCGCGCGATCCCGGACAACCTCGCCGACATCGTCGGCAACACGCCGATGGTGCGGCTCACGCGCGTGGCGCCGGACTGCGGCGCCGAGCTGATCGGCAAGCTCGAGGCCTACAACCCGGCCGGCAGCGTCAAGGACAGGATCGGCGTGGCCATGATCGCCGCCGCGGAGGCGGAGGGCCGGATCGAGCCGGGCCGCAACACGATCGTCGAGTCGACCTCGGGCAACACCGGCATCGCGCTCGCCTTCGTGTGCGCCGCCAAGGGCTACGACCTCGTCATCACAATGCCCCAGGGCATGAGCCGCGAGCGCGAGAAGCTTCTGCGGCTGTACGGGGCCGAGGTCGTCTGGGTGGAGTCGATGGGCGGCATGAACGAGGCCGTGGAGGAGGCGCGGCGGATCTGCCGCGAGCGGGGCGACTGCTACGTGCCGAACCAGTTCTCGAACCCCGCCAACCCGGAGATCCACCGCCGCACGACGGCCGAGGAGATCTGGCGCGACACGGACGGCACGATCGACGTGCTCGTCTGCTCCTGCGGCACGGGCGGCACGATCACCGGCTGTGGCGAGCGGCTCAAGGAGCGCAACCCGGCGCTGCATGTCGTGGCCGTGGAGCCGAGCGCGTCGCCGGTGCTGTCCGGAGGCCGCCCCGGCCCGCACAAGATCGACGGCATCGGGCCGGGCTTCGTGCCCGACGTGCTGAACCGCGAGGTGATCGACGAGATCGTCCCGGTCGACGACGAGGACGCGATCGAGACCGCCCGCCTGTGCGCCCGGCGCGAGGGCGTGAACGCGGGGATCTCGGCGGGGTCGGCGGTGTGGGCCGCGGCCCACGTGGGATCGCGCCCGGAGATGCGCGGCAAGCGGATCGTGGCGATCCTGCCGGACTCCGGCGACCGCTACATCAGCACGCCGTTCTTCGTGCCGTGATCGGCTTCGCGACATTCACCAGAGTCGCGCGCGAGCTGCGCGAGGACCTGACCGCCGCCCAGGAGCGCGACCCGGCCGCGCGCAGCGTCCGGCGCATGGAGATCCTGCTCACCTACGGCGGCGTGCAGGCGATCCTGGCGCACCGGGTGTCGCACGCACTGCACGAGGCCGGCGTGCCGCTGGTGCCGCGCATGCTGGCGAACCTCGTGAAGGTGATGACCGGAGTGGAGATCCACCCCGCTGCCCGGATCGGGCGCGGCTTCTTCATCGACCACGGCGCCGGCGTGGTGATCGGCGAGACGGCCGAGGTGGGCGACGACGTGACGATGTACCAGGGTGTGACCCTTGGCGGAACCGGGTTCGCCCGCGGCAAGCGCCACCCCACGGTGGGGAACGAGGTGATGATCGGCTCGGGCGCCAAGCTGCTGGGGCCGATCGAGGTGGGCGACCGCTGCAAGATCGGCGCGAACTCGGTGGTGATCCACGACGTGCCGCCGAACAGCACGGTGGTCGGCAACCCGGGCCACCCGGTGCGCATCGACGGTAAAAAGCCGGACGGCCCCGACGCCGACTGGATCCACCTGCCCGACCCGGTCGCCGACGCCATCGCCGGGCTCAGCAACCGGCTCGCCCAGCTGGAGGAGCTGGTGGCCGAGCAGACGGGCCGCAAGCCGGAGGGCGAGGTGCGGCCGCTGAAGCGCCGCGGCGGGCCGGACTCCGCAGGCGGGTAACACCGAGGTCACCGGAGGTTCACGTCATCGCCGCGGAGGTGGTGCTTTCGTGTCGTGGCATGACACGATCGAGACTCACCACACTGCTCCTGTTGATCTTCGCCCTGAGCGTTGGTGCGCTGGCGAGCGTCTCACTTGCCGACGACGACCGCGAGCGCGGCCGCAAGGCCTCGTCCCGCCACGACGACCGCCCGCTGGTGATCGCCCACCGCGGTGCCTCCGGCTACCGCCCCGAGCACACGCTGGCGGCCTATGAGCTCGGCGCCCGCATGGGGGCCGACTACGTCGAGCCGGACCTCGTCATCACGAAGGACGGCGTGCTGGTGGCCCGCCACGAGAACGAGATCTCCCAGACCACCGACGTGGCGGACCACCCCGAGTTCGCCGACCGCCGCAAGACCAAGACCATCGAGCCCGGGCTCACGCTGACCGGCTGGTTCACCGAGGACTTCACGCTCGCCGAGCTGAAGACGCTGCGCGCGAAGGAGCGCATTCCGGGCACCCGCCAGGAGAACACGATCTACGACGGGCGCTACCAGGTGCCGACGCTGCAGGAGGTCATCGACCTGGTCCGCCGCCTCTCGCGCGAGCTGGACCGCGAGATCGGGATCTACCCCGAGACGAAGCACCCGACGTACTTCCAGGACATCGGCCTGCCGCTCGAGCGGCCGCTGGTGGCGACACTGCGGCGCAACGGCCTCGACGGCCGGCGCGACAAGGTGTTCGTGCAGTCGTTCGAGACCTTCAACCTGAAGGAGCTCGACGAGAGGATCGACACGCCCCTGGTGCAGCTGTTCGGCGGAGCGGGCCAGAGGCCCGTGGGCGAGACGCGCACGTACGGCGAGCTGGCCACCGACGCGGGGCTGCGCGAGATCTCGCGCTACGCGGACGGCGTGGGCCCGTCGAAGGACTACATCGTGCCGCGCGACGCGGCCGGCAACTCCCAGCCGCCGACCGACTTCGTGCAGCGGGCGCACCGGGCCGGGCTGCTGGTTCACCCGTACACGTTCCGCAACGAGAACCAGTTCCTGCCGCTCGAGCTGCGCTCGGGGCCGGTGCTCTCGGACTACGGCGACGCGTTCACCGAGTACGAGCAGTTCTACGAGCTGGGCGTGGACGGCCTGTTCTCGGACAACCCGGACACGGCCGTGGAGGCTCGCCGCTGAGCCGGGCCTCAGTAGTAGACGCCGCGGGTGCGGTGCCGGGGGATCCGCTTGTACTCCGGCGCCTGCCCGCGGTTCCAGAAGCGGAGGTCGAGCACGCGCGGCGGGATGCCGGTGTGCTCGGCCAGCTGCTCGCAGGCATGCAGGGCGCAGGCCCGGATCTCGCGCTCCTCGCGGCCCGGCGGCAGGAGCCGCTCGGCGTCGATGTGGGCCGCGAGGCCCGGGTCGTAGCGCAGCACGCCGTCCACGCGCAGCACGTGCGGGACGAGGTTGTCCGCGAAGATCGTGAGCCGGTCGAGGTCGTGGAAGCTCGCCAGGCCGGCCAGGGCGAGGTCGCTGGGCACGATCTGGGCGCGCTTGTAGAAGCCGCGGTCGTCGAAGAAGCGCATGCCGCGGGCGAGGATCGTGGCGAGCCGCTCGGCGGACCCGTCCGCCTCGGCGATCAGGTCGAGCGCCGTGCGGCCGCCGAGGAAGCGGCCGAGGTCGCGCAGCGCCTCGGCGTAGAGGCGCATCAGGGGGTGGCCCGGCGCCTGGCCGAGCACGGCCGCCAGCTCGGCGGGATCGAGCGTGCGCAGCTCGGCGTTCGACCACGGCCCGTGGGCGCGGAAGCGGTCGGCGAGCGCCCAGGCGACGGTGAAGTAGCCCGACCGCCCGGCGCGCTTCCGGAGCGTCGGGAACCAGCCCGAGCCGAAGTTGATCGCGTCGAGGGTCAGGACGTAGGCGGCCACGTCCTCGGGACTGCCCTCCAGGTAGTGCGCCTCCGGGTCGAGCGCGGGCGGGTCGGCCTCCGCCGGCGGGCGCGCCGCGTCGAGGTCGATCGACACGAAGCGGGCCGTCTCCGCGACCGCGCGGCAGGAGGAGCGCACCTCGTCGAGCAGTCCCACGGGGCGCAGGCTAGGCGGTCCTACTGGGGCGTCCGTCCAGCCCGTACGCCATGCGTCCAGACCGCGCATGACTCCGTCCGTGGATGGGCACAACGAGCCACCCCTCCGCAACCCAAGTGAGAAGGACGGATCCACTCATGAGCTTGTCTGCAGGGAAGCAGCATCAAGCCTCGCGGAGCCTGGCCCTCGTGTCGGTGCTCGCCGGACTCGCGCTCGCGACCGTCGGCGGCGTGGCTCAGGCCGCGACCTACCCGGACCCCGACGGGAGCTCGTTCGACACCGGCCTGGAGGGCTGGACGAGCACCCTCGCGGAGTGCGCTCCGGCGGGCGGCACGCCGCTGTGCACGCAGGAGAACGCGCACGAGCCGGCGGGAGGACGCCAGCTCGGCGGCCTCGTGGCGCGCACGACCGTGCTCATCAACCTGTTGCAGCTGTTCCAGGGCACGAGCACCTGGACCTCGCCCTCCTTCGTGGCGCAGCCGAACGCCGGGCAGGGCGTGCTCAGCTTTCGACCGGAGCTTCGTCGACGACGGCATCGCGGACCTCGCTCCGCGCGCCGCGATCGAGGCGGTGCTCGTCGACGAGGGGAGCGGGACCCCCGTCTCGCTGGGGAGCGAGGAGATCACCGCGGTCGACACGGGCTTCGCCACCGAGGAGGTCCCGGTCGCCGCCGGCGCGCTCGTCGCGGGTCGCAGCTACCACCTGGAGCTGCGCTCGACGACGGCGACCACCGCGGCGGGGCTCGGCATCGTGGGCAGCGCGGGGATCCACTACGACAACGTGGTGCTGCGCAGCACCGACCCGGGCGGCGACACGCCGGGCACGGGCGGGCCGGGAGTGACGTTCACGCAGCGGACGCTCTCCGAGAGCGAGTTCCGGTCGCTCGTCGAGCGGATCTCCCTTTCGAGCGAGGCGGGGTCGGGGCCGGGCGGCTCCCTCGTGGCGCTCGAGCGGTGCACGATCATCGGGACGCCGGGCAACGACCGGATCCGGGGCACGAGCGGCAATGACGTCATCTGCGGCCTGGGCGGCCACGACGTCGTCGCCGGCCGGGGCGGCAGGGACCTGATCGACGGCGGCGACGGGAACGACCGCCTTCGCGGGACCTCCGGCGCCGACGTGCTGCTGGGTCTGCGTGGCAGCGACAGGCTCGCGGGAGGCGCGGGCAGGGACGGGGCCGGTGGCGGGCAGGGCCGCGACCGGCTCGGCGCGCGCGACCGGCGCCGGGACAGGGTGAACGGAGGTCCGGGTCACGACCGGGCGTCCGTCGACACGCGCCGGCGCGGTTTGCGCCTGCCGGACCTCGTGGGAGGCGTGGAGCGCGGAGGCGCCGCCAGGTAGCTGGGGCCGGCCACGCACCAGCGGGGGTCCGGGGGCGCGAGCCCCCGGTTCCTCTCGGCGCACACCGGGGCGGGCGCGGCGCGGTGGGGAGGGGTTCCTACACTGCGCCGCGTGCCCGCCGCGTTCGAATGCCACCGGCTCGGCAAGCGGTACGGGCAGACGCTCGCGCTGGCCGGGGTCGACCTGGAGGTCCAGCCCGGCGAGCTCGTCGGCCTGCTGGGCCCCAATGGTGCGGGCAAGTCGACGCTCGTGAAGATCGCCTGCGGCCTCGTGCGCCCGTCGGACGGGGATGCGCGCGTGACGGGCGAGCCGGCCGGGTCGGCAGCGGCGCGGGCCAGGCTCGGCTACCTCGCCGAGCTGTTCCGCTTCCCGGGCTGGCTTCGCGCCGATGAGCTGCTCCGGCTCCATCAGCGCCTCGCCGGCTCGAGCGGCGGGCCGGCCGAGCGGGGCGAGCTGCTCGAGCTGGTCGGCCTGTCCGACGCGGCCGGGGTGAAGGTCGAGGCGATGTCGAAGGGCATGCAGCAACGGCTCGGCATCGCCCAGGCGCTGGTGGGGTCGCCGCGGCTGCTGATGCTCGACGAGCCCACAAGCGCGCTCGACCCGGTCGGGCGGAGGATCGTGCGCGACCTGCTGCTCGAGCTGAAGCGGCGCGGCGTGGCGGTGCTCCTGAACTCGCACCTGCTCAGCGAGGTGGAGCGGGTCTGCGACCGCGTGGCGATCCTGGTGTCCGGGCGGATCGTCGCGCAGGGGGCACCGGGCGAGCTTGCCCAGGCGCGTGGCGTGGAGATCGACGTGGACGGCGGCACGCGCACCTTCCCCGACGCGGTGCGCGAGGAGGTGCCCGACCTCGTGGCCGGGCTGGTGGCGGCGGGCGAGCGGGTGTACGGGGTGCGGGTGCTGTCCTCGACGCTCGAGGACACCTACCTGGAGGCGGTGGCCGGGTCGTGAGCGGGGCATTGACGATCGCCGCGTATGCGCTCCGGGAATCGACCCGCCGGCGCGTGTTCGTGGTGGTGCTGCTGCTCACCGCCGGCTTCCTCGGTCTCTACGCCGTGGGGACCGAGTCCGCCTTCGACGCCGTCGGCGACATCAGCGACGAGGGCGCCCCGGTGGAGGACGAGGTGCTCACCGGCTCGACGCTGCTCGGCCTCGCGATGTTCACCACGCTGTTCCTCGGCTGCGTGCTGGCGGTCTTCCTCACGCTGGGCGCGGTGCGCGGCGACGCCGAGCGCGGGCTGCTCCAGCCGCTCGTGGTGCGGCCGGTGGGGCGCACGGAGCTCCTGGCGGGCCGCTTCCTGGCCGCGGCGGGCGTCTGCGCCGTGTACGTGGCGGCGGTCTACACGGCGGCGATGCTGATCACCGGGGCCGCGGGCGGCTGGTGGCCCGACCACCCGGTCACCCCCGGCCTCGGCCTGGTGGCGGGCGTGGTGCTGATCGCGGCGATCGCGCTGCTCGGCTCGATCTTCCTGTCGGCCACGGCCAACGGCATCGCGGTGTTCATGGCGTTCGGGGCGGGGCTGGCGGCCGGGCTGCTGGGCCAGATCGGCGACGCGCTCAGCGTGGAGACGCTCGAGACGATCGCCGAGGTGGCGTCGTGGCTGCTGCCGTTCGAGGCGCTCTACCAGGCCGGCCTGAACGCGCTGACCGAGGACGTGCGGGGCGCGACGGGCGTGATCGTCCGCCTGGGGCCGTTCGGCGGCGCGCAGGAGGGCGGGGCGCTCCTGTGGCTCTGGAGCGCGGCGTATCTGGCGCTCGTGGGCATCGCGGCGCGGGTCGGGTTCGCGCGCCGGGACCTGTAGGACCCGCCGCGCCCCCATCTATCCTCGCCAGGGTGAGCGCACCGGTCGCCACCGAGGCCCTGTTGGAGGGGCTGAACGAGCCGCAGCGGGAAGCCGTGCTGCACGGCGAGGGGCCCCTGCTGATCCTCGCCGGGGCCGGGTCCGGGAAGACGCGGGTGCTGACGCACCGGATCGCGCACCTGGTCGGGACCGGGCAGGCGGCGGCCGGGGAGATCCTGGCGATCACCTTCACCAACAAGGCGGCGCAGGAGATGCGCGAGCGGGTGCAGGGGCTCGTGGGGGGCCGGGCGCGGGCGATGTGGGTGATGACCTTCCACTCGGCCTGCGCGCGGATGCTGCGCGCCGACGCCGAGAAGCTCGGGTACACGCGCGGCTTCACGATCTACGACGAGGCGGACTCGCTGCGGCTGGTCAAGAACTGCATTGAGGAGCTCGACATCGACCCGAAGCGGTTCGCGCCGCGCGGGCTCCGCAACCAGATCTCGGAGGCGAAGAACGCGCTGCTGGACGCGGAGGCCTACCGGCTGAAGGTGGGGAGCTTCTTCGAGCAGACGGCGGCCGACGTGTACGACCTGTACGAGCCCCGGCTGCACGCCGCGAACGCGATGGACTTCGACGACCTGCTGTTCCGCTGCGTGAACCTGTTCGAGCTCTTCCCCGAGGTGCGCGACCGCTACCGCCGCTCGTTCAGGCACGTGCTGGTGGACGAGTACCAGGACACGAACCGCGCCCAATACCGCTGGCTGCAGCTGCTGTGCGAGGAGCACCGGAACCTGTGCGTGGTGGGGGACGACGACCAGTGTCTGGTCGCCGGCACGCCGGTGACGATGGCGGACGGCTCGACGAAGCCCATCGAGGAGATCCAGGCCGGCGATCTGGTGCTGTCGAGCTACGGGAGCGGCGACCTACGCCCGGCCCGGGTGGTCCGCACGCACCGGACGCGCGCCACCGAGGGGATCGCGATCACGACGAGGTCCGGCCGGCGGGTCGTGAGCACGCCGGAGCACGTGCACTTCGCCGGATACCACCGGCGGCACTCGCCCCGGCTGTTCCTCACCTACGCCATGTACCGGGGCGACAAGGGGTTCCGGGTGGGCACCACGCACACCTATCCGGAGCGCGACGCCACCGTCGTGAGCGGCGTCCACTTGCGAGCCATGCAGGAGCAGGCCGACGCAGCGTGGGTCGTGTCCACCCACTCGTCGGAGGCAGAGGCCCGCGGCGCCGAGCTCGAGCTCTCGCTGAGGTACCGGCTTCCGACGCTCCCTTTCAAGGCGAGGAAGCGCGGAGACGGCGAAAACGGGGTTAGCCAGGACCAGCGGCTGATCGACTCCATCTTCGCTGGCTTCCCGACCGTCGCGACTGGGCTCCACCTGCTGGTCGACCACGGCCTCTCCTTCGAACACCCACACCACGTGCCTCGAAGCCACGAGGGCCGGCGGCGCAACGTGACCGTGACGCTCTGCGGGGACCGCCGTGGCCGCAGCCCCATGCATCAGGTCGCAGTCGGGGGGCGGGACCCGGTCGTGAAGGAGGCCCTGGAGTCCTTTGGGCTGTCCGTTCGGCCCGCGAAGGGGGACAGCGGCAGCTGGCGCTACGAGTCCTGCTTCAAGAGCTACGCGCAGGCCATGGAGATGGTGGACCGGATCCAGACGGCCACGCCGGTCAATGTCCGCCAGACCGCGCGACTGATGCGAAAGTCGCTGCCTTTCATGCCCGCCGCCTCCGTGCGGCCCGGGATGGTCATGTTCGGGGAGGACGGGTCCTACGACGTCGTCGAGAGCGTCGAGCCGGTCAGCATCGACGTACCCGTCTACGACCTTGACGTCGAGGCGACGCACAACTTCATCGCCGGCGGCCTTATGACCCACAACTCGGTCTACAGCTTCCGCGGGGCCGACATCGAAAACATCTTGGGGTTCGAGCGCGACTACCCGGACGCCCAGGTCATCAAGCTCGAGCAGAACTACCGCTCCACCCAGACCATCCTCTCCGCCGCCAACGGCGTCATCGCCAACAACCACTCGCGCAAGGAGAAGACGCTCTGGTCGGATCTCGGCGAGGGGGATCCCGTTCACGTCCGCGAGCTCGACGACGAGCATGCCGAGGCGCGGTTCGTGGTGTCGGAGGTCGAGCGGCTCGTCGACGAGGGCGGCTCGCGCGACGACATCGCCGTCTTCTACCGGACGCACGCCCAGAGCCGCGTGCTCGAGGACATGCTCGTGCGCTACGGCGTGCCGTACCAGGTCCTCGGCGGCCCGCGCTTCTACGACCGCGCCGAGATCAAGGACGCCCTCGCCTACCTCACGCTGCTCGTGAACCAGGCCGACGCCGTCGCCTTCGGCCGCATCGTCAACTCGCCGCGGCGCGGGATCGGCCAGACGTCGCAGGGGCGCATCGCGGGATACGCGAACACGATCGGCGAGTCGATCTGGGACGTGGCCGCCGCCCCCGAGCAGGTGCCCGGCCTCGGCGCCGCCGCGATCAAGGCCGTCGGCCGCTTCATGTCGGTGATGGAGCGGCTCCGAGAGCGCTTCGAGGGCGGCGCACCCGTGGGCGAGCTCCTCGAGGAGACGCTCGATGAGACCGGCTACGTCGAAGCGCTCAAGGCGGAGCGGACGGTCGAGTCGCAGGTGCGGGTCGAGAACCTCGAGGAGCTCGTGGGCGTCGCCCGCGAGTACGACGCCAGGGAGGAGGAGCCCTCCGTCGAGGCGTTCCTCCAGCAGGTCGCGCTCGTGTCTGAGCAGGACAAGCTCCAGGACGAGCAGGGCCTCGTCACCCTCATGACGCTCCACAACGCCAAGGGGCTCGAGTTCGGGACGGTGTTCCTGATCGGCCTCGAGGACGGGGTGTTCCCTCACTCGCGCTCGATCGAGGCGGGCGACCTGGAGGAGGAGCGCCGGCTCGCCTACGTCGGGATGACGCGCGCCAAGCGCGAGCTGTACCTCACCTACGCCCGCACCCGCGCGCTGTTCGGCAGCCGCGACTGGAACATGCGCAGCCGGTTCGTCGACGAGGTCCCGGTCGAGCTCACGGACCGCGAGCCGGATGCCCCCAGGGGGCCCGCGGCCGCGGCGACCTGGGGCGGCGGGGCGCCGGGGGCTCCCGAGCCGCGCGCGCCCGGTGCCACGTTCGCGCTCGGCGAGGATGTGCTGCACGCCAACTTCGGCGAGGGTGTCGTGGTGGGGGTCGAGCCCGGCGGGCTCGTGGTGGTGCGCTTCGCGGGCGACGGCAGCGAGCGCAAGCTGATGGCGGACTACGCGCCGCTCAAGCGGCGCTAGGGAGGTCTCGCGCGACACTGGTCCGGTTGCGTGCCATATGGGCACGCTTCCGGACCGGCTAGGCTGCCCGGCCCATGAGCGCGCGGATCATCGACGGGAAGGCGGTCGCGGCGCGGATCCGCGCCGAGGTGGCGAGCGAGATCGAGGGCATGGACGTGACCCCGGG
>Ga0190271_10001150_pt1 | contig 14669 bp, 15 predicted proteins | sample Popmic356T_FD_133747 | JGI IMG/M metagenome (GOLD analysis project Ga0190271, IMG submission 133747) | Populus adjacent soil microbial communities from riparian zone of Weber River, Utah, USA - 356 T | ecosystem: Environmental > Terrestrial > Soil > Riparian zone | place: USA: Utah | collected...
GATGACGCTCATGGCGTAGTCGAGATACGACTGGCGCATCTCGTCTTCGAGATTCACGGGAAGAATTTCGCGCGCGATTTCGTTCATGGAAGGGCCCGAAAAAAGGTGCGGAATTCTATCACGCGGACCTAACCAAAGGCCTTTTTTGCGAGACACACGTCTATAATTCTCGCCCTCATGGCGAGCCCGCAAATGCCCGACAAATCCCCTCAGAATTCACGTCCGAATTCGCAAAACAGCGACGCCGCGGAGATCGCGAAATTCGAAGCCGCGGCGCACCGCTTCTGGGATGTCGATGGCGAGTTCAAGCCACTGCACAAGCTCAACCCCGTGCGCGCGCGCTATGTGCAGGAACGCTGCGCCCTGGGCCAGGCGCGAATCCTCGACGTCGGCTGCGGCGGCGGATTGCTCGCTGAAACGCTGGCGCGCGCGGGTGCCGAAGTGACCGCCATCGACCTCGCACCCAGCATGGTGGAAACCGCTCGCCTGCATGCGCTCGATTCCGGCCTGTCGATCGACTATCGCGTCGAGTCCGCCGAACAGCTGCTCGCGAGCAACGCGGGAAAATTCGACGTGCTCACCTGCATGGAGATGCTGGAGCACGTGCCCGACCCCGCCGCCACCATCGCCGTGCTCGGCCAACTGGTGCGGCCCGGCGGCGACGTGTTCATCTCCACCATCAACCGCAATTTCCGCTCGTTCCTGCTGGCCATCATCGGCGCTGAATATGTCGCCAACCTCGTGCCGCGCGGCACCCACGAATACGACCGGCTGCTCAAACCGTCGGAGGTGGCGCGGTTCGCGCGAGCCGCGGGGCTCGACGTACGGGACATCGCGGGGCTGCAATACGACCCGGTCCGCGAGCAATGCTCGCTCGATGCGAACCCGGCCGTGAATTACCTCATGCACCTCACGCGGCCGCAGGGCGCATCGTGAACGGCGTCATCAAGGGAGTGCTGTTCGATCTCGACGGCACCTTGCTCGACACCGCGCAGGATTTCCACGAATCACTGAACCAGTTGCGCGCCGAGGAACAACTCGCGCCGCTGTCGTTCGAGACCGTGCGCGCACAGGTGTCGCACGGCGGTCACGCGCTGGTGCGCCTCGGCTTCGGCACGCTGCAGCCCGAATCGCACGAGGCGATGCGCATGCGGTTGCTGAACATCTACCGAAAGCGTCTCGCCAGGCACACGCGCCTCTTCGAAGGCGGCGACGAGATGCTCGACGCGATCGAGCAGCGCGGGCTCGCCTGGGGCATCGTGACCAACAAGCCGGGCTGGCTCACCGATCCGCTGCTCATCGAGGTGAAGCTTCATGCTCGCGTGCGCGCCGTGGTCAGCGGTGACACGTTGTCGGAACGCAAACCGCATCCGCTGCCGCTGCTGCACGCCGCGAAGACGATCGGCGTGAACCCAGGCGAATGCGTATTCGTCGGCGACGCCGAACGCGATGCGCAGGCCGCCCAGGCTGCCGGCATGTATTCACTGATCGCGGGCTTCGGTTACATCGGCGACGGCGACCGCGCTGACGAGTGGTTCCAGCACGGCTGGCTCAACACGCCGCTCGACCTGCTCGCCTGGCTCGACAGCCATCGCCCGCCCCCGCGCGACAAGAAAAACAACGGCGGCGCATGAGCACGGCGTGGGTCATTACCGTGATCGCCGCGCTCGCGGCGGCGCTCATCGGCTACCTGGTCGGGACGCTGCGGGCCGCGCGGCACGCGCAGAAGCTCGGCGAAGAGCTCGCGGAGGCTCGCGCCAGGGTAGCCTCGGAGACCGAGACGCGCGAACGCACCGCCGAACTATTGCGCCAGAGCGAGTCACAGGTGCGCGCGGCGGTCGAAAGCGCTTCCCGACTGGCGCTCGATGCCAACAGCGAAACCTTCCTCAAGCTCGCGCGCGAAGTGTTCGGGAGCGACCAGGCCAAGGCCTCCGCCTCACTCAAGGAGCGCGAGGAAGCCATCAAGCAGCTGGTCGAACCGCTGAAATTGGCGCTGGTGCGGCAGGAGGAACAATCGAAAGCCCTGTCGCGCGAACAGCAGGAGTCCGCGGGCAAGATCACCGGGCAGATCGAAAATCTCGTGAAGGTGCAGGACCTCCTGCAGCGCGAGACCCGCAATCTCTCCACGGCATTGCGACGCCCCGAAGTGCGCGGGCGCTGGGGTGAGATCACGCTGCGTCGCGTGGTGGAACTGGCAGGCATGTCCGAGCACTGCGATTTCACCGAACAAACCCAGGTCAGTGGCGCCGACACGGGACCGCTGCGTCCCGACCTCCTCGTGCGCATGCCCGACGCGCGCACCATCGTGGTCGACGCCAAGACTCCGCTCGACGCCTACATGGACGCCGCCGAAGCGCAGGACGACGAAGCGCGCAGAGCCGCGTTGAGCCGTCATGCGCAGCAGGTGGAAAAGCGGGTGCGCGAGCTTGGCCAGAAGAGCTATTGGGAGCAATTCGAAGACAGCCCCGAGTTCGCCGTGTTGTTCCTTCCGGGGGACCAGTTCCTGTCGGCGGCGCTGGCCGAACGCCCCGACTTGATAGATTCCGCGCTCAAGCAGCGCATCATCGTCACCACACCGTCGACGCTCATGGCATTGCTCAAGGTGATTGCCTACGGCTGGCGGCAGACCAGGGTCACCGAGAACGCGCGCGAGATCCGCGAGCTGGGCCAGGACCTGCACAAGCGGCTCAACGTTTTCGTGAACCACCTGCAGAAGGTGGGGCGCTCCCTGGGTAACGCGGTCGAGTCATTCAATGCCGCCGTGGGATCCATGGAACGCAACGTGATGCCCCAGGCGCGCAAGTTTCCCGAGCTCGGCGCCACCACGGACGCCGCCATCGAACCGGTCGACCAGATTGAAAAGGCCGTACGTGTGCTGGCGGCGAGCACGCTGGAAACCGACGAAACGGCCGACACGCCCCGAACTCCTTCCTGACATTCATGAACCTGACTACTTTCGATCCGCGCCGGCATCAGCCGTCGCCCGGTGAATTGCGCGGCCGCGTCATCATGGTCACGGGCGCGGGTTCCGGCATCGGTCGGGCCGTGGCGCTGGCGCTGGCCGGGGCCGGCGCCGAAGTCATCCTGCTCGGCCGCACGGTGCGCAAACTCGAAGCCGTGCACGCCGAGATTGCCCAAATGACGAAAGACACCGGCGCCCCCGAAGCGAGCATCGTACCGCTCGATCTCGAGCGCGCGCTGGCCGCGGACTACGAGGCCGTGGCCGCGGCCATCGAAAAACGCTACGGCCGCCTCGACGGCCTCCTGCACAACGCCGCCTTGTTAGGCGCGCTCACTCCCATCGAACAGTACGACGTACCGATGTTCATGCGCGTCATGCACGTGAACGTCACCGCCGCATTCGTGCTCACGCAGCACTTGTTGCCGCTGCTGCGCGCCTCGAAGGACGCCGCCGTTCTGTTCACGTCGAGCGGGGTCGGCACGCGCGGCCGCGCCTACTGGGGCGCCTATTCGATCTCGAAGTTCGCGGTGGAAGGATTCACGCAGGTGCTGTCGCACGAACTCGAAGGCACGAGCACCGTGCGGGTGAACATCATCGATCCCGGCAAGGTGCGCACCGCGATGCGCCGCCAGGCCTATCCATCTGAAGCGGCGGAGTCCCTGCCGACCCCGGAGTCGCTCACCGGGCCGTATCTTGCCTTGTTAGGCCCCGCGAGTGCCGGCGTGACCGGCCAGCGCTTCGAAGCGCAGGGCGCTCGACCGCTAGTCGCCCCTGGACCGTAGGAAATCCTGCTGGCGCAACGAAAACTCGACTCCCGCGCTGGCCACGGCGAGCCGCGCGGCGATGACGCGGGACACGTTGCCGAGCACGCTGAAATGATCGAGCCCCGGCGCCGAGATGCACTGCACGAGCGGATTGCGGGTCTTGGCGCACATCTCGTCGAGATCAGCATGGTTGCCAGGCGCTTCGGCGCCTTCGATCAGCCAGGTGGGCGTTACGAGCCCGTCCAGCCAGTAGATGGGTGATCGCAACCGGTTCTCGGGCGAATTGGACGCACCGAGGTCAGGAACGAGCGATGGCGGATACCGGTCGATGCTCGAGACAGCGCCGAATGCGAACACGGCCGTGAAGCGCGTGCTTGCCTCCGCCGTGAGCAACGCCAGTGTTCCACCGGTACTGTGTCCACCCAGGTAGATGTGCTCCGCATCGACGTAAGGCAGCGAGCCAAGATGCAGTGCGGCGGCCACCACGTCGTCCACCTCGCCAAAGAAAAACTCCTTGGCGCCCGTATCCACATTGCCACCGCGCAGCGTGGGAAACATCATCACCAGCCCCGCCTTCCGATACGCGCTCGCCGACTGGTCGTTGGTCAAGGGACCTTCTGTCCAGAAATCATCGAGCGAGTTGGAGTCGCCGCCCGTGAGCCAGACGATCGCGGGATGTTTTTCGCCATCCTTGGGATCCGGCGTCACATACGCGGCCAGCATGCGATCCTGCGAATTGCGATAGTCGCTGCGGATGAACAGTTCCGGCGGCGGCGCAGGCAACGGTGCGCCGCTCGCGGGTGCGGAGACGGCGGTGACGAACCCTTCGCGCGCCGCCCACAGCGCCGGCGCCGCCCGGAGAGCCGCAGAATTGCCGAGCTCCTCCGCACGTTTCCTGCGCGCCAGCTCAGTCGCGGCGTCCTGGCTCTGGACCGCTTCGAACGACTTCCGATCGATGCAGTCGTAGCGCTGGTTGATCGCGTACCCCTGCTCCAGGGCGTCGTTGCGCTGCTCGACCGTTTCCAGACGCGGCCCGGCGCACTGCGATTCACGTTCAGCGGCGGCCGAATCGTCGCGCCCGCACGAAGACATGAGAACCGCCAGGGATGCGGTGATGAGAACGGCGCGGGCGTGCTTGTACCCGTTACGTCGCCGCATGGGTTGCCTACGCGTCCGCCGGCGTGGGTTGCAACAGCGCCGCGACTTCCTCGTCGGTCAACTGCCGGAATTGCCCGCGCGACAGGCCCTTGTCCAGCTTCAAACTACCCATCGACACGCGCAGCACGCGGCTGACGAGCGCGCCCTGCCTTTCGAACAGCTGGCGGACGTCCTTGCCGCTGGCGCCGCGCACCAGGATGGAATACCAGCGATTCGAGCCTTCGAGCTGTGCTTCGCTGGTGGACACACTCTCCACGATCATGCGCGCCGGACGATCGAGCTTGCCGCTCTTCACGCCCTCGAGATGATCGGGGCCTAACAAGCCCTTGACGCGTACGCTGAACTCGCAGGACAGCTTGTGGTTCGTTCGCTGCAGTTTCGCGGCCAGCGCTCCGTCGGAGGTCACCAGCTCGAGGCCGCCGTCGATGCCCGGCATCGGGCTCACCGCCACGAAACGACGGCCGGCGGTTTTCGGCAGCCGGTCGATCAGCGCCGCGCGGTCGCCATCGGCTTCGCGCAATGGATCGCCGGGCGAACGGTTGAAGATGAACAGTTGCGAGCCTTCGGCCGCGCGGACCTTGATGGCGCGGCCGTCGAGCCGGATGTCATCGGCGTGGGATACCTTCTGGCCAAGCTCGGCGATGCGTCCGTTGATCGACAGGCGTCCGGCGCGAATCCATTCTTCGACCGTACGGCGCGAGCCCAGGCCGCGCTGGGCCAGATATTTCTGGAGCCGCTCGGCGACGCCGGCCGGCGTCGGACGCGGGCGTGCCATGAATATTTCCTGCCTCAGCTCTCGTCGGACGGCGGCGCCGCGACGAGTCCCGCGGCGGAATCGCCGGGCGCGGAGAGCTCTTCATCGTCGGAGTCGTCGTCGGAGGCGGCATCGAGCCCGCGATCGCCGCCTTCCTGGGTCGACGCTTCGGGCGAAGCCTCGAGAACCGGCACCACCGCCACTTCACCCGAATCGGTGTTCGCGTCGGTTTCAGGCGCGAGCGCTTCACCGTTCTCTCCGGTGGCATTCACGGGCAGCGGCAGCTGCAGGTTGAGATCGGTCAGCGACTTGAGCTCGGCGAGCGGCGGCAGGTCTTCGATGGACTTGAGCGAGAAATAGTCGAGGAACTCGGCCGTGGTACCTAACAACTCCGGCTGGCCGGGCACGTCGCGATGACCGACGACGCGAACCCAGTTGCGTTCCATGAGCGTCTTGACGATTTCGGGGTTCACGGCAACGCCGCGCACGTTTTCGATCTCGGCGCGCGTGATGGGCTGGCGATAGGCGATGAGCGCGAGTGTTTCGAGCAGCGCACGCGAATACTTGCGCGGGCGGTCCGGCCACAGGCGCGACACTTCGTGTGCGAACTCGGTGCGCACCTGGAAGCGAAACCCCGTGGCGGTTTCCTTGATGGCGACGCCGCGCCCTTCGTAGTCGGCGGCGAGCTGCTCGAGGACTGCACGCATTTCCTTCGGCGACGGCCGCGATTGCTCGTCGAATATCTGCAGGAGCTCGGCAACGGGAACTGGACGCGCCGCGGCCAGCAGCGCCGCTTCGACGACATTCTTGAAGTACGCATCAGTCATGCTGCTCTCCATCCGCTTGCTCTTCGTCAATCTGCTGGGCCGACTCGTCCATCACCGATTCGTTGGCGGCGCCTTCGACCTCGTCGCCCGGTACCGCGTCACCCAGGACTGAATCGTTGTCCACCGCGAGGCGCAGGCCCCGCGCACCTTGCGCGCCACGCACGTGCAGCGGCGCATAGGCCTCGGTCTGCACGATGTCGATCAGCCCCTCGCGCACCAGCTCGAGGATGGCGACGAAAGTGACCGTGACACCCATGCGGCCCTCTTCGGGTTTGAAGAGGTTCACGAACTCGACGAAGCTCGAACGCTCGAGCGTCGCGAGAATATCAGACATGCGAACGCGCACCGACAACCGCTCTCGCTGTACGTGATGGTGCGCGAACATCTCGGAGCGCTGCACCACGTCGCGGAAAGCCAACAGCATTTCCTGCATGGCCACTTGCGGCATCGGACGCACCGATTTGCGCTCGCCGAGTTCGGCGTTGCCGATCCAGGTGTCGCGCTCGATGCGCGGAATGCGATCGATATTCTCCGCGGCGCTCTTGAAGCGCTCGTATTCCTGCAGGCGGCGAACGAGGTCGGCGCGCGGATCGTGCTCTTCCCCGGCGTTCGGATCGACCGCGCGCGGCAGCAACATGCGCGACTTGATCTCGGCGAGCGTCGCGGCCATCACCAGGTATTCCCCGGCGAGCTCGAGCTGCAGGCCTTCCATGAGAGTGATGTACTCCATGTACTGCCTGGTGATGTCGGCGATCGGGATGTCGAGGATGTCGAGGTTCTGCCGCCGGATCATGTAGAGCAGCAGGTCGAGCGGGCCTTCGAATGCCTCGAGGAATACTTCCAGCGCCTGCGGCGGGATGTAGAGGTCCTTCGGCAGTTGCGTCACCGGCTCGCCGTGCACCATGGCGAACGGCATCTCGACCTGTTCCGGCGAAACGGCCGCGGCAGCGTGTTCTTGCGCCGGTTCGTCGGCGTTGTTCACGACCATGCGCAGGTCGGGTTTCGAGGCTTTTTTGTTCATGACAACGTCCTCGGTACGGCCGCGATCGATCGGTGGTGGAAACGGCGCATTAATCTACCCTGAGGTTCATGGCGCGGCGCACGTCATCCAGAGTCGCGCGCGCGGCGTCGCGCGCCTTCTCGCCGCCTTCGGCAACGATGTTGCGTACCAGTTCGGGATTCTCTTCGAATTCGGCGGCGCGTTTGCGAATACCGCTGATTTCCTCCACGACCTTCTCGATCAGCGGCTTCTTGCACTCGAGGCAGCCGATGCCGGCGGTGCGGCAGCCGTTCGCTGCCCAGGTGCGCGTCTCCTCGCTCGAATAGATCTTGTGCAGGTCGAACACCGGGCAAACGTCGGGATTTCCGGGATCGGTGCGGCGCACGCGCGCCGGGTCGGTCTGCATCTGCTTGAGCTTCTGCGACACCACATCAGGATCTTCGCGCAACCCGATGGTATTGCCGTAGGACTTCGACATCTTGCGACCGTCGAGGCCGGGGACCTTCGGCGTCGCGGTGAGCAGCACGTGCGGCTCGGGCAGGATGCTGACGCTGCCGCCTTCGAGAAAGCCTAACAACCGTTCGCGATCGGCGACGGTGAGGCGGCTGTTGCTGGTGACCACTTCACGCGCTTTTTCCAGCGCCAGCTGGTCGCCGTTCTCCTGGAATTTCTTGCGCAACTGCTTGTACATCGTGCTGTTGCGACCGCCGAGGCCCTTGATGGCCTTCTCGACCTTCACCTCGAAGTCCGGCTCGCGGCCGTAGAGATGATTGAAGCGGCGCGCCACTTCACGCGTGATTTCCACGTGCGCCACCTGGTCCTCGCCCACCGGCACGAAAGCCGGCCGGTACAGCAGGATGTCCGCGGTCTGCAGCAGCGGGTAGCCGAGGAAGCCGTAGGTGGCCAGGTCTTTTTCCTTGAGCTCGGCCTGCTGGTCCTTGTAGCTCGGCACGCGTTCGAGCCAACCCAGCGGCGTCACCATCGACAGCAGCAGGTGCAACTCGGCGTGCTCGGGCACCTGCGACTGCACGAACAACGTGGCGACGCCCGGGTTGAGGCCGGCGGCGAGCCAGTCGATGAGCATCTCGTGGATGAATTTGGGGAGCTGCTTGGTGTCTTCGTAGCCCGTGGTCAGGGCGTGCCAGTCCGCGACGAAGAAATAGCACTCGTATTGGTACTGGAGATCGACCCAGTTCTTGAGTGCGCCATGGTAATTGCCAAGATGCAATTGACCCGTCGGCCGCATCCCGGAAAGAACTCGTTTGGCTTGCGGATGACTGCTCACGGAAGCGGCGCAGTATAGCGGGGAAGCGGTGCCGGGAAGGGGTTCTCGGGGTTCGCGGGATTTGTCGGGGGTCTCGCGCAACCTGACTGCGCGAACCCCGGGAACCCCTCCCCGGCACCACTAAATCCCCAGCTTTTCCAATGAGCCGCGACCAATCCTTGTGACAGTGGGAGGGGTTACGGCGAGGTCGACCACGGTGGTGGGCTCGATGCCGCAGTGGCCGCCATCGAGCACACAATCCACTTGATGCTCGAGCCGGTTTCTGATCTCGCGACCGTCGGTGAGCGGCAATTCTTCCCCGGGAAGCAGCAGCGTCGAACTCATGATGGGTTCGCCCAATTCGGCCAGCAGCATTCGTGGCACTTCATGGTCGGGCACGCGAATGCCGATCGTGCGCCGCTTGTCATGCTGGAGACGTCGGGGCGTTTCCTTGGTGGCCTGCAGGAGGAAGGTGTAAGGCCCCGGGGTCGCGGCCTTGAGCATGCGGAACTGCCAGGTCTCGACCTTGGCGTATCGGGCGATCTCGGCCAGATCGCGGCATACCAGCGTGAAATGGTGATGACGGTCGGCAGCGCGAATCCGCCGGATGCGATCGAGCGCATCCTTGTCGCCGATGTGGCAGCCGAGCGCGTAGCAGGAATCCGTCGGGTACACGATGACGCCACCGTCGCGCACGATCTCGGCGGCGCGACGGATCAGCCGCAGCTGCGGATTCTCGGGATGTAGCTCGAAATACTGGCTCACGGGATGTCTTCCCGCGAGTCGTGGGCGGGGCCGCTATCATACGCGCGGTCCCTTAATCCCCTGCCCCGACATCACCGGAATCCCAATGCAGATCCTGATCGAACTGGCACCGCTGATTGCATTCTTCGTCGCCTACAAGTTCGCCGGAATTTATGTCGCAACCGCCGTGCTCATGGGTGGGATGCTGCTGCTGGTCGGCTGGGACTGGTTGTCCAAGCGCGCGATTCCGAAGATGCATCTCATCAGCACGGTGATGGTGTGGGTCTTTGGCACGGTCACGCTGCTCCTGCGCGACGTGCGCTTCATCCAGTGGAAAGCCACGGTGTTCTACTGGCTCATCGCGCTGGCGCTCGGCGGCAGCATCTGGATCGGCAAGAAAACAGTGCTCGAACGCATCATGACCGCAGCGATGCCCCCAGGCCACACGGTACCGCCCGAGAGCTGGAAACACACGTCATGGGTCGCGGCGCTGTTCTACCTCGCACTGGGCGCAGTGAACCTCTGGGTCGCGTACACCATGAGCGAAAAAACCTGGGTGTTCTTCAAGACGTGGCTGACCATTCCGCTGGTCTTCGTGTTCACCGCCGGCCTCTTGTTCTGGCTCCTGCGCGGCCATAAGCCCGAACACGTACCCAAGGAATCCACGTGAGCGCGCGCGCCGATCGGCTTCGTGCCGCGCTCGAAGCCTCGCTTCATCCGACCCTGCTGGAAATTCGCGACGACAGTGCGAAACATGCGGGGCACGCCGGAGCGCGCGAGGGCGGCCATTTTCACGTCGTGATCGCCGCCGCCGGCTTCCGGGGTGTCCCCGCGCTGGAAAGGCACCGGATGGTCTATGCTGCCGCCGCTGAATTGATGGGCCGCGACATCCATGCGTTGTCGATCGACGCTCGCTCGCCGTAAGCCCCCGTTCAAAAACATTTCCCAACCTGTTGAGAGATCAAATGAAAGCTACTCGCTTCCTGGCCGTGGGTGTGATGCTCGCGCTCGCCGCCTGCTCCAAACCCGCTCCCACTGAAAAAGCGGCGGCGACCCCTGCCGCACCCGCCGCGCCGCCGGTCGTCACCGTGAATGGCAAGGCCGTCAGCCAGAAACTCTACGAGGACTATGCGCAAGCCCTGGCCCGCAGACCCCTGAGTGAGCTGACACCCGAGGATCGTGAGCAGATCAAGGAAAACCTGGTTCGCGTCGTGCTCATCGCCCAGGACGCCGAGAAGTCCGGCCTGCTGAACGATCCGGATGTCGCCACGCGCCTCGAGCTGGCCAAGCTCGAACTGCTCCAGCAGGCGACCGCGCAGAAGTACATGAAAGACCACACGCCCACCGAGGCGGAGATGCGTGCCGAGTTCGAAGCGCAGATCGCTTCCGCCCCGCTGGTCGAATTTCAGGCACGTCACATCCTGGTGAGCAGCGAAGACGTGGCGATGAAGATCATCGCGCAGCTCAAGGCCGGCAATGACTTCGTCGCGATGGCCAAGCGCATGTCCGCCGACAAGGGCTCGGCGGCGAAAGGTGGCGACCTCGGCTGGTTCGGCCCGCGCGACATGGATCCCGCGTTCACCAACGCCGTGGCGATGCTCAAGAAGGGTGAATTCACCAAGACCCCGGTGCAGACCGCGGCCGGCTGGCACGTCATCCAGTTGATGAACACGCGCGATCGCGCGCCGCCGGCGTACGAAGACGTGAAAGACCGCCTGGCGAAGATCGTGGTCTCCAAGCAGTTCAAGACGCACTCGGACGAGATGCTGAAGACCGCGAAGATCGAACCGGCGCTGACCACGATGCCGGCTGCGGCTCCGGTGGCAGCACCTGCACCAGCTCCCGCTCCTGCCGCGGCTCCGGCTGCGCCCGCGAAGAACTGAGCCGAGGGCTTCTCAGACATCAGCCGCCGGTACCCGGATTCAGACCGGGGCCGGCGGCTGTTTCGTTTTCAGGACTTGTTCGAGCGCGCCCTCATCGAGAATGCGCACGCCCAGGGATTGCGCCTTGGCGAGCTTGGAGCCAGCGTCGGCGCCGGCCACGAGGAAGCTGGTCTTCTTCGACACGCTGCCTGACACCTTCGCGCCGAGTGCGCGAAGCGCGTCCTCCGCCGCATCCCGCTGCATTCCGGCGAGCGTTCCGGTGATGACGAAAGTGAGATTGGCGAGCGGCAGGCTTGCACGCTCTTCGATCTTGATCGGTTCGTACGTGACGCCGCGGAGCGCGAGTCGCTCGACGACCGACTTCGCGAGCTCGCTCTGGAAGAACTCGAACACGGAGCGCGAGACGATCGGCCCCACGTCAGGCGTTTCCTCGATCTGCGCAGCACTCGCGGCCCCGAGTTTTTCGAGGGTGCCGAACTGGTGCGCGAGCGCCAGCGCCGTTGATTCACCCACCTGCGGTATGCTCAGTGCGAACAGCAAACGCGGCAGTGTCGTGTTCCTGCTCTTCGCGATCGCGTCGACGACGTTCTGCGCCGACTTTTCGCCCATGCGTTCGCGTTCCGCAAGCGACTTCGCATCGAGCTCGTACAGATCGGCCGGCGTGCTCACCGAGCCGTCTTCGACCAGTTGCTCGATGAGCTTCTCGCCGAGGCCCTCGATATCCATGGCACGTCGCCCGGCAAAGTGCATCACCCATTCCGCGCGCTGCGCACGGCACTTGAGCACGCCGCCGGTGCACTTGTAGACGGCCTGGTCCTCGAGCCGCACCACCGGCGATTGGCACACCGGGCATTCCGCCGGCATGACGATGGGCCGCGCGTCGTCAGGACGGCGGTCGGGCATGAAGCGCACGACTCCGGGAATGACGTCGCCCGCGCGGCGGACGATCACGGTGTCGCCGATCATGAAACCCTTGCGCGCGACCTCGTCCATGTTGTGCAGCGTCGCGTTGCTGACGGTGACACCGCCGACGAACACCGGCTTGAGCTTGGCTGCCGGCGTGAGCGCGCCGGTACGGCCGACGTTGAAGATCACGTCCTGCAGGACGGTCATCTCTTCGTCGGCGGGAAACTTGTGCGCCAGCGCCCAGCGCGGGGCGCGCGACACGAAGCCGAGCTTCTCCTGGTCCGCGCGCCTGTCTACCTTGTAGACCACGCCATCGATCTGGTACGGCAACTTCGCGCGCCGCGCGCCGATGTCGCGGTAGTACCCGAGGCAACCTTCCACGCCGACGACCTTCCTGGCCTCCGGGCAGGTACGCAATCCAAAGGAGTTGAGCCAGGTGCCAAGCTCACTGTGCCTCTCGGGAACCGTGCCACCTTCCACCACTCCCAGCTCATAGAAGTAGAGATCCAGCGGCCGCTGCGCCGTGATGCGCGGATCGAGCTGCCGCAGGCTGCCGGATGCCGCGTTGCGAGGATTCACGTACGCCTTGTCGCCGCGCGCCACGGTGTCGCGGTTCATCTTCTCGAAACCGGCGAAGGGCAGGAACACCTCGCCGCGCACCTCGAGCACCGCCGGCGGTTTGCCGCGCAATTTGCGGGGCACGGAACGGATCGTCGCAACGTTGGCGGAGACGTCTTCACCGGTCACACCGTCGCCGCGTGTGGCCGCGCGCTGGTAGATACCATCGCGATACAGCACCGAGATGGCGAGGCCATCGAGCTTCGGCGTCGCTGAATAGTCGATGGACCCCTCGATGCCTGCTTCCAAGCGACCCAGTCGCTCGCGCACCTTGCGATCGAAGTCGACGAGGTCGTCGTCGGTGAAGCCGTTCTCGAGCGACAGCATGGGGATCACATGCCGCGCCTCGGCGAACTCCGCGGCCGCGGCACCGGCGACCCGCTGCGTCGGGGAATCGGGGGTGACGAGCCCGGGATGCGCCGCCTCGATCTCGCGCAGCTCCTTCATCAGGCGGTCGTACTCGGCGTCGGGTACCGCCGGTTCGTTCAGGACGTAGTAACGGTAATCGTGGCCGTTGATTTCGTCGCGCAGCGCCGCGGCGCGCTGGCCGGCCTGACTATCTACGGATCCGGACGCCATCTTGAGCTCACGCTTCTCCAGAAGCGCGCGCAGCGGGCGGCGACTCGAGCGCCTGGCGGAGGCGCGAGATGCGTTGCGGCGTGAGCTCCTCGCCGTGCTGGTCGGCCAGCATCCCGTCGAGGCGTTCGGCAAGCTGCCGCGCCGCGCGGACCAGGTCGTCGAAAGTTTCGCGTTCAGGCTTGGGACCAGGCAACACCGCGAACAGGTTGAGGCCCGAGAATCGCTGCGAATCCATGATCGAAGGATCGAACGTCCCTGGCTGCGCGAGCGCGGCGGCGCTCACCACCACGCGGCCGCCTTCATCCGGAAGGTGGTAGATGTCGAGCGGACCGTGCCAGAAGCCGGCGGCGCTGAAAGCCTGGCGCAACCCGCGACCCTGGAACCGTTGCTCGATGCGCGGGATGACCCGCAGCGTGACGATGCGCCGCTCGTTCTCGCGGGGCCACGCGAGCACGAGCTTCGGCTCGTGCAGCGGCTGCTCCTCGACGAGACGAACCTCGGAGATTTCATCGTGCTCGCCGATGTAGGGCTCATTCTTCGTCTCCATGGAATTCGTCTGCATGGGGCGCGCCGCTGCGGGTTCACGCACGCCACTGTCGTGTGCGACGTCCACGGCGACTTCATCGGAGATCGAGATGCCGAGCGCGCGCCGCGTCCCCGATTCCGAGGTGCTCGCGAGTTCGATGACGGGCAGCGAATCGGACTTTGCGACCCGCGAGTCGCGCACCACGTTGATCTCGGGCAACGGCGATGCCGCGCGCGGCGACTCCGCGCCGTTATCGTCGCGCGCCACGCCCGCTGCCAGCGGACGGGAACCGCGAGAGCGCCACCATTCGAACCCGGCAATGCCAGCGACGAACAGCACGCCGACGACGAGCAGAATGATGCGCAGCTCGGGCATCGTGATTTCTAGCCCGTCGCCATGCGCACCGCCTCGTCGACGTCCACCGACACCAGGCGCGAGCAGCCCGGCTCGGTCATCGTGACGCCAATCAATTGCGAGGCGAGCTCCATGGTGGCCTTGTTGTGCGTGATGAAGATGAACTGCACGCGATCGGACATCTGCTTGACGATGTCGCAGAAGCGACCGACGTTGTGTTCGTCGAGCGGCGCGTCCACTTCGTCGAGGATGCAGAACGGCGCGGGGTTCAGGTCGAAGATCGAGAACACCAGCGCCACGGCGGTGAGCGCCTTCTCGCCGCCCGAGAGC
>Ga0190271_10001151_pt1 | contig 14664 bp, 13 predicted proteins | sample Popmic356T_FD_133747 | JGI IMG/M metagenome (GOLD analysis project Ga0190271, IMG submission 133747) | Populus adjacent soil microbial communities from riparian zone of Weber River, Utah, USA - 356 T | ecosystem: Environmental > Terrestrial > Soil > Riparian zone | place: USA: Utah | collected...
ACCATGAGGACGAAGATCGCCGCCATCACCGGCCACTTGGCGACGTTCCAGACGTCGACCGCGGTGCCGCTGAGGCCGACCGGCCCGGCGATCGCCTCGACCACCGGCCCGGTGAGGACGAGGCCGACGGCGAGCAGCGCCATCATAAGGATCATCGCCAGGGTGACCGCGATCTGCAGCGGCCGCAGCTTCCAGAAGGGGCGGCCCTCGGGGGTCTCGTAGATGATGTTGGAGGCGCGGGTGAAGGCGCCGACGTAGCCCGAGGCCGACCACAGCGCCACCGCCAGGCCGACGACGAAGGCGAACCCCGCCGCGCTCTGGTTTTCGACGATCGAGTCGATCGGGCCTTCGAAGGTTTCCGCCGCCGAGGCGGGCCCGAGTTCGGTGATGATTGCGGTCAGCGTGTCGGTGGTGGTTTTGGGATCGCCGAAGATCCCGATCAGGGAGAACATCGCGATCAGCGCCGGGAACAGCGCGAGCAGGCCGTAGTAGGTGAGCGCCGCCGCCCAGTCGCTGAGGTTGTCCTCCTGGAACTCGGTCAGCGTCCGCTTCAGGGTGGCGAAGAGGCCGGTCTTCGGGGCCTCGCCCTCGGGCTTGTAGTCACGCCTGACCGTGCTGCTCTCCATGCCCTCCCAGTGCCCGAAGAGGCCGGGTTCCTAACTGGGCCCGCTCAGAGCGGTCGCTCGAGCTCGACCTCCGCCGCCGGCTTGTCCTCGCGCAGGCCTTTGTAGGCACCGTGGCGGACCATCCCCTCCTTGGTCAGCTCGCGGAACTCGAACTCGGCGACCAGCCGCGGCTCGGCGAAGTGGGCGCCTTTCGGCGGCTTCGGCCCGGCGCCGAAGGGGCTGGCCTTCCGCTCAAGCGGCGCCAGGCGCTGGTTCAGCTCGGTCAGGTCGTCGGCCTTGAACCCGGTCCCGACTTTGCCGCCGTAGCGCAGCACCCGCTCCGCCCCCTCGCCCTCGTAGTAGCCGACCAGCAGCGCCCCGAGGTGCTGCTTGCGCCGCCCTTCCCCCGGCGTCCAGCCGCCGATCACCAGCTCCTGGCGCAGCGTGTTCTTCACCTTCAGCCAGGTGCCGGGGCGTTTGCCGGGGACGTAGGGGCTGTCGAGCCGCTTCAGGACCATTCCCTCCAGACCCTTCTCCCGGCTCGCCGCCAGCAGCTCCTCCGCGTTGCCGACCGAGTAGCCGGGCGTCTGCCAGCTCTCGCCCTCCAAGCCGAGCTCCTCGAGGAGCTCACGGCGGCGCTCGTAGGGAAGGGCGGTGAAGTCGTAGCCGTTGAAGTAGAGGACGTCGAAGACCATGTAGACGACGGGGTGGGTCTCCATCCGCCGCCGGACCACGTTCGGGTCGGTGTTGTGGATGCGCTGCTGCAACCGCTCGAAGCTGGGCCTCCCATCCTCGTCGAAGGCCACAAGCTCGCCGTCGAGGACGGCGTCGAACATGCCGAGCCGGCGCGTGATCCCTTTCACCTCCGGGTACTGGGCGGTGACGTCGTTGAGGTTGCGGGTCTGCAGCTTGATCCGGCCCGGTTGGCAGTAGGCGAGCGCCCGCACCCCGTCCCACTTCACCTCGACCGCCCAGTCGGAGTCGTCTTTGGGAAGGATCGAGAGCCGGGCCAGCATCGGCACCACGTTCTCCGGGAACGGGTCGCGCTCGCGCTCGGGTGGGTCGATCCGGTGGATCATCCAGTCCTGGGCGGCTTTGCCGGCGTGGAAGAGCGCGTAGCGGCCGCGCAGCTTCTCGCCTTCGAAGGCGACCATCACTTTCTCCGGCTCCCACTTCTCCAGCTCGTAGGTGCCGGCGTCCCAGATCTTCATCGTCCCGGCGCCGTACTCGCCGGCCGGGATCTCCCCCTCCCAGTCGAGGTACTCAAGCGGATGGTCCTCGGTGTGGACCGCCTTGCGGTTCTCGGCCGGATCGAGGGGAATGCCGTTGGGGATCGCCCAGGAGGCGGCGACGCCGTCGTGCTCCAGCCGCAGGTCCCAATGCAGGCGGCGGGCGCTGTGTTCCTGGACGACGAAGCGCGGTTTGCCCTTCTGCTTGCCCTGCCGCTTCGCCGCCGGCTCCGCGGTCTTCTCGAAGTCGCGCTTGCGCTCGTACTCCTCCAGTTCCGACTTGCGCTTCGGCATAGGATCGATTCTTGCGCGCTACCCGGCTCAGCCTCGCCCTCGTCTGCCTCGCCGTCCTGGCGACCGCCGCCGCCGCGCTCGCCGCCAAGCCCGCGAGCGAACCGTTCTTCCCCCGCGCCGGCAACGACGGCTACGACGCGCTCGCCTACGAGGTCAACCTCGCCTTCAAGCCGAAGAGCGGCCGGGTCAAAGCCAGGACGACGATCGAAGCGGCCGCCACCGAGCGACTGCGGCGCTTCTCCCTCGACTTCTTCGGCCCCCGCGTCAGCGCGGTCGAGGTCGACGGCGAGCCGGCCGACTTCCGCCGCCGGCCGGGCAAGCTGATCGTCTCCGCCCCGGCGGAGATCGCCAAGGGCGCGCGCTTCGCCACCCTCGTCCGCTACAGCGGGGTGCCGCCGAAGATCACCGACGCCGACGGCAGCGAAGAGGGTTGGTACCGCACCGGCGACGGGGTGATCGCGGTCGGCGAGCCGCAGGGGACGGCGGCCTGGATCCCCTGCAACAACGTCCCCGCCGACAAGGCGAGCTTCGAGTTCCACGTCACCGTGCCCGACGGGCTGAAAGCGGTCGCCAACGGCCGCCGGCTACGCAGCGCCAACAAGTCCGGCAGCGTCCAGCACAACTGGGTCGAAGCGGCGCCGATGAGCCCCTACCTGGCCCTGCTCAACGTCGGCCGCGGCGAGGTGGTCAAGAGCCGGGTCGGCAACCTGCCGAGCTGGACCCTGATCGACCCCCGGCTGGCGGCGGCGCGGAAGCCGCTGGCGAAGCTGCCGGAGATCGTCCACTTCCTCTCCGGCCTCTACGGCCGCTACCCGTTCGACTCGGCCGGCTCGGCGGTCGACTTCGCGCCGGACCTCGGCTACGCGCTGGAGACCCAGAGCCGGCCGATCTACGGCTTCGTCCCGGACCTGACCACGGTCGTCCACGAGACCGCGCACCAGTGGTTCGGCAATACGGTCGGGCTGCAGCGCTGGCCGCAGATCTGGCTCAACGAGGGGTTCGCGACCTGGAGTGAGTGGTACTACGCCGAGCGCCACGGCCGCCGCAGCGCCGAGGCGATCTTCCGCCGCCTCTACCGGGTGCCGGCCTCCAACGAGCGCTTCTGGAACCCGCCGCCGGCCCGGCCCGGCAGCCCCAAGAACCTCTTCGCCACCTCGACCTACGTGCGCGGCGGCATGGCCCTGCAGGCGCTGCGGCAGAAGATCGGGACGCCGACGATGCTGCGCCTGCTGCGGCGCTGGGTGGCGGGCCACGAATACGGCAGCGCCGACATCGGCGAGTTCAAGGACCTGGCCGAGCGGATCTCGGGCCAAAACCTCGACCGGTTCTTCCAGCGCTGGCTCTACCAGCGGGGCAAACCGGTCTCCCCGGGCGCCGCCGCACGCCCGGCCCAGAGCAAGCCGCGGGTGAAGGTGCAGGTTCTCAGCCCTGCGATCGGCACCTCGGCCAACGGCCTCGCCTCGATCCTCGCCCCGGTCAGCTATCCGATCCAGCTCGCCGGCCGCGTCGTCGAGACCCGGGTGGCCCTGGTCGGCAGCCGCGGGCGGACGATCCATTCCTGGACCCTGCACGAACGGGTGAGTGGCGGCCAGGTTCGCTATCCCGACCGTCGTCGGCGTTTCACCTTCGTCCACAAAGTGGGCCTGAATGCGAGCCTGAGCCGGCAACTGCGGCAGGGCGCCCTGGTCCGCGTCGTCGCCAGCGGCGACGTCGACGTGGATGGCGACGGCAGGCTCGAGCTGCGCTCGGGCGACCTCTCGACCGCCAGGCCGACGCGCGGTGGCGGCAAGCCGGTCTGCAGCAGCATCCCCCACCTGCGGGTGAAACGAGGAGCGCGGGTCTCGATCCCGCTGCCGGTCTGCGACCGCGACCCGGACTGGCTGGTGTCGCTCAGCGAGACCCGCGGCTCGCTCAGGATCCGCAGCGATCGGGTGATCTACGAAGCGCCGCGGAAGTTCCGCGGCAGCGACCAGATCAAGCTCCTCGGCAGGGGTACCCGGCAGTACGCGCGGGTCACCGTCGGCGCCCCCAGCGGGCTCGTCGTCCGCGCCCTCGGCGACTCGGTCACCGCCGGCTTCGGCTACTTCGCCTCCGGCAAGCAGATGCCGTTCGAAGACCTGCTCGACTGCCGCCCGGCGGCGAAGGAATTCAACGATGCCTGCTCCTCGAACTCGCTGAACGAAGAAACGAAAGAAGGGCCGGTCGAATACGCGCCCGACTACGGCCTCGCGAACAGAGTCTCCTGGGCGGCGCAGTGGGCCGACCAGTACGGGATCACGGACTACAAGAACTTCGCGATCAGCGGCTCGGAACCGAAGAACTGGGCGCCGGAAGGCGAATTCCACTTCCTGACCAAGAAGATCGAGTCCGAAGACCCCGACTACATCCTGCTGACCCTGGGGGCCAACCCGCTGCTCTCGAACGTGCTCTTCGGGCTGCGCAACATGGAGTGCGCGGTCGAATCCGAACTGCCGGAATTCGAAGCCTGCGTGCGGGAAGAATTCGCCAAGGTCGGGCTGCGGCAGAACCTGCGGGGCGTCTACGCGGATCTGCTCGCCAATACCCGGGCAACGATCTTCGTCATGCAGTACCACCTCTCGATTCCCTGGAGCGCCCTCGCCTACAGCTCGACCGAGATCGCCGTGATGGGCAAGCTGCTGAACCTGGAAATCGCCTCGGTCGCGGCCGAAGTCGGCAGCAGCCGCCTGCGGGTCGTCACCCCGCCCCACTTCAACGTCGGCATCGACATCTCACCGGTCTACCCCTCCCGCTACACCTGTCGCGTCTATCCCGTGGACGGCCCCAGCGTGCAGTCGAACGGGACCCAGGACGAGCTGGAGGGCCACGTCCTCTCCTTCTGCTCGGGCCCTGCGGGCGGCGGCGAACCGTGGGTGATCAACGGCGATACCGGCATCCACCCCAGCGCCGCCGGCTACCTGCAGATGGCCTCGCAGGTGCCGGCCCCGACGCCCTGAAGAACCGCCCCTAGATCTCCAGCCGCTCCTCCTCGAGGTCGAGCTCACGCTCGATCCGGCGCATCACCTCGGCCGAGATCTCGCCGCGATCGCGGAGCTCGACCAGGGCGCCGCGCTGGGCGGTGAAGAGCTCGTGCATGAGGCGCTGGTAGGCTAGTGAGCGGTCCTCGATCCCGTCCTCGTCGTCGATCTTCCCGGCCCGGACCTTGAAGCGCCGGCGGCGGAACTCGTAAAGGCCGCGGACGCGGGTGATCGTCTCTTCCTGCGTCCACTCCTCGACCGCCAGCTCGTCGAGGCGCTCGAGTGCGGCCGCGGCAGCGCGGAGGCGGGCCTGCAGCTCCTCGCGTTCCTCGTCGCTGCCGTCGTCCTGAATGCCGAGGCGGCGGATCAGCGCCGGCAGGGTGAGGCCCTGGCCGACCAGGGTGACGAGGATGACGGCGAAGGTGAGGAAGAGGATCAGGTCGCGGCCCGGCAGCGCTTCGCCCGCGTCGGTGGTGAGCGGCAGCGCCAGCGCCGCCGCCAGCGAGACCGCGCCGCGCATCCCCGACCAGGCGACGAGGGTCCGGGCGCGGGCGGGCGCCCGGCGGTCGCGCTGCTGCGGGCGGTGGTCGAGGAGGCGGATGATCGCGGTGCTGCCGAACACCCAGGCGAAGCGAACGGCGATCACCAGCAGGCAGACGAGCACGGCGTCACGGAGCGCCTCGGCGAGGCCGATCCCGGAGGCCTGCAGGCTGTCGACGATCACCGGCAGCTGCAGGCCGATGAGGATGAAGAGAGCGGCGTTGAGCAGGAAGACGAGGATTTCCCAGACCGAGTAGGACTGCAGGCGGGTCGCCGGCGAGATCAGTTCCGGCGCGCGCCAGCCGATGAAGATCCCGCAGGTGACCGCGGCCAGGACGCCCGAGGCGCCGATCTCGTCGGCCGGCAGGAAGGCCGCGTAGCCGGTGAAGAGGGAGATCGTCACCTGGGTCGTGGGGTCGTCGACGCGGCGGCGGATCGCCGCGACCAGGTAGCCGACGAGCAGCCCGATCGCGATCCCGCCGCCGGCGGCGAGGAGGAAGCGGCCGCCCGCCTCGGCGGCCGAGAAGCCGGTCCCGATCGCGGCGGCGACGGCGACCTTGTAGATCACCAGCGCGGTGGCGTCGTTGACCAGGCTCTCCCCCTCGAGCACGTTGACCAGCCGGCGGGGGACGCCGAGCCGGCTCAGGGTCGCGGTGGCGGCGACGGGGTCGGTCGGGGCGACGATCGCGCCGAGGGCGATCGACACCGCCCAGGGCAGGTCGAAGGCGAAGTGGGCGGCGGCGCCGACGACGAGGGCGGTGGTGAAGACCAGGCCGGTCGAAAGCAGGGTGATCGCCCGGGCGTCGGTGCGCAGCGCATTGAGATCGGAGAAGAACGCGTTCGAGTAGAGCAGCGGCGGCAGGAAGATGAGCAGGACCAGGTCCGGCTCGAGGGTGACCTCCGGGATTCCCGGCACCAGGCCGAGGGCGAGGCCGCCGAGCACGAGGACGATCGGGTACGGCACCTCGAACCAATTGGCGACCGCGTTAAGCAGCGCGACCGAAACCAGCAGCGCCGCGATGAAGATCTGGATCTCACCCACGGTGCGATCCTCTCCTATCCGCTTGACAAGCTGGTCTGTCTTTGGATATCCATTTAAATCGAAGATGCTTGATCAATGGCGTTGAACCGACGCTGCAAGGGAGGATCCGGTGGCCATCAAATGGGATGAGAACGGGAAGCGCGAGATCGAACAGAACCCGTCTCTCACGGGTAATGACGCGGTGATGATGAAGGCGCTGGCGCACCCGGTGCGGGCCCGCGCCCTGACCGTGCTGAACGAGCGCGTGGCGAGCCCGAGCGAACTGGCCGCCGAACAGAACGAGGCGGTCGGCTACGTCGCTTACCACGTGCGGGTCCTGCGCGAGATGGAGCTGATCGAACTGGTCAATTCACGCCAGGTGCGCGGCGCCACCGAGCATTTCTATCGCGGCACGATCAAGCCCTACCTGAGCGACGATTTCTGGGAGCGGCTGCCGAAGGACGCCCGCAGCGGGGTCAGCGTCGCCGGCCTCGAGGTCCTCAACCAGGCGGTCAAGCAGGCCTTCGAGGAGGGCACCTTCGACGCCCGCGTCGACCGCCACCTCAGCAACCTCAGCGTCAACCTCGACGAGCAGGGCTGGCGCGAAGCCAGCACCCTGCTGGAAAAGTGCCTCAAAGGCCTGATCCAAATCGGCGCCGAGGCCGAAATCCGCAAAGGGAAACCGGCCCTGCGGGCCACCTTCGGCCTGATGGGCTTCGAATCGCCTTCCAAATAGCGGCTTCCCCGCAGTCGCCGGGGAGAACCCACCCTGCTCACGCCTTAGCGCAGGGTGAGCGCCACCACCGCACCGAGAATGAAGAAGCGCCCACGCTTGGCGCTACTCTATGGCGACATGGCCGAGACCGCCACGATCCGAGTTCCCCGCGAGACCCGCGACCGCCTGGCCGCGCGGGCGCGCGATCGCGGCGTCTCCCTCTCCTCCCTGCTGACGGACCTGGCCGAGCGGGCCGAGCGGGCCGACGCCTACCGCTCCGAGCGCGAAGCGACCAAAGCCGACATCGCCAGTCCCGAGGCCATGGCGGAGTACCGCCTGTGGGAGGAGACCCTGGAAGATGGAATCGACTGATCCCAAGCGCGGTGAGATCTGGTTGACCGCGTTCGGTGCCGCCCGGCCGGGAGAGCCGGGAAAGACGCGGCCCGCCGTCGTCCTCTCGGCGAACGAGCTGTTGATCGGCGCCGCTGACGAGCTGATCGTCGTCGTCCCCTTCTCCAGCTCCGTGACTCCCTCGGTCCTGCGCCCCCCGGTTGATCCCGAGACCGGGATCGACAACCCCAGCGCCGCAATATGCCGAGGGATTCGCGGAGTGGCGCGTTCGCGCTTGCTGCGGCGCGTGGGCGCGGTCGGCGACGAGAAGATGGCCGAGATCGAGCGCGCCCTCGGCCTCGTTCTGGCGACGGTTTAGCTAGCCATACCCTCCTTTCACGACCGAGAGGAAGTTCTGCAGCCACACTCGTGCATCTTCTTCTAGGGAGATGGCATTGGCGCCAACCCAAACATCCTCTGACACGATCGGCTCATGCGGCAGACAGAGCGTTCGGTCGATGGTCACGACGGGATAGGGATCGGCGACTTTGAGCGGGCCGGCAAGGTCGGCCGAGCTATGAGGCGCCTTCAAAGCTGAAAGAAGAAGGCGGAGCCACGGCACGGGGCGCAACTCCTCGATTGCGCTGTAATTGGAATCGATCCAATTCGACTCGCCGAGGACGTGCTGATGGGCGCGGCCGAACGTACTGTGGATCTCGATCGCGTAGAGCGGGTTGACGAGCACGGCGGCGACATCGCCGACCTCCCAGCGATCAGTGCTCATTGACTCACGCTGTGCTCGAGTGCCACTGCCACGTCCCCGGCGGGAACAGCGATCTGCGCACGCGGGAGGGAGATCGTGATCTCCTCTTCATGGCTCGCCAGCCAGCCAGCGTTGACGATCGTCATCCCGATGACGATCCCATCCTCGTCGAAGCGAACTGCGTGGCCCTCCACCGTTGCCTGGGTGGAAGCCGCCTTGGCCGGCTCGCCGTTGCGGAGATAGAGAATGTCTCCCTCCTCGTCATAGATCGCGTGTTCGAACTCCTGATCACCGATTCGTGCGCTCATTTACGCCTCCATCGCTCGGGGCGGTTGGCTTGGGGGAAAGCGGTAACGATCTTGTCGAAGGGTCCAGCAATCTCGACCACGACCCGCACCCATCCTTCCGGTCCTCCACGGCGAAAAAAGCGTTCGCGGCCTAGTCTCACGTCGGGTTCCCGGTGGTCGGGATCTTCCACGGTCTCAGTCACGATATTCAGGTCCTCTGCCAGCTCCGGATGTCCCATCTTGATGTGGTTCCAGCTGCGCGTCAGCAAGAAGACCGCTCGACCCTCCGGACTGGCCGTCGCAGCCACCAGATCGTCCTCCTCGACTTGCGGGGAGCCGGGGTAGGCGGAGGCTGCTGACTGAGAGATGGCGGCAAGCTGCTGGGCGTGCCTCCCGAGTCGGACCGCTTGAGCGAAATCCTGCGTCTCCAGCAAGCTGCTGGCCGTGAGCTCGTGCAGCGCGTGTCGCGTCCGCTGTAGTGCCTCATAAGTCTTCGTCGCCACCCAGCCGGAAAACTCTTTCGGAGCCTTGGCTAGCGCATCCGCAGGCGTGAGGTGCTCTCCACCTCTCTCCGGGTCCGAGAGACTGGTCCAGCGCCAAGAGATGAACTCGTCCGGAGGGAACATCGCTCGGGCGAACTTTCTGTCCGCGTCTTCCACCTCACGGACGATCAAGCACTCGACACCATCGGGAGCGATTCCGAGCCCCCAATCGAGGTCGGCGTCTGGCGCGAACTCATAGATGTAGTAATCGCCGTAGAAGCGCTCGCTGCGCCGCTTCAGAGCCTCCATACGCTCACGAGCCGCCTCCAGCTCCGAGCGGAGAAGTGAGACCTCGGCCAGGGCAGCCGCGCCGCTGTCGAGATCGGATTCAACCTCCCCCAGCTCGGGGCCGATCTCCTCGAGAATGCTCAGCGCCTCGCTGCTGGTCTCGATAACCCAGAGGTGGAACCGCATCGGCACCACATCGAGGACATCCGGCACCGAGATCGGCCGCAGTGCGCGCTCGACTTCATTGCCTTCCGCGTCCTTTCGCCACTGCTGCACCTGCCAGCGAATCAGGCTCTCCATCGGATCGAAGCAGGGCGGCTTGAAAATCGTGATCCATCCGCCGAAGGAAACCGCGAATAGCCGCGCTGCTTCCAGGGTCTCCTCCTCATCGAGCTCCACCTCAAGGCGCCAACGAGCCTCCTCGAGCAGCTCCAGATGTGGATCGTCCTTATGCCCGCGGGTAATGACCACCAGTGGGAATCATTGCGCGCTCAGCTGCCGAAGACCGCCTCGAGCTCGGTCAGCTGGGTCTCGATGCCGGCGGTGACGCCGTCGCAGAGTTCGTGGACGCCGGGGTCAGCGATTCGGTAGAGGGAGCTGGTGCCGCGCTTGCGACGGGCGACGAAGCCCTCGGCGAGCAGCGCCGCGAGGTGCTTGGAGACGTTCTGCTGCGAGGTGCCGAGGGTCTCGGTGATCTCCCCCACCGAGGCCTCCTCGTGGTTGCGGAGGTGGTCGAGGATCCGCAGCCGGGTCGGGTCCGCCAGGGCACGGAAGCGGCGGGCGATCAGCTCGGCGGCCTGCGGGTTGAGCGGGCTGAGGACCTTTTTCTTCGACGCGGTTGCCATCTCCGTGTTATTGTACCTTGTACAACTGTTAAGTTGTGTAGCTGTAAACGGGTAGATCGGAGAACCTGATGACTGGCGACACCGTAGCGAGAGGCTCACTCGGACCGATCGGGAGGCTGGGGAGGCTCGCCGCCACCCACCGCAGGGCCTTCTTCGCTGCCTGGGCGCTGCTTGCCGTAGCCCTCGGCTTCCTCGCCCCACGGGTCGAGACCGCGCTCTCCGGCGCCGGCTGGGAAGCGACCGGCTCGGAGTCGGTGGCGGTGCGCAAGCAGGTCGACGCCGAATTCGGCGGCGCCGGAGCCTACGGGCTGCAGGTCGCGGTCCACTCGCAGCGTTTGACGGTCGACAGTCCCAGCTTCCAGCGCACCGTGGCCGCCGTGGAGAAGACCCTCGGTGCCGACTCAGCGGTCGCCACCGTGGTGCCGCCGCAACCCGGCGTCTCGATCTCCCGCGACGGCCGCACCGCCGTGGTCCGCGCCACCGCGGCGAAGGACGCCAACGCGATGGTCGCCGCCGCGGGCGAGCTGAAGTCGGAGGTCGCCGGCGTCGCCGCCCCCGGCGTCGAAGCCAACCTCACCGGCGCCGCCGGCATGTGGTCGGACTTCAACGAAGCCAACAAAGAGGCGATGCTGAAGTCCGAGCTCTTCTCCTGGCCGGTGACGCTGCTGATCCTCGTCCTCGCCTTCGGCTCGCTGGTCGCCGCCGGCCTGCCGCTGCTGCTGACGATCACCGGGCTGGTCCTCTCCGCCGGGGTGCTGTACCTCGGCACGCTGATCTCGCCGATTTCGATCTGGGCGATGAACTTCGCCCTGATGTTCGCCCTGGCGCTGGGGATCGACTACGCCCTGTTCGTGACGATGCGGTTCCGCGGCGCGCTCTTCGGCCAGGGTCTGGAGCCGGCCGAGGCGGTGGCGGCGACGATGGACACCGCCGGCAAGGCGGTCCTCTTCTCCGGACTGACCGTGATCGTCTCACTGGCGGCGGTGCTGCTCGTCCCCAGCCCGGCCTTCCGCTCGGTCGCGCTCGGGATCATGGTTTCGGTCCTCTTCGTCCTCGCCGCGACCTTGACCCTGCTTCCGGCGGTGCTGGCCAAGCTCGGCCCGCGGATCGACAGGCTCTCGCTGCCCTGGGCGCACGCGGGTCAGCACCACTCGCCCCGCTTCGCCCGCTGGGGCGAGCTGCTCTGGCGGCGGCCGCTGCTCTTCGGCGGGCTGGGGCTGGCGGTGCTCGTCCTGCTCGCGCTGCCGGTGCTCGGGGCGCGGACGGGGATGCCCTCGATCAAGGTCGTGCCCCAGGGCGACCACTCGCGGGTCGGCTATGAACAGCTGAGCGAGGCCTTCGGGCCCGGCGCGCCTGGCCTTCTGCAGGTGACGGCGCCCAACGGCGAGGCGAAGCAGGTCGTGGCTCAGCTGCAGCGCGACCCCGGCGTTGCGATGGCGCTGCCGCCGCAGGCCGGCCCCGGCGGCACCGCGCTGGTCGAAGCGATGCCGGTCGCCGCTCCCGCGACCGTCGCCTTCGGCGACATGGTCGACCGCCTGCGTGCGGAGTTGCCCCCGGCGGCGCAGGTCGGCGGCCCGGCGGCCGAGAACCACGACCTCGAGGCGGCGCTGCAGGCAAAGACGCCACTGGTGATCGGCGTCGTGCTCGGGCTCGGCTTCCTGCTCCTGCTGATCGCCTTCCAGGCGCCGCTGGTCGCCGCGCTCGGCGTCCTCACCAACCTGCTCTCGACCGCCGCCGCCTTCGGGGTCGCGAAGCTGATCTTCCAGGACGGCAACCTCAGCGGCCTGCTCGGCTTCGAATCGCAGGGGTTCCTCGATGCCTGGGCGCCGGTCTTCTTCTTCGCGATGGTCTTCGCGATCGCGATGGACTACACCGTCTTCCTGCTCTCCTCGGCGCGCGAGCACTGGGAGCGGACCGGCGACGCCCACGAGGCGATGGTCGGCGGCCTCGCCCACTCCGGCCGCGTGATCCTCGCCGCCGGCGGGGTGATGGTCGCGGTCTTCTTCACCTTCGCCCTCTCCGGCCCGCTGCCGCCGAAGGAAATGGGAGCGATCCTCGGCATCGCCGTCCTCCTCGACGCCTTCCTCGTCCGCCTGCTGCTGGTCCCGGTGCTGCTGCGGCTGGCGGGCCCCGCCGCCTGGTGGCTGCCGGGCTGGCTGAACCGGCTGCTGCCGAACGTCAGCTTCGGCCATGGCGGCGACGGTCGCCCGATCGGGCGACCGTCGCAATCGATGCCTGGCTTCAGTTTTCCCTCACGTTGAGACCTGTGGGAGCTGTGACCACAAAGCTCGTGGTCCAGCGCAACGAATCTGGGCAGATCAGTGATTTCGGCGTCTGCTCGTTGATGATCGTGTTGACCGCGATCGTCGCGTGTTCGTTGATGTTTGTCTTGCCGACCAGGGTGCCGATATGGGTTCCTTCCCCATAGCCATAGCGGCAGGTTACGGTCGTGAAGCTTGTCAGCAGCGAGCCGCTACCGGTGACTGTGCCGTTGTCGGTACCGGGTATGTGGGTGATCGACAAGCTGCCGGCAGCGATGCCGTCCGTTGTCCACGAGCAGCCGCTTAGGACGTAAGAGTTCAGGTCGACCGCGATCGCAGCACCCGACGCGTTTTCGGTCGTGCCTTCCATCGATGTCACGGGGCATGTTCCGAAGAAGGTGTTCGAACCTGTCCCTGTGAAAAGCGAGGAGGCGCTGGGCGACTGGGTGATGCCGATCGTCGTTCCTGACGGGAGTGTGGTTCCCCCCGCGTAGAGCTCCGTCGCCGAAGCGGCGCCGCCGCCGAGCAGAGCCATCAACGCCGACGCGGCGAGTGCGTAACAGAACCTCTTGAGCTGCTTCATGGTTTTCTCCTTTTCCGCCAAAGGCGGGTGATTGACAAACAGCCGGGTACTAATACACAGAAAATCCTGAGCATGCGGCTAGGTAACGACGGTGCCTGGCGGCTGCCGGGCCGGCTGGATCGTCTATTGCCGCGGGTCAGCTTTGGTCACTGCGCACCGCTGGACAGCTCGGTCCCTGCGGTTGGTCCCGTCCTCGAAGCGGGAGAGGACCCGCAGCTCGAGCTTCCCGCCCACGCAGGGCGCCGAGGACCATCCGGCCTCCCGCTTCACCGGCACCGCTGCTGGTACTTCAAGCCGAGGACCGTGCCGTCCGAGAAGGTCGACCGGGAGGCGGCGAATAGTGTGTCGCCGGGGCAGATGGCAGACACGATCCGCCTCTGCAGGGTCAGGTTGAACTCCGTGATGCTGCCGTTTCCATCGAAGATCGACGGCACCGGCGCGACCGCTTCCCACCCGTACCTGCCATCGCCCAGCTTTCGGATGGTCACCGGGACATAGATCGGGCCGGGTTCGATCGAGGAGATGTATGCGTAGATCCAGAGCCTGGTTACCCCACTCCTGATCCCGGCGTTGTAGACGGTGAGATCCATGGGGATATTCATCGGCATGTTTTCCGGGAATTGCGACTGGACAACGGCGAAACCGCGGCCGACGATCGCATCCGCACATCTCTGCGAGGGCGGGGGCTGGGTCGGCAGCTTCCCGAGCCCGCAGGCCGGCAGTCCCGCCACGTTAAGCCGGACGTGTCTGTCTCCTTCGAGCCGCAGCTCCCGCAGTTCGGGGACGAGACCGTATTCCTTGCGGATCTTGCCGCCGAGGTGAAGCGCGGCGGGCACTGCCTCGCCGGCCGGCACCGGGTGGCGGATCAGGTGGATCCCGAGCGGGAATTCGAGCTCGGGATCGATCGGGAGTTCGGCCGCCGGCCCATGGGAGGCAGGTGCCGTGGTCGCCGTCACGACCACGGCCATCAACAAGAGCCCCCTTCGCAATGCTCCCCTCACGCCGGCATCAGGATAAGCGGCTCTGAGTATTCTCGCGTAGATGCGAGTCCTCGCGATCGTCCAGCAGCATGACGCCGGGCCCGGCGTTTTCGGCGAGGCAATTCGCGACGGTGGCGAGCTCGACGAGTGGGTGCCGCAGGAGCAGCGAGAGCCGCCTGCAGACCCGCTCGGCTACGACGCGGTGCTCGTCCTCGGCGGGGCGATGAACGTCAACGAGGTGGAGCGGCACGGGTGGCTTGCCGAGGAGAAGTCACTGGTGCGGGAGCTGCTGGCCCGTGAGGTGCTGCTGCTCGGCCTCTGCCTGGGCGGGCAGCTGGTTGCCGAGGCAGCGGGATCCGAGCCGCGGCGGGCGTCGCGGCCGGAGATCGGCTGGCATCAGGTCGAAGTGACGCCCGAGGGAGCGGACGATCCCCTGCTCGGACCC
>Ga0190271_10001152_pt1 | contig 14654 bp, 15 predicted proteins | sample Popmic356T_FD_133747 | JGI IMG/M metagenome (GOLD analysis project Ga0190271, IMG submission 133747) | Populus adjacent soil microbial communities from riparian zone of Weber River, Utah, USA - 356 T | ecosystem: Environmental > Terrestrial > Soil > Riparian zone | place: USA: Utah | collected...
CATTTTCCTAAATGGCGAACTGGTGTTCGCGGCGGGTTACAGCTGGCGTCATGGCAAGGGAACCATCACCGGGTTCCCGTCGGGAAACGGGTGGAAACCGTAAGTGTCCCGTCATATGCCGATCGGCATTCCGCGAGGAGCCGCTCATGAGCACCGTGACAAGTATTAAGAAAAGCGAGATGCCGGCGGATTGCGTCCAGTCGCGCGCGGCCGCGATTGACTGGAGCGCCGTGTCAGGCGAGCTCAGTAGCTGCGGCTGGGCGCCCCTCGGCCGATTGTTGACGGCAACGCAGTGCAGGGAACTCGCCGGACTCTACGGTACCGACGGGCTATTCCGCAGCACCGTCGTGATGTCACGGCACGGCTTCGGCAGGGGCGAGTATAAATACTTCGCTTACCCGTTGCCTGGCATCGTCGCGGCGCTGCGGCCGGCGCTCTATGCGGGGCTGGCGCCGATCGCCGACAGCTGGAACGAGGCGATGGGGATCGATGTGCGCTATCCATCCGCGCATGCCGACTTTATCCAGCGCTGTCACAAGGCCGGGCAGACGCGGCCGACGCCGTTGCTGCTGCAGTATGACGAGGGCGACTACAACTGCCTGCATCAGGATATCTACGGCGAGCACGTCTTTCCGCTGCAGGTCGTGATCCTGCTGTCGGAGCCCGGAGAGGAGTTCTCGGGCGGCGAATTCGTGCTGACCGAGCAGCGGCCGCGGATGCAGTCGCGTGCCGAGGTCGTGCCGCTCCGGCGCGGCGACGCCGTGGTGTTCGCCGTGCATCACCGGCCCGTTCGCGGCACGCGCGGCACCTATCGCGTCAATCTGCGGCATGGCGTCAGCCGGCTGCGGTCTGGGCGGCGTCACACGGCCGGCATCATCTTTCACGATGCCAGATAGGCCGGTTGAAACCAGGCACACCCCGGCTACGTAGCTGTCGGAGATCTTCGGCAAACCGGTTAGTATGTTGCGATGGACATCGCCGCGCGCGAGGACTCGTTCTACGCAAGGGTTCCGGTCTTTCGCGGCTTCACGCGATTGATGGAGCCGGGCCTGTACATGCCTCTGCCGGACGACTGGACCGTTGGCATCGCCGACATCGTGCAGTCGACAGCGGCAATCGCAGCGCAGCGCTACAAGGACGTCAACATGGCTGGCGCCGCGATCATCGCCGCTGTGACCAATACGCTCGATCATCGCGAGTTTCCATTCGTGTTCGGCGGTGACGGTGCAAGCTTTGCCGTACCGCCAGGCGATCTCGCACGGGCGCATGAGGCGATGGCCGAAACCGCAGCGTGGGTGCGTGACGATCTCGGCCTCACCATGCGCGTCGCGCTGGTGCCGGTGCATGAGATTCGTGCGAACGGTTTCGACATCCGCGTGGCGCGCTTCGCGCCGTCTGCGGACGTATCCTATGCGATGTTCTCCGGTGGAGGACTCGGCTGGGCGGAAGCCGCGATCAAGCGCGGCGAGTTCGCGATCGCGCCGGCGCCCAAGGGCGCCATCCCCGATCTGTCCGGCCTGTCCTGCCGCTTCGAGGAGATACCATCCGCGCGCGGCCTCATTCTCTCGGTGTTGATCGTCCCCGCGGCTGACGCGGATGCCGCGTTCCGGAGCGCGATCGAGCAGATCATCACGCTGGTCGAGCGGAGCCCGGACGCCGGCCGGCCCGTGCCCGCCGGCGGCCCGGGGCTGCGCTGGCCGCCTAAGGGATTCGACCTGGAGCTGCGCACGATGCGAGGCCGGCCGGCGCTGGTTCGCCGTGCCGTACTGGCCGGCTGGACGCTGTTTGCTTACGTGTTGATGCGCTATCGCATTCGCGCGGGCAGCTTCGTTCCGGAAAAATATCTTAACGAGGTCGTCGCCAACACGGACTTCCGCAAATACGACGACGGTCTGCGCATGATCCTCGACTGTACCGAGGAGCTTGCGGCCCGGCTCGAGAGCGATCTGGTGGATGCCGCGGGGCGCGGCGTTCTCCGCTACGGCCTGCACCGGCAGGATGCCGCAATGATGACCTGCTTCACGCCGGCGCCGTCGCGGAGCGATCATGTTCACTTTGTCGATGGTGCTCGCGGCGGCTACGCATCGGCGGCAACCGCGCTGAAGACCGCGTTCGGATGATCTGTCCGTGGCGGCGGCCCCCGAATTAGTTGATGGGTCCGTTCTTCTTCGTCGCTGGCGCTGCCGGCTGGCTGCTGGCGTATCTCGTCCAGGTCTCTCCGCCGCAAATCATGCCGCCACCGACGCAACCCTGCACATCGAGCGTAGCGTCGTTCTGCACGGTGACGTGGGCAGTGTAGGTCTCGCCGTCGTCGGAGTTGTAGATCTGCCCGCTCCACTTGGCCGGACCGGATGGCCGCATGCCGATCAGGATCGACAGGCCGACGATCGGGCGCTGCTTCAACGCCGGGTTCGGGTTCTTGTCGTCCACATGCGGCTGGCCGGTTCTGGAGTCGATGGGATCGCGCAACCAGACGATCCGGCCGCAAATGCCGGCGCCGCAGCGGCTGACCTGAATGCGTGCATCGCCAGCCTGCGTCAGCCAGATGCCGGACGGGTCGGATTCGCTGCTCGCCGGGAGAATTCCCATCAGGGAGGCGGAAACAAGAACGGCAAAGCCTGAAACGACAGGCGACCTCAAGGCAAACCTCCGGAGGATTTCCAATGAGGGTAATCTACGTGTCCTGCGACGATGCTACAATCGGCTTCTGCGCCGGCGCGTTCTTGCACCGGCGTGTGCGCATCCAGCGCGGAATTCAGGCTGCCGCGTCCTTCGGAACCGCGCTCAGCATGATGGTCGGAACGTTGCGTGTGCCCGAGCGGACCGTCAGCACCTGGCTGCCGGGCCTGCGGCCCGCCTTTCCGTCTGAGGTGTTCACACCTGCGCGCTCAAGCTTCGACTGTGTCTCGACCATGTCTGACACCCGCCAGGCTAGTCCCCACAGCGAATCCGGCAGATCCGAGACTCCCTTCGCCAGCGAATGGCCGATCTCAACCCGGACGCCGCCGCAAACGAAGAACAGCAGGCGCGAGCCCCAGTCCTTGTTGGTGCGATCCAGCGCGAAGTCGAGGCCCAGCCGCCCACCATAGAGCGCGACGGCGCGCTCAGGATTGGGACTGCGGATCACCACGTGATCGAGGCCGCTGACCGATGAACCTGCCGGAGCACCGTCGGCAACGTCGAGCGTTTCGACCACGGACATGGCGACGCCGTGCGTCGAGGCGGTGGCGATGTCGGCAAACCGGCGCGTCAATCCGGCTCCACCCGCTTGCGGACTGAAGCGCTGTTCGACGATCTCGCCGGCGGCAAGGCCGCGTCGGGTCAGCTTGCGCAATGTCGCGTCGATATCGGCGGCTTCGAAGCCGATGCTCTTAAGGCCTTCGCCGCGGTCGTCGGCTGCGGAGATTTCGAAGGCGATGTTGGAGAGCTGAAAGCGGCAGAGTGGCTTGCCGTCGGCCGACTGCAAGCGGGCTGCCTTCCGGTCGAGCAGGATTTCATAGTCGGCGGCAGCAGCCTCGACATCATCCGCCGCGAACGCAAGATGGCTTACGGCAGTGATCATCGTCTGCTCCGGCGATTGAGAGTGGAACCAGGTGCGGTCAGCTGGACGCGCCGCGTCCGATCTGGATGGCGGCGGCGATGCCCGCGTCGATCACCGACTGCGACATTGTGGCGTCGCTCACCGCGCGCGACAGCTGCAGCGAACCGATCATGGTCGAGAAGATTGCGTAGGCCTTCTCCTTCCGCTGCGCAGTGACGGAGGCGGGTAGCGTGCTGGCGATGATGTCCAGCGTTTTCTCAAGGCCCTCGGTAAAGGCTTCGCGCGTCTTGCGCGGATGACGTGCGATCTCGGAGCCGAGGGCTGCGACGCTGCATCCGCGATCGGGGCGGTCGCGGTGAAGGGCGGTCAGATAGGATCGCACGAACGACTCCAGCGGGTCACGGCCTTCGTCGCGCGCCTTGTCGATCTCGCGCTGCAGGCGTTCGCGACTCTTCAGCGAGGCTGCGGCAAGCGCTTCCTTGACCAGCGTCTCTTTCGACGGGAAGTGGGCATAGAAGCCGCCGTGCGTCAGGCCGACATCGGCCATCAGGTCGACGACGCCGGTCGCCTCGATGCCGTCCTTGCGGAATCTGCGCGATGCCGCTTCGACGACCTTCCTGTGAGTCTCTTCCTTATGTTCCTTGCCGTAGCGCATGGCTATGACATCTCCCGCATCGTCCTAGGACTTCTTCAGCAAGGGGCGCGAAGGCCCCCATTTCGTCAGCCAAACTGACAATACCGCGCAAACACCGTACACCACCATCGAAACTCCCGCGAGCAGGAAGAGCGTCCAGCCCGGCGCGTCGAACGTCAGCAGCAAGGCCCCGCCGATGACGACCGTCACCAGCCGGCCGCTTTGCGCAAGTACAGGTCCGAGGATTTTCCCCGATCCCTGCGATGCGAAATAGAGGCTGAGCGCAAGGCCGAGGAAGCCGAACGCAGGACCGGCCAGCTGGAAATACTGCCGCGCCGATTCGAGTACGCGCGGATCGGACGTGAAGTTGGCGGCCCAAAGGTCCGGCGCAATCGCAAGCACGACGCCGATCGAGCCGACGATCGCCGCAGCGAGGAAACCGGCGGTCCATGCGACCTTGCGGGCACGTTCGATATTGCCGGCCCCGACGTTCATGCCAACGATCGGCACCGAGGCCATGCCGATGGACGCAGCGATGGGCACCAGCATGAATTCCAGCCGCGCGCCGATGCCGTAGCCGGCGAGCGTGACCGTACCGTAGCGCGACAAAAGGCGCGTGAAAATCAGCACGGTCGCCACCGACTGCAACGGCGACAAGCAGGCGATGGCCCCGACTTTCAGGATGTCAAAGAACATGTCGCCGCGCAGGCGGAAGGTGCGCAGGTTCAGGCGGAGCCGGGTTCGGCCGGAGAACAGCATGAAGGCAAGGAAAACGGCAGCGACCGCGTAGGCGATCAACTGGCCCGAGGCGACGCCGCGCATCCCGAATTGCGGAACGCCGAACAGGCCGAGGCCCAGCGTGCCGCCGATGGCAATCTGCAGCACGGCGGTTGCAAGCAGCGTCGCCGACGGCGCCTTCATGTTGCCGGTGCCGCGGAGGATCGACGCGAAGGTGTTGGTGAGCCAGACTCCGACCGCACCGGAGAACAGCACGCTGGAATAGGCGATGGCCTCGTCGAGCACGCGGCCCTCGCCGCCCAGCAGCGAGAAGAAAGTCGGACCGAGAGTCAGCAGCACGACGGTGAACAGCAGGCCGCCAATCATGCCGATGACCAGCGCGTGGCCTGCGAGCGTCGAAGCGCGCTCGACATCTCCGGCGCCAAGCGCGCGGCTGACGGCGGAGGACACGCCGCCGCCCATGGCGCCAGCCGACATCATCCCCATCAGCACGATGAAGGGAAAGACGAGCGCAATGGCGGCGAGCGGCTCGAGGCCGAGGCGGCCGATGTAGCTGGTCTCGGCGATCACGACCAGTGTCGCAGCTGTCATCGACGCCATGTTTGGCAGCGCGAAGCGCACCAGGATCGACAGCACCGGGCCTTCGAAAATCGGGTTGGCCGGGGCGAGCCTCGGGACCGCGTCGACCGTATTGTCAGTCATCTTACTTCCTTGCGCGCCGACCACGGCGGTTCTTGAAATATTATTATCATCATACAAAAAAGGAAGGGCCGACCGGGACGCAATCCGTCATGGCTGTGCTGCGAAAGCGCAAGCCGGAGCGAAAATCCTCAAGTCTTTGCGGGCTTTGGCACCCAGGAGGTGAAGTATACGACGGTAGCAGTCGCGAGCCCCAGGGCAACCATCGAGGTTGCAGCGAGGATAAAGAAGCTTGTGTCGGTGGCCTTGATCGATGTCAGCCAAAGTCCGCCGAAGACGATAAAAACGAGACGGGTCGATCCCGCCAGCACGGGACCAAGAATTTTCGCTGCTCCTTGCGAGGAGAAATAGAGCGCCATGTTCAGGCCGAGGAACCCCAACATCGGACTGGAAATTTGCAGGTACTTTCGTCCCGCGTCACGCACCATGGGATCGTCAGTGAACATGCTCAGCCAGAGGTCGGGGAAGATCGACAGCAGCAGGCCGAAGGATCCCAGGCTGATGAAGCCGAGCGCCGCCGCGGTCCAGGCAACATTGCGTGCCCGCGAGACCCGATTTGCTCCGATCGCCATTCCGACCATCGGCGTCGCGCTGACGCCGACCGCGAAAGCGATCGAAGTCAGCATGAACTCGAGCCGAATCCCGATGCCGTAACCGGCCAGCAGTTCGGTGCCGAAGCGCGCGAGCATGCCGGTCAGGATCGTGGTGGCGACCACCGATTGCAGCGGCGCGAAGATTGAGATCGCGCCGACTTTCAGGATGTCGACGAACATCTCCTTGCGGAAGCGGAAGCCGCGAAGGGTGAGATGGACTCGACTGTTGCCGGACATCAGGAACCAGGCCATCACCATGATGCTTACCGAGAAAGCCACCAGCGTTCCGGTTGCCACGCCCGTCAGACCGAGCTGCGGAAACGGGCCGATGCCCAGCGCCAGCGCGCCGCCGAGGGTAATCTGAATCGCTGCGGACGAGAACACCAGCCCCGACGGCAGCTTCATGTTGCCGGTGGCGCGCAGGATCGACGAGAACGTCTGCATGTACCAGGGGATCACGGCGCCACCGAAGAAGATGTAAACGTAACTCATCGCCTGGTTCAGCACGTTGCCGCGGCCGCCGAGCAGCGTCAGCAGGTTGCGGCCGAACACCACCATGATGAAAGTGAAAGTCAGGCCGAAGCACGTGGCGATCATCAGCGCATGCAGCGCCAGCGCGGACGCGCGCGCATCGTCGCGCGCGCCGAGGGCGCGTGCGATCGCCGACGTCACGCCGCCGCCCATGGCGCCGCCGGACATCGTCATCGTCACCATGATGAATGGAAACACGAGCGCCATCGCCGCGAGCTGCTCGGTGCCGAGCCGGCCGACGTAGGACGTCTCGGCAATGACCACCGCCATGCCCGCGCCAAGGGCGAGTGCGTTCGGCGTCGCAAGCTTCACCAGCCGAGACAGAATCGGATCGTCGAGCAGAGGATTCGGAAAATGCGACGGCGGCGATGCGGGAGCGGAACGCTCCCCGGGGTCGGAAACCCGAGCCGCCTGAGTGCTGGTCATGTGAGTATCCGGAAAGGTCTGCGGATTCGCTTGTTTCGCAGCGCTATCCTCGGGCGCTCTTCTAGGCCAACCGTGCCCGCCCACAAGCGGGCCTGCCGCATCGCTGCCTTGCGCGCACAAAACACGATCCGGAAAGTGGGAGGCTGGTTTTCCGAAAAGATGATTCTCAAACAAAAGCTGAAGCGCGCCGCGCTTTAGTGCGGCGCGGGCCGTTCCGCACCCCAGGATGTCATTCGCACCATTAGCGCCGTGAAAAGCCCGAAGGCCGCCATCGCAGCTCCCGCCAGCACGAAAAACCAGATGTAGCTTGCGCCGATGCTGAGCAGCCAGAGGCCGCCGGCGATCACGATCGAAAGGCGCACACTCTGTGCGAGCACCGGACCAAGCACCTTCCCCGAACCCTGTGATGAAAAGTAGAGCGAGATGCCGATGCTGAAGATGGCGAACATCGGTCCAGCGATCTGCAGGTATTCACCGGTCGCCTTGCGCACGAGCGGATCGTCGGTAAACCAGCCGGTCCAGAAGCCCGGGAAGATCGCCAGCGGCGCGACCAGCGCGCCGACGCCGACCGCGGAAATGACGGCGCCGGTCCAGGCCACGCGGCGCGCGCGCGCGATCATGCCGGCGCCGACCGCCATGCCCACCATCGGCACCGAGGCAACCCCGCACGAGAATGCGATCGAGGTGAGGAAGAACTCGAGCCGCGCGCCGATGCCGTAACCGGCGAGCGCCTCGGGGCCGAAGCGTGCGAGCATTGATGTCAGCACGCTGGTCGTCAGGACGGCCTGCACCGGATAGAAGCAGGCCAGCGCGCCGACCTTCAGAATGTCGGTGAACATCTCGCGGTGAAAGCGGAAGCCCGGCACGCGCAGCGAGATGCCGGTGTGACCGCGCAGCACATACCAGCCCATGACAAGCACGCCGATGACCGTGCCACTGAGCTGGCCGATGGCGATGCCGCGAATGCCGAGCTGCGGCACGCCGAACAGGCCGAGGCTGAGGATGCCGCCGAACACGATCTGACACGCAGCCGACGAGAACATGATGACCGACGGCAGCACCATGTTGCCGGTGGCACGCAGGATCGCGACCAACGTGTTCATCACCCAGATCAGCACGATGCTGGAGAAAAATATCTGCGAGAACGCCAGCGCTTCGACCAGGACCGCGTTGCGCCCGCCCATCCAGATCAACAGCTGTTCGCCGAACACGAGCAGCAGCACGCTGAAGGTCATGCCGACACTGATGGCGATCGCAAAGGCGTGCAGCGCCAGCGTCGATGCGCGCAGCCGGTCGCCGGCGCCGAGTGCGCGCGCGATCGCGGAGGCGACGCCGCCACCCATCGCGCCGCCGGACATCGTCATCATCAGAATGATCAGGGGAAACATCAGTGCGATCGCCGCCAGGGGCGCGATGCCCAGGAGGCCGACATAGGTGGTCTCGGCGATCAGAACGCTGATCTGGGCGGCCATCGAGGCGATGTTGGGCATAGCCAGCTTGAGCAGCAGGGGTGTGATCGCGTCCTCGAGGATCGGATTACGGCGCTTGCTGATCTTCGGCGGCGGCGCCGGCGGCGGATTGCCTGGGGCAATCTCGTTCTGCGCAAGTTCGGCCATCTGTGCTCCCGAATGCGCCGCGGTGCTGCGCTCCTGTTCTGGCCGTCAACCAGGGGCAGTCGGCTCAATGTTGGCGGTATAGCACCGTCGCGTGCTCCGAAGCGCCCGCGCTACGCATGTCACCACGGCAATCCGCGCAGGTCGATCGTGCCGTCGCGCGGCGCAAGCTTCAGGTCATGGACGAAGGCCGCCATCAGATCGAAGCGAATATTGCCATGTGGCTGCTCGGCAATGACGTCGCCTTCGAACCGGTGCCAGCCGAGGTTGCGGTAGAACGCGTATTTGTCGGGCTCGCAGAACAGCAGGGCGAAATCCTTGCCCTCGCGCGCAAAGCATTGCACCGCCGCTTGCATGCCCCCGCTCGCAAGTCCGCGCTTGCGCCGGTCCGGATGGGTAGCCACGCCGCCGATACCGCCGATCGTCACCTCCCTGTCATTCCAAAGGGCCGCGTGGCGCGTGAAGAGTCCCACATGGCAGACGACCTCGTGCGGCGCTTCATCGTCGCGTATCAGGATGCGCTGGTCGGCGTGCGCCCATTCCACGTCCCGCCAGACGAGTGTTTTCACGACGTGGGGCGGCCAAACGACCTCATCGACCAGCTTTTCGGCAGCTTCCCATGACGGGTTCCCGGCGCTAATGTCGATCCGCATGCTGACCTTCGCCAAGCTGTGAAACAAACCTCGCTGCGGCGCGTTGGTCGGGACTTCCCCCCAAAACCGGACTTAAGCCCATGACCTTTACGCTTCCGAATTTGCCCTACGCCCACGATGCGCTCGGCCCCTACATGTCGAAGGAGACGCTGGAATTCCACCACGACAAGCATCACCAGGCGTACGTCACCAACGGCAACAACCTGCTGAAAGGCACCGAATTCGAGGGCAAGTCACTTGAAGACATCGTGAAGGGCTCGTTCGGCAAGAACGCCGGCCTCTTCAACAACGCCGGCCAGCACTACAACCACCTGCATTTCTGGAACTGGATGAAGCCGAACGGCGGCGGCGAGAAATTGCCGGGCATGCTCGAAGCGAAGATCAAGTCCGACCTCGGCGGCTACGCCAAGTTCAAGGAAGACTTCATCGCCGCGGGCGTGGGCCAGTTCGGCTCCGGCTGGTGCTGGCTCGCGGTCAAGGGTGGCAAGCTCGAGATCATGAAGACTGCGAATGGGGAGAGCCCGCTGGTGCACGGAGCGACGCCGATCCTCGGCTGCGACGTGTGGGAGCATTCCTACTACATCGACTATCGCAATCGCCGGCCCGACTACCTGAAGGCGTTCGTCGAAAACCTCGTCAACTGGGACTATGTCGAGCAGATGTTTTCCAAGGCCTGATCGGAGGCTTGATCGACAGGGCGAAACGTTGAACGATCCGGGGCCGCCAGCCAAGGCGGCCCCGGTTTCGTTTGGCGGTTGATGCGCATGAGTTATCTTCTCGTCTTCATCGGCGGCGGCATCGGCTCCGCCCTGCGCCACGCGGTCAGCCTGTCTTGCGCACGCCTGCTCGGCACTGCGTTTCCATTTGGCACGCTGACGGTAAACGTCACCGGCTCGATCGTGATGGGATTGCTCGCGGGCTACTTCGCCTTCAAAGGCGATGCCGCGCAGGGCTGGCGGCTGTTCCTGATGACCGGCATTCTCGGCGGCTATACGACCTTCTCCGCCTTCTCGCTCGATGCCATTGCGCTTTACGAGCGCGGTGAGATCGGGCTGGCGCTCGGGTACATTGCGGCGTCCGGCGCCGTCTCCATCTTCGGCCTGTTCGCGGGTTTGATGCTGATCCGTCAGATCGGCTGATTGTCTATTTCTATCAATATGTTGAGTGAGCAGCCGTTGCTGGACAGTGTCTATGTTATAATATAACATTTCGTCATGCCATCTCACGCCCACCCGCACCACCACGGTCATGACCACGCGCACGGTCATGCTCATCATCATGGCCATGCCCATGACCCGGCTGCGCCACATCCGCCGATGGCGTTGCCACTGTCGTTCATGCGCATGTCGCTTGCCGGGCGCATCGGCATCGCCCTTGTGGCGAGCGCCGTGCTGTGGTGCGCCGTCTGGCTCGCGATGAGGTAGCCGATGGGCGCGCTGACATTCCACGATGTGACTTTGGGTTACGACCGCCATCCGGCCGTGCATCATCTCAGCGGCGACGTCGCATCCGGCGCGCTGCTCGCGGTGGTTGGACCGAACGGCGCCGGCAAGTCGACGCTGTTTCGCGGCATCGTCGGCATGCTGAAGCCTTTGGCGGGCACCATCTCGCTGAGCGGCGCAAACGCGCGCGACATCGCTTACCTGCCACAGGTCGCCGACATCGACCGCAGCTTTCCGATCTCGGTGTTCGACTTCGTCAGCATGGGTTTGACGCGGCGAACAGGCCTGTTCGGTGGCATCGGCCGCAAGGAACGCGATTCTGTCGAGCGCGCGCTCGGCGCCGTCGGCCTGACCGGGTTCGAGGCGCGCACGATCGGCACGCTGTCCGGCGGACAAATGCAGCGCATGTTGTTTGCGCGGCTGTTGCTGCAGGACGCGCGTATCGTCGTGCTGGATGAGCCGTTCAATGCCATCGACGCCAAGACGTCGGCCGATCTTCTTGATCTGGTTCGCCGCTGGCACGCCGAAGGCCGCACTGTGCTGGCCGCCCTGCATGACATGGATCTCGTGCGCGCCACGTTTCCCGACGCGTTGCTGCTGGCGCGCGAGCCGGTTGCCTGGGGAAAGACGGCCGAGGTCCTGACCGCCGACAATCTCGCGATGGCGCGGCGGATGTGCGAGGCCTTCGACGAAGGCGCCGCGGCCTGTGTCGTCGATGCGCCGTCGTCCGCGCGGGCGGCCTGAGGTCCCATGATTTACGACGTCCTGATCGGGCCCTTCGCCGAATTCGAGTTCATGCGGCGAGCGCTCGCCGGCGTGCTGACACTGGCGCTGGGCGGCGCGCCGGTCGGCGTGTTCCTGATGCTGCGGCGGATGAGTCTGGTCGGCGACGCCATGGCACATGCCATTCTGCCAGGCGCCGCGGTCGGCTTTCTGCTGTCCGGTCTGAACCTGATTGCCATGACGGTCGGCGGCCTGATCGCGGGCTTTGCGGTCGCGATCCTTGCGGGCCTGGTCGCCCGCGTTACCGAATTGAAGGAAGACGCATCGCTTGCGGCGTTCTACCTGTTCTCGCTGGCGCTGGGCGTGACAATCGTGTCCATCCGCGGCACCAATATCGACCTCCTGCATGTGTTGTTCGGCAACGTGCTCGCGCTGGACGACCAGACCCTGCTGGCGATCGCCGTCAACGCCACGGTGACGATGGTCGTGCTCGCCCTGATCTATCGGCCGCTGGTGATGGAATGCGTCGATCCGCTGTTCCTGCGTTCGGTCAGCCGCGCCGGTGCGCCCGCGCACATTGCATTCATGGCGCTGGTCGTCATCAACCTCGTCAACGGCTTTCACGCGCTCGGCACCCTGCTCGCGGTCGGGCTGATGGTGCTGCCGGCCGGCATTGCGCGGTTCTGGGCCCGCGACATCTCCAGCATGATGGTGATCGCTGTGCTGTCGGCGATCGTCTCCGGCTATGCCGGGCTGGTGCTGTCGTTCTTCACCAAGGTGCCGCCGGGCCCCGCGATCATCCTTGTCGCCGCATTTGTCTATCTCGTATCGCTGCTGCTCGGGCCGGTCAGCGGGTTGCTGCGGCAACTGTTTCCCGCACCGCATCTGGAGGCCTGAGGATATGGTTCACGCATTCGTTCGCAGCCTCGCGCTGATGGCCGTCCTTGTCGCCGTATCGGCGACCGCGCAGGCGCAGGAGAAGCTGAAGGTCGTCGCCAGCTTTTCGATTCTCGCCGACTTCGCGCGGAATATCGGCGGCGATCGCGTCGATGTGGCGATGCTGGTCGGGCCTGGCGGCGATGCGCACGTCTACTCGCCGACGCCGGCCGATGCGCGCAACGTTGCTGCGGCAAAGCTCGTGATCGTCAACGGCCTCGGCTTCGAGGGCTGGCTTTCGCGGCTGATCAAGTCGGCTGGCAACAAGGCGACCGTTGCAACCGCGACGAAGGGTGTCGCGCCGCGCAAGGACAAGGCCGTGACGCATGATCACAAGCACAATCATAAACACAGCCATGACCACGAGGACGCCGATCCGCACGCCTGGCAATCGGTGGCCAATGCAAAAGTCTACGCAGCCAATATCCGCGATGCGCTGATCGCGGCCGATCCTGCCGGCGCCGAAGCCTATCGCAGGAATACGGAAGGCTATCTCGCAAAGCTCGATGCGCTCGACCGGGATGTGCGGGAGGCGGTCGCGAAGCTGCCGGCCGAGCGGCGCAAGGTGATTTCGACGCACGATGCGTTCGGCTATTTTGCCGACGCCTATGGCATCGTCTTCATCGCCCCGCAGGGCGTATCCACCGAGTCCGAGGCGACTGCCCGGGACGTGGCGCGGATCATCACCCAGATCAAGACCCAGAAAATCCCGGCGGTGTTCCTGGAGAATGTGAGCGACCCGCGGCTGATGCGGCGGATCGCCGAGGAGTCGGGTGCAAAGCTCGGCGGCACCCTGTTTTCCGACAGCCTGACCGATGAAAAGGGCGCTGCACCCACTTACATTGATATGATCCGTTACAATATAAAGGCGCTGACGAGCGCGCTGGCCGGCTAGGCCGGAGCTGCTCCCAACGCTTCCGCTCACCCTTCGCGATGCGCTGCGCACGCCGTTGTGGTGGGGCCGTTTCTGGAGTTGTCGATGTCCGTTCCCACGTCCGAAAAAATCCCCGTCACCGTGCTGACCGGCTATCTCGGCGCCGGCAAGACCACGCTGCTGAACAGGATCCTGTCCGAACAGCACGGCAAGAAGTACGCCGTGATCGTCAACGAGTTTGGCGAGATCGGCATCGACAACGATCTCGTCATCGGTGCGGACGAGGAAGTGTTCGAGATGAACAACGGCTGCATCTGCTGCACCGTGCGCGGAGATCTGGTGCGCATCCTCGACGGGCTGATGAAGCGCAAGGGAAAGTTCGACGCCATCATCGTCGAGACCACCGGCCTTGCCGATCCCGCGCCTGTCGCACAGACGTTCTTTGTCGATGAGGACGTGCAGAACAATGCGCGGCTCGATGCGGTGGTGACGGTTGCCGACGCGAAGTGGCTCAGTGCGCGGCTGAAGGATGCGCCGGAGGCGAAGAACCAGATCGCGTTTGCCGACGTGATCGTGCTCAACAAAACCGACCTGGTATCGAAGTCGGAGCTGGCCGAGGTCGAGGCGCGCATTCGCGGCATCAATCCGTATGCCAAGCTGCATCGCACCGAGCGCTGTCAGGTGAAGCTGGAGGATGTGCTGGAGCGCGGCGCGTTCGATCTCGACCGCATTCTGGAGATCGAGCCCGAATTTCTCGAGGTGGGCGACGATCATGATCACGACCATCATCATGATCACGGCCATGACCACGATCATCACGACGGCCACAGTCATTCGCACGGCGGACTGAAACACTACCACGACGAGGAAATGCAATCGATTTCGATCCGCACCATGAAGCCGCTGGACGCCGACAGGTTCATGCCCTGGCTGCAGGCGCTGGTGCAGCGCGATGGCCAGAAGATTCTCCGCACCAAAGGCATCCTTGCCTTCAGGGGCGACGACGACCGCTATGTTTTCCAGGGCGTTCATATGATGCTGGAAGGTGATCACCAGCGGAAATGGAAGGACGGCGAGAAACGCGAAAGCCGCGTCGTCTTTATCGGCCGCGAGTTGCCGGAGCAGGCGATCCGCGAAGGCTTTGAGAGCTGCATCGCGTCGTGAGCCTCGGATTCGATTCCACCGGCCCGCAGGCCTCTGTCGCCTCGGTCACCGACCGCGTCCGCCGGATCGAACTCGGCACGCCGGTCG
>Ga0190271_10001153_pt1 | contig 14650 bp, 18 predicted proteins | sample Popmic356T_FD_133747 | JGI IMG/M metagenome (GOLD analysis project Ga0190271, IMG submission 133747) | Populus adjacent soil microbial communities from riparian zone of Weber River, Utah, USA - 356 T | ecosystem: Environmental > Terrestrial > Soil > Riparian zone | place: USA: Utah | collected...
CCCCCGCCCTTTCAACCACCCACCTACTGGGGCGGCGTTGATATGGGAGGAGGAGGAGGAGGAGGAGGAGGAGGCTAACTTCGCGCCTGCGCAGAGCGGGGCCGCTCAACAGTCGGGGCTGTCCTGAGGGCCCACAAGTCATGCCTGTGAGCCGCTCGATCCGACCTACAGCACCAGGTTGTTCCAGAAGATCCGCCGGCAGGGTGAACCGCTGCCCGAGCTGACCTTCCACGGCCTACGGCACAGCTACGCCAGCCTGATGCTGGCCGATGGAACCGACATCGCCATCGTGTCCAAGCTGTGCGGGCACTCCTCGATCTCGGTCACCGCAGACATTTATGCGCACCTCCTCAAGGGCGCCGGTCACCAGGCTGTGGACGGTGTCGCAAACCGGATTGCACACACAGTGCACTCACAACAGCCTGTGAGCGGCTGATATGGACCTGGATCTGAGCGGGCAGAATGCCTCTGACAAGGATAAACACTTGTCGGGCTGGCGAGATTTGAACTCGCGACCCCTTGACCCCCAGATCGGGTGTTCATGGTTGTCGCGCCCGACCACTTATCGCTGGTGTCCATCGTTGACCGTTGAGGTGCGCTGACTGCGGCGGGCGTGGTCCGTAGTTGGTCCGTAGTTTCGCCCCGACCGCCATGGGGCGCTCGTGATTGTCGTCGAGGTCGTTATCCCCCAAGGCACGGCTGGTTCCGATGCCATCCGCTTGGACACCACGATGCTGGTCTTCACCGGCAGCCGGGAACGTACCGAGCGGGAGTATCGAGAACTGCTCCATCGGCAGGCCTGACACTCCTCAGGGTCACGCCAACTGCCGCACCGTTCAGCATTCTTGAGGCCACACCTGCCCAAGACGGACAGCGCTGAGGGGGCCGCTCACGGTCCGTCTGACGAAACGGGCGGCGACCCATACATTCAGTCGAGGCGCCGGAGCTCCCGTTCGATCATCGGGACGAACCCGCCGAGGCCCTCCGCGGGCAGGTTCGCAGCGAGGGCCTCGAGCTGCCTGCGGGCTCGTCGCCGCGCTGGGAGCGCATGTCCCACGACGAACCCTGGTGATCGAACGAGCGCACTGACAGGGGCGTTTACTTGCCTGCTCGCGATGCGGGCGTAGGTGACGGCAAGGTAGACCTCGGCAGTGCGGGCCGCGAGCCCTGTCCCCTTCGCTGCGTCAACGAGTCGCGCGATCCCTTGCGAGAGCTGGCCAGTAAGGAGCTGCACCACGGCCTCCGCCGGCTCGAGCATCGCCTCCCAAAACGAGGCACCGCTCTTTCCAGCGAATTGTCGGCAGGCGTTGACGGTCACGATGGCCGGCTCCACACGACCGAATCCCGCGAGAATGTTCGCCAGAGTGAACCGACCGAACTCGCGGTACACCGGCTCGTTGGCGACCGCGATGGCGCGCTCGGCGTTGGCGATTGCAGCCGCTTCCGAACCACGTAGGTACGAGGCCACGGACGCCACCCCGTAACCGAGCGACCGCGCACGGGTACTGGAGGTGGCTTCTCCGAGGTCGATCAGAGCCTTAGCTACCGCGTCTGCGTCGTCGAAACGACCCGCCAGCGCATGCGCGTAGGCCACGGCGCCATCGCGCTTGAGCGTGACGTAGCGCGCGTCCTCCAGTCGAATCGCGACGGGCACAGCATCGGCGGCCAGCATGGCGTCTGCGCTGCGGCCCATGTAGATGTGCGCCCACGCCTGCCACGTGGCGGCGTAGGCGATGACCTCAGGGATGTCATGGTCATTGCCCAGTCCACGGGCAGTCGCGAAATCCGCGAGCGCCTCGTCGAATCGCATGGCGTTCGTCAACCCCCAACCGCGCCAGGCGTGGGCCATTCCCGTAAGCCTGGGTTCGCCCGCTGCCGCGATTTCGGGGAGGTGGGCCTCGAGCTTCTCGACGATCCCCGCGAAGTCACCGAGGTAGTAAAAGACGAGCATCCATTCATTCAGCACCGTGCCGAGAAGGATGCTCGGTTCTGGCCCGAGATCGTGCGACAGCGTGAGTCGGTACGCGTCCTCGAAGTGCCGGTTGGCCTCGTCGATCGCGTAGCGGTCCACGGCTCGCTGACCGGCCCGCACGAGGTACGGAACGGCACGCTGCACATCGGCGGCCTCTCGGTAGTGGTACGCCAGGACTTCCGTGAGCTCGTCGAGTCGGTCGGGGAACAGGTGCTCGAGGGCGGCGGCGACCCGGCCGTGAAGACGTCGCCGCTCCGGTCGCACCAGCCTGGCGTAGGCGACCTCCTGGGTGAGGGCATGCTTGAACAGGTACTCGAGGTCAGGCTCGGGAGCCTTCTCCCGCACCAAATCGGCTCCGACGAGCCCGCCGAGCGCACGATCGAGCTCGGGGTCGCCGGTCACCTCGCGCACCACTCGATAGAGGAACTCACGCCCCACCACCGCGGCATCCATCAGGACGCGTCGGCGGTGTTCGTCCAGGCGGTCCAGCCGCGCCGCGATGACGCCGTGAATCGTCAGTGGGATCCCGCCGTCCTCGGCTACGCTGCGAATCGCCACGAACCGCTCGTTGTCGACGATGACGGATCCGGTCTCGCGCAGGTGATGCGCAAGCTCCTCTACGAAGAACGGATTGCCGCCCGCGCGGGCGGCGACGACGTTGACGAGGGAGTCCGACGGGGTCCCGTCGAGCAGGTCCCGGAGCATCGTGCTCACCTGGTCCTCGGTGAGATCACCGACGACGATCTGCTCCTCGCCGATGCCGAGCAAGATTCCAGGGCGATAGTTCACGACGATGAGCACGGGCGCTGATACCAGCGGCGGGAGGCGACGCAGGAGTCCGACGGTCGATGGGTCGGCCCATTGCAGATCCTGAACACACAGCACCGTCGGCTGCTTGGCGGCGATTGCCTCGACGAGCGCGACGACCGCGGCAAGCAGACGTTCTTGGTACACCTCGCGGTCGACGAAGGACTCCTCAGCCCAGGTGGTTCCGAGGAGCCTCGTCAGTGGCGAGACGATGGCGACAACGGACTCCGGCTCCACCAAGTTGGCCACCGCTGCCGTCAGCCGATCGGCCACCGTGACCGTTGAGTCGGTGAGGTCGACGCCGACCGCATTCGCGAGGAGGTCGGTCACGGGGGCGAATGGCGTGGTGTCGCCAAATGCGTACGCCCGTCCTTCGAGCCATCGGACCCTGCCCGCGCACGCTCTGCGGAGCTCCTCGACGAGGCGGGTCTTGCCCGCGCCTGCGTCCCCTTCGACGGCGACTATGCCGCCCTTACCCGCCTCGAGCTGCTCAACGAGGGTCAGCAGTTGGGTCAGCTCACGCAGACGACCGACGAACTGGGTTTGGCGAGATACCGGCTGCCCCATCGGCATCCGCACGCGGACCACGCGCCGGACGGACACCGGTGCTGCCTTTCCCTTCAGCTCTACCCGGCCGTGCTCCTCGACCTCGACCAGCTTGGCGACGAGCTGGTAGGTGTTCGGGCCGACGAGAATCTCGCCGGTGCTGGACAGATCCTCGAGTCGGGCGGCGACGTTCACGGTGTCACCAACGAGTCCCGCCACAGCACCGAGGAACGCATTCGGCGACGTCACGACCATCCCGGTCTCGATGCCGCTATGCATTCGAACGGGCCTGCCGATGCGGCGCTCGATCCCAGGACTCATCGCGTCGACGGCGTCGTGCAGGTCGATCACCGCCCGCACGGCTCGGATCGCGTCATCCTCGTATGCCACGGGGTCTCCGAACACAGCCATCACGCCGTCACCGAGGAGGCTGGCGATGCGCCCCCCATAGCGGTCGATGATTTGCGCGGCTTTGTCGAAGATCGCGTCCATCACGTCCCGGACGTCCTCGGCCTCGAGCTGTTCGGTCATGGCGGTGAAGCCGGACAGGTCGCTGAACGTCACGGTCACCCTTCGCCGCTCCGCGGTCGACGGTGGGGCGTCAGTCACCAGACCACCTCCAGCGAGCCGGCAGCGCGCGGCCACCAGCTCACGTCCTGCACCGGGCAGACGAGTGTGCGACCGCCTTCCCCACCCACTCGCACCGTATCCCACCGCGAAGCAGAGCGGACCCATCCACCGCTCAACGGCCCGGCCCACCTGACCGTAGGCCTAGGTCACCGACCGGTGACTCTGCGAGCGAGCCCGGGTCCGACGCACCCGTCGCGGGCGCTCGTCCGATGCCTCGGATCGCGACCGACGACTCGTCGAGAACTGTCCCAGCCGGGCAGATCCAAACGCCCGACCGCCGGCTCCGGGTCTCTATTATCGGTGCGCTGGACCAGACGATCATGGCGCAAGCGCTGCCTGCGGTGGCTGGTGATCTTGGGAGACTCAACCAAATCCCGGCCGTTGTCACCGCCTATTTGGCGGCAGCGACGGCGGTGATGCCGGCCGCCGCCGGTCTGCTACCCGTCAGGATCCCGTTGAGAATGCGCCCTGATGATCTGGACACCGGCGTCCAATTCGACGGCCGCTATGTGTAGCTCACCGAGGTGCTTGCAGACCTTGTCCACCGCTGCTCGGCTCGATCGACCAACCCGCCGATACGCTCAACCACGGTCGGCCACAGGGGTCTGGGCAGATCGTGGCCCATACCGTCGATCACAAGCAGCTCCGCTCCTGGAATCGCCGCTGCGGTCGCCTGCCCGCCGCTCACAGCAATGAGCTGGTCCTCAGCACCGTGGATAACAAGGGTCGGCAGGTCGAGCCGGTGCAGGTCTTCGGTCCGGTCCGGTGTGGTCATGGCCGCCGCCAGTTGACGTACGACACCTTCCGGATCGAACGCGCGGTCGAAGGCCCGCGCCGCTCGGTCGCGCAACTCGGTCTCGTCGATCCGATATGCCGGCGAGCCGACTGCGCGGTTGAAGAGCACCGAGCGGTCCATGGCGCCCGCCAACGTGCTGACTGGGGGCAACAGAAACAGGGCGCGCGCGGCCTCCGTCGGCTGGCCCACCCGGCCGTTTCCCGTCATCGACATGATGGAGGTCAAGCTGCGGATCCGTTCCGGGCGTTCGATCGCCAGGATCTGCGCAATCATCCCGCCTAGCGAGATGCCCACCAGGTGTGCAGAGTCAAGTCCGAGGTTCTCGATCACGCCTGCCGTGTCGGCCGCCATCTCAGCGAGCGTGTAAGGCGCTGCTTGTGCGGCACCGGCCGTCCTTGCCGATGGATACGGGAGGGGACCGCCGGCGAGATGGCTCGACAGACCGACATCTCGGTTGTCGAACCGAATGACGAACAAGCCTCGATCGACGAGTTCTTGGCAGAAGGCGTCGTCCCAGGCGATTAACTGGGCACCCAGACCTGAGATGAGCAGCACCGGAGGGTCGGTCGCCTCGCCCAGTGTGTTGTAGGCGATGTCGATATCACCCACCGCCGTGTACAGGACCTCCGCGGAAGGAAGCATTCTGGCAGGCTACGTCGTCGAACCGCTTGGTGTTATCGGACAGCACCCCGATGCCGCCGCGACGACTCTTCCGGTGCCGGCCGCTCGAAAGGGCTCGCTGCCAGTTCATATCTAGCTGATCAGCTTTCTCCCAGCAGCACCGCGCCGATCACGATCATCGCGGCGCCGGAGCAGCGGTTCACCGCCAGGCTGCCGCGGGGCGGGCCCGCAGCACCCGGCGCGCTCCGGTGCCCACCCCGGTGTAGACCACTCCCACGGGCCCCTGCGCGCCCCTATGAGGACAGAACGGTTCCGTCACCTCACGGGCTTGGCGTCATGAGGCGGACAACGACGGATCGTGCATCGCGCCCCGCCGCCCGCTGTGGCAACCGACCCTCTGCGTGTTCACGACCGAGCTCGGCGAGATCCTCGCAACGCGGGTTACGGGCGCTGAATGCGGCAGCCAAGCGCGCCGGGTGCCTGCCTCGGTGGATGCACACGCTGCGGCACTCTGCTGCCACGAGGATGTTGTCCGCTGGCGTGCCGCTCAAGGTGGTCTCGGTGTTCGGTCACGCGGGCGTCGCGATCACGGGAGACACGTACGGGCACGTCAGCAGAGCGTTTGTCGGGAGGCGCTGGCTCGGCTCAGCGACGCACTCTCATGAAAAAGGTGGTCAAACGTAAAGACGATCTTGAAACAAGATTAATTCGAATGACGAATTTGACATCCTACTAGGTCTTTACCTTGTCCGGCTGGCGAGATTTGAACTCGCGACCCCTTGACCCCCAGACATGGGCAATACGTCCACCGAAATCCGCCCGAGTCCGTTTCCCCTTGTCAGCGCCAGGTTGCGCACGTCGGCGGACTCCGCCGACCCCCCGCGAATTGCACTCTGTGGCTACACCCGTGGCTACATTCCCCGGATCGGTAATCCGACGGGAGGTGAGGCACAAGATCAACTAGCAGATTCTCGATTGACATCCGATGTGTCAGTTGAGCGGCCCGGCCGGTGCTGTAACACCGCCGAGCCTAGGGAATCCACGACCTTAGGAGCAGATCCCCAATGTCCCAAGTTACTCATCTCGCCAGCGGCGCCATCACCAACCACGACGAGATCACCATGATCTTGATCGAACCCCCCCGACGGCGCACCAGCCCTCGTACGGGTGCATTGGCCGCTACGCCCCACAACAGCCGCCGCCACGCACTACCCTGCTGTGGCGGCGGCGATCGTCAGGATCATCGCCGAGAGCGCGACGGCACTGTCACGACACAAGGCGGGAGAACTATGAGCAACGACCTCAAAGCGTTCGTGATATCCGTGGGCGGTCTACTCGCAGTCGCGGGGTCCGGGCTGTTGGTGTTGTGGGCGGTGCTCAGCTAGATCCGCGCACACGGAATGTGATCACTGCTAGGAGCGGTCCCGACCCAAACCCTAGCGAGGAGATACGGTGAGGTCGTTTGAGGCAGCGGCTTACGGCTTGTGTTTGACGAACACCTTGTGGCCCCACCTCTCTTGTCGGCCGGTGCCTCCGCATTTGGAGCAGGAGTGGTGTGCGCGGTTGAAGATCCAGCCTTGCTCCTTCTGCTTGCCGTGGCACTTCGAGCACTTCACCCACGGATTGAGAACCAATGACCCGGCGTAAACGCCGATCACGATCAAACCAAGCAGAAGAACTATTCCCAACATGGTGTCCTCCGTCGGTATGCCGATGAACGAGTATTAATCGTGCCCTAGATGCGGCGGTGTTGCTACACGCAGGCTTTGCGCCTGACGGCAGGCCAGGCATCTGCAGCCGCTCGTCCGTCGCGCCTGTGTGCCTGGCCGTACTTCGCGCTCACGGCGTCACCGAGGCTTCACCGCCTCGCCCTTGCGTGATCGCATCCCCCGCTTAAGCCGACCCGTGTCCAGCGCTCCAGCTCGTCATAGTCGAGCGGGAATCCGCGACCGCCTCCGGCGAGAATCAGCATCGCGGCACCGATCAACTCGTAACCGACGTGAGTGGCCGGGCTGGCGTACCAAGACCCGGCAGTGATGTTGCTCCACGGCACCGCCATGAGGTACGCCGCCGAAAAGATCGTGACCGCCTACACGAGGCAGGCCACTCGTGGGGCCATCGGATCAACGTCAGCCGATGAGCTTCCGCAATGCAATTGTTCTGATAACAATATTCGGTGGACTGGGTAGCCCTGGAAGCTATTGGCACGACGATCGCGGCTTTCGCCGCTGTCGCTGCGATCTTATGGGGCGTATGGGAGTTCCGGAGACGCAACGTCGAGGATCTCGACGAACGAGTGGCTGAACTGTTGGGTGTCACGCTCACCTACGAACTACTCAAGCCCCAGCCAAGCGAGGCTCGTGAGGGCGGCGCCGGCATCTTTACCTACCGCTTTACAGTGCACAACCCAGGACGGCTACCCATCACGGAAGTGTCCGCCTGGATGACTTATCCCGGTTTAGTCCGACGGATGCACTACGACGGAACGGTCGACGAAGCCAGCTCCACATACGAGATGAATGTGGCATCCGTCGCGGGGCATGGCCAGCACACCTGGGCGCCGCGGAAGCTGGAGGTGCCAGTCGAACTCTGGTCAGAGATGAGAAAGACAACGGCAAGAATCAGCTTCCACGCCCCCGATGTCGGTCCCTACGAAACGACCTGGCCCAAGGTGCGTACATCTCCGTCCAAGCGACTCCAGGAACGGTTGCAGCAAAGTCGGCCGGCAGTTGAAGCGGAAACAAGCGACATAGCTGGCTCTTCTGCGCAAGGGGCCTCTGAGCACCCATAGACAGCCCTCGAACGTTTGTTCGATACTGGGAACGTGTCTACAAGAGATCAGGTCCTCAGCGCTGCCCTCCACGGCGAAGCCCTGCTAGCAGCGAAACGGCCCGAACTGCAACTCCTGATTGATCATCTCCGCGAGGTAGCACAGGGCCGCGACGACATCCGCACCGAGTGCGCCGGGATCATCGCCGGTAGCTGGTTCGCCGGAGGGTCCCGGCGAGGCGAGGAACTGATCGCCGCAGGTTTGTTGATGCTGGCACCATGCGCCCACACCGTGTTGCTGTAACGGCCAGCATCCTCAGCCTTCGCCAACTCCTGATGAGCCTCACGCCACAACAGCGAGGCATAACCAGCCTTCGCCGGATTCACAATCAACGTTCTCGCAGCAGAATCGACGATCACCTTGCCGTCAGCCGCCAACGGCCGCGGAAGCGCCACAACCGTCACTCCTCGGTGGGCCTGATCGGATGGAACACCATCCCGCCACCGTCGAACAGATCCTCCGTCAATGTCGTACGGCGCGGCTGAAAGCCAGACGCAGCACCATCCAACTCAACAGAGGCAACCGCCTCGCCGTAGGTCATACCGGCAGGAATCAGACTCGCGTCGATACCAACACCCAACGACGCACGAAACCGCTGATCCTGCTCAATCGCCTGCCGTTCCACCGCAGCCGCATGCTCGCGAGCCTTCGCCTCAACCTCACGACGCTCAGTGAAAAGCAACCGTGCATCCGAGCGACGGATGCTTGCACGGCCAATGTCATCGATGGTGATCGAGACACCACGGGCAGCAAGGAAGGCGGCCCAACCTTCACCAGGCGCATCCAGATCAAGCTGCAACACACTCAACGCGACGAGCTCAGGCGGAACCACAGCATCAGTCTGAGGAGTTGGGACGGTTTCAACGGGCTTGCTGTTGAACATATGTTTCCCCGATCAATCGATTTCTAGTTGGTTGGCGGGTCCGACGCAGGAGCAGCCTTCGTATTTCGCATGCGAGTTAGGAGTCATCACACTGGCCACCCTTCAGTTCCCGAGCCTGATCGAATAGCACTTGTAAAGTGCGACTCGGGATGCTGTTGACGCCGGCCCCACCAAAATCATGCGGCCACCTTCCGAGCAGCATCCTTACCAATCCGCCGGGCACCCTCAGGAAGACAGCCATAGCAGTATTCCCGTGGACGGCCCCGCGAATATTCAAGTTCGAAATCGTTGCTGCACCGTTTGCAGGTTCTGCGTATCACACCTAATTACTCCGACTTTGTGACAGTTAATTATCTCAAATCGGGGGCCAGAAAGCGAGTCCACCAAGATCAACAAAAGGGTTCAGACCTGAGCAATTTTCGGGCGAAACAGCCAAAATCATCACCGCATTGTCAGATATCCCAAGAAGCCCCACAGCGGCCTACGCGGCGGGGTCGTCCCAACCATTCAGCCGAACCACCTCAGCCACCTCAGCACGGATAGCCGCCACTGGCCTACCCCAACGCCGCCGACGCAACTTCCACCCATACCGACGCGACCGCCACTCCGGCGACCCCGACAACCGCACAACCTGCCACCCAGGCGGCTCACAGACGAAGCAGTACAGGCGAGGCCTACCAGCCTTACGCTCAACCTCGAACGTCCCCCAACAAATCAGGCACGTTCGCAGCGTCGTCGGCTCACACGCGCAATATCGTTGCGTCACCATGCACCAAACCTATCGATAGTTGCATCCTGGAAAAACGCCGGGGAGAGAGAAACTTTGCGCGACTGGCTAGTCCGCATCGGGTTCGTTCCAAAAACTCCTGGTTGTCTGTTTGCGCTAGTGGCTGGAGAGTCCCAAGTATCTCGGTGCCGCACTTACCAGCTCATTGCTTGATCCCGCTGCATCATCGTCCAGCAGTGCGGCGGGCGGCCTGTATTGCTGCGCTAACCACTGCAACTTTGCCCGCTTTATAGCTACGATGCGCCTCCGAACCTTCCAACCATGTATGACCTTTTGAGTGTACATATCCTTGAACCATGTTTTGCCGCGTCTGTCTTTGAACGACAGTACAGAGCAAAGTTTCACACGCGGATCAACCACTGGTATCTCAATCACTTCAGCGCTATCGGGAGGTAAGTCCTTCAAAGCAAACTCTTGACCAACCTCGCGGTCACTTGCGATCCACGTGTAAACCCTCGGAAGTATTAGCAGGCCACGTGAGTGATTTGCGATATGAAGTTGGGCAAACACTTCCTCAGTGCGTGGGTCATCTTGGCTCGACCTTAACTGCCAACTTCTCCATACAGATACTTGATCCGGTTGGGCTGCTAGGTTGGCCTCTCTATCTCGCCTGAGTAAATGCAAGCCCAGCAGTAGAGCGCCTGTTGTGCCGACCGCACCGACCCACTCAGCTAGGTTGCCTGCCTCCGGCGTAGCCATCCATGCCCAAAACCGGTCCCAGAGCCACTCCACCTCCGGCGTAGCCATCCATGCCCAGAACCGGTCCCAGAGCCACTCCACCCTTGTAGATGGTAGGCGCTTTGCCCACATTCATTGCCTTAGTGCTGGGCTCGGCGTGTCCGTCGCTGCAGATCGGGTGGTGGCCTTGGGTGGCGATGTGGTAGCCGTATGTTTGGCAGTGGCCCGGGCCGGAGTTTCAGCCAGTCGGCGACGTCACGACTGAGGCGGCCTTTCCGCCAGTCGTTGAGCTGAGTCAGGTTGGCGTTCACGGTGACCTCACCCAGCACTGTGCGCAGGTGCCGCGTTGCTGAGAGTCGGGCCACACGAGTGGGACCTGGCAGTGTTGGCATTCGGTGGAGAGCGCGGACCCGGACCATCCCGGTGCCCCATCTATAGTGAACCGCCCTGGAAATGCCGGAGGGTGCTGATCCAACACAGGAGGATTCAGCACATGTCAGCACCGAGGAAGTACGACCAGGAGTTCCGGGAGCGGGCGGTCCGGATGTATCGAGAACGGTTGGCCGAGCCGGGGGAGTCGAAGCGGGGTGCGCGTCGGCACGTGGGCTTGTTGCTGGATGTGAATCCGGAGACGTTACGGAACTGGGCCGATGAGCGGGATCGGGTCGAGTCCGGCCGCAGCCCGGCGCCGAGGTCGGCGGAGTCGGAGGAGGTCCGGGCGCTGCGCCGGCGGGTGGCGGAGCTGGAGCGGGCGAACGAGATCTTGAAGACCTCGGCCGCGTTTTTCGCCCAGGCGGAGCTCGACCGCCGACTCAAGTGATCGTGGACTACATCGACTCCCATCGCGAGTCGTTCGGCGTCGAGCCGGTCTGCGCTGTCTTGGCCGAGGCCGGGATCGCGATTGCGCCGTCCACCTACTACGCCCGCAGCCAGGCGCCGCTGACCAATGCCGAGCTGGCCGATGCCTACCTGGCCAACCAGCTGCGGTCGTTGTGGCAGGACAACTGGGGCGTCTACGGCGCCCGGAAGTTGTGGCATGCGGCTCGCCGGGCCGGCCACGACCTAGGCCGCGACCAGGTGGCCCGGCTGATGAAGATCGTCGGAATCACCGGCACGATCCGCGGGAAACACCGCACCGTGACGACCCGACGCAACGACTCAGCACCGCGGCATCCGGACCTGGTCAAGCGCGGCTGGCATGCGCCCACTGGGATTGATCAGCTGTGGGTGGCCGACTTCTCCTATGTGTGGACCCTGGCCGGGTTCGTCTATGTCGCGTTCGTCGTCGACGTGTTCTCCCGCCGGATCTTGGGCTGGCGGGTCACCACCACCAAGCACACCAGCATGGTCACCGACGCCCTCCGGCAGGCCCTGCAGGTCCGCCGCCGCGGCGAGCATGACTGGGTCGCCGCCGGTTTGATCCATCACTCCGATGCGGGATCGCAATACGTGTCAGTGGCCTTCACCGCCGAACTGATCACCGCCGGGATCGCCGGCTCGATCGGCACCATCGGTGACGCACTGGACAACGCGCTGTGCGAATCGACCATCGGGTTGTTCAAGACCGAGGCGATCAACCTCACCGGGCCGGCCTGGACCGATCGCCGCGACGTCGAATGGCAGGTCGCCCGCTGGATCCACTGGTACAACACCACCCGGCTCCACTCCTCAATCAGGCACCTGCCCCCGATTGAGTTCGAACAGCATCACCGGCAGGCTAGAACCGCGACCCCCGACCGGGAGGTCGCCTAAACCACACACCCTCCGACGAACCCAGGGCGGTTCATAGAGGGCTGCAATGCACTTTCATGCGGTTCATACGGTTCGTCCGATTCAGAGGCTCCATCTATAGCGGCCTGCAATGGATTTTCCATGCGGTTCATCTGGTTCATCCGGGGCCTTCGAACCATTTGAACCACTTGAACCGAATGGAACTGCATTGTGGGTCTCTATAGAGGCCCCCCATTGGTGCTGCTTCAGTGCAATACCGACGTACTGGCGTCGCTGACCGTGCGGCTTTTCATCGTCCAACCGAGGAAGCACGGCCCGCAGATCACGCCCAAACAACGTCTTGGGCAGCGGCTTCTGGCCTTCGCCGTTGCACCACTCGCGGTAGCGCTCGTACAGGGTGTCGATCACCACTGTCTTGTCAGGACCGCCCTGGTCGCAGCACTCACGGACGAACTTGCTCATAGGACTCACCAGGTCCTGAAGCGCCGCGACGGCCTTCGCTGACGACTTCGGCACGGTGAAGCGCTGACGGCTGATCCGCTCAAGCCCGCAGAGCGCCCAGTTCAAGATGCCAGGCAGCTCGGCGATCAGCTTGTCCTCTAGTCCGATGTCCTCCTTGCCCAGGAAGGATTCGGTCAGAGTCGTCAGAATGAACCGTGAGGCGATCGCTCCGCTCGCATCTCCAAATGCGGGCAGCTCATTGGAGATGATCAGGAACCGTGTTGGCAGGCGGGCTGACACCTGATCTCGGAACTTGCGGTTGACCGTGATCGAGTCCTCACCCGAGATCGACAGGAGTCGCTCAATGACTGCTCGCGTGTCGGTCTTATTGCTCAGACGGGCATCGGCGATGATCGCGAGCGACTTGCCGAGCAGCGGCGCCAGCCCGAACTCGGTGGCAAGGCTGGACAACGTTGGGTTGGCGACGTGGCCTGCGCCGACCATGGCTGTGAGGATCCGGGCTATCGTGCCCTTGCCGGACCGGATTGAACCGATGATCACAAAAATCTCTTGGAGATCAGTTCTGCCGCTCAGCACGTAGCGAAACCAGTCTTGGAGCGCGTCGATCGCTTCTTTGTCGTCTGGCCAGAGCTGGTGGAGGAACTCCAGCCAGCGTGTCGGTTCCGGTGCATGCGGATCGTAGGGGAAGGGCACCGAAACAAGGTTGAAGAACCCAGGTGTGAGCGGCAGCAGCTCACGGGTGCGGACATTGAGCAACCCGTTCGTTGCAGCGATCACCGGCGCGTCGGTACCAGTAGTGCCCGGTAGCCAGTACGGCGGGTGATACGACTGGGGCAGATGGGTGATGCCGCGCAACGCGTCCAACACGTCGTTGATCTTGTACCGGTTCGGCTCCCAGGGCGCCTCACCAGTCGGCTGCATGTACTTCGCTTGTTCAAGCTGTTCGTAAAGCTCTGCGCGGACCGTGCGTTCTTCGACCTCGGCCCAGTGCGCTTCCTCCCATCGCATCCAGCTATCTCGCCAGTGCTTCAGTGTCGGCAGGCCGCGGAACTCCCGCGCTTGCATCAGCTTCCGCGCCACAGGCATCGGCTGACCGGGTGAGGGGAACAGGATGCCAAGCGCCTCCAGCGTCGCGGCGATGCGATCGAACTCTTCGGGGTCAAGTGGCTCAGGCCTCTGGATCATGTTGTCGTCCTGTGAGCTGATGCGATCGTGCTGCGAGCTTTGACTTCGTTTTCGCCTGCTGAAGTCGCCGCTGCAAGTAGTTGATCTTGGATTAGGTCAAGAGTGCCGTCTTCTGCGGCGCGGCAGGCTGCCCAGAACAGCGCATTGTTTCGGTTGCCCTCTTGGGCCGCCGCGACACTACGCACTAGACCAACCGCAGCCGTGCGTCGATTACCGGGGCGGAAGCTTGGCCTCGGCAGCGGGGTCAGTAGCTCCTGAAGCCTTTACGGCAAGGCCGCCGGCTCACGCGACTCCCACCGATACGGCTGACCGGTTGCCGGATGGATACTCGGCGGCACAATGCAATATCCGTTGAGCTTGAGGTCGATGCCTTCCGGCAGGCGGGTGCTGGTCAACGTGCCTGCTGGCCGCCGGTAGTACAGGTGTCGGCCGCCGTCGCAGCGGCCCGACCACACTGTCAAGGTCGGCGGAAGATCACCAACTAGGGCAACCAGCTTTTCAAGATCTCCACCGTTGCGCGGATCGACGTCGATCACGATGCAGGTGTCTGGAACTACTGCGCCGATCATGGCGTCGGGCCAGCGCAGCCACCAGGCTTTGATCACGTCCGGATCCATCGTCGCGTCGTGATGCCCATGGAGTGTTAGCGGCGATTTCGACTGTGGTCCTGTAGGCCGGCACGGGAACACTTCCCAGGCTGTCGCGGCTAGCCCGAGCGCGGC
>Ga0190271_10001155_pt1 | contig 14646 bp, 12 predicted proteins | sample Popmic356T_FD_133747 | JGI IMG/M metagenome (GOLD analysis project Ga0190271, IMG submission 133747) | Populus adjacent soil microbial communities from riparian zone of Weber River, Utah, USA - 356 T | ecosystem: Environmental > Terrestrial > Soil > Riparian zone | place: USA: Utah | collected...
ACGCCGTATCGCGCTGAGTCACCCGCACTCTGGGCGACGTCGGCGGCGTAGACGAACATCTTGGTCGGGATGCAGCCGACGTTGAGGCAGGTTCCGCCGAAGACCCCCTGCTCGCAGACGGCCACCCGCTTGTCGGCATAGCGTTCGTCGAGGATCGAGTTGCCCGATCCGGTGCCGATGATCGCGATGTCGAAATCGGTCATGGGTGTTCCTTTTCGTCGAGGTACCAGTCCAGCCAGCGGTCCAGCTCGGCATAGGCCTGTTGCCGGGGCTCGCGCACCGACAGGAACACGTCGTGCTTGGCGTCGGCGAGGGGCACGATCGTGGTGCGGTTGCCGATGCAGCCCGCCCACCGGGCGATCTGCGCGACATCGAGGACAGCATCTCCGCGCTGGATGCGCTCGATTTCGGAGGGGTCGTTGACTTCGCGGACACTGCGGTCCGAGCGCAGGATCAGGTTCGGGACGCCGACGTCCAGACCGCGGTGCAGCCTCGCCTGCCCGCGTCTGATCGCGTGGATCCAGCCGAACGTGACCGGGAAACCGCCGATCGGTTTCCAGGTCAGGTCGTAGTCGAAGTCACCGTGGTAGTCGCGGTGCAGCGTGGCGCCGTAGCCCCCCTCGGTCGGCCGGCGCAGCACCGCCCGCTTGCGCAGCCGCCCCAGCGCCAGCAGCGCCGCGGAAGTCGGCGGGGTCCGGAGGATCGGGTGGCCCTGCAGGTCCAGCCAGGGACTGTTGAGGATCAGACCCGTCACACCCTTGCGGGCAGTCTCCCCGCGGCGGCGCAGCCGATCCAGCCATAGCGACACCACCAGTCCGCCCGCGGAGTGTCCGCAGACCAGCACCCGCGCCGGCGACACCGCCGCGATCGAATCCAGGGCCCGCTCCAGTTCGGCGTCGTAGCGGGCCAGGTTCGTGGTGAAGTGCGGGGTCTGGCCGTCGCGGTGCGAGCGTCCGCATTTGTGCAGGTCGAGTGCGTAGAACGCGAATCCGCGGGCCGCGAAGTAGTCCGCGACCTCGGTGTTGAAGAAGTAGTCGGTGAACCCGTGCACCATCAGCACTGCGCGGCCGGCCGAGGGATCGGGCTCACCGCGGCGCACCAGCGTCGCCTCGAGGTCGCCCTCGCCGTCCGGATCGGGGCCCAGGGCGAACGTGCACTGCCAGTATCCGGGCAGCACGTCGGGCTCCCATCCAGACACGACAGCCACCCTAACGCCGGGTGGCAGCGTTGCGGAGCGGCGTGGGCGGTGGTCGGCACCCTGTTGCCGACCGCGGCGGGATAACCTGAACACCGGTAAGCCGTGATCTACGGGCCGCGACCACGAAGGACCAACGAACAAGGTGTCTGAACCAGAGAAGACCGACGTCCTGCTGGTAGGTGCGGGCATCATGAGCGCCACGCTCAGTGCGTTGCTGCGTTTGGTGGAGCCGGGGATGTCGATGACGTTGGTGGAGCGCCTCGACGGCGCCGCCGCGGAGAGCAGCGACCCGTGGAACAACGCGGGCACCGGCCATTCGGCACTGTGTGAGTTGAACTACACCCCGGCGCGCCCTGACGGCTCGATCGACATCACCAAGGCTGTGCACGTCAACGAGCAGTTCCAGGTGTCGCGGCAGTTCTGGAGCTATGCCGTCGAGAACGGCGTGATCCCCGACGTACGGAGCTTCCTCAACCCGATCCCGCACGTGAGCTTCGTGCAGGGGCCCGACAACATCGACTACCTGCGACGCCGCCACGAGGCACTGGTCAGCAACCCGCTGTTCGCCTCGATGGAGTTCATCGACGATCGTGACGAGTTCAGCCGGCGGTTGCCGCTGATGGCCGACAAGCGCGATTTCTCCGACCCGGTGGGGCTGAACTGGACGCAGGACGGCACCGACGTCGACTTCGGTTCGCTGTCGCGGCAGCTGATCGGGTTCGGCGCCCAGCAGGGAATGGCCACCCTGTTCGGCCACGAGGTGCGCGACCTGAGCAAGGAGTCCGACGGCACCTGGACGGTCAAGGTCATCAACCGGCGCACCGGCGGGACCCGCAAATTCAACGCCAAGTTCGTCTTCGTCGGCGCCGGCGGTGGCGCACTGCCGCTGCTGCAGAAGGCGGGCATCAACGAGGTCAAAGGCTTCGGCGGTTTCCCGGTCGGCGGCCAGTGGCTTCGCAGCGGTAATCCGGTGCTGGCCGCCGCGCACCAGGCCAAGGTGTACGGGCTGCCGCCGCTCGGCGCACCGCCGATGTCGGTGCCACACCTGGACGCCCGGGTGATCAACGGCAAGTCGTGGCTGCTGTTCGGGCCCTTCGCGGGCTGGTCGCCGAAGTTCCTCAAGCAGGGCAAGGTCACCGACCTGCCGCTGTCGGTCAAGCCGAACAACCTGATGTCGATGCTGGGTGTGGGGCTCTCCGAGGTGGGTCTGGTGAAGTATCTGATTGGACAGCTGCTGCTCAGCGAGCCCGCCCGGGTGGACGCGCTTCGTGAATTCGCGCCCGGCGCAGTCGATTCCGATTGGGAGCTCGACGTAGCAGGGCAACGCGTACAGGTGATCCGCAAGGCGAAGGGCAAGGGTGGCGTGCTGGAGTTCGGCACCACCGTGTTGTCGGCCGCCGACGGCAGCATCGCCGGCCTGCTCGGTGCCTCGCCCGGTGCGTCGACCGCGGTACCTGCCATGTTCGATGTCATGCAGCGCTGCTTCGCCGACCGCTATCAGGGGTGGCTGCCCAAGCTCAAGGAGATGGTGCCGTCGCTGGGCACCGAATTGTCCGGCGAGCCTGCGCTGTTCGAGGAAGTGTGGGCGCGCGGCACCAAGATCCTCAAGCTGGACAAGCCCGCCAGCGGCGTCCCGGCCACCGCCGGCGACGAGTCGACCGCAGGCACGGAGCATTCCCCGACCGCGGCGTCCGTTTGACGACGGCTGGCGCATGACGGTCGCGCTACGCCGCAGCTGGGCCAAGGATCTGGACGCCGCGACGCTCTATGAGCTGCTCAAGCTGCGCGTCGAGGTGTTCGTCGTCGAGCAGGCCACCCCGTACCCCGAACTGGACGGCCGTGACCTGCTCGCCGAGACACGCCATTTCTGGCTGGAAAGCCCCAAGGATCAAGTCATCTCCACGTTACGGCTGATGGAGGAACATCCCGCCGGGCAGAAGGCCTTCCGGATCGGCCGGGTCTGCACCAAACGCAGCGACCGCGGCCACGGCCACACCGCCCGACTGCTGCAGGCCGCACTGGCGGAGGTGGGCGACTATCCGTGTCGCATCAATGCGCAGACCTACCTCGAAGAGATGTATCGCAGGCACGGGTTCGTCCGCGACGGCGACGAGTTCCTCGACGACGGAATCCCGCACGTACCGATGGTGAAGCCGTGACCGGGCCGGATTCCGCCGCGCCGATCTATCCGTTCAGCGCCGTGGTGGGCCACGACCGCCTGCGGCTGGCGCTGGTGCTGTGCGCGGTACGACCCGATATCGGCGGAGTGCTGATCCGCGGCGAGAAGGGTACCGCCAAGTCGACGACCGTCCGCGGTCTGGCGCACGTGCTGATCGCCGCTTCCGGCGGTGACAACGGGCACCTCGTAGAACTGCCGATCGGCGCCACCGAGGACCGGGTTGTCGGATCGCTGGACCTGCAGAAGGTGTTGCGGGACGGCGAACACGCGTTCTCCCCGGGGCTGCTCGCCCGGGCGCACGGCGGCGTGCTGTACGTCGACGAGGTGAACCTGCTGCACGACCATCTGGTGGACGTCCTGCTGGACGCCGCCGCGATGGGCCGGGTGCACATCGAACGCGATGGGGTGTCCCACAGCCACGACGCCCGGTTCGTGCTGATCGGCACCATGAACCCCGAAGAGGGTGAGTTGCGCCCGCAGTTGCTCGACCGGTTCGGGCTCACCGTCGACGTGGCGGCCTCCCGTGACGTGGACGTGCGGGCCGAGGTGATCCGTGCGCGTCTCGCCTACGAGGCCGATCCGGCCGGGTTCGCCGGGCGGTACGCCCAAGCCGATGCCGAACTGGCGGCCCGGATCGCCGAGGCCCGTGCAGTCCTGCCCGATGTGGTGTTGCCCGACAAGGAGTTACGGCGCATAGCGGCGTTGTGCGCGGCCTTCGACGTCGACGGGATGCGTGCCGACCTGGTGGTCGCGCGCACCGCTGTGGCCCATGCCGCATGGCGTGGCGAGGTAACGGTCGACGAGGAGGACATCCGGGTGGCCGCCGAACTCGCGCTGCCGCACCGTCGCCGCCGCGACCCGTTCGATGACCCGGGTCTGGATCCGGGCCGACTCGACGACGCGATGGAACAGGCAGGCGAGTCGGCCGACGACCGACCCGAACCCGAGCCGGACCCGCCGGGAGGCGGCGAGTCCGCACCGGATGGGACCACTGAAAGCCAAGGTGCGCAACAGAATTCAGGGATATCGGGGGGCTCGACTCGGGCGAGTGCGCCGCCGTCGGCGGCGTTTCGCACCAAGGCGCTCGTCGTCCCCGGGGTCGGTGAGGGCGCGCCCGGGAGGCGATCGCGCGCACGCAACCGCACCGGCACCGTGGTGTCCGCGGCCACCGAACCCGACGCCGGACACGGCGTGCACGTGTTCGCGACGCTGCTGGCGGCAGCGGAACGGCAGGCCGGGCCGGGCCGGCTGCGTCCCGCCCCCGAAGACGTGCGACGTGCGGTGCGCGAAGGCCGTGAGGGAAACCTGGTGATCTTCGTGGTCGACGCCTCGGGTTCGATGGCCGCCCGTGACCGCATGTCGGCGGTCAGCGGTGCCACGCTGTCGCTGCTCCGTGACGCCTACCAGCGCAGGGACAAGGTCGCGGTGATCACCTTCCGGCAGCAGGACGCCCGGGTGCTGCTGCCCCCGACCTCGTCGGCGTACATCGCCAGCCGCCGGCTGGCGCGCTTCGACACCGGCGGCAAAACGCCGCTGGCGCAGGGCTTGTTGGCTGCCCGCGACCTGGTGGTGCGGGAGCGGGCCCGGGACCGGGCGCGCCGCAGCCTGGTGGTGGTGCTCACCGACGGTCGCGCGACCGGTGGGCCCGACCCGCTCGGCCGCGCGCGCACCGCGGCGGCCAGGCTCGTCGCCGAAGGTGCGGCAGCAATCGTCGTCGACTGCGAAACATCGTATGTACGTCTGGATTTGGCGGACGATCTGGCCGCGCATCTGAAGGCACCGTCGGTGCGGCTGGATCAGCTCAGGGCCGACAGTCTGACCGCCCTGGTGAAGGTCCAGGCCGACCAGGGCGCCGCCTGAGAGTTGTGGAAGGGGTGCTGCTCTGATGCCTCAGGGTCAACCGCTGACGGTTCCCCGCGACGGGTTGACCACCCGGGCGCGACGTAACGCTCCGCTGCTGGCCGTGCACACCGGCCCGGGCAAGGGCAAGTCCACCGCGGCGTTCGGGATGGCTCTGCGTGCCTGGAATCAGGGCTTCGACGTCGCGGTGTTCCAGTTCGTCAAGAGCGCCAAATGGAAGGTCGGGGAGGAGGTCGCGCTGCGCGAGCTGGGGCGTGTCCACGACGAGCGCGGCGTCGGCGGACCGGTCGAATGGCACAAGATGGGCGCTGGCTGGTCGTGGTCACGCAAAGCCGGAACCGAGATCGACCACGCCGCCGCGGCCGCCGACGGGTGGGCCGAGATCGCCCGCCGGCTGGCCGAGCAGCGCCACGACTTCTATGTCCTCGACGAGTTCACCTATCCGCTCAAGTGGGGGTGGGTGGACATAGACGAGGTAGTGCAGGTGCTTCGCTCGCGTCCGGGAAACCAGCACGTGGTGATCACCGGGCGCGATGCCCCCCCGGCGTTGCTGGACGTCGCGGACCTGGTCACCGAGATGACCAAGGTGAAGCACCCGATGGATGCCGGCCGCAAGGGGCAGAAGGGCATCGAGTGGTGAGCGCAGCGAACCACGACCAGAAGGGCATCGAGTGGTGAGCGCAGCGAACCACGACCAGAAGGGCATGGCGTGAGCACGCCGGCTGTGGTGATCGCCGCGCCGGCCTCGGGCAGCGGAAAGACCACCATTGCCACGGGCCTGATCGGCGCGCTGCGGCAGGCTGGTCGCCGCGTCGGGCCGTTCAAGGTCGGCCCGGACTTCATCGATCCGGGTTATCACGCGCTGGCCGCGGGCCGGCCCGGTCGCAATCTCGACCCGGTCCTCGTCGGTGACGCGCTGATCGGTCCGCTGTACCGGCACGGCAGCGATGACGCCGATATCGCCGTCGTCGAGGGCGTCATGGGGCTGTTCGACGGACGTATAAGTGACGTCGCTCCGGCCGGCGCCGCCGTGCGGGGCTCCACCGCGCACGTCGCCGCGCTGCTCGGGGCGCCGGTGATACTCGTCGTCGATGCGCGCGGCCAGAGTCACAGCGTCGCGGCCCTGCTGCACGGCTTCGCCACCTTCGACCACAGCGTGCGCCTGGCCGGGGTGATCCTCAACCGTGTCGGGTCAGCGCGCCACGACGAGGTGCTGCGCCAGGGGTGTGAACAGGCCGGGGTGGCCGTGCTCGGATCGATTCCCCGCGCCGCCGAGCTCACGGTGCCGTCGCGGCACCTCGGGCTCATCACCGCGGTCGAGCACGGCCGCCGGGCCTGCGCCGCCATCGAGGCGATGACCGCGTTGGTCGCCCGCCATGTCGACCTGCACGCGGTCATGTCGATCGCAGCGAGCCACGTCGCCGACGAGCCCTGGACACCGGAGCCGCCCTCGTCCTCGGAACCCGTCGCCGCCCCGGTGACGGTCGCGCTGGCTGCGGGCAAGGCATTCAGCTTCGGCTACGCCGAACACGGCGAGCTGCTGCGTGCTGCCGGCGCGCATGTCGTGGACTTCGACCCGCTGCACGACCCGTTGCCGGTCGGCGCGGCCGCGCTGGTGCTGCCGGGGGGTTTCCCCGAGCAGTTCGGCACCGAGCTGTCGGCCAACGATGTGGTGCGCGGGCAGATCAACGCGCTGGCGGCGCGCGGTGCACCGGTGCACGCCGAATGCGCGGGACTGACCTATCTGGTCGACGACCTCGACGGGCACCCGATGTGCGGGGTGCTGGAGGGGTCGGCGTCGTTCACCGACACCCTGACACTGGGGTATCGCGACGCGGTCGCGGTCGCGGAGTCCTCGCTGCACGCCGTCGGCGACCGGGTGGTCGGCCACGAGTTCCACCGCACCACGGTGCGTTTCGCCGGTCACCCCCAGCCGGCGTGGCGTTACCGGGGCCGGGCGGGCCAGGCCGTCGAGGACGGCGTCGTGCTGGGCGGCGTCCATGCCGGCTATCTGCACACCCATCCCGCCGCCCACCCCCAGGCGATCGCTCGCTTCGTCGCCGCCGCGTCGACTCGCTTTAAGCTCGCCCGGTGACCGAGAACGCCTACCTGGTCGGCCTGCTTCTGGCGGGCAAGAAGGTCATCGTGGTGGGCGGCGGCACGGTCGCGCAGCGGCGCCTGCCGCTTCTGGTCTCCAGCGGTGCCGACGTGCACGTCATCACCGCCAGCGCCACCCCGGCCGTCGAGGCCTTGAGTCAGCAGGAGGTCGGAATCTCCTTGCAATTGCGCGAATATCGCGACGGCGACCTGGAAGGCGCCTGGTATGTGATCGCGGCCACAGACGACCCCGACGTCAACGCTGCCGTCGTCGCAGAAGCCGAGAGCAGGCACGTGTTCTGCGTACGCGCCGACGTGGCGCGCGAAGGCACAGCCGTCACGCCCGCGTCTTTCGACTACGAAGGTCTTTCGGTGGGCGTGCTGGCCGGTGGGGAACACCGCCGCTCGGCCGCCATCCGCTCGGCGATCCACGAGGCGCTTCAGCAGGGACTCATCGCGGCCGAGGTCCCCGGAGTGGTTCGCGGCGGCGTCGCGCTGGTCGGTGGGGGACCCGGCGACGCCGAGCTGATCACGGTGCGCGGCCGGCGACTGCTGGCCCATGCCGATGTCGTCGTCGCCGACCGGCTGGCGCCGCAGGAGCTTCTCGCCGAGTTGTCGCCGGACGTGGAGGTGATCGACGCCGCGAAGATCCCCTACGGCCGCGCGATGGCGCAGGACGCGATCAACGACGTGCTCATCGACCGGGCCAAGGCGGGCAAGTTCGTCGTGCGGCTCAAGGGCGGCGATCCTTTCGTGTTCGCGCGGGGCTACGAAGAGGTCATCGCGTGCGCGGATGCGGGGATTCCGGTGACCGTGGTACCCGGTGTGACCAGTGCCATAGCGGTTCCGGCACTTGCCGGAGTTCCGGTCACCCACCGGGCCATCACCCACGAGTTCGTGGTGGTCAGCGGCCATCTTGCGCCCGAGCATCCCGAATCGTTAGTGAATTGGGATGCGCTGGCCGCGATGCACGGCACGATCGTGCTGCTGATGGCCGTCGAGCGGATCGAGCTGTTCGCCAAAGTACTGCTCGAAGGCGGCCGACCTGCGGATACCCCCGTGCTGGTGGTCCAGCACGGCACCACATCGTCGCAGCGGACCCTGCGGTCCACACTCTCCGAAGCGCCGGAGCGGATTCGTTCTGAGGGCATCCGACCCCCTGCGATCATCGTGATCGGGGCGGTCGCGGGCTTCGGCAGCTAAAGGATTCTTAAGAGTACTGTAAGGTAACTCGTTATGACGGCTCTCAATGACGCAGAGCGTGCCGCCATCCGACGTGACGCCGAAGGCAACAGGCAGCGGGGCTCGAATCGAGCATTTCCCGCTGGCGAGCCCGGGTCCGCGGAGGCTGCCGCACAGCGATCCAGTAGGGCTCCGGCCTGGCTTCCTTCGCGCCGCTTCATCGCCGCGGTCATCGCGATTGGTGGCATGCAGTTACTGGCCACGATGGACAGCACCGTGGCGATCGTGGCACTGCCGAAGATCCAGGACGAGCTAGGCCTGTCCGACGCCGGCCGCAGCTGGGTCATCACCGCCTACGTCCTGACGTTCGGCGGACTGATGCTGCTCGGTGGGCGCCTCGGCGACACCGTCGGCCGCAAGCGCACGTTCATCGGCGGTGTCGCGCTCTTCACCATCGCCTCGATCCTGTGCGGCATCGCCTGGGACGAAACCACGCTGGTGGTCGCCCGGCTGCTGCAGGGCGTCGGCGCCGCCATCGCCTCCCCGACCGGTCTCGCTCTGATCGCGACGACGTTCCCCAAGGGTCCGGCACGCAACGCGGCCACGGCGGTGTTCGCGGCGATGACGGGCGTCGGCTCGGTCATGGGACTGGTAGTCGGCGGAGCGCTTACCGAGGTGTCCTGGCGGTGGGCGTTCATGGTGAACGTGCCGATCGGCCTGATCATGATCCACCTGGCCCGCAAGACGCTGCGGGAGACCAACAAGGAGCGGCTCAAGCTCGACGCCGCGGGCGCGTTGCTGGCCACGCTGGGCTGCACGGCCGCGGTGTTCGCCTTCTCGATGGGTCCCGAGCAGGGCTGGTTGTCGACGGTCACGATCGGCTCCGGCATCGTCGCGCTGGCATCTCTGGGCGCATTCCTCGTCGTCGAACGCACGGCCGAGAACCCCGTCGTCCCGTTCGAGCTGTTCGGTGACCGCAATCGGGTCGCCACGTTCGCCGCGATCTTCCTCGCCGGCGGCGTGATGTTCACGCTGACGGTGCTGATCGGCCTGTATGTCCAGGACATTCTGGGTTACAGCGCGTTGCGCGCTGGAATCGGCTTCATCCCGTTCGTCATCGCGCTCGGCATCGGCCTCGGCCTGTCGTCGGCGCTGGTGTCGAAGTTCCCGCCGCGGCTCCTGGTGATCGCGGGCGGCGTGCTGGTGCTCGCCGCGATGATCTACGGCTCCACGCTCGACGCCGGCATCCCGTACTTCCCGAACCTGGTGCTGCCCATCACGATCGGCGGCTTCGGCATCGGCATGATCGTGGTGCCCCTGACCGTGTCGGCGATCGCCGGTGTCGGGTTCGACCAGATCGGTCCGGTGTCGGCCATCGCGCTGATGCTGCAGAGCCTCGGCGGACCCGTCGTGCTGGCCATCATCCAGGCGGTCATCACGTCGCGCACGCTGTATCTGGGCGGCATCACGGGCCCGGTGAAGGACATGAACGCCGCGCAGCTGCACGCGCTCGACCAGGGTTACTCGTACGGCTTGTTGTGGGTGGCCGCGGTCGCGGTCATCGTCGGCGGCGCCGCACTGTTCATCGGCTACACCGCCGAGCAGGTGGCGCACGCCCAGGAAGTCAAGGACGCGATCGACGCCGGAGAGCTTTAACGGCGGATCGGGCGCGCGCAGCGACCGCGACGGTGCGTTCGCGCGCCCGATTTCCACGCCTGGGTAGGGTGGCTACCCATGTCTGCCGGCGGCTCCGACGACGCACCGGCACCGCTGACATCCTCGGTGCTGGGCATTGCGATCATCGCGATCACGGGCATGCAGCTGATGTCGACGCTGGACGGCACGATCGTCATCGTCGCGCTTCCCCGGATGCAGGCCGAGCTGGACCTCTCCGATGCAGGCAAGAGCTGGGTCATCACCGCCTACGTTCTGGCCTTCGGCGGGCTGCTGCTGCTCGGCGGTCGCATCGGCGACGCGATAGGGCACAAGCGCGCGTTCCTGTCGGGGGTGGGGACATTCACCATCGCCTCACTGGTGTGCGGCCTGGCCACCGACGAGATCACCCTGATCGCGGCACGCGCGGTGCAGGGGACCGGCGCGGCGGTGGCCGCGCCCACCGGTCTGGCGCTGATCGCGGTGACCTACAGCGTGGGTCACGCGCGTAACCGGGCGCTGGCGGTGTCGGCGGCGATGCAGGCCACCGGTTCGGTGCTCGGTCTGGTCCTCGGCGGGGCGCTCACCGTCGTGTCGTGGCGGCTGGCGTTCCTCATCAACGTGCCGATCGGCATCGTGATCATCGCCATCGCGGTGATGCGGCTGGCCGAGACGCACCACGAGCGGCTGAAGCTCGACGTCACCGGGGCACTGCTGGCCACCCTGGGCTGTACCTCGGCGGTGCTGCTGTTCACGCAGGGTCCGGTGCGGGGCTGGGGGGACCCGTCCTTGATCGGCGCGGGCATCGCCTCGGCGCTGTTCTTCGTCGGCTTCCTCGTCGTGGAGCGCACCGCGGACCATCCCATCGTCCCGCTGTCGGTGTTCGACAACCGCAACCGGGTGGCGACGTTCATCTCGCTGTTCTTCGCCGGCGGGGTGATGCTGAGCGCGACGGTGATGATCGGCCTGTACGTCCAGGACGTCATGGGCTACTCCGCGCTCAAGGCCGGCGTCTGCTTCATCCCGTTCGCGGTGGCGCTCGGCGCGGGCACGATCGTCGCGGCGCGGGTCGCCCCTTACGTCGCGCCGCGGTGGGTGATCCTCGGCGCGGGGCTGCTGGTGCCGGCCGCGATGCTGTACGGCTCCACCCTCAACCGCGGCGTCCCGTACTTCCCCGACCTGCTCGCGCCGCTGCTGGTCGGCGGCTTCGGCATCGGCGTGATCTCGGTGATCCTGCCGCTGTGCGCGGTCGCCGACGTCGGTCCGCGCGAGATCGGCCCGGTGTCGTCGATCACGCTGATGGTGCAGAACCTGGGCGGCCCGATGGTGCTGGTCGTCATCATGGCCGTGCAGACCTCACGCACGCTGTACCTCGGCGGAACCACCGGTTCGGTGACCGACATGACGTCGGCTCAGCTCGACGCGTTGGATGCCGGCTACACGTACTCGCTGCTGTGGGTCGCGGCGGTCTCCGTGCTGGTCGGTGCCGCCGCGCTGTGCATCGGGTTCTCGGCACGCCAGATCGCCACCGCGCAGCACACCCGCGAGGCGGTGGAGGCGGGCGAACTGTAGCGGCGGCGGTCAGTAAGGTTGTCGGCTGTGATCACCCGCATGTCCGAGCTGTTCCTGCGCACCCTGCGAGAGGACCCGGCCGACGCCGAGGTGCCCAGCCACAAACTGCTGATCCGGGCCGGCTATGTCCGGCCGATCGGACCGGGGCTCTACAGCTGGCTGCCGCTGGGGCTAAAGGTGCTGCGCAAGATCGAGGCCATCGTCCGCAAGGAGATGAATGCCATTGGGGGACAGGAGATCCTGTTCCCCGCGCTACTGCCGCGTGGCCCGTACGAGACGACGAACCGGTGGACGGAGTACGGCGACGGCGTCTTCCGGTTGAAGGACCGCCGCGGCAACGACTACATGCTGGGGCCGACGCACGAGGAGTTCTTCACGCTGACGGTGAAGGGCGAGTACTCCTCCTACAAGGACTTTCCGCTGCGGCTTTATCAGATCCAGACGAAGTACCGCGACGAGGCGCGGCCCCGGGCGGGCATCCTGCGTGGCCGCGAGTTCATCATGAAGGACTCGTATTCGTTCGACGTCGACGACGACGGGCTCAAGAGCGCCTATCACGCACACCGCGAGGCCTATCAGAAGATCTTCGAACAGCTCGCGGTGCGCTACGTCATCGTGTCGGCGGTGTCGGGGGCCATGGGTGGCAGCGCGTCCGAGGAGTTCCTGGCCGAGAGCGAGGTCGGGGAGGACACCTACGTGCGGTGCCTGGAATCCGGGTATGCCGCCAACGTCGAAGCCGTGATCACCGCGGTGCCCGAAGCGCTGCCCACCGACGGACTTCCTGAACCCGTCGTGCACCACACACCTGACACCCCGACGATCGCCACCCTGGTCGACTGGGCCAACGGCGCCGGTCTCGGGCGGCAGGTCACCGCCGCGGACACCCTCAAGAACGTGCTGCTGAAGGTGCGCCAGCCCGGTGGCGAATGGGAGCTGCTCGCGATCGGTGTGCCCGGCGACCGCGAGGTCGACGACAAACGCCTCGGCGCCGCGCTGGAACCGGCCGAGTTCGCGATGGCCGACGACGCCGACTTCGCCAAGCACCCGTTCCTCGTGAAGGGGTACCTCGGTCCGAAGGGCTTGCTGGCCAACGGGGTTCGCTACCTCGTCGACCCCCGGATCGTCGATGGCACGTCGTGGATCACCGGCGCCGACGAGCCCGGTCGGCACGTGGTCGGGCTGGTGGCGGGCCGCGACTTCACCGCAGACGGCACCATCGAGGCCGCCGAGGTCCGCGAAGGGGACCCCTCGCCCGACGGCAGGGGGCCGCTGGTGGCCGCGCGAGGCATCGAGATCGGGCACGTCTTCCAACTCGGCCGCAAGTACGCCGATGCGTTCTCCGCCGATGTGCTCGCGGAGAACGGCAAGCCGGTGCGGCTGACGATGGGCTCCTACGGCATCGGGGTGTCGCGCCTGGTGGCCGTGATCGCCGAGCAGCATCACGACGAGCTCGGGCTGCGCTGGCCTGCGGCGGTGTCGCCGTTCGACGTGCACGTGGTGATCGCCAACAAGGACGCCGAGGCCCGTTCCGGCGCAGAAGAATTGGCCGCCGATCTCGACCGGCTCGGCGCCGAGGTGCTGCTGGACGACCGCAAGGCGTCCCCTGGGGTGAAGTTCAAGGACGCCGAGCTGCTCGGGGTGCCGTGGATCGTCGTGGTGGGACGCGGGTGGTCCGACGGGGTGGTCGAGCTGCGCGACCGGCTCAGCGGCGAGAAGCGGGAGATTCCGGCGGGACCCGCGGCCTCGGAGATCAGCGCAGCCATTGTGGCGGCTATCGGCTGAGCCAGAACTATTCGGTGCCGCCGGGAAACGCGACGGTGATCGCGGTGTCGCCGCGGACGCTGCGCCACCGTGCGGCCGTGACAGCACTTTCCGTCAGCGCGGTGACGCCGAACGCGCGCACGGTCTGATCGGTCGCCTGCTCGACGACGGCCCGCCATGCGGTGGCTCCGTCCTGCTCCATCGTCACGGCGAGGTTGACGGCTTCGGTGGGAGTGTCGACCTCCATCGGCAGCCGATAGCCCGCTGCGGGCAGCGGGACGTCGACTCCGTGCTCCTCGAGCATCACGATCGCCGCTTCACGCCTGGTCCGGTGCTCGGCAATGGCTTCGGAAACGAGGTAGTTGACCTCGGGCTTGGAATGCGCGGACACGATCCCGTACCCGTAGATGGTGGCGTGCTCGGTGGCGATCGCGTCGAACAACGCACCGTCGGCGGCGCCGCTCGGGCGCGTCGGTGTCGCAGGGGCGGGAGAAGTCATCGCACGCCTGCCGCCGGGGTCAGCGCCACGGTGTAAGCGGCCGTGCATGCCGCGGCGATCGATCCGAGAAGTCCGGCGCGATAGCCGGTCAGCGCCGCGGCGGCCCGCGTGGCGCTGTCGGCGGACGCCCGCAGCGCGCCGATCACGTCGTCAGCGGTGGGGTCAGGCCCAGGAGCCGACGTAGCCGCCGCCGAGGTGGTGGCGCTGGCGGTCACGCTGGTGGTCGGGGCGGCATGGCCGGTCATCCGCAGGATCTCCTCGGACAGCGCCTCGGCGTGCGCCGAGCGTTCGGCGGCAATCGCGGTCAGCGCGTCCACGGCGGACCCGCGAGAGGCCGCGGCGGCATCGGTGGCCAGCCGACTGTCGGCCCTGGCGCGGTCGAGGGCGGTCGTCAGGTCGTCGAGGTCGGGCGGGGGCGGGGCGGTGCCGCAGGCCACCGTCGTCACCGACGTCACGCCGAGCACCGCGAGAGCGGTAGCCCCGACGAGCACGCGTCTTCGACTCACGGTCGGCGGGCGGCTCGGCACGAGCAACATCCTGCCATTGCCACGGCGGCGCCCGCGGCGCCGAGTTGGGTGTCGGACCCGGTGGTGACCGCTTTTCGTCGTTTGCGTTGACGACGCTGGCGTATCGTGGAGTGTCGGG
>Ga0190271_10001156_pt1 | contig 14640 bp, 9 predicted proteins | sample Popmic356T_FD_133747 | JGI IMG/M metagenome (GOLD analysis project Ga0190271, IMG submission 133747) | Populus adjacent soil microbial communities from riparian zone of Weber River, Utah, USA - 356 T | ecosystem: Environmental > Terrestrial > Soil > Riparian zone | place: USA: Utah | collected...
ATCGTCCGTGATGAGCAGCTGGCCAGTGTCGGCATCGAAGACACCGATGACGCTGTCGAGATTCCCGCGCACCACTTCAATCGCCAGCACGTCGCCCGCACGCACGCGGAAGCTGTAGAAAACGACATCGTCGCGATCCGGATCGATCACGGTCGCCAGTACAGGATTAGCGCTGTCGAACGGCAGACGGAACAACGGCGTCGCCCTGGCGATGCTGTCGTTGCGACGGATCTCGGTGAGATCGACGATCCGGTTCACACCGTTGAAGCGCAGCGTGCCGCGCAGGTCGACTGTCTCTGGGACGCTGGTTCCAACAAGGTCTTCGAAGATCGCCGGGATGGGAACCAGTCCTCCGATGGAGCCCCTCAACGCGCTGAGATCGGATTCCTGTTCGAAGCCGCTCGTCAGTCCCCCGCCGCAGCTGTAACCGGCCAGACCATCCGCGGCGCTCAGCGTGCCGTAGTTGACCGAGAACGGGTTGCCGGCGACCACTCCCAGGTGCTCGCCGAGCAGATTCTTCTTGTTGAGGGTGATCGAGAACGTGTTCGCGCCCACAGCGGGGAATTCGGGCACGCCCTCCCAGCGCACGGTGAAGCTGTTTGCGGATTCTTCGAAGGTGACGGTACCGGCAGCGGCGGCGTTGAGGTCATCCCACAATCCCGCGATCCGGGGCGGACCGCTCAAATGGGCAAGTGTCGTTTCCGAGAACCCGGCGTCGCTGCGCCCGAAGGTGACGTTGCCGTTCGCGTTCGCGAACAACGATGTGAAGCGTTGCCCGCAGAAATCGATTGGGAAGCGCGGGAACAGCTCGACGAATCCATCATCGCCCACCGGCAGCGGTTCGCCGGCGATCGGCACGTTGAAGATGACGTTGACGCCGGTGCGGGTCGCACCCGCCGCCGCCGTGACTGCGGTGAAGGTGCCGGGTGCGTCGCTGTTCGACTCAGCGGCGCCACTGTGGAATTCCTCCGGTCCTGGCAAAGTCCGCGGCGACGTCGAGAAGCCGCCATCCAGGATCTCATCGACGAAGACCGCGTACTCCGCGCCCGGTGTGAGGCCGGTGAAGCGGTACGTTCCGACGACTGCGCTCGCGGTGGAATCGACCTCATCGGTGAAGTCGCCGGACAGCGCCGAGACCGCGTCAAGGTACGGGTTGGCAACGTTGCGCGCGATGACGTTCACACCTGACAGCCGCGTGGTTCCGTTGGGAGCAAAGATGCTCCCTGCGACGCTGGCAGTCGTGGCGAAGTAGTTTGGCGCGGGATACAGGCGCGAGATCGACATCACATCGTCGAGTCCCGGGCTGGTCTCGCCGAACTGGGGGCCGAAGAAGAACGGATACATTGTCTCGAGCAGCCCGTTGTTGACGAAGTCCGCAATGGTCGGTGCCCCGAACGTGTTGAAGGGTGCCGGCCCGCTGGTCTCCGGAACACCCACGGCAATGCCGAGGAGAATTCCACCGTTGGTCTGGGTGTGCGAGAGATTACTGAAGTGCCCGAACTCGTGGACCATGATGGAGAGCCCGGTATCCGGCTGGGCCGGGTTGAACTCCGGACCATTCAGGAACGCGAGGCCTTCGGTAATCGTGCAAGTTGCCGGGTCACCGAACTCGGGCCCGGCGAATCCAAGCACGCCCGAGTCGACGCCGAACAGCAACTCGAAGATCGCTCCGGTGTCGTCGTAGACGATGGCGGAAAGTCCATCGGGTGCAGCGGCGTCGAAGAACGGTTCGAAGTTGGTTTCATCGACGTCGACCGCCAGGTCGGCGCCCCTGACGTAGCTGATCGTCGAGCTCGCGACGTTCTGCCACTGGGTGAATGAGGTTTCGACGAAAGCGTCGGCGGCGGCCTTCGTCAGATCGCCGAGGTCGCCCTGGTCGGCGTTCCACACGATGTTCTGGCCACCATTGGCCCAGAGAAACGGCACGCCGTCATCGCAGTTCGCAAGCGGACCGCCCGCGTGCGCGGGAGCGGTGACGAAGAGAGACGTCGCCAATGCGGCGAGAGCAATACGCTGGAAGGTTTTCATCGCTTTGCTCCTTCCTGGGTGGCGACGATTGCGCGCACGCGCTCCGCGAGTTCGGCATACGGGAGCGGACCCTTGGCGATGTCGGCGGCCAGTCCGGCGTTATTCAGTCTGTTTGCCGTAGGCTGACTCGGGATGGACGTTTCGATCTCGAAGAGACCTTGCGCGAGTCCGACCGGACTCGAAAGCGCGATGCTGCTTTCGGCGGTGAGGAAGAGCATGTATTCCCGCCCCGGCTCGAGACGTGGCATGTCGCGGAAAGCTGAAAAGTGACGGACGCCTTTGCTTTCTGAATCGGCCTTGATGCTGCCGATCATTTCGACGTCGGCGTACGTGACGTCCTTGAACGTCGCAAACTCACCCTTGAAGGTTTCGGTCACACGTATCCGATAGATAGTGGTGGCCAGCTGCCCGCCACCGACCTTGACGATTCCCGGACGTACATCGGTGACCGTTCCGCGAAACACGCGGGCAGCCGACGCCGTCATTTGCCCTAGATCGAAGTGTTTGACGGTGGTTGCATCCGCGCGAGGAATCGTTGCGAAGGATGCGGCAATCAATCCGGTACAGAAAGCCAAGCTGATTAGTTTCATTTTCGAGCTCCCTCTCTTGTTGTGTTCTGCGCATCGTGCGCCTGAGCGAACAAGCGAAATGGATGCGCGCAGGGCGGAAGTTTCTAGCAACGCGCCCCAGGGTAGTCAAGCGAGTTTTTTTCCCGCCACTCACAATGTGCATTTGCACAGCACCGACTATCTACTTCGCGCATGCCGCTGCCGAGGCAACAATTGCTGCGCACATCTGCCTACGGATGATGGCGTAGGAATCCGCCTGCGCCATTGACGGCACCGCGGCGCCGTTGATGAGGCGCCAGCTCAGCGCCCCATGCGCCGTTGATAGGCACGCGTCAGGTGATCCTTGACGTTGGCATCCTGAGCCCCTCCTCCGGTCACTGAGAATCCCACCTGGATCGTGCTGTCAGCCTGCGACACCACCGTGATGACGACGTTGGACGTTCCCTGGGTGCCGCGCAGGGTTCCGTTCGAACGATCTTCGGAGGTCACGCGGACGCCTGCATCGGACGCCGCACCGCGGGCAGCCTGCCATGACTGCTCGAATCTTTCTGACATGGAGCGCTGGGGGGCTGGAACGGGTGTGGGCGGCGGTGCGGTATAACACCCTTGCACCAGCAAGGCAGCCGCGACGGCAAGGCCGCTGGCAACTGTTCTGTAGTTAGTCATCTTACTTTTCCTTCTTGGTCACGGGGTTGATCGCTTCTTCCAGAGTCTTCTTGCAAATGTCCTGTTCCCCTTTCGCACGATCGACCAGGCCACCGGCGACCACCGTCGCCCCTCCGGTCGCCGCGGCCAAGGCTCCCGACGCCATTCCCTTCGCGCCCAGGCCGATCCTCGGACTAGCCAAGGTTCCTTCGAGCCGGATGAGTGGATTGGTGAACATGCCCGGACTGACGCCGATGCCTTTGCGCGGGCGCGTGTTGAAATCCAGCAGCAGCTTCTCGGTACGCAGGTCGATGTTGCCGTGGGCGGTGATGGTGACCTTTTCGGTCTGCATGGCCACCGGCTTCACGCTGACCTCACCGTTGACGATGTCAGCGCGCGCGATGGTGCAGTCGAGCTTCATGAACGGATCGTCCTTGGCGAAGGGATTGAGCTTCTGCGTGAGCTCCGACAACACGCCACCACCATAGGCACTGACCAGGCCGCTCCTGGTCTTGCCCGCGCCCTGCGTCAACAACAGGTGTCCGTTGGCGCCCGCCGCCATTTGCCGCGGCGAACTACCGTGGATCTTGATGTCCAACGCCAGACCCACCGGCGGTACATCTGCCCGGGCGATGTCCCTGCTTCCCAGATTCGCCCGCAAATCGGTGATGTCGAGCTTCAGCTCGAGATTGGCTGAACCATCGTCGGCTGGCACGAGGGTTCCCGCGCTTTGCATCGTGCCCTCATGCGCGCCTTTGGCGCGCAGGTCAAATTTGAATTGCCCATTCTCCACGCGCACATTGCTGTCGAGGTCCTTGATGGACCGCTCGCCGAGGATCACTTCGCCGCAGGTCAGGTGCACCTTCGCATTGATGTCCTTGATCTTCTGAAGTGGCAACGGTGTCTCGCTGAACACGAACTTCTTGGCCGGCGGCTCGGATTTTGCCGGCGCAGCCGCGGAAGTGGCTTCGGGTGGTTTGTCCGGGAAGAATGGCGTGAGGTCCAGACGTGGCGACGAAAGCTGCGCTTCGATTTGTTTGGCGCCATTGGTCAACAACAGCGAACCGGCCAATTCATTCTCGCCCAGGGCCGCCTGCAGACCTTTGAGTTCGATACGGTCTTTGGTGTGCTCGAAAGCACCGCTGGCCGTGACCTTGAGATCCGGCCACGCCTCTTTGAGCTTCGCCAAGCTGGCGGCTGCCACTTCGAAATTCAGCGCGAGTTTCCGGTCGCCGGTGAACTGCATGCTGCCATTGACGCGCGCGGAAGCGTCCGCGACGGCGGCGGTCAGTGCATCGAACTGGACCTGCTTGCGTGAATACACGGTGTGCCCCGAAACCTTGAGCGGCGCTGCGGGCACGCCGCTGACTTCGAACACACTGGCGAGGCGCGCCGCATCCGCGGCGGTGGCTTCAAACTTGAGGTCGGATCCGATCAGGCTGCGCGTCTTGAGCGTACCCGTCACGCTGGCCTCGAGATCGCCGATCTTGGCCTTGAGATCCAGCTGCCGGCGTTTTCCGACATCCTTTATATGTGTGTCGATTTGCATCAATCCCGTGGCAACGACCGGAAGCTCCAGCGCCGTGAGCACCGCACCGATCTCCGAGTGCTCGAGCTTGAGCGTCAGGTCGCCGCCGACCAGGCTCAGCGTCTTGATCGTTCCCTTTACACTTGCCGTGAAATCGGAGCCCTTCGCGTCGAAGTCCAGCTGCGTGAGCGCACCTGCATCCTTGACCCGTCCGTCGATCTGCATGGGCCCGGTGGCGACGACGGGAAGTTCCAGCTTACCGAGCATGCGCTCCAGATCCGGGTGTTCGACCTTCAGCGTCAGATCAGCACCATCCAGCGGCTCCAAACTACCCACGGAGCCTTTGATATCCAGCGCCAACTTGCCCAACGACCCCTGCATGTCGATGCGCATGTCGCGAGCCGACAAGAGCGATTTCAGCGGTCCCGCCTGACCCTTCAACGACAGCGGATAAATATCGAGCTTGCCTTCACCAGCCAGTGCGAGCAGCCCCTCCTGGCCGGGTGTAATGCTCAGCTTGTCGAGCTGGAGCACACGATCGTGCTTCTTCGCTTCGCGATAGATGAGCCGCACGTTGTTCAACTGCGCGCTGCGGATGATCACGGGGACCTCGAGCTGAACGGCCTCCTCGTCATCATCGTCAACTTCCGTAGCAGTTTCGGCTTCTGCCGGTGCACCCATCACCCAGTTGCCAGAGCCATCTGATCCGCGCTCCAGCAGTACCGTCGCGTCGTGCAATTCGAACAGCCGGACATCGGGCGGCCCCGAGATCAACGACCAGAAACCGATCTGCACCACAGCCTTGCCGAATTCCACCATCTGCGGCTGTGAACCTCCCTGCATGTTCCCCAGGCGAACGCGTTCGGCGCTCACCTCGACGACGGGAACCAGCCTCAGCGTGAACGGGCCCTCGATGGTGAAGGGGCGTCCGACACTACGCGTCACCAGCGCTTCGATGCGGCTCTTGTGTCGACCGAGATCGCCAAAAGCGAGGTACAACGCGACAGCCAGCACCACTGCACCGACAATGCCAAAAAAGAGTCCGAAGAAGCGTCTGCGCGTCATGTGAATGTCCTCCCTTCAGTTGGAACGCCGAAGTTGCGCGACGTCTGCTGCCGATATCGAAGGGCTCATATCCACCTTCGATCGGCACTGAAATCGATCGTGAGCCAGAACGTCGGCGACGCCGCATTGAGGCGATCCGAAACATCGCGCCGGACTTCGTCTGCCATCGCGATATCGATGCGGGATTCCGCCGGCACCAGTATGTGGATCTCGACGAACCTTCCGCGCCCTACCTTGGCTACGTAACTCGAGTAGTCGAGAAACGCGCGTTCCTTCACGACGCGGTCCATCACCGCGCGGACCCGCGCATCGAGCTCATCCGGCGCTACCTGGAGTACATCGCTGATGGACCGCCACAAACCCATCAGCGGCACCGGCAACATGATGAGCGCCATGCTCAGCAGCGCGATTGCATCCAGGTACGGAATCCAGCCTTGCCAGGGCGAGCCCGCGAGCGCTGTGGCGAAGATGAAGCCAACCAGCAGTGCGAGACTGAGCACGGTACTCACGGCCCAACTTCGCGCGTCGAGCTCGAGCATCGGCGACTGAAGTATCCTCGCCCGCCGGCGCAGGACCAGTGTCATCGTCAGTCCGATGGTGCAGAGGATGCCCGCCCACCACGCGGCCAGGCCGTACTCCACTTCGTGACCGCCACTGAACAGCGAGTTCACCGCATCGACGGCGGCGTAAATGCAGGCGACCGCCAGAATGCTGTCACGCAGCACGCCTACCAGGGGCTCGAGATGCCAGTAGCCAAACTGGAATCGCTGACTCGTTCCCCGGGCGATCAGCTTCACCACGAGCAGCGACACGATCGTCGGCAGGACGTCGACGAAACTGAACATGCCATCGAAGATGATCGCCTGCGATCCGGTGGCAAGGCCGCTGGCAACGCCGAGCACGCCCAGCAAAACCGTCAAGGCGATCGAAAACTTGAGGGTGCCTTGTTCGGTCATCGCTGGCATCCGCCGAGCATCCTCTCACCCGTACCCAGGCTCCGTAGGACCAACGTCCGATTGAGCCCCGGGGCAGGCATTCGCATAGTTAGCGCGGAGGTGCCTGTGAACCAAATGCGTCGATCCCGTCTCGGGTCGCTGTCTTCAGCTGGCCTGTGGCTGTGCGCCATCCTCGCTTCGCTGCCCGCAAGCGCCATTCCGGTGCTCGACCAGCTGCCCACGCTCGACTCCCTGCGCAACCGCCTCGAACTCACCCCCGAACAGGAAAGACAGCTCGTTCCCCTGTTTGAAAAACGCCAATCCGAACTGCGACAGTCGCTGGCCCTCCTGGAGCAGGCGTCCACACCTCAACAGCAACGCGAGGTGCTGCGTGACGTGGAACAGGCCGGGAAAAGATTCAATGCGCAAGTCGAGCGGTTGCTCACTCCCTCGCAGCAGCATGAATGGCGCGAATTCATTTCGGAGCTTCGCGAAAAGGCGAAAGAACGCATCGAAGAAAAGAGCGAATGACGCTAGTTAGAGCCCGGGATCCCGCGGATTCGAAAGCTCGATCAGCGCGGTGCGCAGCTGGCTGAGACGCGGCGGCTTGCTGAGCACGCGGTCGATGTTTTCCGGCAAGGTTGCTTCATCCAGCAGGCGCTGGCCCCAGCCGGTCAAGAGGATGATGGGCGTCGCTGGCGACGAGAGCTTGATCGCTGCCGACACCTTGCGGCCGTCGACCCGCGGCATCCCGAGATCGGTGATCACCACCTCAAATTGCTGTTCAGTGCCTCGCGCGGCAGCAAACGCCGCGATGCCCTCCGCGCCGCCGGGCGCGGCCTCGACTGCATGTCCGTCGGCTTCCAGCACGTCGAGCAGCGAGCGAATCAGGATGGGATCGTCGTCGATCACCAGGATGCGCAGTTTTCTCAGGCTCACATGCGCGGCAAGTTGCGAGCGGGGCGTCGCGGCGTCCTCGACGAAGGCGGGGAATGTCATGCGCATCGTCGTCCCCTTGCCGGGCACGCTGTCGACTTCCAGCGAGGCGCTGTGGCGCTGGAGCATGCCGTACACAGACGCCAGTCCAAGGCCAGTTCCACGTTCGCCCTTGGTGGTAAAAAACGGCTCGATGCAGCGCCGTCGGGTGTCCTCGTCCATGCCTACGCCGCTGTCGCCCACTTCGATGCGCACCGTCGCCCGTCCGTCCCCGTCGACGAACGGCTTCGTGCGCAAGGTCAGCGTGCCTCCCTCCGGCATCGCATCGACAGCGTTGAACACCAGGTTCGTGAGCGCGTCGCGAAGCTCCACCTCGTCTCCCATGACGTCGGGCAACTTCGCAGCAAGTTCCTTGTGCAGCTCGATGACGATGCCACGCTGTTGCGGAAGCGCTCGCCAGCGCGGCTGTGTGAGCTCGAGCACGTGGTTGATGGCACCGTGAATGTCGAGCTTCGTGAACGCGCGCGTGAGTTCGCGCGGCCGGTAGAACTCGCGCATTCGCTCGATGGTGCCGGCAACATCATCGATCGCGCGCCGCATCGTGACCAGGCGGCCGCGGCCGGCTTCGGTGAGCTGCGTTTCCTGGCTGAGCAGCAACTCCGCGTACAGCGCCACAGGCGAAATGGCGTTGTTGATGTCATGCGCGATGCCGCTCGCCATCTCGCCGAGGGCACGCAGGCGCTCGGTCTGCATCACGGACTGCTGGCTGTGGCGCAGATCCTCATAGGCGCGCTGCAGTGCGCCGTACAGCTGCGCCTCGTGCGACGCCAGTGCCACGTGCGCGCTGAGTTGTTTGAGGAATTCGCAATCTCCACTGGAGAAGGATTCCTTCTGGCGGCGCACGGCGACCAGCACTCCGAAGACATTCGATTCCACCGCAAGCGGCGAAATGACCAGCGAATGAAATCCTGCGTTCGCGAATCGGCGCGGGAATGGCGAGTCCACGTCGGCGGTATTCGGCTCATAGATCAAGGTGCCGTTCACAGCCCGATAAAGGCCGTTTTTTCCCACCGGCACCGCGCTGCCCAGCGCAAGTTCCAGCGACTTGCAGGCCGCGTCGCTTGCTGCTCCGACGCTTTCGACCACGACCGTGCCGTCTGCGGTGTTGCACAGGCACACGCACCCGAAATCGATGGGCAGATGTTCCTCGAGGCTGCGCAATACAACCTGGAAAATGCTCTTCAAGTCGTGCCGCGAGCCAATGCTGTGGGTAATTTCCTGCAGCAGCGCGAGCCGGTTCACCTGGGCGCTCATGCGCTTTTCGTTCAGCTCGGTCTGCATGAGCATGTGATTGAACGCGTTGGTGAGATCGTCGAGCTCATTGATGCCGGCGGGACGCGCGCGTACACCGTAATCGTGCCGGTCGGAGACCAGTCGTGCCGTGGTGGCGAGCTCGAGAATCGGCGTCGACAGCACCGTTTGCAGACGCCGTGAGATCGCCCAGGCCGCGAACAAGGCGAGCGCGATCGCAATCGCCGCGACCAACGCGTAGAACGCGACCCGATCGTATACGGCAGTGAGATCGGATCGAACGTACAACGTTCCGAGCGCCCGTGTTCCCTCGCGCACCGGCGCAACGCCGATGAGCGCCGCACCCGAGATGTTGTAGCCCGCAGGGCCGGCTGTCTCGGGCAAGACGCCGGAAGGCGCCACTTCCGGATACGTGACGAATAACTGCCCGTCGTTCTTGTACAGCGCCGCCGCGACGATGTGCGGATCGGATTTGAACGCGGCGAGTACCGCGCGCGCGTCGTCGGGATTGTCGAAGGCCAGAGCGGCGGTACTGTTCGTGGCGATGGCTTCGCTCAGGATTCGCAGCTGCTGCAGGCTCGAGCCACGCGCCGCGAGAATTTCCCCGGCCAGGAACACCACCGTGATCAGCAACAGCGCCGCACCCGTGGAGACCAGCGAAATGGCGCTGAGTTTCCTGCGGATGGGCACCGCGCTCGTGGTCATCTCAGCCGCCCTCGCTGCCGATGACTTCGGCGGGCCGCAGCAGTTTGGAACTGATGATGAGATTGCTGGCCTTTGCCGCCGCCACGTTGATGCGCATGCGGATTCGATTGTTCTCGTTGACGAGAACGATGATGGCGCCGCGGCGCTCCGCGCCCGCGATGTCGGTGACAGTCAGCACGCTGCGGCCCTGGAGGACCTTGAGCGTCTCGTCCAGTCGCGCCGCTTCGCTGCGGCCGATGAAAAGGATGTTGCAGGCGGAGATGTCTTCGGGATTCCGGAAGCGCCTGACGACCAGCGGGTGGCCGCCGAGCGATTCGCCCGCGATCACTTCGTCGAGGATCTTGCCGAAAGGATCGTCACCCACGACCCCGATCACGAACGGGGCACCCGGCGAATCGTAGGCCCGGAGCGGCCACTCGACGAATTGACCGAAATTGAATAGGTAGGCTGCCTTCACCTGATACTCCGCCGCCGCCGCAGGTGGAGCCGGCCACGCGACGCCGCACCAGCAGGCCGCCACGATGCAGGCGATGCGCAGCAGACGGCGGTGAAATGCCGAGCCGCGGGCGGACGGGCGGAGAGACTGCGGTGCCATGGCTTGTTAGTTTCGCCAGGTCGCCTGCAGATAGGCTGCGCGTTCGAGCGCCCCCCGGGCGTTGACGGGCCCGAATTCCACGTGATCGTCGTGCAGCAGGTTCTGCCCGACGAGCGACAGATCCCAGTGCTCGGTGGCATGCCACCCCAGGTGCACGTCGAGCTCGGTGTATCCGTCGAGGATTTCGATTTCCGCGGGCTGCCTTTCGATCCGCGTCTGATAACGCAACTGCGCGTCGATTTCGAAGCGGGTTCCGAGCGTGAGCAACGATCGCAGTCCCGCGATGTCTCGCGGCGTGGCGTCTTCCTGCCATTCGCCGCGGTTGAGATCCTGGCCTTCGGCGTCGAGATCCATGTCGATGTGCGAGTAGCTGGCGGTCAGGCGCCAGTCATCGACGGGCTGCCACTCGACCAGCAGTTCGGCTCCGTAGGTTCGTCCCGCGGTCAGGTTTTCGCCGGTGACCGGGATGACGGTGCGGCCGTCGGTGTCGATGAAAGGTTCGCCAAACTCGAGCGAGGCGAGCCGGTCGTAGTCGTTATAGAAGAGTGCGAGATCGAAAGACAACTTTTCGAGCGGCTGCCACCGGTCGCCGATCTCGTAAGCAACGAGACGCTCGGACTCGAAATCTTCGTTGCCCAGCCACTTGGCCACCGGGTCGCCAGCGGGGTCGGTGATATCGATGGCAATGTCGCGTTCGATGCGCGTCGGCACGCGTACCGCGCGCGAAATTGCCATCCACAAGGTGTGGTTCTCGCGCGGTAACCAGGCCATGCGCACGCTGGGCTGAATTTCGAAACCGCTGAAGTCGTTGTGTTCGAGCTTTGTTCCCAGCGTGAGCCGGAGCTTCGGACCAAGCGATATCTGGTCCTGGATGAAGCCGCTGAACAGCTGGTCAGTGGATTTTTCCGGCTCCACCGCAAATACGCCCCGACCCTCATTCGTGTTGGTGGTTAGCCGGTACGCGGCGCCCCAGATGACCTCGTGACTCGACCCGGCGGCAAAACGACGCTGCAGGTCCAGATCGAAGGTGTGCAGCGTGTCGAGAAAGCTCGGATCGTCGCGGCGCGTGTAGTCGTAGTACGCGCGAAGCTGCAGATCCGCGCCGTCGTCCGCGGTGCGGCGCCACCGTGCAAGCACATTGCCTCCACTCAGGTCCGCGTTGTATGGCGGTATCGGCCCGGGCCTCCCGATGATGGTTACGGCCGGAGTCAGTTGTCCCACATCGGCGCGATATGCATCGCCCTGCACGGTGAAGGAATCGTGCGGCGTGCTGTCCCAGTCGGTGCGAAAGCCGACATGGCCCAGGTTCCAGGAATCCTCGGACGGAAGCGTGGGTGCGAGCGTGGCGTCACGGTCGAGGTACTTGCCATACACCCGGAAATTCACGCCGCCGCTGGTTTCACCGCCATAGCGGGCTTCGAGCCAGGCGCGGTCGAACGTTCCGGCCCCGGCCTGGAGATGGGTACCATGGGTGTCGCGCGCGCTGCGGGTGGTGATGTTGATCACGCCGTTCACCGCGTTGGAGCCCCACAGCGCCGCGCCCGGGCCGCGAATGACTTCGACACGCTCGATGTCCTCGAGCAGATAGTCCTGCACGTTCCAGTTCACACCCGAAAAAAGCGGTGTGTAGATGCTGCGAGTGTCGGACAGCACGAGCAGCTTTTCGGAAGTGATGCTGCTGAAGCCGCGCGAGCTGACTGCCCAGCTGCTGGAGGTCTGCTCCCCCACGTGAATGCCCGGCACGAGGCGCAGGGCGTCGGGAATGGTGGTGGCGCCGGAACGGCGAATTTCCTCCGGGCTGATCACCGCAATCGCCGCGGCGGCATCGCGCAGCGACTCCTCGGTGCGCGAAACGGAGGTGATTTCGACAGTCATGAGCTCTTCGAAGCTCATGCGTTTGAGGGTGTCGAGGTGCCCGGCGGAATTGTTGTTAGCGAGTGCGGACGCCGGAATCAGTGCGCCGCACATCAGTACCCATGCCCGTCGATGCTCCGGCGTCACTCCGATCCTTAACGTCAGTGAACTGATGTCAAAATATCGCAATCACCTGCACGAACGACAGCGGGGTTTCTCGTACAAATCCGCCAAACACGGCGGATTGTTCCACCAAAGTCGAAGTTCCGAACGGAATGCGCGTTCGAAGTTGCTGTTGCGGCCCGGCGAGGTCCGGCTGGAAAAGAAAGAAGGGTGAGAGCGCGCGGCTCTCACCCCCTTGTTTCATCGACCCGGGTCGCTCAGGGAATCGGGCACGAACCCGCGCAGGCGCTCGTGTTCATCTGACTCGGCGGCAGCAGGGTCACGTCCGACTGGCTGACCTGGCAGTTCGGCGTGTTGAACTCCACGCCAAGCGCAGAAGTGCTTCCGTTTCCTTTCACCACTCCTTTATAGACCTGGCAGATCTTGGTCTTGGTGGTGCCGCTGTTGTTCAACGTCAGATTGCGAATCGTCGCCACGTCGCCGAAATTGGAATTGATACCAACGATCGTCGGCACGTCGCGCGTGATGACGTTGGTCACCCAGATCTTGCGAGGACCGCCGTTGCCCGTGCAGTCGCCGCAGGAACGCACCAGCTTGCCGGCATTGGCTGCATAGAAATTGCTGATGCGCAGTTCGCCACGGCCGTTGAACTGGAACGTCTTGTCTGAGCCGTTGTAGGCCGCGCCACAGGTGATGTTCATGACGGTGCCGGCCGGCCCAAGCGCGGTCGCGGCATCTTCACCGATGTCCTGCCACCACACATGGTCCAGCGTGCAACTGCCCAGGCAGTGAATGCCATCCGCCGCGAGCGTGCCGATGATCACGTTCTTGAGCGTGGCGCCGTGCTGCACATCGAACACCGCTGGCTGACCTTCGCTCTGACTGCCACCCGACAGGTTGTAAACCTTGTTCTGCCCGTCGAAGACCGTGCCGGCCGGGATCACTTGGGTCGCCGTCAGTTGTACGGTCTGGGTGTTGGTCGGCATGGCGCAGCCCGGGTAATAGCCGAGGTCCGCGGTTCCACCACCAGGCGGTGGCGGTGGTGGCGGTGGCGGTGGCGGCGGTGCGCTGCCCGTTGCCACCGAACACTCATTCACACCGCCGGCAATCCTGCCGCCGAAGGTAGCCGAAGAGCATACGAAGCTGCCGCTCAGAGTCTTGTATAAAAACTGGTCGGCCCGGCCGAATGCGACATTGGTATTCGCAGCCACCGAACAGGTTTTGTTTTCGTTGCAGATCGTGGTGTAGCCCGCGGGACGATTGGCAGCGAGTGCCGCATCCGCCAACGCAAGCGCCGCCAGCGCAAATAGATAGTGTCCGTACTTCATCGCGTTCCCCCTGGTGATTGATTCCTTTCGAAAGAGGTGCCCACGCACGCGGGAAGCTTCCAGTGCCCGTGTCCTTGGCCACCGGTGTCATAACGCTAGACACCGGTGTCATTATGGACCGGGAAGTGTCGCGTTCACAATTGAAGTCGCAATGCAGCGAGCGCCGGGGCGCTGCAGGCAGCGTCCCACAAAGAAAAAAGGGTGAAAGCCTCGCGGCTCTCACCCTTCAAATGGCCCCCTAACGGCCCTTGCAGATCGTTCTTTATGGAATCGGGCAAGACCCTGCGCAGGCGGTGGTGTTCATGAGGCTCGGCGGTAACAGCGTGACATCCGCCTGGCTCACGTTACAGGCCGGCGTATTGAACTCCACGCCGAGAGCCGTGCTGCTGCCCGAACCTTTGACGACACCCTTGAAGACCTGGCAGATCTTCGTCTTGCTGGTGCCGCTGTTGGCCAGCGTCAGGCCGCGGATCGTGGCCACGTCACCGTAGTTGGAGTTGATTCCCACGACGGTCGAGGTGACGTCACGTGCAATCACGTTGGTGACCCAGATCTTGCGGGGGCCGCCGTTGCCGGTGCAGTCACCGCAGGTGCGAACCAGCTTGCCGACATTGGCAACGTAGAAGTTGCTGATGCGCAGCTCGCCGCGGCCGTTGAACTGGAACGTCTTGTCGTTCGCGCTGTACGCGGCACCGCAGTTGACGTTCATCACCGTGCCCGCGGCGCCCATGGCCGTCGCGGCATCTTCACCGACGTCCTGCCACCACACGTGGTCCAACGTGCAGCTTCCGAGACAGTGAATGCCGTCAGCGGCGAGCGGTCCGATGATCACGTTCTTGACCGTGGCGCCATGCTGTACGTCGAATACCGCCGGCTGGCCTTCGCCATCGCCGAGAGCGGCAAGGTTGTAGACCTTGTTCTGACCATCGAACACCGTGCCGGCAGGAACGACTTGTGTCGCCGAGAGCTGCACGACTTGCGTGTTCGTGGGCATCGCGCATCCGGGGTAGTAACCCAG
>Ga0190271_10001157_pt1 | contig 14634 bp, 15 predicted proteins | sample Popmic356T_FD_133747 | JGI IMG/M metagenome (GOLD analysis project Ga0190271, IMG submission 133747) | Populus adjacent soil microbial communities from riparian zone of Weber River, Utah, USA - 356 T | ecosystem: Environmental > Terrestrial > Soil > Riparian zone | place: USA: Utah | collected...
CGACCTCGACAACGCCATCTCCGGCGCCGTCTGGGGCGGCTTCGCCAACGCCGGCCAGACCTGCTCGGGGATCGAGCGCGTCTACGTCGTCCGCGAGGTCGCCGACCGCTTCGTCGAGGGCGTCGCCCGCGAGGCGGCCAAGCTGCGCCTCGGCGACCCGCTCGAGTGGGAGACCGAGATCGGCCCGATGACCTCCGACGGCCAGTACGAGATCGTCGTCGAGCTGATCGAGGACGCGGTCGCGACCGGCGCCACCAAGCTCTGCGGCGGCCCCATCGACGTCCCCGGCCTGCCCGGCAAGTTCATCGCCCCGACCGTCCTCACCGGGGTCACCCACGAGACCCGGATCATGCGCGAGGAGATCTTCGGCCCGGTCCTGCCGATCGTCGTCGTCGACAGCGAGCAGGAGGCGATCGAACTCGCCAACGACTCCGAGTTCGGCCTCGGTGCCTCGGTCTGGACCAAGGACCGCCAGAAGGGCGAACGGATCGCCCGCCGCGTCGAGTCCGGGATGGTCTGGATCAACGACCACTCCTTCAGCCACGGCGCCTGCCAGTGCGCCTGGGGCGGCGTCAAGGACTCCGGCCTCGGCCGCTCGCACTCCAAATTCGGCTTCTACGAGTGCGTGAACATCAAGATGAACGCCTGGGAGCCGGGGCTGACCCGCGACTTCTGGTGGCACCCCTACGACCGCACCCTCGGCGAAGCGGTGCGCACCTCCGCCAAGGCCCTCTACGGCAAAGGCGCGGAGCGCACCGAGGCGCTGCGGCAGGGGGCTGGCTCACTCTTGAAGGTGGGCCAGCGCACCCTGCGCAAGCGACGCGGCTGATCAGCCGCCGGCGATTTCGACCGTCTTGGAGACGGCGCCGAGGCAGTTCGCGACCGGCCCGGGCGGGCTCGAGGGCTTCGCTTCGGCGAACACCATGGCCGGGATCTCGATGTTCTTGTTCAGTTCATCGAGATCGGCCTTCCAGCTGCCGTTGGACTTGCTCGTGACGCGGCTGAGGACGCCGTTGCCCTTCTGCTTGAGGACGACGATCCGTTCGCCGACGCACTCCGGACTGCTCGCCGAGACCTTGCCCTGGTAGCCGACGGCGCCGAGGGTGATCGTGGTCTTCACGCCGGCCTCAGATCCAGCCGAGATCGCCACCGGCACACCAATCGCCAACGTCGCGCCGACCGTCGCCGCCACCACAGTCCAACTCCGCTTCCGCATCCAAATCCTCCTGGCTCGATACCGCTGTCTGTTCGAAATACGGGCGGGGACCCTAGTCCGAAAGCTCGGCTTCGAGCTGCTCGGCGAACTGGCCCATCCACTCGTAGGTGAAGTCGAGGGCGGCCTCGCCGAAGTCTCCGAGCACGATCGGGTAGCGCATCTCACCGGCGTCGATCGCCTTGGCGGCGGCGCGCAGGTCGCCGTCGAAGAGGTGTTCCTTGACCTCGCGGATCCGCTCCTGCTGGCGCCGCAGGACCACCAGCTGCTCCTCCTTCGGCAGGGCGTCGGCGAAGAAGCCGCGCAGCATCCCTTCCGAGCGCATCTGCAGCGGCGTTTCCACCGGCGAGCGCAGCCAGGCCAGCAGCGCCTCCTCGCCGGCCTCGGTCAGCTCGTAGGCTGCGCGGCTGCGCCCGCCCTTGGAGTCGTCGTGGCGGATCAACAGCCCGCCCTCGGTGAGGCGCGCCAGCTCCGGGTAGACCTGGGCCAGCGAGGTCGGCCAGAAGGCGCTGGTCCCCGCGTCCGCGGCCTTCTTGATCGCGTAGCCCGAGGTGGCGCCGAAGCGCACCATGCCAAGGATCAGGAAGGAGATCGTCCGCAGCTTCACGGTCGTGCCCGGCTCCGATCGGGTCGGCAGGACCGGTCTCCCGAGACCAATTGCCGCGCCCTGTCCTGTCGGGTTTGATGCATCCGACCTGTTATATCCGACCGGATCGGGGGAGTCATGGGCGAAGCGAGGATTTGGGAGCGGTGGGTGGTCCTGGCGATGCTCGCCGGCCTGGTGGCGCTGCTCCTCGTCAACAGCGCCGACGGCAACCGGCTCGTCGCCGGCAACCTCGTCGTCGACTTCGACCTCAGCTCGTCGCCGGACAAGCTGCCGCGCCATGAGGACGCCCCGATCGCGTTCTGGGGCTCCGGCAAGTTCGGGACGAGCGACGGGGCGACGCCGCCGCCGCTGGACTCGATGACCTTCGAAATCGACAAGTTCGGGCATCTCGAGACGCGCGGGCTGCCGACCTGCTCGGCCGCGAAGCTGAAGGCGACCACGGTCCCGCAGGCGCGCCAGCTCTGCCCGGGGGCGATCCTCGGCACCGGCACCGGCCGGGCGACCATCGAGTTCCCCGAACAGGCGCCCCTCCCCGCCCAGACGCCGCTGACCTTCTTCAACGGGCCGCTCATCGGCGGCGACCCGTCGCTGCTCGTCCACGCCCACCTGACGGTCCCCGCCCCGACCACCTACGTGGTGCCGCTGCGAATCGAAACCATCCACAACGGCATCTACGGCTTCCGGATCGAGTCGAAGTTCCCGGCGATCGCCGGCGGCGCCGGCTCGGTGACCGGCTTCGATTTCCGGTTCGATCGCAAATGGCGGTTCGAGGGCGAGGAGCTGAGCTACGTCTACGCCCGCTGCCCGATCGGCCGCCTCCAGGCCAACATCGAGGCCCGCTTCACCGACGGCACCGCGCTGAAAGGCCACTTCGTCGAACCGTGCCAGGCTCGCTAGCGGCGCCTGGACGTTCACAATCCCCGGGGTGGGCTCGGAGAACACGCCACCCCCCGGCCCGGCGATCCGTCTCGCCGGGCTGCGCCGCGACTACGGCGATCGGGCCGCGCTCGACGGCGTCGGGCTGGAGCTCGCGGCCGGCGAGTCGCTGGTCGTGCTGGGCCCGAACGGGGCCGGCAAGACGACGCTGCTGCGGATCCTGGCGACGCTGCTGCGGCCGAGCGGCGGCGAGGCGGTCGTGCTCGGCTGCTCGCTGCCCCGCGAGGCCTGGAAGCTGCGCGGCCGGATCGGCTACCTCGGCCACGAGCCGCTCCTCTACCGCGACCTCAGCGGCCGCGAGAACCTCCGCTTCCAGGCGCGCCTGCACGGGATCCGCGGCGAGCGGGCCGAGGCGCGGATCGCCGAGCTGCTGGCCGCGGTGGGGATGGAGCGCCGTGCCGACGAGCGGATCGTCGAGCTCTCGGCGGGGATGCGGCAGCGGCTCTCGATCTGCCGCTGCGTCCTCCACGAGCCGGAGCTGCTGCTGCTCGACGAGCCCGACTCCAACCTCGACGCCGCGGGGCGCGAGGTGGCGCGCGGCCTGATCGGGCCCGACACCGGCCGCACCCGCGTCGTCGTCACCCACGACCCGGAGCGCTTCCTGCCCGAGGCCGACCAGGTGCTGCGGCTCGGCATCGGCGAGATCGCGGCGGTCTCGTGACCCCCTCCCGCCACGCCTTCGCGGCGATCCTCGCCAAGGACCTGCGCTCGGAGCTGCGCACCCTGCAGTCGCTGCCGGCGATGGCGCTGTTCGCCGTCACCACCTTCGTGATCTTCCGCTTCGGCCTCGACCGCACCAGCCTCTCCGGCAGCCTCGCCGCCGGCGTCCTCTGGGCGACCCTGCTGTTCGCCGCCGTGCTCGGCATCAACCGCCTCTTCGTCGCCGAGCGCGAGGAGGGCGGCTTCGACGCGATCCGCCTCGCCCCGATCGACCGCAGCGCCCTCTTCGCCGCGAAGGCGACGGCGCTGCTCGTCTACCTGCTCGCCCTGGAGCTGGTCACGGTGCCGATCTTCGCCTTCTTCTTCCTCGACTCGGCGGCGGCGCTGCCGCCCCTCTTCGCGGTGCTGCTGCTGGCCAACCTAGGCCTCGCCGCGACCGGCACCCTGATCTCCTCGATGGCGGTCAACTCGCGCGCCCGCGACCTGCTGGTGCCGCTCGTCCTGCTGCCCCTGGTGGTGCCGCTGATGATCGCCGCGACCGGCGCCACCGACCCCCTGCTGGCCGTGGGCGGTCCCGGTTACGAGCGCTTCGGGACCTGGCTCGGAGTGCTCGGCCTATACGATCTGATCTTCGCCCTGGTCGGCTACGCCGTGTTCGATTTTCTGCTCGAGGACTGAGTCGCCGGCCCCTCCCTTCCCCACCGAGGCATGTACGGCAAAGGACTGAGACCCCTCTCGATCGCCACCGTGGCGATGCTCGCCCTGTCGCTTTCGCTGGTCGCCTTCTACGCGCCGCTGGACGCGGACCAGGGCTTCATCCAGAAGATCTTCTACCTGCACGTGCCGCTGGCGATCGTGGCGCTGATCGGGTTCGTGGTCGGCGGCATCTTCGCGATCGCCCACCTGCGCAGCGGCAACTCCAAGTGGGACGCGTATTCGTACGTCGCGATCCACATGTCGGTGATCTTCGGCGTCGCCGTCCTCATCACCGGCTCGATCTGGGCCAAGGGCTCCTGGGGCCACTGGTGGGTCTGGGACGAGCCGACCCTGGTCAGCTTCCTGATCGTCTTCCTGATGTACGCGACCTACTACCCCTTCCGCTACGCGATCGAGGACCGCGACCGCCAGGCCCGCTACGCCTCGGTCTTCGCGATCACCGCCGGCGCCTTCGTGCCGCTCAACTTCATGGCGGTGCGGATGGCGGAGAGCCTCGTCCACCCGCGCACCTTCGCCACCGCCAACGGCGGCCTGCCCGGCGAGATGATGCTCGTCTTCCTCTGCTCCCTGGCCGCCTTCGCGCTGCTCTGGGTGACCCTGGTCAAGTTCGAGCTGACCGCGAAGAGCGCCTCCGGCCAGGTCAAGCGCCTGCGCCGCGCCCTCGACGCGCCGGCCCCCGGCGCCTCCTCGCGAATCGCCCCGGAGGTGAGCTGAGATGTTCGACCTACTGGCCGCCGCCCCGGCGCTGCCGCTCGACGAGGCCGGCAAGTACGTCGCCGGCGCCTACATCGTCTTCGTCCTGCTGCTGGTGGTCTACGTCGGGATCATGGCCGCGAAACTGCAGCGGATCGAGCGGGAAATGCGAGAGCTGGCGAGCTTCGCCGAACAGCGCAAGCGCGAGGAGGAGCGCGACGAGGTGAGCGCCTGATGTCGGAGCTGCTGGCTCTCGGCGTCTCGCACAAGACCGCACCGCTCGACCTGCGCGAGCGCCTCTCGCTGACGGAGGGACGGGCCGTCGGCGCCCTCCACGAGCTGACCGCCGCCAGCGGCATCCACGAGGCGGCGGCGATCTCCACCTGCAACCGCACCGAGCTCTACCTGATCGTCTCCGACCCGGTCGAGGCCGAGTCGACGGCGCTCCGCATCCTCACCCGCCAGGCGGAGCTGCGACCGACCGAGCTGCTCGGCCACCTCTACGCGCTCGCCGCCGGCGAGGCCGCCCGCCACCTGCTGCGGGTGACGGCCGGGCTCGACTCGATGATCGTCGGCGAGGCCGAGATCCAGGGTCAGGTCAAACGCGCCTACGAGCTGGCCCTGGTCGAGGGCGGCACCGGCCCGATCCTCAACCGCCTCTTCCGCGGCGCCCTCACCGCTGGCGGCCGCGTCCGCGAGGAGACCGCGGTCGGCGAGAAGGGCGTCTCGATCCCCTCCGTCGCGGTCGAGCTGGCCCGCCGCACCCTCGGCGACCTCTCCGACCGCCGCGTCCTCGTGATCGGCGCCGGCGAGACCGCCGAGCTGGTCGCCCGGGCGCTGGTCGCCCGCGGCGTCGGCGCCGTCTTCGTCGCCAACCGCCACTACGACCGCGCGATCGGGCTGGCCCAGCGCTTCGAGGGCAGCGCCGTCCGCTTCGAGGACCTGCCCGAGCAGCTGCAGGGCGCCGACATCGTCGTCAGCGCCACCAACTCGCCCCACCACATCGTCGAGCGCGACGAGCTGCAGGTGGTGATGGACGCGCGCCAGGGCCGGCCGCTGATGCTGATCGACCTCGCCGTCCCCCGCGACGTCGAGCCGGCCTGCCGCGAGGTCGCCGGCGTCACCGTCCACGACGTCGACGACGTGCAGCGGATCGTCGAGCGCAACACCAGCGGCCGCGAGGCCGAGGCGCGCCAGGCCGAGCGGATCGTCGAGGTCGAGCTGGACCGCTTCGAGCGCTGGCTGGCGGCCCTCGAGGTGGTGCCGACGATCGCCGCCCTGCGCGAGCGCGGCGACGAGATCGTGCGCCGCGTCCTCGCCGAGAACGAGACGCGCTGGGAGAGCCTCAGCGAGGCCGACCGCGAGCGGATCGAGGCGATGGCCAAGGCGATCGCCTCGCGGCTCCTGCACGAGCCGACCCTGCGGATGCGCCGCGCGGCCGGCAGCGACGAGGCGTACCTCTACGTCAGCGCGTTGCGCGAGCTGTTCGGGCTGGACGTGGAGCTGGAGCCCGAGGGGGCAGAGGGTGAAGGGACGGTTACCGAGTTGCGCAGGAGCGATCCCGGTAGGGGTTCCACTTAACTTTTTCGAGCCGCGTCTCGGCTACCGACAATGGCAAGCCGCGAAAAAGTACAAGACGTTCCACCCCTACCGGGATCGCTCTTCCCAATTCGAAGGCTCCCCCTCTCATGATTCGGATCGCAACCCGCGGCAGCGCCCTCGCCCTCGCCCAGGCGGGTGAAGTGGCCGCGCTGCTCGGTGGGGCCGAGCTGGTCGAGGCTTCCTCCGACGGCGAGCCCGGCGACAAGTCGCGATTCGTGCGGGGGGTCGAGCGAGCGCTGCTGGCCGGCGAGGCGGACGTCGGCGTCCACTCCGCCAAGGACCTGCCGGGGGAGATGGCCACGGGGCTGGAGATCGCCGCGGTGCCGCGGCGCGAGGACCCGGCCGACGCCTGGATCGGCCCCGGCGCCTCGCTCGCCGAGGTGCCCGAGGGAGCCCGGGTCGGCACCGCCAGCCTGCGCCGCCGCGCCCAGCTGCTCGCCGCCCGTCCCGACCTGCGGGTCGAGGAGCTGCACGGCAACGTCGACACGCGGCTGCGCAAGCTGGCCGAGGGCGAGCTCGACGCGATCGTGCTCGCCGTCGCCGGCCTGCGCCGGCTCGGCCGCGAGGGGGAGATCGCTTTCGCGCTGCCAGCCGAGACGATGGTCCCGGCCGCCGGGCAGGGAGCGCTGGCGCTGCAGGTCCGCCACGGCGACGCCGAGGCGACCGAGCGCTGCGCGCGGGCCGCCGACGCCGACGCCGTCCGCGAGCTGACCGCCGAGCGCGCCGCCGTCGCCCTGCTCGAAGCCACCTGCGCCAGCCCGATCGGCATCCACGCCCGGGTCGACGGCGAGACCCTGCGGATCGAGGCCTTCGTCGGCCTCCCGGACGGCAGCGAGTGGCTGCGCGACCGGGTCGAAGGCGACGCCAAACAGCCCGCCGCCGCGGGAGCGCACCTCGCCGAGCGCCTGGTCGGCGCCGGCGCCCGCGAGATCCTCGACCGGGCCGAGGCGCTCGATGCGCGTTGAGGCCCGGATCGCGGAGTTGAAACCGCGCTCAGGGATCGTCTACCTCGTCGGCGCCGGACCCGGCGACCCGGGCCTGATGACGGCCCGCTCGCTGGCGCTGATCGCCAGCGCCGACGCCGTCTACTACGACCGGCTGATCCCGCCCGGAGCTCTCGACGGCGCCCGCGCCGACGCCGAGCTGGTCTACGTCGGCAAGCAGCCGGGAGTGCCCTCGGTGCCGCAGGAGGAGATCGGGGCTCGCCTCGTCGAGGCGGCGCGAGCCGGCAAGAGCGTCGTCCGGCTCAAGGGCGGCGACCCCTTCGTGTTCGGCCGCGGCGGCGAGGAGGGCGAAGCACTGCGGGCGGCCGGAGTCGAGTTCGAGGTCGTGCCGGGAGTCACCGCCGGGGTCGCCGCCAGCGCCTACGCCGGGATCCCCGTCACCCACCGCGACGAGGCCTCGGCGGTCGCCTTCGTGACCGGCCACGAGGACCCCGAGAAGGCGGAGACGGCGCTCGACTGGGAGGCGCTGGCGCGCTTCCCCGGCACGCTCGTCTTCTACATGGGCGTCAAGCGCCTGGCCGAGAACGCCGCGGCGCTGATCGCCGCGGGGCGCGACGCCGACGAGCCGGCAGCGGCGATCGAACGCGGCACCTGGCCCGAGCAGCGCACCGTGTCGGCGACCCTGGGGACGCTCGCCGAGGCGGTCGCGCGCGAGGAGGTGCGGGCGCCGGCGCTGATCGTGGTCGGCGCCGTGACGGCCCGTCGCGAGACGCTCGCCTGGCTCGAGCGCCGCCCCCTGCACGGCCGCCGCGTCGTCGTCACCCGCGCCCGCGCCCAGGCCAGCGGCCTCGCCGGGACCCTGCGCGAGCTGGGCGCCGAGGTGGTCGAGCTGCCGGCGATCCGGATCGAGCCGCGGCTCGACAGCGCCGAGGTGCGGGAGGCCGTCGGGCGGATTGACGAGTACGCGTTGATCTGCGTCACGAGCCCCAACGGAGCGCACCTGCTGTTCGAGACGTTGGGCGAAGCCGGGCTCGACGCTCGCGCCCTCGCAGGCGCCACCGTCGCCGCGATCGGGCCCGGAACCGCCCGCGCCCTCGCCTCCCACGGCATCGCCGCCGAGGTCGTCCCCGAGCGCTTCGTCGCCGAGGCGCTGGTCGAGGCGCTTGCCGACGTCGAGGTCACCGGCAAGCGCGTCCTCATTGCCCGCGCCGCCGAGGCCCGCGACGTCCTCCCCGACGCCCTCCGCGAGCGCGGCGCCGAGGTCGACGTCGTCGCCCTCTACGAGACCGTCCGCGAGACCCCCGGCGAGGAGGCCATCGAGGCCGCTCAGACCGCCGACTACGTCACCTTCACCTCCTCCTCGACGGTCCGCAACCTCACCGAGGCGCTCGGCGACCGCTTCCCGAAGAGCGCCCGCATCGTCTCGATCGGCCCCGTCACCGGCGAGGCGATCCGCGACGCCGGCCTCAGCGTCGACGTCGAAGCCGAGCGCCACGACGTCGACGGCCTCCTCGCCGCCCTCCTCGCCGACGCGAGCCGATGAGCTTCGGACAGCCCCACCGCCACTTCGCCCGCACCGACTCGACCAACACCCGCGCCCGCGAGCTCGCCGCGGCCGGCGCCCCCCACGGAACCGTCGTCACCGCCGACGAGCAGAGCGAGGGACGGGGGCGGCAGGGCCGCACCTGGACCGCCCCGCCGGGCGGCGCCCTCCTCTACTCCGCGATCGTCCGCCCCCTCGAAGCGCACCACGCGATGCTCCCCCTCGCCGCCCCGCTCGCCGTCTGCGCCGCCGCCGAGCAACTCGCCCCCGGCGCCAAGTGCGGCGTCAAGTGGCCCAACGACGTCCACCTCGACGCCCGCAAGCTCGCCGGCGTCCTCATCGAGGCCCGCCCCCAAGACGGCTGGGCCGTCATAGGAATCGGCCTGAACCTCACAATTACCACCGAAGAATTCCCTCCCGACCTCCGCGTCAAGGCCGTCTCGCTCTTCGGCTCCGTTGAGGGAGGCCGGGGGGAGTCCCGACGGAGCCTCCCCGCTGTTGCGACGGCGGGACTCCCCCCGGCCTCCCTGCACGCAACCGCAGTCTTGAACGACCACCTCTCACACTGGGTCGAGACCGACCCCGAGTCGGTACTGGCCGAGTGGCGCCGTCGCGACGTCCTCAAGGGACGCGAGATCGCCTGGGAGGACGGCTCAGGAGTCGCTGACGGCGTCGACGACCGGGGCTACCTCATCGTCGTCACCGCCGCGGGCGACCGCGTCGCTCTCGGTGCTGGCGAGGTTCACCTGCGGCTTTGAGCCGTTCTCGGCGCCTTTTTTGCCTTTGCGCTTGCCGCTGCGTTTGCGGCGTCGCTTGCCGCCTTTGGGGAAGTTCCGCAGCAGCTCGCGGGCGACGGCCGAGGGTTTCCGGGCCATCCGCATCCGCGCCCCGCGCAGGACCTCCTCGCCCTCGGGCGTGTGCGCGACCGAGGCCGCCAGCAGCGCCACCGCCAGGCGGCGGTCCTGTTTGCGGGCCGCGTGGACGAGCCGGCGCGCGTTGCGCCCGTGCGCCCGTCCGGAGGAGTTGACCAGCAGGCCCAGCAGCCGCTTCGTCTCCGGCCAGCGCTGCACCGCGTACTCCTCGTGCAGTTCGCGGGTGTAGGAGGCGAGCCGCCAGACCCACGCCTGGGCCTGGTCGCGGCGGCCGATGCGGCGGTCGACCAGCGCCTGCAGCAGCGCCTTCGTCCCCGCCCGTTTGTCCTCGCGGCTCCAGGTGCCGACGATGTCGATCGCGTCGTCGAAGGCGTCCGGATCGCCCAGCTCGGCGATCTCGCCCAGCGCTTTCAGGCGCAGCTGCGCGTTGCGGTTGCGCTGCACGCAGGTGAGCAGGAAGCGGCGGCGCAGCTCCTTGGTTTTGTCGTTCTGCAGCATCGCCCGGGCCCGCCGCCAGCCCTGGGTGTTGACCCGCGCCCCGGCCAGCGCCGCCCAGGCGTGCTGCTCGGGGTAGTCGAGGTTCTCGACGGCGATCCGCCAGATCTCCCGTTCCAGCACCTCCATCCGCTTCTCCTCGACGTCGGAGACGGGGACGATCCGCCGCTCGACCCGAACCTTGCGGCCGCGCCCGCGCCGCACCGGCCCGACCACGATCGCGCCGCCGCGGTAGACGTCGCGGTCGAGCAGGCTGTGCAGGGTGACGATCGACTCGTCGTGGGTGGTCGCCGGGTGCACGAAGTCGATGACCAGGCCGGCCTCCTTGCCCTGCGCGCGGCGGGTGACGCGGCCGACCCGCTGCTGGTAGATCCGCCGTGAGGCGGTCGGCGCCAGGTGCATGCAGATCGTCGCCCGCGGCGAGTTCCATCCCTCGGCCAGCAGCATCGCGTTGCAGAGCACGTCGACGTCGCCGCGTTCGAAGCCGGCGAGGATCTCGGCTAGCTCGCGCTTCGGCGTTTCCCCGGAGACGGCCTGGGCGTTGATCCCGGCGGCGCGGAACGCTTTGGCGACGTTCTTGGCGTGCTGAACGCCGGCGGTGTAGAGAACGCCGGGGACTTTGCGGAAGCGGGACTGGTAGAGGTCGGCGATCGCGACGTTGAAGGGCTCCTGGTCGAGCAGGGCGGCCAGCTCCTCCTGATCGAAGTCCTGGTCGACCTCGCCTTTTCGCAGCGGCACCTTGGCGATCGTCCGCACCCCCGGGCCGGGCGGGATCCGCAGACAGCGCAGCGGCGAGATGACGCCGCGCCGCGCCGCCTGGGCGAGGTCGAAGCGCGAGGTCTGGGTCGGGAAGAGGTCGGCGACGTGGCGGGCGATCAACGCCCCGGTCGCGGTCATGCCGATGAAGACGGGCCCCGGCCAGTCGCGGATGCAGGCGCTGGTTTTCTCGCCCAGCGCGGTGTGCGCCTCGTCGCAGATCACGATCGAGTAGGCGTCGGAGACTTTCTTGTGGTTGCGGACGAACCACTGGTAGGTCTCGACCGTGACCGGGCCGTCGGGGTCGTCGCGACCGTCGAGCAGCGGCGGCCGCAGCCGCTCCTTGTAGCCGCGGTCGGAGATCTCGCCGATGAACTGGTCGACCAGGTTGCGGCGGTGGGTGAGGATCAGCACCCCGCCGGTCCGGGTCGCCTCGATGAAGCCGACCGCGGCGACGGTCTTGCCGGCGCCGGTCGCGTGCTCGAACCAGAAGCGGCGGTCGGCGCCGGGATCCTCGGGTGCCTCCTCGACGACCTCCTCTTCCTCGGCGTCGGGCGCTTCTTCCCAGTCCTGAGGCTCCTCGTCGGGCGCCAGCTCCTCGTCCTCCTCCAGCTCCTCCTCGTCCTCGTCCTCGTCGTCGTCGTCGAGCTCCTCGTCCTCCTCGGCGTCACCGAGCTCCTCGTCCTCCTCGAGCTCGCCGGCGCCATCGGCCGCGGGCGCCTCGTCCTCCTCGGCGGGGGCGTCGACGATCTCCTCGGCCCCGGGCCCGTCGGCCGGCGCGACCTGGGGGCCCTCCTGCTGCTCGGTCATCAGCTCGGCCAGGGTCCCGGAGAGGGCGTCGACCTGGTGCGGGTTCAGCTCGGCGCCGTCGCGCAGCTTCGGCGGTTCGTCGGCGAGGAACCGCTCGAGGCCGAGCAGCAGCGAGAAGTCGCGGCGCCAGGCGATCGAGGGGTACTCGGCGCCGGCGTCGAGCTCGGCCAGGGAGGCGTCGAGCGCGCGGCGTCGCGCCGTCCCCGGGGCGAGCGCCTCCGGCCCCTCGCCGTCGAGCAGGAAGGGCTCGCGGGCGAACTCGGCCGCACGCTCGATGTCGGCGCTTGATGGAACTGCCGCGGAAGCGGCAACGTCGCTGGTCTTGGCCATTGAAAGGCTTCTGGGTTCGCCCCCGCCGGGCAGAACTGGCGGCCGGGGCAGATGAACGAGGCTGCCAGGAGTCGGAAGTCCCTTCCCCCGGCGATCTCAAGCGGCCCGCATACCAGCGGACCGAACGTACGTATTGTAATCACCACGAGGATGACCGCGCGACAAACGTTCTCCATACCGCTCCTCGGCATCGTCCTGCTCGTCCTCTTCGCGAGCGGCTGCGGGTCCTCCGGCGAGGGCGAGCTCGGCGGCGAGGCCCCCGATTACGAGAAGGCGCTGGCCGGCGCCCCGGCGCCGCTGGCCGGCCTCCACGAGCAGGCGAACGAGCTGCTCCCGGGCGGCACCGAGGCCTATGAGAAGCGGATCGCGGCGCTGCGCGGCTATCCGGTCGTCGTCAACGTCTGGGCCTCCTGGTGCGGCCCCTGCCGGTTCGAGTTCCCGACCCTGCAGAAGCTCTCCGCCCGCTACGGCAAGCGGGTCGCCTTCCTCGGCGTCGACGCCGAAGACTCCAGCGAGGAAGCGGCGAGGTTCCTCGAGCAGGAGCCGGTGCCCTACCCCAGCTACAGCGATCCCGACAAAGACATCGCCAACTCGATCGACGCCTCCTTCGGCCTCCCCAACACCGCCTTCTACGACGCCGAGGGCGAGCTCGTCTTCCTCAGGCAGGGCCCCTACGCGGAGGACTCCGAACTGGAAGCCGACGTACGGCGCTACGCGCTGGAAGGCGGATAATCGGAGCGATGGAAACCTTCGTCATCGTCGCCGCGGTCGCCTTCGCGCTGCTGATCGCCGAGCTGCTGCTGCCGACCGGCGGCGTCCTCGCGGCGCTCGGCGCGCTCGGGCTGGTCGTCGGCGGCGTCCTCGCCCTCGACTCCGACAGCAGCGTCGCCGACTACGTCGGGCCGGCCCTGATCACCCTCGGCATCCTCTCCGCCGTCAGCTTCTACTTCATCGCCCGCAAAGTGCTCGAGGCTCACCGGGACCAGCCCGTGCGCGGCGGGCCGGAGGAGCTGGTCGGCTCCTTCGCCGAGGCGCGCGGCTCGCTCGACCCCGAGGGCCAGGTGCTGGCCGGGGGCGGCATCTGGCACGCCCGGCTGGCCAGCGGCAGTGGCCCGGTTCAGCCGGGGGATAGAGTCCGCGTCGAGGCGGTTGAGGGTCTGACGCTCACTGTTCGAGCCGAGGAACCCGCCGCGGAGCTCTCGAAGGAAGGAGCCGGCTGATGGAGGCATTGCTCGCGGTAATCGTCGTCCTCGCCATCTTCGCCCTGATCGCGGTCGGCGCCTCGGTCCGCGTCCTGCGCGAGTACGAGCGCGGCGTCATCTTCCGGCTCGGCCGCCTGATCGCCCAGAAGGGGCCCGGCCTGATCCTGCTGATCCCGTTCATCGACCGGATGGTCAAGATCGACCTGCGCACGGTGACCCTCAACATCCCGCCGCAGGAGGTGATCACCCGCGACAACGTCCCCTGCCGGGTCAACGCGGTCGCCTACTTCCGCGTCGTCGACTCCAACCGCGCCGTCGTCGAGGTCGAGAACTACCTGCTCGCCACCTCGCAAATCTCGCAGACGGCGCTGCGCTCGGTGCTCGGCAAGGCCGAACTCGACCAGCTGCTGGCCGACCGCGAGCGCCTCAACGAAGAGCTGCAGAAGATCATCGACGAGTCGACCGAGCCCTGGGGCGTGAAGGTGATCGCGGTCGAGATCAAGGACGTCGAGATCCCCGAGCAGATGCAGCGGGCGATGGCGCGCCAAGCCGAGGCCGAGCGCGAGCGGCGAGCCAAGATCATCAACTCCGAGGGCGAGTTCCAGGCCGCCCAGAAGCTCACCGACGCCGCCGACATCATCAGCACCAACCCGGCCTCGCTGCAGCTGCGCTACCTGCAGACGCTGCTGGAAATCGGCAGCAACCAGAACACCACGGTGGTCTTCCCGCTGCCGATGGACGTGCTGGAGCCGTTCGTCGGCAAGGGCGCGGCCGGGCGCGCCGCCGGCACCGAGCGGGCGGCCAAGCCGCCAGCACCACCGGAGCCGCCCGCGGTGGACGAGCCCGACCCCGACGATCTCCCCCCCTCCCGCTCCTGAGCGCGCCGGAGATACGCATCGACCAGCTGAGCGGGCTGAGGACGATCCTCGCCCCCGGCCGGGCCGCGCGCCCGGACAACTTCAGCAGCCGCGCCAGCGAGCCGAAGGGGCCCGAGAGCTGCCCCTTCTGCGAGGGCCACGAGGACCGCACCCCGCCCGAGACCTACGCGCTGCGCCCGGGCGACGGCGGCCCCGACACGCCCGGCTGGAAGACGCGGGTGGTGCCAAATCTCTACCCGGCCCTGGGGTCGCCGCAGGGCGATGGCTCCGCTGGCGACGGGACGGGCAACCCGGGCGGCGCGGCGCCGAGCGCCGGCTCCCCCGGCGCCGAGGCCGGCGCCTTCGCCAGCAGCGGCGACCCGCTGCTGGCCTCGCG
>Ga0190271_10001158_pt1 | contig 14634 bp, 11 predicted proteins | sample Popmic356T_FD_133747 | JGI IMG/M metagenome (GOLD analysis project Ga0190271, IMG submission 133747) | Populus adjacent soil microbial communities from riparian zone of Weber River, Utah, USA - 356 T | ecosystem: Environmental > Terrestrial > Soil > Riparian zone | place: USA: Utah | collected...
CTTATTGAATTCTCCGTACTTCCAGGTCGCCAGTTGGACGTCGCATGCGAAACGCGCTGAGGCCCGAAGACCTCGCGGCAGCGATCATCTCGATGATTTGTATGCGTCTGCGTTAGCCCACTGCGGGCTTTCGGGACCGGTCAGGCAATGGATGTGCTTCCACCCCACGCGTATCACTCCCGGAACAGGCACTGACAAGTCTTGCGCTTCCATGGCCCGTTCGCCGAAAGCTTGCAGCCTCACCCCGTTGGCGTCAAGGATGCGATCGCATTGCGGTGCCGCAGGCTGTCGCGATCTGACACCTGGAAGCTGGCAGGATCACAGCCGTGCCCTGCGGCGCGACGCTTGGTCTGCTTCCGTACAATGCGCCTGCACTGTGCTGTGGTGGTGTGGAGTGCGGCGACGCGAGTAGATCGCAGCGCGGCTAAGCCACCTCAGCCTTCCGATAGCCTTCGGTGATCTTCGCGAACTGATCGTCGTTGTATTCGGTCTGACCGATCAGGACGCTGATGCCGATGTGCTTGATCACGTAGATACCGACCGATTCCGACCACCATTGCGCCAGCACGCCCTTGCGGCGGTGGCCGGCGACCACGAGATCGGCGCCGATTTCCTGCGCAACCGAGACGATCACCTCGCCCGGCCGTCCCCAGCCAAGGCGGAACTCGGGTGAGAAGCCGATCGCGCGAAGCCGCTGGACGCCTTCCTCCAGCACCGCCTGATAGGCCATCTGCTCTTCGCCGATCACCTGCGCGTAGGCGCCGTCGGCTGTGCCGACACTGACCGAGTTGTCGATCACGGCGAGCAGGAACACTTCTGCGTTGCAGCGCAGCGCCAGTGCTGCGCCCTCGCGCAATGCGCGCCTGCCTTCGGTCGATCCGTCGTAGGCAAGAAGAATTTTCCGATACATGCGCGCTCCTCCGTCCCTGAAAGGAGATTCAATGTCGTCGGGTTCTTGTTCTTGCGCTCCAGTCTGAAGCGCGTGGCCCTTTGCTGTCTGTATGACTTTAGGCCATGCGCCGCCGTCCGCAAGACGGGCAATGCATTTGTTTTGGTCGGCTGGCGTTCACACCGCCCATGACGGCAGCGGCTGCATACGTTGCTTGATCCACGTCAGCAGGCTTTGCACGGCGGCACGGCGGATCTTGTTGGTCGGAATCAGGGCCTTCAACCACAGTTCCGGAACCGGATAGTCCGGCAGCAAGGTTTGCAGCTGGCCGGCTTCGATCGCCGGCCTTGCGATGTAGCGCGCCACCATGGCGATGCCCAGGCCGCGGCAGGCGGCGCTTTGCAGGATCTGGCTGTCGTTGGCGGAGAAACGAGAGCGCACATCCACGTTGATCAGCCCGCGCGGGCTTTCGAACGACCAGGTCGAGCCGGTGGTCTGGAAGGTCAGGCAATCGTGACCGATCAGGTCGATCGGATGTTTCGGTTCCCCGCGGGCGGCGATGTAGGCGGGGGCGGCGCACAGGACGCGCGGATAGGGTGTCAGCGGCTCGTCGATCACATTGGCGTAGGACGCGGGCATCGCGCCGATGGCGATGTCGAAGTCTTCCTCCACCGGGTTGACCGACCGGTCGATCAGCACGAGGTCGATGGCGATGCCGGGATGGGCAACCTGGAAGTCATTCAGGATTTCGCCGAAGTTGAGGATCGCCATTGTCGTCGGGCATTTGATCCGCAACTGGCCGTCGATCCGGTCCGTGGCCTGTGCTGCGCCGGTGATGGCGTCCTCCACGTCGCCGACGATGGTCTGGTAGCGCGGGAAGTAGCGTTCCCCGGTTTCCGTCAGCGACAGTTTGCGCGTCGAGCGCACGAACAACTGCGCGCGCATCTGGTCTTCCAGCCGGTTGATGCGCTTGACGATCACGGATGGGGCAACGCCAAGCTCGCGCGCGGCCGCCGAAAAGCTCCCGGCCCGGGCCGTGGTGAGAAATGCCTTTATATTGAGGAGAGTGTCCAAGCCTGCCTCCAACCAATGTCTTTCTCCAATTGAGAAAGCTGAGTTTTCCCGGTTCCTGCGACAATCCGGTATCAATCCGTCTGGACGCGGAATATCCTTGTTTGCAGTACCTTAGCCGCCTTTCTCGTTTCGAGAAAGCTGTTGGTCATTGATCCTGCTTTTTTGCCCATTTTGACCGGACTAGCATCGCGTCAATGCAATCGCGGCCTCGAACCGGCCGCGCGAGAACAAAAGGCTACGGGAGCAAACGCATGACGGAATCGGATGGCACCCGGATCGTCCGCAGGCCGGGCAAGGGCGCGGTGCGCAAGGTCGAAGGCGACATCTGTGTCGTCGGCGCCGGCGCCGCAGGCGCCTCCGCGGCGATCGAAGCGGCCCGGTTGGGGCGCAAGGTGATCCTCATCGACGGCATGCCGGCGCTTGGCGGGCAGGCGGTGAATTCGATCATCGGCACATTCTGCGGTCTCTTCTCCAACGGCACACACGGTTACCAGTTCACCCACGGCATCGCCGACGACATCATGGAGGCGCTCGGCAAGAACAGCGAGCAACTCTACTACCGCAACGGTCCGCACACGACGGTCGTCTACTACGACGAGGTTGCGCTCGGCCGCTGGATCGAACGCACGGTGCGCGACCTCGGCATCACGGTGATCGTCGGCGCGGTGATGCGCGACGTGGGTGTCGAAGGCCGGCGCATCAAGACGCTGCATCTGTCCACGCGCTACGGCGATGTCGACGTGCAGGCGACCGGCTTTGTCGACGCCAGCGGCGACGCGGCGCTGGTCTATCAGGCGGGCTTTGCCTGCCGCGAGCCGACCAGCCCGATCTACGGCACGCAGATGGTGATACTGGAAGATATCGTCGAGGCGAAGCACCCGACGCGGGAGGAGATCCCGGCAAAGATGAAGGAGAAAGGCGAGAAGTACGGCCTCGTCCGCCGCGAGGGACTTGGCTTCGTCATTCCCGGCCGCGGCGTTGCCGCGATGAACATGACGCATGTGGAGACGCCGCTCGACCCGATCGAAGCCTCGATCAAGGGGATTGACGGCAAGGACCAGGCGGATCGCGCCGTGGAGTTTCTGCGTAACGAGTTCCCCGAGTGTTTCGCCAATGCCCGTATTCGCGCCTATGGCTTTCCGGGCATTCGCCAGACGCGCTGGATCGTCGGCCGCCAGCAGTTGACCGTCGATGACGTCCGCGCCGGCACCCGCTTCCCGGATGCCGTTGCACGCACAGCCTGGCCGATCGAATTGCACGACCATTCCAGCGGTCATCACTGGCACACCTTCGACATCGACCATGTGCACTATGTGCCATTGTCCAGCATGATCCCGGCCGAAGGCGACAACGTCGTCGCCGCCGGCCGCTGCATCGACGCTGATCTGCCGGCGCTGTCGAGTGTGCGGGTTATGGGCCCGTGCATGGCGATGGGCGCCGCGGCTGCCAAGGCGCTCGATCTCGCCGGCACCGGCAGCGTGCACCAGATCGACATCCAGGCGCTGGCCAAGCGCGTGCACGACAATATCGAGACCAAACACATGCGATGGCCGAGCAAGGCGGCCTAGGGCAACAGGTGACATGAAGCTGACCGACCACGAAAAGGAAATGTTCGACGGCGTCCACGGCCGCGCCAAAGCGCGGGCGATGGACCTGCTCGTGCGCTATGGCGAGGCGCTCGGCGCCGAGCGGCTGGTGGAAACCGACAATGTCGCCGGCGCCTTCAATGCCTCGACGCCGTCGGTGCGCGAACTTGTCAAGAAGGGCTTCGATGCGGTCTATTCGGAACTGAACCTCGACAGCGCGGAAGTGGTCGAAGTGCCGAAGATGGTCGCTCACACCTGCCAGCTCATCACCGGCATCGACAACGCCAACTGGCGCGTGCAGGGCATTCCGGACGATCTCGCCGAGCAGCAGAAGCGCGGCGAGGAATACTTCGGCAGCCGCGGCATCAACATGTTCGCAACATGCACGCCCTATCAGGTCGGCAATGTTCCGGTAAAGGGCGAGCATTGCGCCTGGATGGAATCCTCCGCCGTCGTCTACTGCAACTCGGTGCTTGGCGCGCGCACCAACACTGAGGGCAAGGAAAGCACCGGAGCCGCGGCGCTCACTGGGCGCATTCCTTACTGGGGCTATCATATCAAGGAGAACCGGCGCGGCAGCCATATCGTCGAGGTGAACATCGACGTCGATGACATCATGGATTGGGGCCTGCTCGGCTACTACCTCGGCGAAATCGTCGACGACGAGATCCCGGTGCTCACCGGCCGCTACAAGCAGCCGAGCCTGATCAAGCTGAAGCACTTTGGTGCCGCTGCAGCATCGTCCGGCGGCGTCGAGATGTACCACATCCCCGACATCACGCCGGAGGCGCGCACGGTCGAGGAAGCGTTTGCCGGCAATCCCGTGCGTGGCACGGTCCGGTATGGCGATAAGGAGCGGCGCACAGCTTACGAGAATCTCAACTGCGCCACGGACCGCAATGTCGATTTCGTCATGCTCGGCTGCCCGCACAATTCCATCGACCAGGTCTGGCTGATCGCGTCGCTGCTCGACGGCCGCAAGATCAGCGCCAACACCGAGCTTTGGGTGCATACGCCGCGGGCGCTGCGGGAGGTCGCCGATCGCAACGGTTATACGAAGATGATCATGGACGCCGGCGGCCATGTCATGAGCGACACCTGTCCGGCGATCTCCCGGCACATGCCCAAGGGCACGAAAACCGTCGCGACGGATTCCGCCAAGCAGGCGCACTATCTGCCGGCCATCACCGGCGTGTCGGCCTGGTTCGGCTCGGTCAAGCAGTGCGTTGAAGCAGCGATCAGCGGGCGTTGGGACGGAGGCCTGCCATGAGCGAAACTCTTGTGCCCAAGGGCCAGACGACAATCGTGCTGCGCGGGCGCAAGGTTGTCGGCGGCTGCGCCGAAGGCGAGGCGATCGTCACCCGCGACACGATCTCCGGCTGGGGCGGCATCAATGAGCGCGACGGCACCGTGATCGAACGCCGGCACGAACTGCGCGGCCAGAGCTTCAAGGACAAGATACTGGTGTTTCCCGGCGCCAAGGGCTCATCCGGCTGGTCGGCCTATTTTCACATGGCACGGCTGAACGGTGCGTCGCCGCGGGCGATGATCTTCAACAAGATGACGACCAAAATCGCGCTCGGCGCCGTGGTCACGCACGCGCCGGCGATGACAGAGCTGGATCAGGATCCGCTCGCCGTGATCGAGACCGGCGACTGGGTCAAGGTCGATGCCGACAATGGCATCGTCGAAATCACCAAGCGTCGCGGCTGAGGCACGGGAATGTCGGAGCAGACGGCAGGCCGGCTGACGGCGAGGGGACTGGAGGGCCCGCAGCTCACCGATCGCCTGCGGTCTCTGCTGCGCGGCCGCAATCTGGCGGTGCTGGCGCTGCTGCTGTTGCTCGGCTTCCTCACCGTCTATCCGATGTCGATGCTGCTCTATGGCAGCCTGCACTCGACGCCACCGGGCGCTGCTGGCGTATTCAATCTCGACGGCTACCGGGCGATCATGACCACGCACAATCTGGTCGTGCTGCTCAATACAATCGGTATTTCCTTTGCAAAGACGGTTCCATCGCTCGCCGTCGCCATCTTTCTTGCCTGGATCATCGCCCGTACCGATACGCCGTATCGCGCCGTGCTCGAGGTGATGATCACGCTGCCCTTCTTTGTGCCGCCGATCCTCACCGCGATGGCCTGGGGCATGCTCGGCAACGTCCAGGTTGGTCTCATCAACCAGACCTGGAAGGCGATCACCGGTTCCGAGACCTCGCCGATCAACGTCTTTTCCTATGGCGGCGTGATCTGGCACATGTCGCAATACACGACCACGTTCCTGTTCCTGTTTCTGGTTGATGCGTTTCGCGCCATGGATCCCGCGCTCGAAGAGGCAAGCCGGATGTGCGGCGCGTCGCGCTGGACCACCTTCCGCAGGATCACGCTGTTCCTGCTGCTGCCGGTGCTGACCAGCGGCGTGATGCTGAGCTTCATCCGCGGCATCGAGAGTTTCGAGTCGCCGCTGTTTTTCGGCACGCCTGCCGGCATCAAGGTCATCTCCACCGAAATCTACGACTCCATCAGCCAGCGTGCGGTGCCGAACTATCAGTCGGCGACCGCACTGAGCTTCGTCATCATGGGTCTGATGCTGCTGCTGGTCGTCTGGCAATGGACGGTGCTGCGCGGCAGGAGTTTCCAGACCGTCACCGGCAAGGGCTTCAACCCGGGCGTAGTCAAGCTTGGCGCGTGGCGCTGGGCGACGTTTACGTTCTGCCTGCTGTTCTTTTTCGTGACTACGGTACTGCCGGTCGGCCAGCTTGTGGCAGGCTCGTTCTTCAAGTTCTTCGGCTTCTACGGCTGGGACAACCTGACGCTCGAGCACTATCGCGCCGTGCTCGGCGACAGCGAGTTCTGGCGCGCGACCAAGAACACCATGGGGCTCGGCCTGGTCGGCGCCACCGCGACGATGGTGCTCGGCAGCATCGTCGCCTACATCTCCGTGCGCACCACATGGCGCGGCCGGCGCCTGATCGACGCCATCGCCTGGCTGCCATGGATGATGCCGGGCATCGTGCTGGCAATCGGCTTCCTCTGGGGTTTTGCGATGCTGCCCGCGGCGATTCCGATCTACGGGACGGTCTGGGCACTGTTCTTCGCGTATCTCGCACTCGGCACGCCGGTGTCGGTGCGGGTGATGTCGGGCGCCTACGCGCAGCTTTCCTACGATCTTGAAGAATGCTCCCGCGTGCATGGCGCGAACTTCTGGCAGACGCTGACGCGCATTCTGGTGGCGCTGGCCTGGCCGGCGTTTGCGGTCGGCTGGGTACTGACGTTCTTCGGCATCATGCGCGAACTGTCGGCCTCGATCATGCTCTATACGACCGGATCGGAAGTGCTCTCGGTCGTACTCCTGAAGCGGTGGGCCAACGGGCTTGCGGAAGAGGTCAGCGTGATCGGCCTGATGATGATGGCGCTGGTGATCGTATTCCGCTGGGTGCAGCTGGTGATCATCAAGCGGCGGATCAGTACGCTTTGACGAAACAACAAGGGAAGAAACGGGAGGACAATATGTTCGGCAAGACCTTCAAGGTGGCGGTTATTGCCGCCGGTATCGCGGCCTCGGTGATCGGCGTCGCGCGTGCGGCCGACCAGGACATGCCGGCCGACGTCATCGCGGCGGCGAAGAAGGAGGGCAAGGTCGCCTTCTACACCTCGTTCTTCGGCGCCAAGGCGCATCTCGACATCATCAAGAGCTTCGAGGCCAAGTATGGCATCAGCGTGGAACTGCTCGACGTGCGCGCCAGCGACATGACCGAGCGGATCCGCACCGAGCAGACCTCAAAGCGCTATATTGCCGACGTCACGCAGAACGGCGCGGCGAGCCTCGTGCGGCAGCAGCGCCAAGGCTACATTCAGAACCATGGCGGCATCCCCAACGCGAAAAATCTGCTCAAGGATCACCAGGCCAGCGACTTCGGCGTGCCGACCTACATTCTCGGTTACGGCATTCTCATCAATACCAGTGCGGTCAAGGGCGCCGACGTGCCGAAATCCTGGCAGGACATCAAGGACCCGAAGTGGAAGGGCAAGATCATCTCCGACGATCCGCGCGCGCTGGGCGGCGGCAACGTGATGTTCTCCGCCTTCCAGGACAAGCTCGGCGACGCCTACAACACCGCACTCTCGCAGCAGGCGCTGGTGCTGAGCCGCGACGTCGGCAATGACGAGCGCCGTGTCGCCCGCGGCGAGTACCCGATGCGCATCCCGCAGCTGTTCTCGAACTGGCTGGCGCTGAAGTCGCTGCCGGTGAAGTTCATCGCGCCGGAAGAGGGGCTCCCTTACATCCGCTTCGACTTCGGCATCCTGACCGGCGCGCCGCATCCGAACGCTGCACGTCTGTTCATCAACCACTACCTTAGCGAACAGGTGCAGACGGCCTACGCGGTTGCGGGACTGATCCCGACCGTGGACGGCATTCTCGACAAGGCGGGCGAGGCGGGGGCCGAACTGAAGGGCATCAAGCTGCTCGGCACCACCGATGTGGACCGGCAGGATTCGATGCTCGATCGTGCCAAGCAACTCTATCCGTGAATTGAAAGGCTGCGAGTAATCGATGACTGCTGTTCTGCTCGAAAACGTCAGCCGCGCCTTCGGCACGGCCCTTGCGGTGGATCGTGTCAGCCTGAAGGTCGAGGCGGGCGAGTTCCTGACGTTGCTCGGCCCGTCGGGTTGCGGCAAGACCACCACGCTGCGCATGATCGCAGGCCTGGAGCAGAACACGACCGGGCGCATCACCATCGGCGACGCGGTTGTCAGCGACGCCGATCGCTCGATCTTCGTGGCGGCGGAGCGCCGCCGTCTCGGCATGGTGTTCCAGTCCTACGCGATCTGGCCGCACATGACCGTGTTCGACAACGTCGCCTATCCCTTGCGCATTCGCCGCCGCCCGGCAGCGGAGATCAAGGAGCGGGTGATGAAGACGCTCGGCCTTGTCGAGATGGAGAGCTACGCCGAGCGTCCGGCGCCGGCACTCTCGGGCGGCCAGCAGCAGCGCGTCGCCATTGCGCGGGCGCTGGTGTTCGAACCCGAGGTGCTGTTGCTGGACGAGCCGCTGTCGAACCTCGACGCGCGGCTGCGGACGCAGATGGGCGACGAGTTCCGGAAGTTGCAGAAGCGGCTCGGCATCACCAGCCTTTATGTCACGCACGACCAGGAAGAGGCGATGGCGCTGTCCGACCGCGTGGTTGTTATGCAGGGCGGCCAGATCCTGCAGGTCGGCTCGCCGGAAGAGATCTACCAGCGGCCGGGCAGCCGAAGCGTCGCCGCCTTCTTCGGTTCGCCCAATCTGCTCGATGCCGAGGTGACAGCCAGCCAGCCGGCCGAGGCCGGCTATTTCCGGCTCGACGTGGCGGGCGGGGACTGGCGCGGCCAGTGTCGTGCCGCCACTCGCCTTTCGCCCGGCACGCGTGTTGGCGTGCTGGTGCGGCCCGAGACGATTTCGCTGTCATCGAACGGGGCCGTCGGCGCGGTCGATGCCATCCGCTGGACGGGCAAGGTCAAGGACATGATTTTCCGCGGCTCGCGCCGTTCGATTGCGGTGGAGACGTCGGCGCAAACACTGCGCGTCGAGGCGCCATCACAGCAGCCGGTTGCGGTCGGCGATACTGTAACGCTTACAACCCCGTCGAATTCTGCCTGGGCGATCGAAGGCTGAAGATGGCCAGAAAGCTTCGCAGTTACGCGGAATATGGCAATGCGCGCTGGGCAACGCGGCGCGCGCTGTGGCGTGCGCTTGGCCTGACAGACGCGGACTTCGACAAGCCGAAGATCGCGGTGGTGAACTCGTCGTCCGATCTGGCGATCTGCTACTCTCACCTCGACGGCATTGCCAAACGCATGAAGGAGGCGATCCGCGCCGCCGGCGCCGTCGCCTTCGAGGTGAGGACCACCGCGCCGGCCGATTTCGTCACGTCGTGGGGGCATCGCGGCGGCTACATCCTTTCCGCGCGCGACCTGATCACCAACGACATCGAGGCGCAGGTCGAGGGCGCGCTGCTCGACGGCATGGTGTGCCTCGCCTCCTGCGACAAGACCCCGCCCGGTCAGTTGATGGCCGCGGGACGGCTGAACATTCCGACCCTGATCTTCTGTTGCGGCTATCAGCCGAGTGGTCAGTACAGGGGGCACCTCTGCGACATCGAGGACGTGTTCGCGACCGCCGGCGGACTCGCGTTCGGCAAGGTTTCGATCGACGAGATCAAGGAGATGAGCGACGTCGCCATCCAGGGGCCCGGCGTCTGCGCCGGCATGGGCACGGCGAACACGCTGCATGCCGCCTGTGAGGCGCTCGGCATGTCGTTGCCCGGCTCGACGCCGATCCTCGCCAATAGCGACAGGATGTGGGAGTTCGTCGAACAGGCGGGCAGGCGTATCGTTGCCATGATCGACGAGGACCTGAAGCCGCGCGAGATTCTCACGACCGAGGCGTTCGAGAACGCCGTGATGGTCATGCTCTGCGTCAGCGGCTCGATCAACTCGGCCAAGCACCTGGCGGCGGTCGCGCAGGAGGCCGCTTGCGACGTCGACGTCTACAAGCTGTTCGAAACATATGCCGACGTCATTCCTTTGCTGACAGCAGTTCGCCCGAACGGCGACGCCACTACCGAAGCCTTCGAGGCGGCCGGTGGCACGCAGGGCGTGATGAAGCAGCTTCAGCAGTTCATGAAGACCGGCGCTCGGACAATCACCGGCAAGACGCTGGCCGAGAATCTCGCAAGCTTCAAGGTGTCGGACGAGGAAACGATTCGACCGGTTACGCGTCCGCTCGGCAAGCATCCGACCATCGTCATGTTGCGTGGCAGCCTCTCGCCGGAAACCAGCATCGTCAAACTCAGCGTGACCGAGCAGCGCAATCTTCAGCTGCGCGGCCCCGCCGTCGTGTTCGAGAACGCACTCGACGCCATCAACGGCATTCAGGACGGCAAGGTCAGCGCCGGCCAGGTGGTCGTCGTGCGCGGCCTCGGTCCGAGGGGCACGCCCGGCATGGGTGTCGCGTCGGCGGTGGTATTCGCCGTGCTCGGCGCGGGGCTCGCCGGCAAGGTCGCTGTCGTCACCGATGGTCAGCTTTCAGGCCTGACCAACGTCGGCATCACCGTCGCCGAGGTTGCGCCCGAAGCGGCCGCCGGCGGTCCGATCGGGCTGGTCGAGAACGGCGACATCATCGCCATCGACGTCGAGAAGCGGACGGCCGACCTTGAAGTCCCCGAGCCTGAACTCGCGCGCCGGCGCCGGAACATGACGCGATGGGACAAGACCGACGAGCGCGGCTGGCTGGCCATGTACCGCGAACTGGTCGAGCCGGTCGGCAAAGGCCGCATTCTCCGGCGTTGAGCCGCCTCTCGCTTGCGGGACGACAGCGTTAACGGCGCGTCAATAAACGCGGTTACCAAAGCCTGAAAATCATCAGACAATTTTAAGGACTGCCACGCACTCTGGTTGCAGCACTGTCGGTGCGCGTGGTGTCGTGATGCGAGTTCCCGTTTCAGCCCTGATCCTCCTTGCCGGTGTCGGAACGGCGGGCGCCGCCGACCTGCCCGTGTTCATTCCTCGCGCGGCTGTGCCGCCGCTATCGGTCTGGACCTGGACCGGTCTCTATGCCGGCACCCACAGCGGCGGCGGCTTCGGCATCACGCGGTTCAAGGGGACGGGGCCATCGATTTACGGCGACACCGTTCGCAGTCCGATGGCGCTCAGCGGAGTGCAGGCCGGTTACAACTGGCAGATGCCCGACACCGCCTTCGTGCTGGGCGTCGAGGCCGACGCAAACCTCATCACCTCCGATGGAAGCAATACCTGCCTTGCATCGTCCGGTGCGATTCTCTCGGCCAACTGCCGCGTCAACCAGACGTTCGGTGGCATCATCGCCGGTCGCGCGGGATACGCAGCCGGCGCTGGCGGGCGCACCCTGCTGTTTCTGAAAGCGGGTGTCGCGGCGTTGCGTGAGACGATCGAGATCACCACCAACGGCGGCCCGTATCCGCCGTTGATGACGACCGCCGACAGCACGCGGTTCGGCTGGACCGCCGGCGCGGGCGTCGAGCGCGCGCTGACGCCAGCGTGGTCGCTGAAGTTCGAATACGGCTACACCGACTTCGGCGGCGAGAACGTCGCGACCCCCGCGACGTTTCGACAGGCTCTTCCCGGCGTGAACGCATATTTTGCGCTGCCCGATGGCTCTGTCGACGCACGACAAAGCATGCACGCGATCAAGCTCGGCGTGAACGGGAAATTCGGCGAGGATGGGCGCACGGCGTGGCAGCCTTCCGGGCCCGAGTACAGCTTGCGCGGGCGCAACGAGGATGGCGGTTTCGGCACCGTGATCGAGGCCGGCACGCGGGCGTGGTACAGCTTCGGCCGTCACCAGAAGGATCTCGGTGGCTCGACGCTGCCGTTCGAGCAGAACTTCCTCGTTTCGCGGTTGACCTACGACAGCACCGCCTGGTCGGGAGAGGCATTTGGCCGGGTCGACACGACGGAAGGCGTTTTTCTCAAGGGTTTTGCCGGCGGCGGCAAGGTCGCGTCGGGCAAGATGCATGATGAAGACTGGCTGCTTGCCGGCAACACCATTCCGTATTCGAACACGCTGTCCGATCCGGTCAAGGGCTCGCTTGCCTATGCGGCGGTCGACGTCGGCTACGCGATGCTCAGGGGTCCGAGCACCAGGGTCGGGGGCTTCATTGGCTACAGCTATCTCAAGGACAGCTACGCCGCCTACGGTTGTTCGCAGATGGTCCTGCCGAACGCGGTGTGCACGCCGGCGATATTGGACGCGACGCTTGTGATCACGCAGGACAACGTGTGGCATGCGGCCCGCCTCGGCCTCAGCAGTGTTGTGACTCTGGGCGGCGGACTCACGCTCACGGCCGATGCCGCCTGGCTGCCGCTGGTGAGTTTCCGCGGAGTCGACAATCATGTGCTGCGGACGGACGTTGCCGATACGGTATCGAAGGAACGCGGGACCGGGCAGGGCGTCCAGTTGGAGGCCCTGGTTTCCTATGCCTTCGACCCTTCGTTCAGCGTGGGCGCCGGCGGACGCTATTGGTCGATGTGGACAGACACGGATGCTCTGGTCAACATCTTCGGAACCGCGTGCCCCTGCCAGACGCTGCCGTCGCGGACCGAGCGCTACGGTGCATTCGTGCAGGCTGCCTACAAATTTGGTGCACCGAAATAGCCTGGTTGCCGGAGCCTGCCGCGGCGCTTGCTGTTGCTTGTTCCGCGCGCATCGCCGATCATTGTACCTGGTCTTGAACTGGCGCATGCGAGGGGGAATGAACGACGACGAAAATCTGCGAAACGAGCGGCCGACGTTCGTCACCCATCTGGAATGCGCCTATACCGGCGAAAGGTTCGAGGCTGACAAGATCCACGGATTGTCGTCGGCCGGCAAGCCGTTGCTCGTCCGCTACGATCTCCCGGGTGTCAGGACGGCGTTGAGCAAGGATGCGCTCGCGCAGCGTCCGCCGGACATCTGGCGATACCGCGAGTTGCTTCCGGTCCGCAAGGTCACGGATATCGTCAGTCTCGGCGAAGCGCTGACGCCGTTGGTGCGGTTGCCGAACCTGTCGAAAAAAATTGGCGGCGGCGAGATCATCGTCAAGGACGAGGGGCGCCTGCCGACCGGGTCGTTCAAGGCGCGCGGCCTGGTGATGGCGGTGTCGATGGCGAAAGCGCTAGGCATCACGCACATGGCGATGCCGACCAACGGCAACGCGGGCGCGGCGCTCGCCGCCTATGCGAGCCGGGCGGGGATCAAAACGACAGTGTTCTGCCCGGAGGACACGCCGGAGATCAACGTCAGCGAGATCGAACTGCAGGGGGCGACGGTGTACCGCGTCAACGGCCTGATCGATGATTGCGGCAAGATCGTCGGCGAGGGCAAGACGAAGGTCGGCTGGTTCGACGCCTCGACGCTGAAGGAACCCTACCGGATCGAAGGCAAGAAGACGATGGGGCTGGAGCTTGCCGAACAACTCGGCTGGGACGTGCCCGATGCGATCTTCTATCCGACCGGCGGCGGCACAGGTCTGATCGGCATGTGGAAGGCGTTCGCCGAACTGGAGGCGATCGGCTTCCTCGGCAAGAAGCGCCCGCGCATGATTGCGGTGCAGGCGGAGGGCTGCGCGCCGATGGTGCGTGCTTACGAGGCGGGCGCGGAGCACGCGCCGCGCTTCGAGAATGCGCACACCATCGCGTCCGGAATTCGCGTGCCGGCTGCGGTCGGCGACTTCCTGATCCTGCGCGCCGTGCGCGAGAGCGGCGGCTATGCGGTCGCCGTCAGCGACGACGCAATCACGGCGGCGGTCGGCGAAGTGGCGCGCGGCGAGGGGCTGCTGCTCTGTCCCGAGGGCGGAGCGACTTACGCGGCGTACAAGCAGGGTTTGCGGGACGGGCGCGTGAAGCCTGCCGATCGCGTGATGCTGTTCAACTGCGCGACAGGTCTCAAGTACCCATTGCCGCCGGTGACGCGAAGGATCGATCGGACCAAACCGATCGATTTCAGCGTGTTTTCCCGAACGGTCGGCGCGCCGCGAGAGAGTTAATGTTTTATGAATTCGGTAATTAATTTGAAACCATAGGCATGCAGGCGCCGAAACGTTAACTCAGCGGTTGGCGATCCGCCTTAAGCATGAGGTCCGCACCCAGGGGATTTGGGATCAGGAGCTCGAGCATGGCGGATGACCCGCACGCAGGCGCGCGCCGCGCGAAGACCCCGCCGTTCCTGCTCTACGGCGTGCTGCTGTTCTGCTTCGGTATCGCGGTCTATCTGTTCGGCGTGCTGCTGGTGTTTCCTCGCTATCTGTTGGGTCTGCGCGAACTGCTCGACCCGGTTGCGGCGTGGCTTGTCTGGTACAGCGGCGTGCCGATCGTGCTCGGACTGGCGCTCGCGCTGTTCGATGTGCTGGTGTTGTTTCATCGCAAGAAACCGGACGTCCCGGTCCGCTTTCAGCCGATTCGCCGCCGGCGCGTCACCGTGGCCCTGACGGCCTATAACGACGAAGAAAGCATCGGCGAATCGGTTAGGGACTTTCTCGAGCATCCGCTGGTCGAGCGCGTGATCGTCGTCAGCAACAACTCGAAGGACCGA
>Ga0190271_10001159_pt1 | contig 14618 bp, 15 predicted proteins | sample Popmic356T_FD_133747 | JGI IMG/M metagenome (GOLD analysis project Ga0190271, IMG submission 133747) | Populus adjacent soil microbial communities from riparian zone of Weber River, Utah, USA - 356 T | ecosystem: Environmental > Terrestrial > Soil > Riparian zone | place: USA: Utah | collected...
GCATCTCTACCTTGGCAGCACCCCAGACCATGGCCTCCGGTCCTTCGTTGATGGCCACTGTCACCAGCAGTTCTGGTTCTGGTAAGGAAGAAGAGGTAGGAGAGGTCGAGGTTCCATCGAACGCCCTCGGGGGTGGGGGCGGGATCAACCTCATCGTGAAGATCGGCGAACGTGACATCACCGACATCGTGGATGTCCAGATGAACGGCCGCATGGGTCAGCTCGCCACGGCGATCAGGAGGGCCAGCTGATGGGTGGATCCAAGTACGCAACCGGTCGTGACTACGGACTGTGGATCGACGTCGACACTGGTGGCCTCAACGTCTTCGGTCCGGCGTGGACCTACAACCTGCCCTCGACCGATGGTGTCTTCCCGCTCAACAACAGGATGGTCATCGCGGTCGAGGAGCCCCAAGATCCGACAACACCAGCTTCTCGTCCCTCAGCCGGCGGTTTCATGCTGGGCAACAACGGCCAGATCATCGGAGTCGGCCACTACGACCCCGGCTACTGGGCCGCCTTCCCACCCGGCGAGAGTGGGGTCGTTCCCAACATCCGGATCGCACCGACCGTCACCGGCCACATCGACATCGCGGGCAGTTCCCAGATGGGTACGTGGACGCTGGACTCAACCGGCCTACCCAAGCTGGTGTACATCTCCCCCAACTCCACCAACTTCACCGCCATCAATACCGGCACCTTCCCCCGACCGAAGCCCATTGGCTCGGGATACGTCAGCATCGCGGTCGGCCGCCAGAACGTCTACCTGCTGAACGGGGTCGGCGGCATCGTGAGCTTCGGGTTCGGAACCGCTCCAGTGCCGGTCTACCCGACTGACCTGGTCAGCGATGCCGATTCGCCCCGGAAGCTGGTGGCCAGCACCACCCATGTCGGCTACATCTCGAACAAGGGCCGGATCGTCTGGTGGCCGGAGGACCCGGCCGACACCGCCACGATCACCTCCATCCAGACCCGACCGACTACCAAGATCTTCTCCGACTTGGCACTCGGAGCCGGGTATTCATACGCCCTCATCGCCAACGACCAGTTCACCGATCCCGGTGTGGTCAGGGGCTACGGCGTTCCCCTCGATACCGCAGCCGGCAGTTTCGTGAGGTTGACGCTGCCAGGTCACAACGTCCTCGCCCAGGCCCCTCCGGTCTACACATGGGGCTGGGCCGCCATCCTCGAGACGGCTGAGCACCCGTTCGGCATCACCCCGTTCGGACTCATGGCGGTCACCCTTCCGCCTGCTGCCGTCGCACCCGGCTCACCAATTGGCTTCCAAGTCAGCAACTACAACGGAATCACCAACGAGATCTTCTTCGAGTGGGAGGGTCCGCTCACCGGATCAGCAGCCAAGTACTATGAGATCGCCCACGTACCCCTCACTGGAGGAACACCGCCGACTGTGCCTCCGGACGGCACAGTCACCGTGATCATGCCGCATGCAGGAGATCGAGAAGATCTCCAGATGACCTCCTACCAGATCACGGACGATTTCCATGGTCCGTCCTACTACATGATCCGGTCGATCGGAGTGGGTGGCATTCCTGCTGGTGGCGCCTCGCCATGGGTCTACGCCACCTACGACAACACCCTGTTGGAGGGTGACTGGCGGAAGCTCGGGGTCTCCGTCATCGACTACGACTGCAGCAGCGGCGGCTACGTGATCATGTTGGAGATCGACCAGGTCGTTCCGCTGGCCGACGGGTGGACGGGAGCGGCCATCATCCATTCCATGGTTCCTGACGGGATCTTCTACATCCTGGCTGAGACCAAGATCTCGGTCGCCCGTGAGAAGGGCCCGACCGTGGCCAGCCAGGAGACGGCCATGGCTGACGTAAATGGATTGGGGAACGTCACGATACCGGCTTCTCCGAAACTCGAAACCAAGGCCATCGTCGACTACGAGATCAACATCGAGGACGGCTACATCTACTGGATTCACGATGATGCCAAGGCGATAGTGACCGGTCGCGAGAATGCCGTCAGGGTGGACCCCCTGCTCGATACCTGCCAGTCCCAATTGTCCAACCCCCACTACCTACGGGACCTGCAAGACCCAGCCAACAACGTCACCTCGGAGTTCTGCCTCGGTACCTTGGATCAATTGGACTACGAGATCCGGTCCGGTGTGTTCTCGGTGCTGGGTCGGCCGGCTCCGGTGGTGGTCGTCGACTCCCGCTCCACTGCCAAGGGTCGACTCACCTTCCTGTCCTCCGGTGACGTGGCGGAAGAGGTCCGTACCTCCCTGCATGAACTGCAGAGCCTGTTTCGGCTGGGTCATCCCATGATGCTCCAGACCGTGAAGTCCTACGAACTGGGCGGAGGGCAGCTCTATTTCCAGCCAACCAACGTGTCGGACCGCTGGATCGGCAGTGATGCCCGACGGGCCGAACACGCCCTCGAGGTCGACTTCATCGAGATCGATCCTCCTCGTGGACGGGTCATCCTCCGCAACATCGGCATCCCATTGTCGGCTGAGCCAGGCACCGTGCTGACGCGGACGAGTGACTACGTCGACTCAGAGAATTCAGTGAACCCCCTGTTCGGTATCAAGTTCTGTGACGGTGGGATGAAGGAGCAGTACGAGGACTGCAATGCTCTGCTGCTGCGGACCTGCAACGAGGTGCTGCACACCCCTGCTGAAACAGTCTGCTGATGTACCTCTACAGCAGTCCCGATCCACTCCAAGACGTCAAGTTCCGGTTGGACAAGGACGTGAAGGCCATCACCAACGAGCAGATCACCGAGATCTCGAAGATCACCCGGTCATCGCACAAGATCCACACCAGGGTGATGCGGTCGGTGGCCGAGCCCATGGTCAAGGTGATTCCCAAGAGCGCCACCGCCGGTTGTCGGACCCAGCCCTACTTCTGGTCCCGATGGGATCCTGCCTTCTGGACACCGGTCACCTTCGCTATCGAGTCTGGATCGATCAGCGAGTCCCTGACAGATGAGACCACCCGATCGCTCCAGCTGACGGCCCACTCCGATCACTGGACGAACTTCGAGACCTTTCAGACCGAGGTGTCACCGTTCCACACCCTCCTGCGGGTCGAGCGGGGGGTCGAGGTGGCGGACTCGGAGAGCACCCCGTCACCGGGTATCGGTCAGTCCACCATCATCTGGATTCCGCTCGGGATCTACCGGGTCCACCAGGTCAACTTCAACCGGGACCACACCGCTGACATTCAGGCCTACTCACTCGAGCAGATCCTGAAGGACTTCATGTACGAGAAGATTCCCGCTCCCATCACCACCACGATGAACTGGATGCGGTTGTGGGAGGAGAAGTGGTTGCCGGGTGGGTTGGATTCGACCGACCCCAACCAGAGGGATTGGTCCCACATCACCTGGGAGCTCAGAGGTTCCATCACCCCCGACGCTGCGGTTCAGATCCAAAACGAGAACAACTTTGTTTCCGGATTCCCGATTGCCACCTCATGGACCCGATGGGCCGGCATCAGGGAGATGCTCGAGGCCCAGCACTTCAACCTCTACGTCAACCGGGTGGGCAAGCCCATCATCGTGCGGATTCCCGAGCCCTACAACGCTCCGCCACTCTGGATCTCACCCGAGATCGAGAACCAGCTCATCATGAACGAGGGGGGCGAGGGGAACGTCATCAGTCGGAACGAGGACTTCAACCGAGACGGACTATTCAACGTGGTCGTGGCCTACGGGGAGATCGCGGTGGACGATCTCCATCCCGGCTCTGCCACGGACAAGTCGGCCACCCCCGTCCAGCACATCGAAACGGATGACAATCCAGCTTCACCGACCTTTGTCGATGGGCCCTTCGGACGGATCGGAATCGAGATGCAGGTGGACAACCTGCTGAACGCCGGTCGACTCAAGGTCGAGGCCCAGGCGAAGCTGGCCAGGTCCAAGATCCTGACCACCAAGTCCAACCTGTCGCTGCTCCCGAACCCCACCATCGAGGTGGGCGATCGGATCAAGGTCCATTACCCAGACGGATCGTTCCGTTGGTTCATCATCGAGTCGGCTGACATTCCCCTCACGTCCGATGCCGAGCTCTCCGTCTCGGCGTTCACCTACGACAATGCCCGGGTCCATCTCGACATCTTCCCCCCAACCAACATCACGATCGTCGGCCCCCCGACCGACTCATCGATCACCCTCAACTTCACTGCCGCAGACGGAGCCACTGGGTACGAATGGTCCTCCGACGCCGCCCTGTTCTGGAATCCCATCGTCACGACGAACCTTCCCGACAACAAGGTCGAGATGGTGATCACCGGTCTTCGACCATTGACCGATTACAGTATTCGACTCCGGACCGTGGTACGGGACGACTACGTCTCTCCACCGGTCCAGGTGATGGCAGCAGGACGCATGGCGGTCCGACAGCCCGGAACCCTGTTGGTAGCCGAAGGTGGCTGGCCGGGACGGTTCCTGGATGACCTTGTTCCCGTCAACATCCCCCTGGCCAACCTCTACGACGCCTACCACGTCCTCCCGCCCACCGGGTTTCCCATGCAACTCAACGATCCATGGCTCCAAGGGGCCTACGTAATCATGGACGACGGGATGCGGGCGACGTGGAACGGCGCCCAGTTCGTGCAGAGGCTGTGATCCCATGACCAAGAAGAGCACCGCTTCGGCCTCCACCCCCTTTCGGACCTCGGCACCACCCCCTGTGCCCACGATGACCCACATCGGTCGGAAGAGCCTGACCGTCACGTGGCCCCACGTCTACGGGGTCTCGGAGTTCCTCGACGGGTACCGAGTCACCCTCACACCGGGCCCAACAATCTTCGTCGGTCCGGTCAGGAACGAGGGCGATCTGAAGGCCTACACGTTCACCGGTCTGGCCATGGACTACCCGTACACGGTCTCGGTTCAGGCAGTGAACCTGCCGGTACTTCTCCCGCCGCCCGGCAAGCCCGAGGCAGTTGGTCCGCCCGGCTCACTGAACGTCCGGACCCTGCCCGAGTGGGGCGAGCCCCCTGCCACCGGCATCGACGGTTGGAACGGGGTGCAGTTCGTGGCCGGCCGGACGAACTTCCACTACCGGGCGTCGGGAATCTTCATGGACGTCAACGAGTGGGCCAAGGCCCAGATCGGCAACATCCTGACTCCCGATGGGGGGTCGGTCGACTATCAACCGGGCATGTCCTGGATCGAGTTCAACACCGACCGGGCTCCCGAGCTGATGATCACCGCTGTGCTGATGAAGGCCGGCCACAGATGGCCCCAGTGACCGAGGAGGCGTGATGTCAGTCAATGGAGATCGGGTGGTAGCCAAGGCCGCCGAGGGAGTGGGCCGGACGGAGAACTCCCGTGGCCTCTGCTCGCCCTACACCGACACCATCGGGGCCCAGGCATGGTGCGGGGCCTTCGTCGAGTACTGCTATCGAGCTTCCGGTGTGGCGGATCTCAAAAACTACACCTCGAATCCCTACTACGTATCCACGATTCATGATGACCTAGAGCGGCAGGGATTCCTTCTTGATGAAAGTCAGAGGATGCCGGGCGACATCTGCTTCTTCAACTGGGACGGCGGTCGTGAAGACCACATGGGGATTGTGGAGTACAGCATGGCCCATGACCCCGAAGGTGGCATGCTCACGATCGAGGGCAACACCAGCAACTCGGTGGCAAGGAAGCATCGACATGGCCCAGGCATCTTCGCCGGCGTAGCCAGGATCCCTGAGTTGCGGGACGGATCCGACGATCCCTTCTACACCGGAGAGACAGGCCTACCGCTCCCAGTCGGCATGGACTATGCCCTCAACTACTTCGCCCCCGGCGCGGACGAGGGCGATGACGACGTGCTCGTCTACCAAGGTGGACTCCAGGAGTGTGCCCACGACGCAGTGATCGGCTGGAACACCTCGTCGATGGGCCGGGGAGTGGGAACCAAGTTCCACATCTGGACCCAGCGGGGCAACTACTCCCTCGACACCGTGTCGGTGGTGTGGGACTTCGCCGGCCGAGCCAACCCAGACTGAGGTGACCTGATGCCCGACCTGAACCCACGACCCGGTGAAGTCTCGAAGGTGGCCCAAGGGCCGGCCTTCGACAAGCTGGGTGGCTTCAACGACTTCATCAACGTCCACAGTGAGGGGCGTGACCGGAACAACAGCGCCCAGAACATCACGATCCGGTATGGGCGGTTCATTGGTTGGCGATATGCCACCTCCACTGGTCAGCCCCAGTTGGCCCGGATCGACATCGGAGGGGGCAACGAACTCGTTGTTCCCACCGTCGAATCGAATCTCACCGGCACCGGCATCCCAGGTCAAGGTGATCGGGTCATCGTCCTCACCTGGGGTGTCGCCCACGGAGTCGTCCTCGGAAAGCTCCTCATCCAAACCGTCCTCCCCTGATTGGAAAGACCATGCCCAAGCAGTACAAGTCCTTCTTGATCCCGACCGGACAGGATCCGGCGGATCTCCCGCACATCTTCGAGGACTTCATCACCTCGGGAATCAAGGATGGAGCGGTCATCGCCCACTTCGGCACCGTGGCCGATGCGAACAGCCAGATCGCCAACTTCCCCGATGGATCCATGGTCTGGATCGGGGCCGTGCTGTTCAGGAGCAACGGCTCCACGTTCCAGCCCGTGCTCTCGTCCGGAATGGGCTCCTACGCCAAGTTCGCCACCACGACAGCTCGTGACATCTTCTACTCGGCGCCGCCGACTGGTAGCGGTCTTCCAGTGGCAGGCCAGCTCGCCATGGTCGGCTCCTCCGCCGGAGGTGCCACGGGGACCTACCTCACCATGTGGGACGGCGTGGCGTGGCAGAACTCATCGGATCCCCAGCTCCGGAATCGGCAGATCGTTGGGACCCACGGGCCGGGTGGCACTCTCTCCATCGGTGATCCAGCCAACCCACATCGATACCCAGCGGGATCGGTGGGCTATCGGAAAGCGGACGGTTGGGCGATCAACTTGGCCGGCCACACGTTCGTGGACGGGAACTTCTCTCTCAGCAACGGCAGCCTCACCACCGTCACCGGATCACACGTCATCACTGGATCTGCACTCGCCATCAACGCCCCCATCACCACCAACATGGTGTTCAACGGGTATGTCCATGCCAAGAACTATGTCGAGGGACTGGGAGGCCTGTTCGGTCCCACCCTGAACGTCAACGCCATCGGCCCCCGGGACCAGTCGAACACGTCACCCGTCCAGCACTACGGGGTCACCACCTTCAACAACGGTGTGTGGATGACTGAGAACCTCGTGATCCGTACTGGGTTGACCGTCCAGTCCAACGGCTGTGACTTCACCGGCACTTGCAAGTTCCATGGGGCTACAGAAACCGAAGGCTTGCGTACCTACGGAGGCGCCTTCATTGGCGGGGATCTGGTCTACACCGGCGCCTTTGGACAATGGTCAGATCGTCGGATGAAGACCGACATCGTCGATGCTCCTCGAGGAGCACTCGACATCGTCGACTCAACTCCAGTCCGGTCGTTCTCGATGTTGGGGACGAAATCCGAGTTCGGATGGATCGCCCAAGAGGTCCAGGAGAAGCTGCCCTCCGCTATCACCGAGACAGAGAATGTACTGGCTGATGAGGAGTTCGGTGACCAGAGACTGACCGCTGTTGATGGGAGCAACATCGACACCGTTCTCGGAATCGATATGTCCGAGATGACCAGTGTCCTCTGGAAGGCGGTGCAGGAGCTCTCGGCCGAGGTCAAGGATCTCAAGGCCCAGGTCGCAGCCCTGTCGTCGGGGCCGGAACTTCTGGCGTGAGGTCAGATTTGCTCAGATCCCGGCATGTTGTGCGGGGGATAGCTGTAGTACCTTGGCATTGGTCTGGAGGGGCAGATCAACACCCACCACCCATGAAGGATGAAGATGGCCAAGGTCACAGTCGAACGAATCGCACGAGCGCGCAAGAAGAAGGAAGACGCATACGACGAGCTCAAGGCTCTGGTCGTGAGGTCGGTCGGCGACGGGGTCCTGCTCCGAGACGCCGCCGAGGCAGCAGGGGTCACCTACGAGACCATGCGCCTGTGGCGGCTCGAGGCCGGTGACATCGTTGATGCCCGCAAGAAGGGCACACCCACCGCGGAGACCAAGAAGAACCTCGCCTCGGCCCGACGGGTGGCCGACAGCCTCAAGGCCAACGGCCTCGCGGCCGCGCCTGCCAAGAAGGCCCCAGCCAAGAAAAAGGCCGCGGCCCCCAAGGCCCCAGAAGCCGTCGCCCCCGCCCCCGTCGAGGTTCCAGCCGAGAAGGCTCCAGCCCCCGCCCCGGCCCCGGCCGGCGTGAAGAAGAAGGCTCCGGCCAAGAAGAAGGCCCCAGCCAAGAAGAAGCCCGCTGCCGCCAAGGTCATCGAGACCCAGCCGGCTCCAGCCAGCCCCAACGGTCACGGACGGACCGAGCCCGAGCTCACCACGGCCCAGCGACGCCGGATCGACGCTGCTCAGGCCGCTCGAGCCAAGAAGCTGGCCGCGGCGGGCAAGGCCTGAACGAAGAACGGCCGCCCCCCGAAGGAAGGACGACCGTTCAACGCTACAACAACAACAACAACGGACAACCACATCCGTTGAGTGAGACTGTAACACCAGTTGATTGGTGCAGCAAGTCGAATCAGTACGGAAGTTCCAGATGCCGGATGATGTGGTACGCCAACCACCGAGCGACAGGTGATGCAACCCCGTTGCCGATCATCTTGTACCGGTGGGAATCAGTGATCTCGTTCCCGTCCCCGTCCCAGCGGGTCCAGTCGTCCGGCCAGCCCTGCAGGCGCTCGGCCTCCCGAGGGACCAACCGCCGGACCCCGATGAGGTCGCCTGCCACCTGAGGGATGCCCGCACCGTTGGCCACACGGAGGGTCGGCGTGAAGTGCTCCGACACCTGCTCGTCGAGCAGGTTGTTCCCGTTGAACGACACCACAGCCGGCACATGGCCGTCGGAGGCCAGCGTAGGTGATGGATCTCCCGGCTGGGGGTTCGACCGATTCTCCCGATGGGTGATCTGGGAGGTGTCGAACGGCATGGGCTCGGACAGGACGTTGAACATGCCCTTGTCCAGACGAGTTGCGACACCCTTGTAGTCCCGTGCCGTCAACGTGTTGGCCACGTCGGGGATGAAGGTCATCCGCTCCGTGTCGGCCGCCCAGCCCCGCTGACCCGAGCCTCCACCCAACGTGGAGGCCACCTCTGGGATCAGGTGGTTTCCTTGGGCTGATCCTTCATCCGGTCCGCAACCTGCTCCAGCGCCGCTTGCAGTGAGGGCGGTAGTGACCGTCCTCGACTCTCCGCCCTTCGCAGAATTCCGGCGCACCCTTTCGGAGACAGGAAGTATTTGGGGTCCACCAATCCTTCCAGGATCGAAGCAAGCGACGACGAACACACGTCGTCGCCGTTGGGGGACTCCGAAGAAGCGAGCGTCCAGCACTCGCCACTGGATGTCCACCGCCCCGCAGTCGGCCAGGAGGTCGATGACTTGTGCGAAGTCGTTGCCCTGAGAACTCGAGAGGGCGCCTCCGACGTTTTCCCAGACGGCGTAGGAGGGGAGTCGGTCGATGTCACGGTACTCCTTGAGGATTCGGATGGCCTCGAGGAACAACCCAGAGCGGGTGCCCTCCTTCATGCCGGCTCGGGAACCCGAGATCGACAGGTCCTGGCAGGGTGAGCCGAACGACATGATGTCGCACGGCGGCAGGTCCTTGGCTTTCACGGTGGTGATGTCGCCCCAGCGGGGTACGTCCGGCCAGTGCCGGGCGAGCACCTTGTTGCACCACGGGTCCCACTCGACGAGGCCGACGGTGTTGGCCCCGACCCCCTCGAACCCGATGTCCATGCCTCCAACTCCGGCGAACAAGGAGAGGTGGTCGGCTCGGGGAGTCGCGATGTGGCGCTTCCGACGGTTCGGTCTGGTCGGCATGGCAGGAGCTTAGTCGGTCAGCCGGCCCGTGCCAGGCATGCCCCGGATGAATTGCCCTAGTAGATGTCGACTCCACAGATGGGGCAGTGCAGGTCGGACGGATCGAAGTTCTCCACCGAGCTGACGTCGAGCTCCACCGCGGTGCGGTGGCCCATCCGGCACCGGAGCTCGTACCACGGGTATCGGTTCGGGTTCATGTCGTGCCACCGGTCGATGACGAGGAAGGCGAGGTATGCGATCAGGACGATCCCAGCCAAGAAGCCGAGGAAGATCAGAACATCACGCCACGCCAGACCGAGCACACCAGGAAGATACCGTTCAATTCAGACCAGGAGTGACCAATGTATCCGCACAACGAAGATCCAGATCCAATACCACCGTGGATAATCGTCGCCCTGCTGGGGGCGCTGGCCATCTTCTACTGGTGCATCTACTGGTACGGCATCCGTAACTGAAATGTCACATGGCGCAGGCCATCCGTACTACTGTCCCCCGAAACAAAACGGAGTGACCCCCCTACCACGAGAAGGTCACTCCGTTGTCCGTATCATCCACTGAAAGGACCCGCCTATCATGGCATCCCTCAAGTCACGCAGGCGAACGATTCTCGTTGCAATTGCGCTGTTTTTCTGTGTCGGAGCCGCAACATCCTGCACTCCGGACCAGATCGCTCTCTGGAACACCCTGACCCACGAACAGCAGCTGGCGGTCGGCGACGCCATCCATCGGGAGAACAGTGCTGGTGGCGATTGCTTCTCGGCCCTCGGGCACTTCTCCGGACCCCACGCCAAGGCTCGTCAGGTCATCATGCGCGAGTCGGGCAACAACCCGAGTGCCGCCAATCGGTCGTCATCGGCCCGTGGGTGCTGGCAGACGATGATGTCGATCCACGGCCCGAAGTACTACCAGGTGGGCTGCACGCCAGATGACTGGGACAACCCAGTGTGCAACACCAAGGTCGCCGACATCCTGTACCGGTCCTCGGGCTGGTCGCCGTGGGCTGCCAGCGGCGGCTGAATGTGAACCTCGTGTTCACGTCGTTGTAACCACAGCTTGGCTAGCCTTGGCCGGAGATCGGCAGGCTGGCCCCACCACCCTCAGCCGATCCGGATGGCGAGCAGTCCCCCCAGCCTGCTCGTCATCCGTCGCGTCTGGGCCCAGTTGATTTAGGCTCGTCAGAAGTCTGATGAGGAGGTCGTTGGCATGCCCACGCCCGATATGAACACCTGGATGGTGGCGACCGACCAATCGGTTGAAGGCCTCCAAGGTTCAGTTCAGAACCTCCTCAGCAGTGTCGCTTCCCAGAACACGTGGAACGCCGCCCAGACCCAGTGGAACACCGGGATCGAAGCCCAGATAGCCGGCTTACCAGCCGGCGGCACCGACACCGGCGGCGGCACGGTTCCTGTAGGCGGTGGTGGCGTCAACTGCCTGTTCGTGGCGAGCTCCACCGCTCCGACGTTGGTCAAGGCCCGAGCCGACATCGTGTGCACCGGCGTCAACGACCAGACGACCATCAACAACGCCATCAAGAACGCCAACAACACCTTCACCACCAAGGTCGGCCAGAAGAACCCACAGCGTGGAGCCGTCCTGCTGTCCGAAGGCGTGTTCAACTGCTCGGGCGCCGTCGTCGTGCCGACCAATGGCTTCGCCCTGATGGGCACCTCGAGAGCCACGGTGCTCCGACCCTCGGCCTCGGCCACCGCCTTCACCACCACCGGAGCCAACTCGCCAGCCGGCGAGAAGGGCCTGATCATGGCGGCGGCCGACATCATCGGCCAGAACGCCTCGATGTGCCTGATCGATCGGATCTCGATCAACTGCGAGCAGTGGGGCACCTCAGCCGGCATCTCGGGCGTGGTCATCGGCCTGACCGCCGAGCCCGAGACGGGCAGCACCCACCCGGTCACCTACGGCCTGCCGATCCCGACCAACCGCAACGACCAGAACTGGTACATCAGCAACGTCCACGTCTACGGCTGCAAGTACGGCATCTACTGGGCCGACTCCAACGGGGCCCGCGACTTCTTCATCCGGGACTGCTGGGTGGGTGCGGTGACCAAGGCCGGCATCTACGCCGGCGCCTCGGACTGCCAGGTGCAGGGTTGCCAGGTCATCACCACGACGGCAGTCGGCGGAATCGGCTTCGCCGTGAACGGCGGCAACTCGAAGTTCTGGAACTGCAAGGCCAGCTACACCGACATCGGCGTGTCGGTCGGATCCAGCCGAGTGACCATCGCCAACATCGAGGCGCAGGACTGTGCCTCCGGTTTCCTGCTGAACGGGTCCGACGACCTCATCATGACGGGCTGCCGGGTCGACACGCAGGTGGCCGGCCACAAGATCGGCTTCGACATGACCGGCTGCACCCGGTTCTCGGTGTCGGCCTGTGAGGTCCACACACGGGGCTCGGGCACGATCACCACGGGCGTCAACCTGCCCAGCGGAACCGAGACCGGCACGTTGCAGATGACGGTCGGCCAGACCGGCATCACCACCCAGGTCGCCAAGGCGGGCGTTGCGGTCACGGCCTCCAGTGCTCTACCCAAGGGCATGATCACGATGATCGCCCGAGAGGGGGCCGGCAACCTCTTCTCCGCCGGCACCACTGCCTAGAGACCACGATGATTTCCTGACGAGGAGTGTGAAATGCCCATCGACCCAGATGCTCAAGTCATGTTCGACAGCATCAATTCCAAGCTGGCGGCACTCGATGCACGGCTCGACGTGTTGGAAGGTGGCGGAACGACCGAGCCACCTCCTGTCGTCCAGCCACCGGCCACGGGCGGCAAGTTCCCCGGTGACGTGAAGGCCGATTCCGTCCGTTGGGGTGCGGCCTACGGTGGCAACACCGCACCGGGCAATCGCTACGGCGGGCCACTGGAAGTGCGGCGCACCTACTTCGGCCCCACCAATCACGCCAGCGCACTCACCATCGCCAAGGCTGACTGTGCGGCGGGCACCATCCCATGGCTGTCCTTCAAGACCAACGGCTGGGCGAGGACGGCTCAGGGCACTGACGATGCCGCCATCGACAAGCTCCTCAAGGATCTCGACGCCATCGGCAAGCCCGTCTGGATCACCTTCCATCACGAGCCGGAAGGTTCCGGTCAGTACGGCACCGACGAGGGCACGCCCACCAACACGTCCTCCATCGACAACTGGAAGGCGATGCAGAAGAAGATCCGCTCCCGCATCACGTCCACCGGCGTGAAGAACATCGCCTTCGCCTCGTGCCTCATGGCATGGACATGGGAGCCGCTCTCGAATCGCAAGCCCGACTACTGGACATCGGGCATGGCCGGTGTGTGGGACTTCTTCGGCGTGGACATGTACGACGAGAAGCTGCCGCCCATCGGCCTCGACGGCTACGCCATGTGGAAGAACTTCAAGGCCGACATGAAGGCCAAGGGCTGGAGGTACGGCATCGGTGAGTGGGGTGTCACCCACTTCGCCGACAAGGCCCTGACCCAGCCACTCTCCGACTCTCAGCAGAAGTCGAACATCCGTCGGGAGTACAACAACTTCAAGGCCGACCCGTCGATGGTCGGGGCGTGCTACTTCGACACCGACCTGAACAGCAGCACCTCGCAGCAGGGCGGGTGGACGTTGACGCCCGCTCAGTTGGCCGAGTTCAACGCGATCATGGCGTCCAATCAGCCTGTCTCGCCCTGACGCTCAGCCAGCTTCGCACGACGTTCCTTCATCTCGAACTGGGCCTGATCCTCGATCATCCCGTAGATGACACCGACGGCCCACGCTGAGGCCTCGTCGTACCAGACGTCCTCGGCGTCGCCGTCCCACCACGCCGACTCGTGCTCCCATGAGATGAAGTCGCCGTCGTCGGTCGTCTTCGGCCCGTAGAACGCAGCGATGGCGATGTACGAGCGGGCGCCGCCGTTGCGCTCGCGGACCTCGAGCAGCCAGCCGTACTTGTAGTCGAGATCGACGTACAGCACGATCCCGTTGATGTAGGTCTCGTCGGTGATGTTCCAGCGGCTGTTGTCGTAGCCGGTGCCCCAGTTGCCGGCGTCCCGTTCGGGACTGGCCATCAACTCGAGGAAGTGCCACACGATCTGTTCGTGTGTTGCGGTTGTCATCGTTGCCTCCTTGGTGTCACCCACTCCAAGGCGGCTTGAGTCCCGATGTGTCAAAGGAAGATGGAAAATTTCTGGCGAGAGCTCGCCATCCTCCTGCTCTGGTTCGTCGGGATCGTCCTCGGCTACCTTCTTCTCGAGGCGGTCGTTTTCCACATCTTCCGCCTCTGACCACCTTGTCGGGTGGAGGACCCCCGATCTCCTTGCGTCCAGCACACTCGAGGTCGGGGGTCCTTGGGTCTCCGCCCCCAGAGCCGGCTGGGTCGGTACCCTTGATGGGATGTCCGACACGGAAGACGGCAACGCTGACTTCGTTGAGCACGAGGACGAAGGCGTCTGGGATCCGAACCCGACCCACGGTGTCAACACCGAGGACGAGAAGTTGGCGGTGTTCCAAGATGAGGAGCCGGTCGATCCATGATGACCACCAGTCAGCTCCGAGCGGCGTGGGGGCCGGCTTGCTCCGGTACCAAGGTCAGCCTGGCTGAGGCTTACCAAGCCTTGGACCACAGCTTCAGGACGTGGAACTACGGCCCCAAGGCAGGCCAGACCGGAGCCATGAACTGCCGACGAATCACCGGCGGCAGCGGCTATTCGCTCCACGCATTCGGGCCCGGGGGAGCCTTCGTATTCTGGA
>Ga0190271_10001160_pt1 | contig 14617 bp, 19 predicted proteins | sample Popmic356T_FD_133747 | JGI IMG/M metagenome (GOLD analysis project Ga0190271, IMG submission 133747) | Populus adjacent soil microbial communities from riparian zone of Weber River, Utah, USA - 356 T | ecosystem: Environmental > Terrestrial > Soil > Riparian zone | place: USA: Utah | collected...
TGACCGAGATCGTCCACGTCCACGGGCGACAGATTCTCGACTCGCGGGGAAACCCGACGGTCGAGGTCGAGGTCGGGCTCGAGTCGGGGGCGTTCGGGCTCGCGGCGGTGCCATCCGGTGCCTCGACCGGCGAGCACGAGGCGGTCGAGCTCCGCGACGGCGGCGACGCCTGGCTCGGGAAGGGCGTCACCCGCGCGGTCGGCCACGTCGACGGCGAGATCGCCGACGCGCTCCTCGGCCTCGACGCCGCCGACCAGCGCGGCATCGACCGCGTGCTCGTCTCGCTCGACGGCACGCCGACGAAGGCGCGGCTCGGCGCGAACGCGATCCTCGGGGCGTCGCTCGCCGTCGCGAAGGCGGCCGCCGCCGAGGCGGGCCTGCCGCTCTACCGCTGGCTCGGCGGGGCCAACGCACGCGTGCTGCCCGTGCCGCTCCTCAACGTCGTGAACGGCGGCGCCCACGCCCAGAACTCGCTCGACTTCCAGGAGTTCATGCTCGTCCCCGCCGGCGCCGAGAGCTTCTCCGAGGCGATCAGGATCGGCGCCGAGACGTACCAGCACCTGAAGCGAATCCTCGGCGAGCGCGGCCTCTCGACGGCCGTCGGCGACGAGGGCGGCTTCGCGCCCGACCTACCGTCCGCGTACGACGCCTGTGAGGTGATCCTCGAGGCGGCCGACCGCGCCGGGCACCGGGACAAGGTCGCGCTCGCGCTCGACCCTGCCACCAGCGAGCTCCACCGCGACGGCGTCTACCGGCTCGAGCGCCAGGGCGGCACCCTCGACACCCCGGGAATGATCGATCTCTGGGCCGATCTCTGCGACCGCTTCCCGATCGTCTCGATCGAGGACGGCCTCGGCGAGTCCGACTGGCAGGGCTGGCAGACCCTGACGGATCGCCTCGGCGCGCGCGTCCAGCTCGTCGGCGACGACCTCTTCGTCACGAACGTCGACTTCCTGCGCCGTGGGATCGACGAACGCGTCGGGAACGCGATCCTCGTCAAGGTGAACCAGATCGGCACCCTCACCGAGGCGCTCGACGCGGTCGAGCTCGCGCATCGCAACGGATACCGCGCGATCATCTCCCATCGCTCCGGCGAGACGGAGGACGCCACGATCGCCGACCTCGCGGTCGCGACGAACGCCGGTCAGATCAAGACCGGCGCCACAGCGCGTTCCGACCGGGTCGCGAAGTACAACCAGCTCCTACGCATCGAGCAGGAGCTCGGCGAGGCCGCCGTGTACCCGGGGTGGTCGGCGTTTCCCCGTGCCGCTTCCTGAGCCGCGAGCCTCGATGTCTACTCTGACGGAAGTGACCGGACACGCCCGCCGCACGAAGATCGTCGCCACGATCGGGCCTGCCTCCGCGAGCGCCGAGAAGGTCGCCGCGCTCATCGACGCGGGAATGGACGGCGCCCGCCTCAACCTCTCGCACGGAACGCAGGAGGACCACGCACGCACCGCGGAGCTCGTGCGGGAGGCCGAGAAGGACTGCGGTAGGCCGATCGCGCTGATCGCAGACCTCCAGGGGCCGAAGCTCCGCGTCGGCGACCTCGCCGAGGCGCGCATGCTCGAGGTCGGCGAGTCCATCGTGATCGCGGGTGAGGACGCCGTCCAGGACGGCGATCTTCCCATCCTCCCGGCCGTCCTCGGCGCCGTCCTCCAGCCCGGGAACGACGTGCTCATCGACGACGGCCACGTCCGGCTTCGCGTCGAGCGAGTCGAGCGGGGAAGGGCCCGCTGCGACGTCCTCGTGGGCGGGGTCGTCGCCTCCCACAAGGGCGTCAACCTGCCGGGCGTGCCGCTCCCGATCCCGTCTCTGACCCGCAAGGATCTCGACGACCTCGATGCGGCGCTCAGCTTCGGCGTCGACTGGGTCGCGCTCTCGTTCGTCCGCTCGGCGGCCGACGTGCTCGCGTTGCGGACGTTGATCGAGGCGCGCGGCTCGCACGCCTGGGTGATCGCGAAGATCGAGAAGGCCGAGGCGGTTGCAGCGCTCGACGACATCCTCGCCGAGGCGCACGGCGTCATGGTCGCGCGCGGCGATCTCGGGGTCGAGATCGGCGCCGCGGAGGTCCCGCTCCTCCAGAAGCGGATCATCCTGAGCGCGCTCGAGCGCGCGAAGCCTGTGATCACGGCGACGCAGATGCTCGAGTCGATGATCCACTCGCCCGAGCCGACGCGAGCGGAGGCATCCGACATCGCAAACGCGATCCTCGACGGCACCTCCGCGATCATGCTCTCGGGCGAGACCGCCGTCGGCGCCTATCCGGTCGAGGCCGTCGCGGTCATGGACCGCATCGCGCTCGCGATCGAGCCGCACCTCGGCTACCGCCACGAGACCCCGCAGGCGAGCGACCTGCCGACGATCGACCAGGCGACGTCGAACGCTGCCTGCGATCTCGCCGAGGCGCTCTCGGCGAAGGCGATTCTCGTGCCGACGTTCTCCGGCCGCACCGCCTCCGCGGTCGCTCGGCTGCGCCCGCAGCGGGCGATCATCGCGCTCACCCACAAGCCGGAGTCGCTGCGGCACATGACGCTCGAATGGGGCGTCACCCCGATCCCGATCCCCGAGGCGGGCGATGTCGAGGATCTCTGGGAGCGCTCACTCACGGCGGCGCGGGAGTCGGGTCTCGTCGCGCGGGGAGACCTCGTGGTCACGACCGCGGGCACGGCGGTCAACAGGGCAGGCTCGACGAACGTCATCAAGGTCGACCTGGTTTAAAGCCTCACGGAGGTCCGCCGCGCGAGGCGGCGAAGTGGACGGGGTGGCCGAGCGTGCGGAGAAAGGGCGGCGCGTGCGCTTGAAGCGCTTCAAGCTGCCACGCTTTCTGCTGCCCGTCGTCGTCCTGGGCGTCGTCGCCTTTCTCTACGTCCGGCCGCTCGGCTCCTACTTCGAGACGCGCGACCAGCTCGCCGAGCGTCGGGCGGAGGTCGCGGCCCTCCGCGTCGACCGGCATCGCGCAGCCGCCCGGCTCGAGCGTGCCACGAGCCTCGACGAGCTCGCCCGCGCCGCGCGACGGATCGGCTACGTCCGGCCGGGCGAGCATCTGTTCATCGTCAAGGGCACCGCCGAGTGGAAGCGGAGCCACAAGGGCTGATCCTCGTCCCGGGTGCTTCGGCTACGTTCGCAACGTGGACGATCGCGCCGCAGTCGCAGCCCAGCTCGGGCGGGAGCCACGGACGTTTCGCAGGGTCGCGGTGCGATGCCCCTGGGGTCTGCCGGCAGTCACCGAGCAGGAGCCGTACGGCGCTGACGGCGAGCCGTTTCCGACGACGTACTACCTGACGTGCCGCCACCTGGTCGCCGCCGTCTCGCGGCTCGAGGCAGTGGGCGGGGTCGACCGCTGGAGCGCACGGCTCGACGAGGACGCCGCGCTTCGGCTCGAGCTCGAGCGCGCGACCGCAGAGCAGGTGCGCGTCCGCAAGGGACTGGCCGCGGGCGAGACCGGGGCCGACGCCGGCGCGTCGCTCGAGCTCGGGATCGGCGGCTCGCGGAACCCCGCGGCGCTCAAGTGCCTCCACGCGCACGTCGCGTTCGCGCTCGCCCGACCCGGGTATCGCCTCGGGGAGCTCGTGCTCGCCGAGCTTCCCGATCGCTGGCCCGCGACGTGCTGCACGACCGCGCCGTCGTGACGACCGTCGCCAGCGCTCGGCTCCAGTGGGCCGAGGGACGCGGACGGTTCGTCGCAGCCGTGCGTGACGCGGCGAGGGCCGATGCCCTCTACCGGCAGCGCGACGCCGTGCTCGAAGAGCTGCACCGCCGCGTCGGGGCCGTCTTCACGCTCGCCGAGCTGGCCGAGGTGTACGACGGCGCCGAGCGCTGGCTCCATCGGGTCGTCGGCGAGCGTGCAGCTCCGAACGGATGGGCGCGAACGCTCTCGATCGCGAGTGATGCAGCGTTCGACGTCTACAGCGTCGGCGCGAAGGACTACGAGCCATGAGCAGCCTCGATCCCCTCGCACGCACGCGCCGTCCGGCCAGACGGCGGAGTCCGTGGCTCAGGGTCGCGCTGCTCGTCGTCGGTGCCGTCGTCCTCTTCGGTCTCGGCGTCGCGCTGGGTCTCGCGGTCGACGACCGCCCGGTGCCCGGCGGCACGCAGACGTTCGTCCGGACCCTCGAGCCGCTACCGCAGACGCCGCCCTAGAGCTCGTCGCTGGCCTGCAGCAGGCCGGCGAGGATGACGCCGATGGCCGAGGCGAGGCTGATCCACAACCCGACCCCGCGGCCGGCGAAGAAGAAGTCGTCGGGCACGGAGATCACGCGGATCAGGACGAAGATCGTCGCGAGCGCACCGAGCGCGACCGTCAGGAGGCTCTGCGGGAGCGTCGCCGGAGCCTCGATTCCCAGCTCGCGCAGCACGAGCACGAGCACGACGGCGAGGCCGACGAAGAGCACGAGCTTCCCGAGGACGCCGGTGTGCCAGCCGAGCACGGAGATCGTGACGCCTTCCCCTTCGCCGGTGTACCAGCCGCTGAAGCTCGAGGCGGCCAGCACCGCGCCGGCGACGATGCCCAGCCCGTCACCGAGGCCGACGGCCACCGTGTCGAGGCGTCGTTCGCGCATCGCCATCGCGGCAGAGTATGTCAGGAGGACGCGCGGGCGAGGCGCGCGGTCGTATGCTTCCTCGGTGGCGGAAGACGCACGCGAGGGGGCGCGACGTGCCGCGCGCAGGGTGGGGCCCGACGAGAGCCCCGCGCTCGATCCGGATGCCGTCAGACGCTCGTATCAGCACCACCAGGCTCGCCGTCGGGCGAGGGTCGAGCACTCGCGCCGGACGAAGCGAGCCGGCGCCCGGTTCTGGGTCGTCTACGCCCTTCTCGTCGCAGCGTTCGTGCTGCTCGCGTTGACGACGTGGCGCGAGATCGGGCGCCTGTTCGGGCTCTAGATGACTGAGGCCACGATCTCGCGCGTCCGGTCGCGCGGTCTGGCACGTCTGGGCCGCTTCCAGGCTGACCCGCGCCCCGGCACCGACGATCCCGTGACATCAGCCATCTAGCGGGGCACGCCTCGCCGGGCGTGCGGGTGACGGCGGTCGTCCTCGCCCTCGTCATCGCCCTCGTCGTGCCCGCGACGCTCGTCGTGAACGCGCTGCGCGTGCTCGCGACGGACACGTTCGTGCGCTACGAGCTCGGTCGGGACGGGTTTCCCGCGGATCGCTACGGCCTGAGCGATGCCGAGCGCGAGGCGCTGGCTCTCACCGGGCTGCGCTCGATCCAGCCCGGTTCGGAGGGGATCGTGCTGCTCGAGGAAGCGACCCTGCCCGACGGCTCGGCCGCGTTCGACGAGCGCGAGCTGACGCACATGGACGACGTCCGCTCGATCTTTGGCGCCCTTCTCCGCGGCCAGCTCGTCGTTCTCGTCGCGCTTCTCGTGCTCGCCCTCGTGCTCGCGCGGACGCGCCTCCGGGCGACCGTGCCCCGCGGGCTCCTCGCAGGCGCGCTCGCCACGCTCGCGATCGCCGTCCTCGCGGTGCCGTTCATCCTGCTGGGCTTCGACCGGTTCTTCACGCGCTTCCACGAGGTCTTCTTCGAAGGAGGCTCGTGGCGGTTCGCCACCACCGACACGCTGATCCGGATCTACCCCGAGCAGCTCTGGCAGGACGTCTCCACGATCGCTGCGGTTCTCACCGTGGGTCAGGCGCTCCTGCTCGCGCCGCTCGCGTGGTGGTGGCTGCGAGCCGCTCGAAGAGGCATGGCGTGATCGAGCTCGAGCGCAGCGAAGGCCGCGTGCTCAGGATCGGTCACCGCGGCGCGGCGCTCGTCGAGCCCGAGAACACGCTGCGCTCGTTTCGCGCGGCCGTCGAGCTCGGCGTCGACCTCGTCGAGTTCGACGTCCTCGACCTTCCCCGTGGACCACTCGTCATCGCACATTCAGACCACCTGGACGAGGTGAGTCACGGTGTCGCGTCCGGCTCGGTCAGGTCGTGCTCCCTCGAGGAGCTCCGTGACGTGGCGCCGGAGCTGCCGACGCTCGACGAGACGCTCGCGTTCTTCGCGGACCACGCGAAGGAGGTGGGCCTGCACGTGGACCTGAAGCTCACGCTGCGGCTCGACGAGCTCGCAGCCGCGCTCCAGCGGTACGGGCTCGAGCGACGCACCGTCGTCTCCTCGTTCCACGTGCCGAGCCTCGAGGCGCTTCGGCGCCACGCGCCCACCGTCCGCATCGGCCTGACCTACCCGGAGGACAAGTTCGGCGTCTCCCGTCGCCCCTTGCTCTGGCCCCTCGTGCGGATCGGTCTGTCGGGCCTCCGCGCCTCCGTCCCGCCCCGGATCGGCGGCATGGTGCGGCGTGCGGGCGCGACGGCGCTCATGCTGAACCACACGCTCGTCACCCCGCGCGCCGTCGCGGCCGCACGCGACGCGGGCGTCCCCGTGTTGGCCTGGACGGTCGACGACCCGGCCGACCTCGAGCGCGTCGTCGCGGCCGGCGTCACGGGTGTCATCACGAACGACCCGCGAATCTTCGATGCTCCGACCTAACAGTTCGTTCACCTTCGCCGACCAGTCACCTGGCTAGACTCACCTGCCGATGCGCCGTCTCGCCACGCTCGCCGTTCTTCCCTGCTCAGTGCTGCTTTTCATCGCGCTCGCGCCGGTGGCCTCCGCGGACGAGACGACACCGCCGCCGACGACGACACCGCCGCCGACCACGACTCCGCCGCCGAGCACGACCACCCCCATTGCGCCGCTCCCGTCCGGCCCGAAGCTGATCCAGCCCGGGGTGACGATCGCCGGGATGCTCGTGGGTGGCCTCACCGGCGCGGAGGCACGCAAGGTCGTCGAGCGGCGGTTCGACAAACCGCTCTCGATCATCGCGCTCGATCGCAAGCTCGCGGTGACGCCGCGGGAGCTGGGAGCGTCGCCGTTCGTCGGCAAGGCGATCACGACCGCGGTGCGCGTGCGCAGCGCCGAGTTCGCCGTGCCGCTGAGGATCGACGTCTCGAAGGCACGCCTCGACCGCTTCCTCGCGGAGATCGCGCGCAAGACGGATCGCGAGCCGGTGGACGCGGAGCTCCGGCTTCGCAACTTCCAGCCCATCGCGAGAAAGTCTGCGCCGGGTCGGCGGCTCATGCAGGTCGTCGCCTTCCAGAGGCTCTCGCTCGCGCTCCGCAAGCACGAGCGCAGCCTTGCGCTGCCCTACCAGGAGCTCAAGCCGAAGACGACCGAGGAGGAGCTCGGACACGTCATCGTGATCAAGCGTGACTCGCGCCAGCTTCTCTACTTCAAGGGCCTCAAGCTCAAGCGCGCGTTCCGCATCGCGACGGGACAGTCCTCGTATCCGACCCCGATCGGCGAGTACGAGATCATCAACATGCAGCGGAACCCGTGGTGGTACCCGCCGGAGGGCTCGGCGTGGGCCGAAGGCGCTGAGCCCGTCCCGCCCGGCCCCGGCAATCCGCTCGGGACGCGCTGGATGGGGATCTCGTCTCCGTACGTCGGAATCCACGGGACACCCGACTCCGCCTCGATCGGCTACTCGGCCTCGCACGGCTGCATCCGGATGCTGATCCCACAGGTGGAGTGGCTCTTCGAGCGTGTCGAGGTCGGCACGCCGGTGTTCATCGTCCGGGCGTGACCGGCACCGCACAGCGCGTCGGACAGGCGATCGCGCTCGTCGTGGTGGCCGCTCTGCTGGGGCTGCTCGTCTGGAAGGTGGCGTTCGACCGCGAGGGTGGTGCCGCGGCAGAGCTCGCGGACGGCAGGGCCGTCGCCGCGCCGGCGTTCACCCTCGACCGTCTCGACCGTGACGGTCAGCTCTCCATGGCGAGCCTCCGCGGCAAGGCGGTCGTCGTCAACTTCTGGGCCTCGTGGTGCGTGCCGTGCCGTGACGAGGCACCCGTGCTGCAGGAGACCTACGAGCGTTACCGCGACCGGGGGCTCGTCGTCCTCGGCGTCGACGTGAACGACTTCCGCCAGGACGCACGCAAGTTCCTGCGTCGGTTCGGGGTGACGTACCCGGTCGTCTACGACGGGAAAGGCTCGACGGTAGGACGCTGGGGCGTGCGCGCCTTCCCCGAGACGTTCTTCGTCGATCGCTCCGGCAAGCTCGTCGGCGAGCGGATCGCGGGCGCCGTCGACATCGCGCGCAACCGCGCTGCCTACGAGCGCGGTGTCGCGCGCGCGCTCGGCGACACCCCGTGATCCGGTTCGTGCTCGCCGCAGCGCTCGCAACGCTCGCAATCGGTGCGTCACCCGCCGGCGCGGCACCCAGCCCTTCGGACCTCGAGGCGGAGCTCGTCTGCCCCACGTGCAAGACCACACTGGACCAGTCCGACGCGCCCGTCGCCCGGCGGATGAAGCAGATCATCCGCGCGCAGCTCGCTGCGGGCGCCACCGAGGCGGAGATCAAGGCCGACCTCGTCGACCAGTTCGGGCCGGGTGTCCTCGCCGAGCCGCCGAAGTCCGGTCTCGATCTGCTCGCCTGGGTCGTGCCGCTCGGCCTTCTCGGCGTCGGTGTGATCGGAGTGGGGGCCGTCGCCTGGGCGTGGAGCCGGCACCGACACGACGAGCAGCCGTACGGCGAGCCCGAGACGGTGCTCGATCCCGCGCTCGAGCGTCGAGTGGACGACGAGCTCGACCGGTTCGACGGGTGAGCGCGGGCGAGGTCCCGGTCGCGCTGCTCGCAGGGTTTCTCTCGTTCCTCGCACCGTGCGTCCTGCCGCTCGTCCCCGGCTACCTCTCGGCCGTCTCCGCGGTCGAGGCGGATCAGCTCGGACAGCCGGGGATGGCCCGGCGCATCGTCCTCTCGAGTATTCCGTTCGTCCTCGGCTTCACCTCGATCTTCGTCGCCCTCGGCGTGGGGGCTTCGCTCGTCGGCGACGGGCTCTTCCGCGACCAGTTCCTCCTCGAGCAGGTCTCGGGGTTCGTGCTCGTCGTCTTCGGGCTCGCCTTCATGGGCCTCCTGCCGTGGCCCGAGCGGCTCGTCGGCGCCGGCCTCGTCCAGGGCGCCCGCTCGCGAGGCTCGCGGCTTCTCCTTGGCGGAGCGTTCGCGATCTGCGCCGCGCCGTGCATCGGCCCCGTGCTCGCGGCGATCCTCGTGCTTGCCGGCTCGACCGAGACGGCGCTCGAGGGCGCCATCCTGCTCGGCGCCTACTCGCTCGGGCTCGCAATCCCGTTCGTCCTGGTCGGCGCCGCCTTCACGCGGATGATGGGCGCGTTCCGCTGGCTGCGCGACCACTACCGGGCGATTCAGTTCGCGGGCGGGCTCGTGATGGTCGCGCTCGGGCTGCTGCTCTTCTTCAACCGCTTCTACGTGCTCCGCATCTACGTCAACCGGGCCCTCGAGTGGCTCGGTCTCGAGCCCGTCTTCTAGCGCTCGACGTTGCGCGACGCGGTGCCGGCGCTCGCGCGAGCCGCGTCCACGGTCTCGTGCATCGGCACGACGGTGTCGAGGCTCAGCGTCTGGAGCAGGCGTCGCGCCGGGCGCTCCCGCGGGCAGACGAGCGCGAGCCGCGAACCGTGAGAGTCGGCCTTCGCGACCATTCGGAACAGGGCGTGCACGCCGGCGCTGTCGATGAAGTCGAGCTCCGTGAGATCGAGCACGACGGCCGGTGCGCCCGCGGCAGCCGACTCGACGCGGCCTTCCCACTCCGCCACCGTGCCGAGGTGCAGCTCCCCGGCAATCGTCACGACCGCGGTGTCGTCGGTCACGCGGCACGCTCCAGGCTGCGGCACATGAGGAGCGACGTCCCACTGTCACGGCGGTCGATCTCGACCCGGCTCATCAGCCGCCGGATGATCGTCAGCCCGTGACCCCGCTCCGCTCGAGTTGCGTTCCCACGGTCGAGCCAGCGGCCCTTGTCCCGGATTCGGACGCAGACCCCACCTGCGGACGCGAAGGCGTCGACCCGGATCGGCTCGGTGCTGCCCGCATGCTCCATCGCGTTCGCGCAGCCCTCCCAGGCGGAGAGCACGATGTCCGCGCGGCTCCGCTCGTCGGCACCGAGCCCTTGGAGCCACTTGTCGAGACGCTGTCGCAGCTCGGCAGGGGTGCCGGCATCGGCGGAAATGGTGAGCGACAGCGCAGGCATCGGCTCGCGGCCGCCAGAATAGTGCTCCCGATCAGACGAGCGCGGCAACCTGGTCGCCTTTCAGCCCGCCCGTGGGCGCCGCGTGGGGCGTCGGGCCGAGCGCGAGGACGGCGATGTCGTCCGGACGTCGCTCCTCGGGCACCATCGCGCCGAGGAGGTGGTCGACGAATGCGTCGGGGTCCGCCGGTGCCGCACGCGCGACCGCGAGAAGCCGGTCGAGACCCTCACCGAGCTGCTGCGTCCGCTTCTCCACGAGCCCGTCGGTGTAGAGCAGCAGCAAGTCGCCCTCGGCGAGGGTCAGCTCGCCGTCCTCGGCCCGAAGGTCGAGGCCGACGCCGAGCGGCACGCCGCGGCCTTCCTCGAGGAATGCAGCCGTCCCGTCCGACCGGACGAGGAGCGGTGGTGGGTGTCCCGCGAGGGCGTACCGGACGCGGTTCGACGTCGGGTCGATCACGACGACGGCGACGGTCGCGAAGAGCTCGTCGGAGTCCGTCCGGAAGCGGCCCAGCGAGCCCAGCACGTCCGCCGGGCTCGGCGTGTCGAGCGCGAACGCCCGGAGCGCGCTTCGCAGCTGGCCCATCTGCGACGCAGCCTCGACGCCCTTCCCGCCGACGTCTCCGACGACGGCGCAGATCTGGCCGTCCGCGCGAGTGAAGACGTCGAACCAGTCGCCGCCGATGTCGGCCTCGGTGCTGCCCGGCAGGTACCGAGCGGCGATGCGCAGCCCCTCGACGGGCGGCAGGGAACGGGGCAGCGCGCTGCGCTGCAACGTCTCCGCGATGCGCTGCTCGCGCCCGTAGAGCCGTGCGTTCTCGAGCGCCTGAGCAGCCTGGCGGCCGAAGACCGCGATCGTCCCGAGCTCGGCTCGGAGCGAGTCGGTGTCGCGGTAGACGAGCAGCAGGGACTCGGTGCTGTCCTCCGAGCGTCCGAGCGGCGTCAGAACGACCGTCTGGCCGTCCGGGCCCGCGATCTGGCCGGGCTCGCCGCGAAACGGCCTCTCGTCGACCCGAGTTGCTGCCGCGTGCACCTGTCGGCCGAACGAGTCGTCCTCCTGCTCGAGTCGCTCCCGGACTCGGTCGCTGAGCGACGAGCCGGCGAGCACGGCGACGCCCCCCGTCCCACCGACCTCCACCACGGCCGCGCCCACCGCCCCGAAGAGCTCCACCGCCTGACGCGTGATGAGCGCCCGGATCTCGTCCTCCTCCAGTGAGCCCGTGAGCTCGAGCTGGACTGCGCGAAGTCGATCGACCCGCGCGCGGGCCGCGCGCTCGCTCTCGTACGCCGAGCTGAGGCGACGCGGGACGACGACGGCGAGCGCGCCGCCGATCAGGAGCGCGAGTGCCGCGAGCCCGGCGAGGTAGCCCACGAGCCTGCGGTAGTCGGCGTCCTGTGCCTCCTGCGCGTTCGCGACGAATACGTCCGTGTCGACGAGCATCTTCTCGGCGACACCGCGGAAGTCGTCGAAGAGCACCTCGCCCCGCAGGGTTCGCGCGCGAGCGAGCGCGAGCGCCTCGCCTCCCTGCCCGACCAGCGAGACCTGTGCGGTGTAGAACGCCTCGAGGGCGGCGATCTTCGGTCTCACCTCGACGACCAACTCGGCGAGGATCGGGTGATTCGGAAGGTACCGCTGCATCTCCCGCAGGTCGCGGGCGGCGACGCGGCGACCGACGTCGTAGGCCTTCAGCGTGTCTGGGCGTCGGGTGATCACGTACCCGCGCACGGAGGCCTGCTGGTTGAGCATCTGGATGACGAGATCCTGCACGAGGGTGGCGAGCGGAATCGCGTCTCTGACGTACTCGTCACGGGCGCTCTCGTTGATCCGCTTCGCGACGAGTGCCGCGCCGAGAAAGCTTGCGAGGAGCAACAGCACGAGAACGACGAGCGCGACGCGCGCGCCGCGGACGACGTCTCGTTGCCGCTTGGCGCCCTCGCGCTCGCCGCCGGAGGTTCGGGGGGTGGCCATCGAGGTTCCTGCATACCAGAGGCGGCCGCCGACAGGCCTCGTCGCCCACGCAGCACGCGCCGCCGTGCTAGAACCCGTCTATGGCGACGATCCTGCTCGTCGGGGTCGATCTCATGTTCCGCTCGCGGCTCGAAGGGCCGCTCGCGGGGCACAGACTGGTGACGAGCGACAGCGCGGATACGCCCGACCTCGTGATCTGCGACATCGCGCGGGTCGATGCCGAGGAGGTCTCCGACGCGTGGCCCGAGACGCCCATCCTCGGCTTCACCAATCACACGGACACCGTGGGGCTGCAACGGGCGCACACGGCGGGGTTCGATCAGGTGATCGTCCGCTCGGCGCTGGTGGAGCGCGCGCGGCAGGTCGTCGACGAGCTCGTGGGCGCGGACGCGTAGGGGCGCGACCCATTGGTAGGCTCGTCGCGATGACGTACATCATCGGCGAGCCGTGCATCGACATCAAGGATCGCTCTTGCGTCGACGTCTGCCCCGTGGACTGCATCCACGAGTTCGAGCGGATGCTGATCATCGACCCGGAGGAGTGCATCGACTGCGGTGCCTGCGAGCCGGAGTGCCCGGTCGAGGCGATCTTCCCGGAGGACGCACTCCCCGACAAGTGGGAGCCCTTCGTGAAGATCAACTACGCGTTCCCGCAGGGCGCCGGCGCGATCGACCCGCTCGTGCAGGCCTACGCCGACGAGCACGACGTCCAGAACGAGCCGCTGCCGTAGCACGTCGGGCTGCTCGTTACAGCCGTGCCGCGCTCGGCGGCAACACCACGCGGATCGTCGTCCGCTCGCGCTCGCGGGTCGTCTCGAACGTGCCGTTCAGCTCCGACGCGCGCTCGGCGAGACCGTCGATCACCGCCTGACGGCGCTCGGGGGCGCCGTCGTCCGAGACGACGAGCTCGACGCCGCCCGTTGGCGTGCGGGCGAGCGAGATCGACACCCGACCCGGCGGCCCCCGTCGCACGGCCTGGTCGAGCGACTCGCGGATCACCTGGAAGAGGCTCGAGCGGGCGCCGTCGCCGAGGTCGGTCTCGTCGATCGTGACCTCGACCGTGGCGCCACGCCGGCCGGCCGTGCGCTCGGCGAGCTCGCGGACCGCCGCCGCGAGACCGAGCTCCTCGAGCGCGACGGGCTCGAGGCCCGACACGATCCCGCGCAGCTCCTCGGACGCACCCCGGGCCACCTGCAGCGCGCGGCCTGCGAGCTGTCGCCCGGCCTCGGCGTCCCCGTCCTCGAGCGCCTGGACGGCGGCATCGAGCATCTGTGAGAGCGCGGCGACGTGCTGCACCGGCCCGTCGTGGAGCTGCTCGGCGATCCGGCGGCGTTCCGCCCGCTCCGCGATCAACCTCTCGCCGAGCAGATGCGCGTCGCTCAATCGATCATCGCCTCGCGCAGCGCGATGGCGACCGCCTGGGTGCGGGTCTCCGCCTCGAGCTTCGCGAGAATGTGGCGCACGTGGCTCTTCACCGTCTCGGGCGAGATGAAGAGGCGTTGCGCGACGTCTGCGTTCGACATCCCGTCGGCGAGGAGCTGCAGGATCTCGCGCTCGCGCTGGGTGAGGATCTCCTGGCCGTCGCGGCCGGTGGCGAGCGACGGGATCAGCGCAGGATCGACGAAGGTTTCGCCCGCCGCGACCTTCTCGATGGCCTTGAGCAGCGTCTCGTGCGGCGTCTCCTTGAGGACGTAGCCGCTTGCGCCCGACTCGAGGCCGCGCTGGAGGAGCGCTCTCTCGCTGTAGGCGGTGAAGACGAGCACGCGCGTGTCGGGGACGCGCTGGACGATCTCCTCGGTCGCCTCGATGCCGTCCATCTGCGGCATTCGGAGATCCATCACGACGACATCGGGACGGCGGCGCTCCGCCAGCGCCACCGCGGTCTCGCCGTCGGGGGCCTCGCCGACGACGCGAATGTGCGTCGACCGGAGGAGAGCCAGGCGGAGGCCTTCGCGGACGACCTCGTGGTCGTCCGCGATCAGAACCGTGATCTCGCCGTTTTCCGCCACGCGGCCCCGAGTGTACGACCGGCGGAAGACGGCAGCGGCGATCAGAGGCTCAGCGCGAGCTGCTCCGGCTCGGGGGCGGGCGCGATCGGGGGTCGGCGCGGAACCCAGCTCGTCCGCGCCAACCGGCGCACGACGGCGCGCGTCGGCTCGGTCTGGGCGGACGGAAGGTAGGCGCGGCCGGCGTAGAGCCGCTCGTACTCGGGCACCAGCTCGGGCCAGTCCCGTGCGAGCGTCTCCAGGAAGTGCTCGCGGGTGCCCGGGCGAAGATAGAGGACGTTCGCCCAGACGCCGCTCGCGCCCGCCGCCCGCGCCTCCCGCACGACGTCGGCGAGAAGGTCGGGGCCGTCCGAGAGGCCGGGAAGCAGCGGCGCGAGCGCGACGCCCGTGTCGATCCCCGCGTCGGCGAGGATCCGAACCGCCTCGAGTCGGCGCCTCGGTGGGGCGGTGCCCGGCTCCGTCGTCCGCCAGATCCGCTCGTCGAGGGTCGGCACGGAGAACGTGACGTGCACCCTGGCGCGCGCGGCCGCCTCGGCGAGCACGTCGACGTCCCGCCTGATCAGCGGCCCGCGGGTGATGAGCGAGAACGGCGTGCGGGCGCGGCCGAGCTCGCGGATGCA
>Ga0190271_10001161_pt1 | contig 14616 bp, 10 predicted proteins | sample Popmic356T_FD_133747 | JGI IMG/M metagenome (GOLD analysis project Ga0190271, IMG submission 133747) | Populus adjacent soil microbial communities from riparian zone of Weber River, Utah, USA - 356 T | ecosystem: Environmental > Terrestrial > Soil > Riparian zone | place: USA: Utah | collected...
CGGCGCGCACCCGCCGGTACCGGACCGGCGCCCCGACCGCCGCGATGCCCTCGGCCACCCGGTCGAGCTGGCTGAGCGCGCACAACTGTTGCAGGACAGTCAGGTCCGACGCGCCGTCGGCGAGGGCGAGTACGGCGTGAGCCAGACCGAACCGGTCCAACCTCTGCAGCAGACCCAGCCGCAGCTCTGCGGGCAGCGGATGATCCGACTGGACGAACGCATCCGTCGACGTCATGTCTGCGGGCGCGGCGACCAATACGCGCAGCGCCGCGATCTCCTCGTCGTCGAGCACGACGGTGGCGAGGTGGGCGATCATCGGGACGACAGGCACACCCACCGTCGCGGCCACCTCCGCCGCCCGCCGCTCGGCGGCGGCCAGCGGCCCACCCGGACAGGCACCCGTCAGGTCCGCCTTGTTGAGCACCACCATCGTGGCTTCCGCTGCTGCGCGCAGCAGCGCCCGCTCCTCGGGCTTGAGCGCCTCAGCGATGACGAGCACGTGCATGTCGGCGCACGCAGCGTCGGTGGCCATCGTCACGCCGGAGCCGGCGAGCGCGGCGGCGACCGCACCACGCCCCACCCCGGGCCGGCCCCGCACAGCCACCCCGAGCGGAGCGCCGAAGCGCCGCACGACGGCCGCCACACCCGGGCTCCGGGCGTGCTCGGCGAAGTCAGCCAGTACGTCGAAGAAGATCAGCAGGTCCCCCGCCCGGGTCGGATCGGAACCCCGCCCCACAGGATCGTCACACCTTGTGACACCCGACAGCGAACAGATCTGGGAGGCTGGGGATGGCGGCGCGTCTGGGGATGACTGCGGACGGGCCGCGCTCACGAACGTTCCGCGCGGACCACCGCCGAGCGCGGCCTTCGGGGCGATGGTGCGGCGGGGACCCGCATGACCAGCGGAAGGCAACTGTTGGGTATCAATCTGTAACACGATGCGGGGAGTGGAGCCATGATGAGCGACCATGGACGGATGCATGTGCCGGGTCCTGATGTCGCCAGCCCCCCGGCTCCAGGCACCCACTTCGCCCGCCGGGTCACCAGCTTCCGCGCCAGACGTTCGACGATCTCGGACAAGCAGCAGGCGACCTGGGAGCGCCTCTGGCCTGACCTGGGCAAAGAGGCCCGCCCAGCCGACGATCCACCCGAGTTGCTGGACACCGAAGCGTGGTTTGGTCGACGCGCCCCGGTGGTCTTGGAGATCGGCTGCGGGACGGGCACGTCGACCCTGGCCATGGCGCATTCCGAGCCCAACCTCGACGTCGTCGCCGTCGAGGTCTACCGGCGCGGCCTGGCCCAGCTGCTCAGCGCCATCGACCGCACCTCAGATTCCGACAGGCCGGTCACCAACATCCGTCTGATCCGCGGCGACGGCGTCGATGTGCTCACCCACATGTTCGGGCCGCGATCGCTGACCGGGGTGCGGGTGTTCTTCCCCGACCCCTGGCCCAAGTCACGTCACCACAAACGGCGACTCGTGCAACCCGCGACGGTCGCCCTGATCGCCGATCGGCTCCGGCCGGGCGGAGTGCTGCACGCGGCGACCGACCACGCGGAGTACGCCACCCAGATCGCCGAGGTCGGCGATTCGGAACCCCGGCTGCGCCGGATCAGTGCCGATTTCGGTGCAAATTTCGATGCCGATGCACTGCCCATGTCGGTGGCCAGGCCCGTCACGAAGTACGAAGGGAAGGCCCGGCACGCCGGTAGTTCGGTGGCCGAACTGCTCTGGGAGAGGGCCCGCCCATGAGCCTGACCATCCCTGACGCGCCGGACGTGGTCCCTCCCACAGCATCGGCCACCAACAGCACAGCGACCGCGCGCGTCCTGCTCGTGTGGGACGCACCCAACCTGGACATGGGTCTCGGCTCGATCCTCGGTGGCCGCCCGACGGCGGCTCACCGACCCCGCTTCGACGCGTTGGGCCGGTGGCTGCTGGCACGTACCGCCGACCTGTCGTCCCAGTTGGAAGCGACTGGCCGCGACGTCTCCCTGGAGCCCGAGGCCACCGTCTTCACCAACATCGCGCCGGGCAGCGCAGACGTCGTCCGTCCGTGGGTGGAAGCGCTGCGTAACGTGGGGTTCGCGGTCTTCGCCAAACCGAAGATCGACGACGACAGCGACGTCGACAGCGACATGCTCGCCCATATCGCCCTTCGACACAGCGAGGGGTTGGCCGGAGTGATCGTCGCCTCGGCGGACGGGCAGGCGTTCAAATTGCCGCTGGAGGACATCGCCAGGGACGGCATCGACGTTCAGGTCCTCGGATTTCGCGAACATGCCAGTTGGGCGTTAGCGTCGGATACCTTGGAGTTCGTCGACCTGGAGGACATCCCTGGTGTCTTCCGGGAGTCGCTACCGCGAATCGGCCTTGATTCGCTACCAGAGCAGGGCGCTTGGCTGCAGCCATTCCGGCCGTTGTCCTCGCTGCTGGCCTCGCGCGTCTAGAAAATTGAAGCCGAGGTTCTGATGTGCGCAGGCCGATTGCAGGGATTGTCAGAGTTTTGTCGATGACCGTGAGGAGCTGAACGTGTTCGCCTGGTGGGGTCGAACGGTGTACCAGTACCGATACATAGTGATCGGTGTCATGGTTGCACTGTGCCTGGGCGGCGGCGTCTACGGCATCAGCCTGGGACAGCACGTCACCCAGAGCGGCTTCTACGACGAAGGCAGCCAATCGGTCCACGCCTCGGTGACCTCCGACCAAGCCTACGGCCGAGACACCTCCGGCCACATCGTGGCGATCTACACCGCGCCCGAGGGCAAGACCGTCGACGACCCGGCGTTCAAGAAGAAGATCCTCGACAACCTCAACCAGGTCGAGAAGGACCATCCCGACCAGATCCTGCGCTCCATCGGGTACTTCAAGAGCCCCGAAGTGCTCAAGAACATGGCCGACCCCGACAAACAACACGCGTTCATGTCGATCCAGCTCAAGGGCGACAACGACGATGTGATCCTGAACAACTACAACAAGAACGTCGGCGAAGACGGCAAGACGGTCAAGGACGCCCTCAACATCGACGGCGTCGAGGTCCAGCAGGCCGGCCTGCAGCCGCTCGCCAGTGAGCTGACCGGCACCATCGGCGAGGACCAGAAGCGTGCCGAGATCGCGGCGATCCCACTGGTCTGCGTGGTGTTGTTCTTCGTTTTCGGCGGCGTGGTCGCGGCCGCGCTCCCCGGGATCATCGGCGGCCTGACGATCGCGGGTGCGCTCGGCATCATGCGCTTGATCGCCGAGTTCATCCCGGTGCACTTCTTCGCCCAGCCGGTGGTGACGCTCATGGGCCTGGGCATTGCCGTCGACTACGGGCTGTTCATGGTGAGCCGGTTCCGGGAGGAGATCGCCGAGGGCTACGACACCGAAGCCGCGGTGCGTCGCACGGTGATGACCTCCGGGCGCACCATCATGTTCTCCGCGGTGATCCTGGTGGCGTCCTCGGTGCCGCTTCTGCTGTTCCCGCAGGGCTTCCTCAAGTCGATCACCTACGCGATCATCGCCTCGGTCATGTTGGCGGCGATCCTGTCCATCACCGTGCTGGCCGCCGCGCTGGCGATCCTCGGCCCCAACGTCGACGCGCTCGGGGTTCGCACGCTGCTGAAGATTCCGTTCTTCCGGAACTGGAAGCCGATGCGGGTGTACCTGACCTGGCTGGCCGACAAGATGCAGAAGACCAAGACCCGCGCCGAGGTGGAGAAGGGCTTCTGGGGACGGCTGGTCAACGTCGTCATGAAGCGGCCCATCGCCTTCGCCGCACCCATCCTGATCGGGATGATCCTGCTGATCATTCCGCTGGGACAACTGTCACTCGCCGGCATCAGCGAGAAGTACCTGCCGCCGGACAACGCGGTGCGGGTGGCGCAGGAGGAGTTCGACCGGACCTTCCCCGGGTTCCGCACCGAGCCGTTGACGCTGGTCATCGAGAGTGACAACGGTGAGCCGGTCACCGATCAGCAGATCGCCGAGATCCGCAACAAGGCGATGACGATTCCCGGCTTCATCGAGCCCGACAACGATGAAGCCAAGATGTGGCAGGAACGCCCCTATCTCGACGGCGCGTCCAAGGACCCGTCGGTGCGGGTGATCCAGAACGGTCTGGTGACCCGCAGCGAAGCCGCCCAGAAGATCGATGACCTGCGTGCGCTGTCCCCACCGCGAGGCCTCACGGTGTCCGTCGGCGGGACGCCCGCACTGGAACAGGACAGCATCCACGCGCTGTTCGACAAGCTGCCTCTGATGCTGTTGCTCCTCATCACGACCACGACGATCCTGATGTTCCTGGCGTTCGGATCGTTGGTGCTGCCCATCAAGGCCGCGTTGATGAGCGCGCTGACCCTGGGCTCGACGATGGGCATCCTGACGTGGATGTTCGTCGAGGGTCACGGATCCGGGCTGATGAACTACACCCCACAGCCGTTGATGGCACCGATGATCGGCCTGATCATCGCGGTGATCTGGGGTCTGTCCACCGACTACGAGGTGTTCCTGGTTTCCCGAATGGTCGAGGCCCGGGCGCGCGGGATGTCGACCGCCGAGGCAATCCGGATCGGTACCGCGACCACCGGGCGGCTCATCACCGGCGCCGCCCTGGTCCTTGCGGTCGTCGCAGGCGCGTTCGTGTTCTCCGACCTGGTGATGATGAAGTACCTGGCGTTCGGCCTGCTCCTTGCGCTGTTGCTGGACGCGACGATCGTCCGGATGTTCCTGGTGCCCGCGATCATGAAGCTCCTCGGCGACGACTGCTGGTGGGCGCCGCGCTGGATGAAGCGCCTCCAGGAGCGCCTGGGCCTCGGCGAAACCGAGCTGCCCGACGAGCGCAGGCGGCCTGCGGTGCGGGAGCAGAGGCAAGAGGCGCCCCACCCCGAAGCGCTGGTCGGAGCAGGCGGTCCGCCGGTGTCGGTGCCCGCGCGGGCACTACCGCCGCACGATCCCAGTCACCCAGCCCCCGGCACAACCCCACGACCCGGCCCGCCGCCGTGGGTCAGCGGCCCGTCGGCCGCCGGAACGACCCGACTCCCCAGCGCGGCGCCGCGGCCTTCTGTACCGGCGCCACCGCAGGCTCCTGCCTGTGAGGAGCCGCAGACCACCCGCCTGTCGGTCGCCAAGAACGCGGTGCGCAATGCCGTCAGCAGCGCCGCGGCGGCGGCACAGCGCACACCACGTCCTCCTGGGCCAGCTTCACCCAACCCGGTACCGACGGCCGCGAAGCCTCGTGAGGAGCGCGAGATCGAGTCGTGGCTCGGCGACCTGCGCGGTGCCGGCGCGGTGTCGGGTGCCGGCACGCCTGCCTCCCCGCGGCCGTCTGCCGAGCCGACGCGCGGCATGCCCGAGCAGGGCTCCGGCGGCGACGACCCGACCACGGCGATTCCGGCGCAACGCGATCCTCAGCCACAGGACGATGACTCCGCCGAAGCGACACGGGCCATCCCGACACCACGAAAGTCGGACGCCGAGGCCGCCACCGAGAAGCTCAACACCCGTGCCGACGACGAGCCCCAGCGTCGCGGGGGCAGCGGTGTCAGCGCACAGGACCTGCTGCGGCGCGAGGGCCGCCTCAAGTAGTCCTCCGCATTACGCCTCGGCCTCGACGTCATCGGCTTCGGACTTCACCACCGGTCCGTCCTCGGCCTCCATTGCCGCTTCCTCTTCCGCGGCGTCCTCGGCCGTCAGGACGCGGATCGCGCTGTTGAGGAATGCCAACGCAGGCACGGCGAGCAGCGCGCCGACGATGCCCGCGAGCACGGCGCCTCCCGCGATCACCAGCACGATCGCCAGCGGGTGGATCGAGACCGCGCGGCCCATCACCAGTGGCTGCAGGACATGGCCCTCGAGCTGTTGCACGGCGATGATCAACCCCAGCGTGATGAGCGCGAAGACCCAGCCCTTGGCGATGAGGGCGACGACGACCGCCAGCAGGCCGGTGAGGACGGCACCGACGAGTGGGACGAATGCACCCAGGAACACCAGCGACGCCAACGGAAGCGCAAGCGGCACACCCATGATCGCCAGGCCCACCCCGATGCCGAGCGCATCGACCAGGGCTACGAGGAACGTCGCGCGCACGTACCCGATCAGCGACCGGAAGCCGGCGCGTCCCGCGTCGCGCACCCGGCCGCGCACGTGCGCCGGGAAGATCTTGGTGACGAACCCGAAGATGTTCCGGCCGCCGTGCAGCAGGAAGATCAACGTGAACAGCACCAGCAGCGCGCCGGTCAAGATCTCGGTCACCGTGCCTGCCGTCGACAGCGCTCCGCTGGTGAGCTTCTCCTGATTGGATGTCAGCGCCTCGATAGCCGCGTCGCGGGCCGTGTTGATCTGCTGGGGACTGACGTGCAGCGGACCGTCGGTCAGCCACCTGCCTACGCCTTCGATGCTGGTCGAGACCTGACCAACGAGTGCCGGCGCACCGTCGACGAACTGGGTGATCACGAACGCCAGCAACCCGCCGAACAATGCGATCCCACTCAGCAGCACCAACGCCACCGCGCCACCGCGCGGGGCGCCACGCCGGTCCAGGAAGTCGACGACCGGCATCAGCAGCGCCGCCAGGATCGTGGCCAGCGCCACGGGCACGAACAGGATCTCCAGCCGAAGGATGAGCCACAGGACCGTGACGATGGCGGCCAGGATCACCAGCAGCCGCCAGGCCCAGGCGGCGGTCTTGCGGACCAGCGGGCTGACCGACTCGTCGCCGACGGCATCCAGGGAGGGGCTGACTGACATTCCGGTAGCGTAACGGCACCGCCGGTTCCCCCCTCGCGTCTGCAGATTCGGCCGGACCACGGCTTACCCTGTAATGCGTGTCTCACGACGCTCCCGCGAGCGACACCCAGGCGGGACCCACCAGCCGGGAGCAGCCCACCCGCGGCAAGTACTGGTGGCTGCGCTGGGTGCTCATCGCGACCGCGATCATCGTGCTGGCCGTCGAGCTGGCCCTGGTCCGCGACCAACTCGCCAAAGCGTGGAAGAGCCTCTACTCGGCGAACTGGTGGTGGGTGGTGGCCGCTGTGGCCGCGGCGATGGCATCGATGCACAGCTTCGCCCAGATCCAGCGCACCCTGCTGCGCTCCGCCGGAGTCCACGTGCGGCAATGGCGGTCCGAGGCGGCGTTCTACGCCGGCAACGCGCTGTCCACCACGATGCCGGGCGGTCCGGTGCTGTCGGCGACGTTCATCTACCGCCAGCAGCGGATGTGGGGCGCCTCCCCCGTCGTGGCGTCCTGGCAGCTGGTGATGTCCGGTGTACTGCAGGTCATCGGCCTGGCCCTGATCGGCCTCGGCGGGGCGTTCCTGCTCGGTGCGAGCAAGAACCCGCTGTCGCTGATCTTCTCGCTCGGGGGCTTCCTCGCGCTGGTCCTGCTGGCGCAGGCCGTGGCCACCAGGCCCGAACTGATCGAAGGCATCGGCGCTCGGGTGCTGTCGTGGGTCAACTCGCTGCGGGGCAAGCCCGCCGGCACGGGCCTGGCGAAGTTTCGAGAGACTCTGTCCCAACTGGAGTCGGTGCAACTGGGGCGTCGCGACCTCGGGGTGGCGTTCAGCTGGTCGCTGTTCAACTGGATCGCCGACGTCGGATGCCTGTTGGCCGCCTGCTACGCCACCGGCGGGCACCCCTCGATCGCGGGGGTGACCGTCGCCTATGCGGCCGCCCGTGCCGTCGGCTCGATCCCGTTGATGCCGGGTGGATTACTGGTCGTCGAGGCGGTCCTGGTTCCCGGCCTGGTGTCCAGCGGAATGTCGCTGGCCTCGGCCATCTCCGCGATGCTGATCTACCGGCTGGTCAGCTGGATCTTCATCGCCGCGATCGGCTGGGCCATCTTCTTCTTCATGTTCCGCACCGAGAAGGACATCGACCCCGACTCCAACGGTTCGGTCACCGCGGCGGATGCCGCCGTTGACACCGAGGCGGCGCAGTTCAGCCCCGACCCCGAGGCCCCCCATCCACCCGACGACACCCCCGCCGGATGAGTCCGTCCACAACGAAAGAGTGCCAGCCGCATGCACTTTCGAGCCCTCGCTGTCACCACGTCGCTCGCTGCGCTGCTTCTGACCGCGGCCTGCGCCACCACCACCGAGACCGCGCCCGTCGGCACCACGGCGGCGCCCGCCGCGACCGCCACCTCGCCCACCCCCGCCCCGGCAGGCCTGTCGGTGGCGACACCGCTGGTGGCCCGGGTGCTCGCCGCTCCCATCCCGGTACCCACCACCGACGGCAAGGTGCACCTGGCGTACGAGCTGCAGCTGACCAACGTGCTCGCGCAGGACGTGACGCTCACCTCGGTGAGTGTCCAAGCAGCCGACCGGACGCTTCTCAGCCTGCCGCGCGACCGCCTCGCCTACTGGACTCGCATCCTCGGAAACCCCGCCCCGACAACGATTCTCGGCCCGGCGCAGAGCGCCTCGGTCTGGCTCGACGTCGCGCTGGACAAGGATGAGCCGATCCCGGACCAGCTGACCCATGCGGTCGGCATCACGGTGCCGCAACCGATGCCGCCGCTGTTTCCCGCCGCGATGACCGAGAACGTCGCGCCGGTGACGGTGCAGACCCGCAAGCCGATCGTCATCTCGGCACCGCTGGCCGGACCGAACTGGTTGGACGGCAACAGTTGTTGCGACATGACCGCGCACCGAATGGCTCTCAACCCGATCAACGGCGAGATCTGGGCTGCGGAACGATTCGCGATCGACTATATCCAGCTGGGCCCCGACGGCCGGATGTTCACCGGCGAAAAGGCCGATGTGGCCAGCTACCCGTATTTCGGCGCCGACATCCTGGCCGTCGGCGATGGTCCCGTGGTGGCAACGCTCGATGGTCTGCCCGAACAGGTTCCAGGGACGACACCCACCGGCCTGGCGCTCGACCAGTATGCCGGGAACCACATCGTGCAGGACCTCGGCGACGGCAACTACGCGCTCTACGCCCACATCAAGACCGGCGCCGTCAAGGTCAAGCCTGGTGACCAGCTGGCCACCGGGCAGGTGATCGGCTCCGTGGGTAACAGCGGCAATTCCGATGCCCCACATCTGCATTTCCACGTCATGAGCACGCCCGACCCGCTTCGCTCCGACGGTCTGCCGTTCGTGTTCTCGTCGTTCCGGCTGGACTCGCGGCTGTCGGAGTCGCCAGGGGCACTGGACGGCCTGCTCGAAGGCAAACCCGCAGAGCTGCAGCCCGGATTCGCGCCGCGCGACGAAAACAACACCAGCCCAGTGGTATACGACGTGATGACCTATGCCGACCGATGACCGCCCACCCGTCGGGGCCACGCTGAGGGCACTTGCCGCCGACGTGCTGTGCGTGGCCGTGTTCTGCGCGATCGGCCGGCGCAGTCACGCGGAGGGGCTCAGTGTCAGCGGTGTTGCCGACACGGCGTGGCCGTTCCTCACCGGCACCGGCGTCGGCTGGTTGCTCTCGCGCGGCTGGCGGGGTCCGTCGGCCCTCGCTCCGACCGGCGTCCTGGTGTGGGCGTGCACCGTGGTGGTCGCGATGGTGTTGCGCAAGGCCACCTCCCAGGGCACCGCGGCGAGCTTCATCGTGGTCGCCTCGTTGACCACCGCGGTGCTGCTGCTCGGGTGGCGGGTCGCGGCGCAGCTGATCACCCGCCGCGGGAAGGCCGCTTCAGTCCTCTGAATCCGCCTGTGGCTCAGGCGATGACGACACGGTCAGGGTCGCCCTCAGGCCACCGAGTGGACCGTCCGACAGCTCGATCTTCCCGCCGTGCAACACCGCCTGCTGGGCCACCAGCGCCAGACCCAATCCCGAACCTCCCGGGGCGGCGTTGCTTCCACGGGAGAACCGGCCCAGCACGGTCTCGTGCTCCTCGGCGGGCAGGCCGCGGCCGTTGTCGTCGACGACGATGGTCATCACGCCGTCATTGCGGTGCGCGGCGAGCAGGATCCGGCTGGCCTGACCGTGCGTGATCGCGTTTCGCACCAGGTTGTCGACCGCCAACCGCAGTCCGCCGGGCCACCCCAACACGGTGCCGAGGTCGTCGGCCACGTCTATGTCGATCTGGACGTCGCGGCTCACGCGCATGTTCTCGCGCGACACCCGATCGAGCATGTCGGTCACATCGATCACCTCGCGGTCCTCGGTCTGGGCCAGCTGTCCGGATGCGAGCTGGCCCAGCGCGGTGATGATGCCCTCCACCCGGCGCTGCGCGCGGGACAGGTCGGCGACCACCTCTTCGCGCTCCTCGTCGGGCAGGTCGTGAATGCGCAGGGTGTCCAGGTCGGCGCGCATCGCGGTCAGCGGTGTGCGCAATTCGTGCGCGGCGTTGGCTGCGAAGTCCTGCGCCGCCTGCAGGGAGTTCGTGGTGGCACGTTGCGCTGCGGCCAGGCGGCTCAGCATCGCGCGCATCGCCTCGGACAGGTCCTCGGCCTCACGGACCCCGTGCACCGCCGGCATCTCGTCGGCACCCTTGCCCAGCTGCTTGGTGTGTTCGGTCAGCTTGCGCAAGGGCCGGATCGCCGGGCCGGCGAGCAACCAGCCCAGCCCCGCCGCGATGAGCACGGTCAACACGCCCACACCTATGTAGGTCGGAACCCTGGCGCGGTTCAACAGGATGCTGTCCGCGCGGATGCCGATCGACATCAGCACCCCGCCCTCCTGGTCGACCGGGATCGTCCGCACCCGGTACTCGACTCCGTTGACCATCACCGTCTCGGTTCCCGGTGGTAGTGCAGGCAACTGGAAGCCCCGCTGGAATACGACCTGGCCCGACGAGCGCGACCGTCCGGTCTGCAGCACGCCCCGGCGGGCATCAGTGAGGTGCTCGGGAAACACACTCGCGTCGACGATGGCGTCGAGCCGCCTATCCAGCTGTGCCGCATCATTGTTCGCCAACACCAGCGACGTGAGGATGGTGAACGCCGCGACCACCGCGGCTGCCGCAGCGGCCGATGCGATGGCGACCCTCGTGCGCAGCGAAGCCGATCGGAGGAACCTAGGGAGTCTCAGTCGTTTCACCGATCGTGTAGCGCCCACCGCCTACGGCTCTTCGCGGAGCACGTAGCCGATCCCCCGCACCGTGTGGATCACTCGCGGCAGCCCGTCGCGCTCCAGTTTTCGGCGCAGATAGGAGACGAAGACGTCGGCGACGTTCGTGTCGACGTCGAAGTCGTAGCCCCACACCAGCTCGAGCAGGCGTTGCCTGCTCAGCACGACCCCTGCGTTCTCGGCGAGCGCGGCGAGCAGATCGAACTCCCGCTTGGTGAGCTCCACCCGCTCGCCTGCCACGAACACCAGTCGGCGCGCCGTGTCGATGGTCAGCGACCCGACCGTCATCGTGTCCGACGTCGGATCGGAGTGGTGTGCCCGCCGCAGCAGCGCATGCAACCGGGCGACCAACTCGCCGAGATCGAAGGGCTTGGTCAGGTAGTCGTCGGCACCTGCCTCGAGCCCCGCGATCCGGTCGTTGACAGTGTCCCGCGCCGACAGCACACAGATCGGTATGTCGTTGCCCAACGCCCGCAACGCAGTCACCACGGCGACGCCGTCCAGCTCGGGCATCTGGACGTCGAGCACCAGAGCGTCGTGGGATTCACTCGACAGCAGCCGCAGCGCCTCTTTGCCGTTGGCTGCCACCCGGACGTCGAACCCGGAGTGCCGCAGGCCTCGCGCGACCGACGTCCGGACGTCCGGGTCGTCGTCGACCATCAGCACCGTCCGGCCAGCCCCGTCCTGGATGGAGGGCTCTTCCCCGCGGCCGGGCGTAGCCAACACCCTGTCGCGCACCGGCCTTACTGGGCCTCGTCGGGAGCGGTGATGATGCCGCAGCGGTTTTTCAGATCCACCAGCGGCTGACGGATCTGCGTCAGTTCCGCCGCGACCTGCGGGTTGGCAGCCATATAGGCGGCCACATCGGCCGTGATCGAGTCTTGCGGGTCGCCGTGAAGGGTGGAGAAGAAGTTATTCACGTCAGGATGTGTGAACAGGTACGCCGACGATGACGCCGAGACACCGGCGGCGACACCGGAGAAGTCTGCGGCAGAGCAGCCCGGCGGGACGGGCTGCGCCGAAGCCATGGGCAGGGCGCCGAACAACACAGCGCCGGCGAGCGCGCCGCCGCCCAGCACGCCAGCGACCGCACGACGGACGGTGGGGGCCGAGAACACCATGAAGGCTCCTTCATCAGAGGTAGACCGGGACCAATGTCGATCGCCGGTCAGGACCATCCTAGGAAGCTAAGCAGACGGACCGCCGGGTTTCTTGCCTAGCGGTTAGGCAATGATGAGAACTTCCCAAGCGCGGTCACCGCCACCACGTGATTCCCCGGGCCCGGAAACTGCCCGGTGCCAGGGGTGAGCGTCGCTGGGCCGACACCTTGCTCACGGTCTTGGCGGCTTCGCCGACCGCACACGGATCCCGAGCGACCATCGCCGATGGTGCCGCGGGGCCGGTGAGCACAGCCGTGCCGATGCCGCCCGCCGTCGCTACGGCAAACGCGGAGCACAGGGACGAGCGCCGCGTGCGCGCGGTGATTCCCGGTGGGAAATGTGTCACGAACTCCTAACAGTTTGCGAATGCCTCACCGGCTCGCAACACTCGATGCGATCATTGGCAAACGATCCCCGACGCCGGAACTTCTCCGGGACATGGTGCCATCGCATCTGCCGGGCCCGCCGATCCAGCAGGCGATGGCGCAGTTATTAGAGCCGCATAAAGCATCACTGGCAGGGCTTCACGAGGGCAATCACCCTACAGATGGCTGCTGTACGCTCTCGCTACGAAACGCCGGGGAGAAAGTGGGGAGTTCCGATCCAGCAGTTCATGATGCGCATCAGCGGCAGCCTGCGCAGATATCGCTGGGCGGTATTCGCGGCCTGGCTGCTGCTACTGGTGCCGTCGGTGTATCTCGCCATGAACCAGTCCGGCAATCTCACCGGCGGCGGCTTCGAGGTCGCAGGCTCGCAGTCGCTGTACGTCCAGCGCCAGCTCGAGGCGCAGTTCCCCGACCAGGGCGCCTCCCCGTTGGCACTGGTCGCCGCACCGCGCCCGGATGCGTCCTTCGACGACATGAACGACGCTGTCGCCCATCTGGAACGTCTCGCCGCCGAGGTTCCCAGCGTCAAGGTGATGCCGAACCCGCTGGGGGTGCTCTCCTCGCAAGCTGGGGGCCCACCAGCCTCCGGCGGGGGACAGCCCCCGCCGCAGCCGGATCGCCCCTACGTCATCACCCTGCAGCTGGACTTCGCGAACACCGGGGCCGTCGACGTCGCCGAACAGCTTCGCCAGAAGGTCGGGATCGACGGTGAAGAACCCGGCGAGATGGAGAACGGCAAGGTCCGCCTTTACGTCATCGGCCAGGGTGCGCTCGGGGCCGCAGCGACGCTGGCCACCAAGCACGACATCGCACAGGCCGAGAGGTGGAACCTTCCGATAGTCCTGGTCGTCCTGCTCGCGGTGTTCGGTTCGCTGGCCGCGGCCGCCATGCCCCTGCTGCTGGGGATCTGCACCGTCGTCGTGACGATGGGGCTGGTCTACCTGCTCTCGATGTACACGACGATGTCGGTGTTCGTGACCTCGACGGTGTCGATGTTCGGGATCGCGGTGGCGATCGACTACTCGCTGTTCATCCTGATGCGCTTCCGTGAGGAACTGCGCGCCGGGCGGGAGCCCCAGGACGCCGCGGACGCCGCGATGGCCACCTCCGGACTGGCCGTCGTGCTGTCGGGCCTGACGGTGATCGCCTCGGTCTCCGGCATCTACCTGATCAACACCCCGGTACTTCAGTCGATGGCCACCGGCGCGATCCTGGCCGTCGCGGTGGCCATGCTGACCTCGACGACCCTGACACCCGCGGTGCTGGCGACGTTCGGTCGCCGGGCGGCCAGGAGATCGTCGTACCTGCATTGGGGTCGCCGCACCGAGGCGACGCAGTCGCGGTTCTGGACGCGGTGGACCGGCTGGGTGATGCGCAGGCCGTGGCTGTCCGCCCTGTGTGCCGCGGCGCTGCTGCTGGCACTGGCGGCTCCGGCGTTCTCGATGATGTTGGGCAACAGCATGCAGCGGCAGTTCGACCCGACCCACGAGATCCGGGGTGGGGTGAACGCGGCGGCCGAGGCGTTGGGCCCCGGCGCGCTCGGCCCGGTCCGGGTTCTGGTGACGTTCCCCGACGGCAACGCGGCCTCGGCACCCGCCAAGGAGCCTCTGCTCGATTCGATCCGGCAGAAGATGGCTCAGGCCCCCAACATCGTGTCGGTCACGCCGCCGGTGTTCGGTAACGACTACCGCAGTGCGTTGCTGTCGGCGGTGCTGTCGGTCGACCCGGAGGATCTGTCGTCCAGGGAGACGGTCGAGTGGATGCGCGAGCAGCTGCCACCGGTCGCCGAAGGGGGCGCGCGGATCGACGTCGGCGGCCCGACGGCGCTCATCAAGGACTTCGACGACAGGGTCGCGCACACCCAACCGCTGGTCTTCGGGTTCGTCGCGCTGATCGCGTTCATCATGCTGCTCATCTCGATCCGGTCGGTGTTCCTGGCGTTCAAGGGCGTCCTGATGACCGTGCTGTCGGTGGCCGCCGCCTACGGCAGCCTGGTGGCGGTCTTCCAATGGGGTTGGTTCACCGAACTGGGGTTCAAGCAGATCTCGTCGCTGGACAGCACCATCCCGCC
>Ga0190271_10001162_pt1 | contig 14614 bp, 26 predicted proteins | sample Popmic356T_FD_133747 | JGI IMG/M metagenome (GOLD analysis project Ga0190271, IMG submission 133747) | Populus adjacent soil microbial communities from riparian zone of Weber River, Utah, USA - 356 T | ecosystem: Environmental > Terrestrial > Soil > Riparian zone | place: USA: Utah | collected...
TACCGATTACATAGGAGATGCCTTTATTATGAGCCGCCCTAAAGGCAAAAACAATCCGTTCTACCTTTTAGAAGAAAAGCACAAACAATTCGAAAACTGGGCATTTTTCCATTTTACAAGTTATGACAATTGTAAGGATGCTGGGGGACACCTGGAGCGATCCGAAATAGACGAAGCCAAAACACAACTAGACGAGATCAACTTTAAACAAGAGTATTTAGCCGAATATGTTGACGCCAATGACCGTCCATTCCTGTATAAATTCGATGAAAAAAGGCATGTTATTGATAGCTATACGCCTAATCCGCACCTTCCTATTACCGTAAGCTTCGACTTTAACAAAGATCCTATGACGGCTCTAATCGGGCAACAGGTAGACTTATGGACTTCGTACGCCTTTGCTGAAATAAACCTGCCCGAGGGATCTACACCGGAAGTCTGCGACTTGTTATTGGTAGACTACATGAAATGGATGTACAACATAGATGTTACCGGGGATGCCACCGGGAGCAGCCGGTCAGCGATGACAGTGGGAAACCTGAATCACTACCACATCATTAAAGAGAAGTTAAGTCTAAGGGACATTAACTTAAAGATGCCTAAAAAGAACCCTGCACATTCAGATTCGCGTGTTTTGTGTAATTCTGTGCTACAGAACGCTAATTTCTACATTACAAAGAACTGCACTAAGACTATCAAGGACGCGAACAGTGCCTATGTAGATGCCGCAGGCGAAATAGTCAAGACTCAAATGGATGGCCTTCACCATTTCGATACGCTCAGGTATCTAATTCACTGCTTTTACCCAGACTTTGTAAAAAAACCTGAAAAATATAAGCGATAGTATGTACAACTTTTGAATCAAAGTTTGTACATTTGAATTATGTACTCAGCACAAAAGGGGAAGAAGTCTATAACAAGTAAGTCCTTACAGGCAATTTGCCTGGAATTTGGAATAGAATATCAGTACACGCGAAGATTACTTGTAGATAAAAGGTCAATAGTAAGGAGCGGAGTTACAATAACCAGGACTAAACTAATCAAAATAAAAGGCCGTGGAGGAAAAAGAACTAAGCGTTAAGAAGGTGTCGCTATATCTGGCGTTTCTCATGATAGTAAATTATCGGTTGAAAGCGATAAAGTGATTATTGAAGATTATTCATTAACTACATGCACAGAGGTATCAATTTTAAATATAAAAAAACACCCTATCCATGGACAAAATTAAGATAAATTACGGTTCCGGTTCCGGTGACGGTGACGGTTACGGTGACGGTTACGGTTCATAAAAAGAAATCAATTGGTATGCACCACACAGTTCCCCCGGTATGGGGATCGGCAAGTAAGAAGAAGGATAAGCAGCTTAAGGTTAATATTAGCGCATACCACATGCCAAAACTGGTGTGTTCCATTACTAAAATGCTTATCAATTAAACTGGTTATCGCATAAGTAATCAGGACTGACAGCTGGAAAGACTGCAAAACGTTGCTATCGAATAACGGTTAATTCGTAAGGTTTTCAACCTTAAAATAGGAGTTCGATTCTCCTTAGCAATACTTTCGCTATGGTGTAAAGGTAAACATATTAGCCTTTGGCTCTAATGATTCCGGTTCGAATCCGGATAGCGATACAAACAGGATGATAGTGGAATGTCATGAGTTGATTAATTTCCTTATCGGCACCAAGATCGATGCTTGGCATCCTGTTAAACTTTACAGATAGTATAGGAGCCTGGTTTATCTAGCCGACCTTGGAAGTCGGAACACGCTGGTTCGAATCCAGCCTATCTGACGATTTGGATTCCAAAAGACTGGAGCTTTACCGGATCAGCAGTTTAACTGAGGGGTTATTCGGGGCGCAAATAAAGACGATGCTGATTAGTCTTGCGCTGGGCCAAAATTATTAAATTATTGAACTATGAAAATTGTAATTGATGGTAACTTAATTGATCTTGAAATGATTACTCATATAGATTCACGATACAGTGAATTAGATGAAAATGGTAAGGTTATATTAATAATAGCTGATTTTTCAATCCATTTGGTAGGTAAAGAAAGGATTGATATAGGCAGATCAGTTAGTATTGATTCTTTTGCTACATCTTATGAGTCAAATCCAATATTTCCTATTCTTAAAATGACAAAAGAATATGATCACAATGCTTTCGAGAAGGCACAAGAAGAAGCTTTATTAAAAGTTCAAACCATGTTCGATAATTTAATGGAACTATGGAAAGGAACAGATTTAAAATTCAAAGACTTAACTATAAAATAAACCAATGAACACAGCACATGTAAAGCTAATTGTAGGGGAAACAAAAACCATTACCCTGAGTAACTTCAATCCTAATATTGATTTGAAACCTGAATGGTTTCCATTAGGAGCCCCGATAACAATTGATACAAGCCCTTCCGGAAAAGCAGCAATTATTACCGCGGGCAAAGAAGGAAGATACCCCATAGCTGTTGTGATTGGATCACTTCACACACTCATCATTATCCTGGATTGTGTAACAATAGATTTGCAGGTTAATATATGACAGCAGAAGAAGCACGTAAGTTAATGCCGGAGAATACACAATCAATTCATGATGTGTATTCAGGGATAAAATTAGCAGCATTAAAAGGTTTGGATAGTTTTACAACTGATTTTAAAATTAGATCCGATGTAAAAAATAAACTTGTTGAAGATGGGTTTAGGATAATTGAAACATCGGACTCATCTGGATTTTTATCTACTTCTATAGAATGGTAGCCTCAATAGTAGCCTGTGGAGAGAGCGCAAGGAAGTGGAGCGATGTTCCTTGCGATTTCTCTGTGGGCGTTAATGATTGTTTTAAATGGGGCTCACAAGTCGATTACCTAGTGTTAGTGAATTCTCCGTTTAAGTTCTACCCTAACCAGGCTAATTCTAAAGTTAACCGGCTTGATACCATCGTAAAGACAAAACCTAAAATGGTTTATTGTCACAATTCGAATTGGAAAGCATATTTTCAGAACATTGAATTGCTTGCATTAAAAACATTTTACGGTAAGTACTCAACGAACCGGATCTACTCCTCAAAGACTTCACCGATTGTTGCTATCACGTTAGCGGCTTCAAAGGGAGCTAAGAAAATAATCCTTTGGGGCGTTGACTTCATAACTCACCACGAATTCAAGCCCGGCAAGAAGGAATTCGACCTTGAAATAAATCAGTATATCAGATTGTTTGATTCACTTGCCGAAAATGGTATTTCTTGCTATCTTGGAAATGAAAACAGTACATTAAAAGCTTATTTGCCTGTATATGTGGGATGATTCAGATAATGATTTTATAGACGGTTTCGGATTTGGTTTACTATTCAGCGATATACCGTGGTGGGTCTACATGCTAATTATTATATTGGTTATGATAATTTTATACAACACATAATGGAATTCGCAATCATAGTGCCAGACCGTGGCGATCGTAAAGTGTTCATGGACTTCTGCAAAGAGCAGATAAGCAGGTTTACGCTAAAGCCTTCAAAGACTTATTTCATAGACTACGAGCCACCGAATCAGTCTATGGATATTATCACACGGGTAAAATCCGGCATCGATGACGCAACCAAAGACGGCATTGATTTAGTATTCATAATCGAATCTGACGACTTCTACCCGGCAAACTATTTTGAACGCTTTCAGCCTCACTTCGATAAATACGAATTCTTTGGACAAGAATACAGCGATTACTACAACATCAAAACATTAACGTTTACCAGGTTTCTGCACCAATACAGGAGCAGCCTTTGTACCACAGGATTTAAGATATCAGCGTTAAATAATTTCGATTGGTTCAAGTTATCATTTTCAAAACCTTTCCTTGACATAAAACTTTGGGACTACGCGCGCAAAAGAAAAAGAATTTTCGTAGACACTGGATGTATCGGAATTAAACACGGCCTTGGATTATGCGGAGGCAAGGGGCATAAGATGAAACTCAAGAACCAAGACAGCAACATGGCATGGCTTGAGGAAAGAACAGATAAAGAGGCATTCGAATTTTACAAGCAACTTAACAAAACAATATAATGTGTGGAATTTTTTGGTACCTATTAGCTGGCTTTGTTGGATTCGTAGTAGTTTGTCTACTTAGAAGTATGTGGTTTGATGTACTTAAAGATAAAGATTACGACAAATGATCAGCTTAATACATCCAAGCAGGGGAAGGCCGGAGAAGAGTTATGAGACTTTGCAAAAATGGATCGATAATTCATCAAATCTAAACTGTAATAAATGGGACTTGGTCGTATCACTTGATTATGATGATTATCATTTAAATAAGTATCATAATAATATGAGAAAATTACATGGTTGGTCAGATTATACGTATACCAAGGTTATAGTAAATAATAACAAGTCTGCTATTGAAGCTATAAATAAAGGAGCGGAAGAGGCATGTGGCGATATCATGATTGTAGTATCGGACGACACGGATTGCCCTATGCATTGGGATAAAATAATAACTGATGCCGTAAGAGGTCAAAAAGATTTCGTTATGAAGGTTGACGATGGCATACAAAAGAACATTGTTACTATGCCGATCATTGACGGTGCCTATTACGAAAGGTACGGGTACATTAACAATCCTATTTATGCTCATGCGTTTTGTGATCTTGAACTTACCGAAGTAGCAAAGCGAACAAAGAGACTCATCAAGCGAATGGATATTAAATTCCCTCACCTACATTACTCAGTTACCGGAGAGAAACCGGACGCGACATACCAGCGAAGCGATGCTCATTATGAATCTGGAAAAAGATTGTACAATGAGAGATTAAAGCGTAACTTCGATTTATGAGCAGGGTACTAATTAAATATGCCACACGTGGCCGTGCAGAAAAATTCCAGGAGTGCATAAAGAACATTCAAAGCACTATCACTACCGATAACTATCTCATAGTCGTAAGCATAGACAGAGACGACAAGCCAATGATGGATATTATCGGAGAGATAAACAAGTTAGAAAAAGTAATAGCATTCAGCGGGCCACCGCATGGAAAAGTAGCCGCAATTAACCGGGACTTAAACCACGTTAACGAGGGTTGGGACATTCTGATAAATTTCTCTGACGACATGCGATTCGTTGTGAATGGTTGGGATCAAATAATGATCAGTAAGATAAAAAGCGTCTGGGGTGAAAGCCTTGATTTCTTTGCGCATTTCAATGATTCCTATTTAGGTGATAAGTTGCCAACAATGTCAATAATTGGCAGAGAATATTATGAGCGTTTCTTCTACATATACCCTCCATGCTACAAGTCTGTAAGCTGTGACGCTGAGGCTTGGTATGTTGCCAGGTTGTTAGGCCGGTGTCATTACTTCCCTGACGTACTATTCAAACACGAACACTACGTTAACATCAAAGGCAAGCCGGACGCAACATATCAACGTAACAACCAATACGAAGCTCAAGACACAGAGACATATTTTAAAAGGCTTAGTAAAAACTTCTATGTAAAACACGAAGGGCCTACAGAGTTTGATAAATGGAAAAGATGAAAATATATCACATACCTATTGCGGTGTTATCAGTATTTTTTATTTTTTATTTGATATCTTCATTTGTACAATGGAATATGAATCCTGGTAATTGGAGTATGGATTTAAGATTTTGGACTATATCTATAAGTCTTATTCTATCAATATTTGTAGGTTACGTAATGAGTATTTATTATTTTAAAAAATGAGGCTAGCCATTTTAATACCTACAATAACCGAGCGCGAACAACTTCTAAACAGAGTAGTCGCAGAGCTTGACAAGCAGCGAAAAGGTCATGATGTTATCATTATCATAAACCAGGACAACAGGGAAAAGACTACAGGCCAGAAGCGTAACGAGTGCATAAGCAAAGCGATTGAATTGCAAGCAGATTATATCGCTCATTTCGATGAAGATGATTTACCGGGGTCTAATTACGTCAAGCGAGTAATGGAAGGCGTTAACATGGGTTATGATTGCTGTAGTCTTTACGGTCAGCTTTATATACATGGTAAGCCTGATAACCCATTTCACCACTCCATTAAGTACGATCATTGGTATCAAGACACTAAGATGTATTATCGGAACCCCAACCACTTGAATGCTTTAAAATTATCTCTGGTTAAGGATATTTGTTACAGAGATATTACAGTAGGCGAGGACGGGCACTATAGCATTGCGCTACAGGAATCAGGAGTTTTGAAAACTGAGTATCAAATAAATGAAACAATATATCACTACTTTACAGGTAAAAAAAATCATAGCATAGAACCTAACATTATGATAAACAGAACATTTTAACGTATATTAGCCATGCAGTTCAATTTGAAAAACATCAAAAAATATTGCCTCGTTATTTTGTGCCTTTTACACTTTCGTGTCGTTGGACTGCCACAATTTAGCGGGGCTAATTTTTTATGAAGGAAATAAAACTAACACAAGGTAAAGTTGCTTTGGTTGACGATGAGGATTTTGAAAAGCTGAATCAATTTAAATGGTATACAAGGAAATGCGGTAATGTGTTTTACGCAGCAAGAATGTCGGAAACTAATTTAGGATATAGAATAATACTTCCTATGCACCGGGTTGTAATGAATACACCTAAAGATATGAAGACTGACCATATCGACCATAATGGGCTCAATAATCAGAAATCAAATCTAAGGATATGTACTAATATACAAAACGTTTATAATAAAAGACCTCAGATAAATTCATCATCGAAATATAGAGGAGTATCTTTTATTAAAAGTAGCAGCAAGAAAAAATGGAGAGCCGCAATAAAACACAATGGTAAAGATTATCATTTGGGCTGTTTTGAATATGAGATAGATGCAGCAAAAGCCTACAACATAGCGGCAAATAAATTTTGGGGTGAGTTTGCTTACATGAATCAAGTATGAAAATAATATCAATATCAATATTCGATAAAACAACTCAACCTTTCGAGATTGGTTTTTATTTACGTGGAATTTATTGGAACGCTAGACTTGCAAAATTATTATATCCTGGATGGGAAGTAATTATTCATGCAGAGTCAAAGCTTTTCAAAAAATATAGATCTTGGTTTCAGGGTTTATCAGATAGGTTACAGGTACATTCATACGAAACGCCTGATTCAACATTATGTGGGGCTATGTTGTGGCGAATGCATCCTTTATTTTGGGATGGTTATGCCACTCACGTAATATCAAGGGACGCAGACGCCATACTAACCTACAGAGAATCACAGGCCGTTCACGAATGGGTAGATTCCGGACTAGGATTTCATGGCATTACCGACAATCCGGCTCACAGCATACCATTAATGGGGGGCATGGTTGGATTCCGTACCGATCACTTCCGGCAAACCTTCCCGCAGTGGAAAAGCTTGGACGACATGACAAAAAGATGGAACCTAAGCCAGCGCGGGAGCGATCAGCAATTATTAATGGCTGACATTTACCCGAAAGCAAAAGGTAACATGATGGGTCATTTTTTCGATGGATGCAAGGAACAGGTAAAGATCACAAAGCACTCAGTAAGCAATATGATACCCGGTGTAGATCCTAAGCTTTGGGAGGCAAATCTCACCTGCAAATTTATAGGATCTGCGGGGGCAGTAGATATGGAAGTGCTACGTTTCCTGAAACGCTTCGACCCTGTAGATTACACTGATTTCGAAAAACAATTTCCGGATATATTTTATTGGGTAAAATAATCGTTACTTTCTTGCTTTCTTAAAATAATAATCTTATTATTGTACATGCTAGGAGAAACACTTGAAGGCGGTCGAAGGATAGACACTGAAACGGGTTTAATAATGCCGTGGTATACTTCTCCCTGTTTAGAGTGGTTGCTGACGCTGGATCTGAAATTTAAGTTAATTTTTGAATACGGTGTCGGTGACTCAACTAAATGGTATAGATTCAAAGGTGCTGATGTTTGGGGTGTTGATAGTAATAGTAAATGGATAGATATAGCTTGTAAAAAAAGTGAATCTAACTGGAATTATTATCTATTTAATAGACTAAGTTTCTTTAACACAACTAACAAAGAATCGTACCTACAATGGGTATCTACTTTTGAAGTAGATGAGTTTGATTATTTTGATATAATTATTATTGACGGTGATTACCGCGATGAGTGTACAGAGCACGCATTAAAAGCACTTAAACCAGGAGGCTACCTAATAATAGACAACTTCCACCAGGCGAGCGCTGATTTAGAGCACTGGCCGTTAACCGACAAGCTTATAGAAGGAATGCCGATAACTATTTATAAAGAGCCTGGGCATCATGATTGGTGCACCGCTGTAATAACTAAACCTTAGAATTAGTCATGAGTAAAGAATCAAGTTCTAGTAGTGGTATTGGGTTTTTTGGAGTATTATCGATAGTTTTTATCGTTTTAAAGCTTACCAATAACATAGATTGGTCATGGTTGTGGGTTCTATCTCCTATTTGGATAAACGTTAGTATTGTGTTTATAACAATTGTTATTATATCAATTTACGAAGCAATTAAGGAATGAAAAAATACGTAATCCTATCAGTTAACGACAATCCTAATTACCTATACCATGTTCCTCTTGTTTGCTGGGCGTGGAGGAAAATAGGATGGGAGCCGATAATATTCTATCATGGCCCGGTTACAAGATTGTTCGCGCATGCTGTTAATGAGCAGCCCTTAATGAATATCAGGCACCTTGCAATTAACGCTTACAGATCTGATACGAATGTTCAGGTTTCAAGATTGTACGGAGCGTGTGTTGCCGATGGATACATTATGACCGGGGACATAGATATGATACCGCTTTCTGACTACTGGCATCCACCAGATCAGGAAAACATAACGGTTTGGGGCCACGACCTTACAGGTTACGGACATTATCCAATTTGTTATATCGGAATGCCTTCCACACGATGGGTAGAAGTTATGGGGCTCACATCGATAGATTACGATGCGCACATTAAAAGGGATCTTGATAGTTTGCCACAGGCAAGTAGCCAAAATAGTGTTACCCGATGGGTAACAGATCAGGACTTAATAACACAAAGAATAAACGCTACCCAATTCAAAGTAAATCACATTTCACGTGGAACTTTAAAGAACGGGTACGCAAAGGGCCGGATAGATCGTAGCGCGTGGAGTCTGGATGTTAATCCGTATATTGATTGCCATATCTTCCACGATGTTCATAAGAATGACTCCAGCTTTAAAAAGACAATGGACATGTTGCATACGGTTTGGCCGAACGAGAATTGGCTGTGGTTTTTAGAATACACTAAAGAGTTTAAGAAATTATTATGAGCGATATAGCAGTATGCAGCCTGGCATTTGAGGAAAAGTATATTTGGCGATTAGGCCGATTAAAAGAGACATTACAGAACACAAATCCTGATGTTACTTTATTCTCTCACGTTAATAGCTTGCCGCCCGGGGCACGGCAATTCAACGATTCATTATACGGCTTTAAACCTCATTGCATAAAAGAGGCTTACGATGCAGGTTTCAGGAAGATTATGTGGATAGACTGTACTGCGGTAGTTCTCGACAAACTTGATTACTACGACCAGCACACTGAGGAACACGGAGGAGTTTTAGCGGTTCAGGACGACAATAAGTTAACCGGATTCTGCTCCGATCGTACATTAAAGTTTTTCGGAAAAAAAAGGGATTGGTTGAAGGACAAGCACTTGGTAGGCGGTTCGTTTTACTACTTCGATTTCAACTACGAAAAATGCCAGGTTATTTTTAACAAGTGGCTGCAGGCTGAGAAGGACGGACTATTCGGGAACATGGTTGAGCAATGTAGCGAAAGACTACAGGGCCATAGGTCGGATGAAACGTTAATGAGTATATTGCTTTACGAAAACGGTAGTAAGCCTTATACACGCGATACCCGTTACAATTGGGAAAAAGGAGGCGTTATACAGAAAATGCACTTTAAGTAATTGATAATGAATAACTTACATGAAGAACCTGAATCAGGATGGATTTCCGCAATAGTAGAATGTGATATTTGTACTTATACATGGAATGCAGTTTACTATTCTGAATGTAATAAATTACAATGCCCTCACTGTATGGAATTAGTTAATTACACTATAATTGAAGAAGTGAAATAATAATGAGCTCAATAGAAAAATTAATCGGTATAATTGAAAAGATGAACGAATCAATGAGCAAACAAAACAAAAGCATTGATGGACTAAATGAGGTATGTAAGCTTCAATCTATTTTGATTAAAAACCTGCAAAAAAAGGTTGATGAATTGGAAACCAAAATAAATTAGTTACAATGATGATCACTACCATCGCTGAGCACCAAATAGATTTGGACTTGCTGCCTGTAGGGGCTAAGATACTAGACCTAGGGTGCCGTGGTTTCTTGTTCGCCAATGAGTTAAAGAGACTTGGTCATAATGTTTTGTGCGTTGATATGGATAGTCTTGAAGGCGGAGAATACTTACAGTTCGCGGTTGTTGGTGATTTACATGATTCAGGTGGTTATGTTCCAATTGAAAGATCACCAGATCCACAAGCAACCAGAATCAAACAAGGCCATAAAATTGATAATAATGAATGGGTAAAAAGCATTACGATATCAAAGATATTGCGTACTTACTTTTCTGGAAAGCCTATTGATTGTATCAAAATGGATATTGAGGGTGGAGAATGGGAAGTAATTATGATGCTTAAAAAAGCGCCTGCAAAGCAACTGAGCATTGAATTCCATTTACACACTGGAGTTTACGGCACAAACGAGATGACCGAAATGGTTACCAAGCTTGAGTCATTAGGTTACGAAGCTGCCAGCCATGAGTTGACAAAGCAGCATGGGTTAGGGTTAAATTATTGGGATAGTTTATTTATACTGAAATGAGAAAACTAAAATTAACACCGAAAAGAGTACCTCAAAGCAGAGAGGTTAAAATTAAAATCACTGTAGACTCAACATCTTTGGATGAAGCTATTATTAAATCTGACAAGCTTATCAAAAGCTTAAATGAGTTAAAAAAATTACTGAAATGATTGTCGGTAAAGGTGACGTGGCAAGTGTATTGAATGACCGGGAAGGTGCAATATTTTTCGCGTCCGGTGTGAGTAATTCAGCAGAGATATTGCCATCGCAATTCGAGCGCGAGATTAAATTACTTAGCACTGTTCCAACGGACAATTGTATATTTTATTTCAGTACGCTTTCTATTTACTATAAGCAATCCATGTACACGGACCACAAGAAACACATGGAACAGCTTATCCGGGATAGATTCGAGAACTACAACATAATCAGGATAGGTAATTTAACATGGGGCGACAATCCAAACACGTTTTTGAATTTCTTCCGGATTAAGATTAAAACCGGCAAGCCTTACAAAATATTCGATGAATACCGATATTTGATCGGCAAAAAGGAATTTGTAACCGTTGTGGATAGCTTGCCATTGACCGGAAGGAATGAAATAAACCTCTGTGGAGAGATCATTAAAGTTAAGGATATTGTAAAGAGATTGATCAATGAAAATAGCCATTAAAATACCGATCATTCAAAAATTACTGGATAGTTTTAATCCTGTAAATGAAGGATTAGATAAACCTAAACCTAAAGGGCGCTGTCGTTGCGGTAAATTATGAATAAATCTGAATTCGTAAATATTACCAGTAATTGGGATTCCTACAAGCCACTATTATGGGCGGCATTGGAGCATACTAAAGTTTTAGGATTGCCAGTTTTGGAGTTGGGCTGTGGGGATGGATCAACTCCTATTTTACGAAGGTATTGCAAAGATAATAAGCTCAAACTTTTCTCTTACGATCACAATAAACAGTGGGCCGATAAATTTCAGGCTAATTACGTACCTGATTGGGAGGTTAAAAGCTTTTGGCACATGGACTTCGGAGTAGCTCTCATAGACCATTCTCCAGGTGAACATAGGAAAAGTGCAATTAGCAGATTGCATCATGTTCGGATCCTTATAATCCACGATAGCGAGCCGGCAGCAGATCACGGTTACCGAATGCGTTCCGAGTTAGTTAAATTTCGGTACATGAAGGATTACCAGACAGACGGGGCATGGGCTACGGCAGTTTCAGACTTTTACGATGTTACTAAATTTGTATTATGAAAAAAGTTTTAATAACAGGTATTAACGGCCAGGATGGTTCTTTTTTAAGTGAACTATTGATCGAGAAATGTTACGAAGTTCACGGCATTATAAGAAGAACATCGCAGCCACTAATGGATAATATCTCACACTTGAGATCAAAAATAACTTTGCATCCTGGAGACATGACAGATGCCGGATCTATTCATAATGTGATAGAAAAGGTAATACCAGATGAGATATATAACCTCGCTGGTATGTCACAAGTTCGTTGGTCTTACGATGTTCCATCCATGACAATGGATGTTAATTGCGGAGGTTTATTACGTATAATCGAATCGGTTAGAAGTTTAAAAATTGATTGTAAAATATACCAGGCTTGCAGTAGTGAAATGTTTGGAAAAGTACAGGAAATCCCACAAAAAGAAACCACTCCATTCTATCCACGATCACCATACGGAGTGTCTAAGGCTGCTGCATATTATATGGCGCGAACGTATCGTGAAAGCTACGGTATGAAAATATATTGTGGATTTCTATTTAATCATGAAAGCGAAAGACGCGGGGAAGAGTTTTTAAGCCGTAAAGTTTGTAAGGCTGTGGCAGAAATTAAAGCCGGCAAAAGGGATAAGCTTATTTTAGGAAATCTGGATGCGAAGAGAGATTTTGGCTATGCAAAGGAGTATGTGGAGTGGATATGGCGAATAATGCAACATCCTACACCAGATGACTTCATAATAGCTACCGGGGAAACCCATTCAGTTCGAGAGTTCGTTGAATTAGCTTTTAAATTTGCAGGAATTAGCAATTGGGAAGATTACGTGGATTATGATAAATCGCTTACTCGTCCCGCTGAGGTTGATATGTTAATAGGCGATATCAGCAAAAGCAATGCTTTATTGGGATTTACACCAAAGGTAAAATTCCATGATTTAGTTAAAATAATGATAGACTTTGAACTGAATAAGATATGAGTGTGCATGAAGACGAAAGGAGGATTTTACAATCCTATCCAGAAGCCAAAATGATAACTGCTAAGTGTGACAGCATAATAGGTAAGCATTACCATAAAATTAAAACTGAATTCTTTATTTTAACTTCGGGGGAATGCTCTATACATACAGAATTAGGCATTGAGAGAATGGAACGAGGTAAATTATATACGATGCTACCTAATACATACCATGAATTTCACATAAAAAAAGGATCTGTATTAGTTGGGATAAATTCCCATCATTATGATCCATCGGACGATTATACAAAATAATGAAACTAGCAGCGGTATTTAATATTTGGTCCGATTGCGCATGCTTGCTACCATACGCCATAGAAAATATACGGCCGTTCGTGGATGGGATAATAGTAGTATGGTCTAAAAAGTCAAACCGTGGCAACATGGCTATTTATGATCTGCCCGAGAATTGCATTTTAGTGCAATGCGAACCGTTCACAAGCCAGGCACAATCGAATGAATTACACAAACGTAATGTAGGGCTAGAAGCAGTTAAAAAGCATAAGTTCAGCCACTTTATATTTCTTGATGGGGACGAATTCTACACGGAAAAGGAATTCATTGCTGGCAAAAACTATGTGATTAACAATAATTTGGAGGGCTCCGTTTGCAAGGTTAAAACCTATTTTAAATCTCCATGCCTTACTATCGGATATGACTACACCTATGTACCATTCATCCATAAAGTTAGATCAAGTTTGCAGTATAAATTGGGTTACGCTAATTACCCATTCACTTACCATGGTGGAGGTAAAAACGGGGCCAGAATAGATCCAACAAGGCGTTTAAACATACATAAAGGAGTTGAGTTACTTGATATCACCATGCACCATTATTCATACGTGCGTAAAAACATGGCTTTAAAGCTGGAAAATAGTTCAGCAAATTTCAAAGGCGATCGGAGCGCGGTGTTACTAGAAGATCTAAATAACGCTAAACCAGGATATCTTTGTAAAAGCTACGGAAAAGTATTGCAAGAATGCGAGAATTTCTTTAATATTCCTGAATATGAGTGAATTACTGAAAGATATTAATAAAATATTGGACGATGCTAGAAGATTAAGTCGTCCATTCAATGCCTCCGGATCCTCTCCATGGACAGAAGATAAATTACGAGTTGACGCTAAATTAGTACAAAAAAGAATTGATGATAGTATTTTAGAGGAACTAATTAAGAATTGTAAAAATGCCTGAATTCATACTTTACATACTCATTACCTCAGCCTGGATATTCGGCTTTCACGCTTTATTCCGTGAGGGTAATATTCTCGGATTTATCGGTGATTGGTGGATGCAAGACTTTTCGCCTGATCGTCCTTTTATGGAATGGAGCTCAAAGCCTTTATTCTCATGCCCGGTGTGTATGTCAAGCGTGTGGGGTTTGTTATGGTTCTTTATCGGATTACCGCTGTGCTTTCATGATGCTTTGCCAATAAGACAGTTAATACCTTTCTTGATATGCCTTTGTGGGTTTAATTACTTGCTTGTTAAATTTACTTCTAAGGAGA
>Ga0190271_10001163_pt1 | contig 14608 bp, 20 predicted proteins | sample Popmic356T_FD_133747 | JGI IMG/M metagenome (GOLD analysis project Ga0190271, IMG submission 133747) | Populus adjacent soil microbial communities from riparian zone of Weber River, Utah, USA - 356 T | ecosystem: Environmental > Terrestrial > Soil > Riparian zone | place: USA: Utah | collected...
GGCGGAGGCGGCACAGGCCGTCTCCCAGCCCTCTACGCTGCTGGAAGTCTTCACGGACGACTCAGACGACACGGAGCCGGTCCTGATCGCCCCAGAGGCTCTGGAAGCGGTAGGAACGCTGCATGACGATGGCACGTATGCGGATGATCCGCACTGCACCTGTAACACATGCATGGGGGCGTACGCCGATTCAGTGGGAGAAGCCTCTCCGGAGGTGGCGGTGGATCTGGCCACAGGTAAGGACGAGACGGTTCTGACCTTCCCGGAGGAGTTGCTGGCAACCTGTTTCTTCTGCGAACAGCCTTCGAAGTACGTCAAGATCCTCCACGGGTACGGGGTGTGCCCGAATTGTGTCGCGGAACTGACGGGAGGCAAGTAGACTCAGCCATGGCCGAAACAATGGTGCTGGTTGTGCTTCTGATGCTGGCGGTAGTCTTCCCCCTCTGGGGGTGGTACCGCTGGCGTCGTCACGCCCTCGTGGTGTCAGGAGCCAAATGTATGTCGGAGTCGTGGATGCGTGAGCATGTGTATCGAGATGGAGTGACCCGTGGCGAGTGAGCACGGAGTCAGCCCCATGACGACGCCCCCCACTGATCCCGTGCAAGAGGCCGAGCGGCTGTCTGTCTGGCTAGACAAGGAAGCTGGTCATGCTGATGTCGAATGGGAAGACGGCGCAGGAGACAGCTACCGCAAAGCGGCACAGACGTTACGAGCACAGGCCGAGGAGATCGCCACGCTACAGTCAGATAACGAGAGCATCGGGCGCATTGCATTCGCAGAAAAGCGCAGAGCGGACGCTGCCGAGGCTCAACTCCGAGAGGCGAAGGACAACCACCACAACGCGCTGACGTGTCCGTATTGCAACCCGAAAGGACTGACGCTGGTGCAGGAGGCGAGAGCGCAGGTCGAGCAGTTACCGACATACGGCTTCGACGATACCGGCATGAATGCGCTGATAGGTCGAGCCGACGTGTTGCACATTCTCCGTGCCGCCTCAGAGCGGAAGGAGGGCCAGTGAGTGACTGGTATGCTCCGCCCTCTGCACGTGATTGGATAGTAGCGTTCATCGTTGTGTGTGTGGCGTTAGCCGTGTTGATTGCGGTGACCCGATGACCGAACCGTTATCAGAAAAGGTTGAAGAACGTCTCCAGACCATGGCGGCGAAATTGGACGGGGAAATCGGAAAGCACATTGCCCGAGTCCGGTGTGATGCGGCCTACCCAGCACGGTCGTTCGTCGGAGAGATCTTTCATGCCCTGATAGACGCACATAAGCTCGCCAATGGAGTGGGTAAACATCATGAAAATCGGAGAAAGCGCACGTCTCGTTAATATCGTACTGGCTCCCTGCTGGCGAAAACAGCGGTGGAAGTCAGAAGGGGCGGCACAGGCGCATCTTCGGGCGTTGCTCCGGGCTCCCTTCGTGAAGGATGCGGACCAACTTAATGTTTACCTGTGTCAGTATTGTGGGTGGTATCATGTCGGACGACGCTGAATTGCAATTGATTGCCAACCATGACCGAAGACCACTTCAGTGGGGGTATTCCGGGATGGGCGAAAGCGGTCGCAGCCGTAGGTATTCCCGGTGTTATTGCCCTTGCGCTGGTGTGGATGATCGGTAAAGAGATCCCGAACATTATTCGCATGGGGCAGACGAACCATGCGTTGATGCAGCAGATTCGGGAGGCACAGGCGGAAGGCGCACGGATGTTGCGGGAGCAGAACGCACAATCAGAAGCGTTGTATCGTCTGATGCAGCGGATCTGTGCGAACACGGCGAAGAACGACGCCGAGCAACGAGCGTGTTTCGATAAGTAGCCATGCCGAAATTCAATTCACATACGGCTGAAGCGGTGATGGGTGTCGGGAATGGGCCGTTGTCGGTGGATGGACGTCTGCTCAGACATGACGGCGGAGGCCCCTCCGGTTGGTTAGACCCTGACACTGTTCTGCATCAGATCGGGGATCAACTTGCCCGGACGAATGTGCGTACCGGAGAGAGTACGGTCTTCGGTCCCGGCGTCAATGAATTGTCTGCGGGTGGTAATGGTCAATATCTCGCGTGGAGTGTGGCCAGTGGGCTTTTTGGAGCGATTCAATCCCTAGAAGCCGGTCTGAACCGCGTCATTACCGATGGTCGTGGTGCGAACGCTCCAGATGGTAGTCTGGTGTACATCCCGAACCGTCAAGACGATCACGCCCCCACCATCATAAGGCACCCCAACGGACAGGAAGAAGCGCACCTCCCCGGTGCCTATGGCCTGCACGTACTGCGATGGGGACAAGCCGTATGGAATGCGGGGGCTGGTGTGCTTGGCTTTTGGGGACAAGCCTGTGAACATCTCCCCGGAGCCGGGTACGCGAAGCTCGCAGATCTCAACGGAGAACTGTGGATCGTGTACTACCTTGAAGGGGTAGGACTGATTGCCCATCGAGGAGCCGCGCCAGACGTTTACCACGTCATCACGGAGTCTCCGCACTGTTATCACCACGATGCGATGGTGTGGGATAGTCCTTATGGTCGCCTTGCGGTCTGCTATTCGACTACGACGGGGGAAGGTCCAGACCATCTGGTGAAGTGCATGGATGTTCTGTCTATGCCGTCCCGCCCGTACGAGAAACCCGGAAAGCCACCGCCGATCCCGCTCGATCAGATCAACCCGTTGCACGGCAAGTGGATCATGGGGTGGTACGAACAGAAAGGTCCACCGGAACTTCTCAAACCCCCACAACCACTGCCTCCCGGCAATATGGAGGTGGCCGTCTACACGCAAAATTACCCCGTAGGATGTGTGCGTCCCCGTCCGGTGATTGCGATGCTGGACGGCTACGACCGGATCAGCCCCTCGTACCTCATCCGACTTGGTTCGGAAGGAGATCACTCTGAAGCCGGGATGCGGAAGCTGGAACAGTTAGCGTGGGATTGTTTTGAGCAGGGCATCCAGACAGCCATCTATTGGGATGACCGCAACCCACCTTACTGGCCTGATTTACCGAAGGATACGATCTGGGAACAGGTAGCGTACTGTGAAAAGAATGAGGCCCTCGATCACTTCGAACGGTTCATCGAAGACCGGGGCTATCAGGTGATGGAGCGGTACAAGTACCTGATGTATACGGCACAGACGCATACCACGAATAGTTCACTGCTGGCGGAACCGTCGCAAGCCATTCCACCGCTGGAGCGGGTGATGAACCGACTCCGTGCGGAGTTCGGGGAGCGGATGGCAGGGTTGAACGTGTTCAACAACAGTGGGCGCGACGATCCGAATACCGGCGAAGGTGGGTTGACCGCGCCGAACAACCAAGACCTGCGCCCTCATTGGGAGCGATTGTTCAGCGGGGTGACGGGTCTGCCGGATGTGTTCAGCCATGTGAGTGGTGGCGGTGGAAATGGTGGGGGCGGAGGAAGCACCGTGCATATCGAGATTTTTGACTTCCCGAGTAAGGTGAATCGTAGTGATCGAAAAGGTCTGCCGATCTTCTTTGATATCACGTCTGACCGTCCGATCATTAAGATCGAACTGGGGCTGCTCGATGGCAACGGCCAGAAGGTCGAAACGGCTTTGATGCCCAAGTTCGATCCACCCGAGAAAGATGACGACAAAGACGGGCGCTACTGTCGGTGCATCGCATGGAAGCCGGTGCGGAACGGTATCTTTTTTCCGTACGTCATCGCGTGGGATGATTCAGGCGGCAAGGCAGAATTCCGTTCGCCCAATTCGGTGGAGGTGGTGTCGTGAAGGAAAAGATTTGGATGTGGATCGCTTTCAGGCTCCCTAAACCGTTGGTGATGTGGGCGTCTATTCGGATGATTGCTCATGCCACCCAAGGTGAGTATTCCTCGCAAGTCGTGCCAGAACTAACCGCGATGGATGCTCTCAAGCGGTGGGAGGTGGCATCATGAACCTACGGATCACCGGTTACGACCGGGAAGTGGACCGGGGGGACGATGAAGGCATGCATGTCACGTATGACATGGACTCCGACCGTCCGATTGTCAGTCTGATGTTCTGGATGGACAACGGAGCCACACCCATTGAGATGCTGTATCCGGTGAAGCCGGGAACGGACGGCAGGTACATCCGGGGGCTGAACTTCAAACCCACGATCACCGGAGAGTTCCACTTTCATCTGCTGATCACCGATGATGCGGGAGACTCCGTCGAAGCGGTGTCGGAGACGAAGGTCAAAGTGACCGGGGGACCGGTCGAAGGCACCGGAGATCCGATGGAGGATCTGAGCAACCTGCTCAGTCTGATCCGGCAGACCCGGATTGACTTGTACCCGGACCTGTACAGCCCCGGCCACCCGGAACAGATAGTGAAAGATCCAGACAGTCCGAACTACGGGTTCCTGCGGATCGACCGCATGGCGGCAGGCTGGCATGACTCGGAGCGGGGTCTGGAGCGTGGAGCCGAATGGGCCAAGGAGATCATGCGGCGAGCCAAGGAGATGTTCCCGGACTACAACATCGGATTAGCCACCGCCAAACGGGGTTCCAGTAACCATGGCGGAGCGACCGAAGAGTACAAGGACGGTTTTGTCACCGATATCTACGTCCTTGGCGACAACGGAGCACACTGGGATTTCCAGATCGACGGCGGAGAATCGGGTCTGCCAAGCTGTCGGTTGGTCGAAGAGTTCAACGAAGAAGGCAAGAGTAACTGGGAGCCGATCAAAGACCGGTTCGTGCCTATCGAGGATATCTAGTCATGCGGGTGGTGTTACGTCGCGGCAACGATCAAGTTGTGACCCTGCTGGGGTTGAAGACGACGGATACCAAGGTGTATTTGAACCTTGCAACCGTCAAAGGCACACTACTTGACAGCCGTGGCTGTCCCATTCCGGGGTTTCAGAATATCCCCATGACGTATGTTCCCGGCAGCGACGGTAACTATGAGTGGGTGGTCGAAGGCAGTACGATGATGCTGCCCAAGAACGTCGAGTATTCGCTGGAGATCAACGCAGAGCAGTCTGGACTGACCTACCGGTCGGTGAATGTCGTCTCGGTCGTGGATGGAGCGGTTGCCTGATGCCGAAGCCCAAGAAAAAGAAAAAGCGATACGCTGATATTCTCCGGGCGAAGTTTCCGAAACGTGGGTTACGCGGAGGACAAGCTGTCCCGATGGATATCGAGAAGATCAATGCCGCCATGACAGCGGCGAATTCATAAGGAGTCGTCATGCCGCTGTATGGATCTGCCACCCCGATCACGCATTCCACCGGACGTCCCTCAACCGTCTGGAGTGCGGAGACGTTGACGCTTCCCGCCAACTCCCGGAGTCTGGCGATTTACCTGAAGCGGCAGGCGAACATGCCGAACTGCCTCTCTGTCGAGATTCAGTTCAGCGGCTCACCGGGAGCCTTCAGCATCGATCTGGAGACAGCAGATACGGACGCTGAAGCCTTCTACGTGATGAAGTCCACGATCAGTGCGTTGGGCGCAGGCAACGTTGCTCGTTTGGAAGTGGCGAATATCGTGGCGAAGTTCGCTCGTCTCAAGATGAATTCGCGGACCAATGCCGTTGCGGTGACCGCCAACTTCTTCTGACTTCCATGCTTCGTGATCAGCTACAGGCGGAGTACCGCAACCGGTTTGCGGCGAAGCCGGAGTACGTCTGGGCACTGAAACGGGAGTATGTTCGTGAGCCAGCGGGGGCTCCGGGTGCTCACGGGGGGGAGTTTGCGAAGACGGGTACCACTGGTCAGGCTGTAGATAAGGCAGCTATCGCACATATGGCGGTCAGAACAGCGGCACGGACCCATGCGCTGACGGGTGCAGGAGGTCGTAAAGTCCAAGTGGCGAGCCAGTATTTCTTGAAGGGGGAGCCCGTTCCAGAGTCTGCCAAAGGATTGGAGGCCCCTATTCCCAGCGGAGTAGAGCCTTATCATGAAGTTGCTGCTGAAACGTTGGTGAATGCCATTCGGAATGCACCGGAGCATTCCAAGGTTCTATATCGAGGGCTTGGCGGAGACTACAAAATTCAATCACTGGAGAAGTTGAAGGTTGGAGATACGGTGACACTGGGGCAGATCTCGGCTTTCACAGAAAGCCGACAGGTCGCAGCGTACTATGCGAATCGACAATCACTGGGTGGATATTTTTACGAATTGAAGACGGAAGGACCGATCAAAGCTGTGCCGACAGATCAGTATACGGGCCTTGAACATCAGGAGCACATCACCGAAGGGAAGTTCGAAGTCGTGGGCATTGATGAGCCCAAGACTGGGGTCATGATTCTGGTCGATGCCGTACCCGGTGTCAATCGAAAGTTTTATGTGACTCATGAGCGGTCGATCACGTTGCGACAGGTAGGTGTGTTTTGATTCCGCGAATTTCCTACGAGCCGGGAGACGTAATACTGGACCTTCCGCCGTTTCCAGTGCAATCAATTGCCAAAAAGTTCACCGATGTCCTGAAGTTTGATCCCAATCAACCGCGTGATGAAGAAGGACAGTGGACCAAGACCACCGGACGCAGTTTCACCAGTGAAGAAGGCTATCAGTGGCACGAGCAGGGTCCGGGAGCGGCATGGGCCAAGGCAATGCCGTATGAGGACCAGCGAGCACTGGACAGCTATGCGGGGTTTGGCTACCGGGAGATCAATGAACTGCGGCGAGGACAAGAACCGACACGAAGAGGGCAAGTTGATCCGGAACGGTTAGAAATCGTAACGAGACAAGCCAATCAGATCGATGATCTGATTGCCAACCGTGGACTGATACTGGACGAAGATGTTGTGGTAGAGCGTGGTGCGTATCTTCCCGGTATTTCGGTCGAAGATCTGCAGGACATGGAGGGCGGAGAACACGTCGAGAAAGGATTTACGTCCACGTTTCTCGGAGAAGCCGGTGGACGAGCCAAGAGCTATCCTGCACTGGGAAAATGGGAAAGTATCTATCAGCGGCACGGGGGAAAGATCGCGGAACATCAGGATGAAGTCGGGACGGCAGTCCGGTTCTACATTACGCTGCCCAAGGGTACGAAGGTAGCATCGGTAGAGGCGGCGAGACGGATCGAGCATGAGTTTCCACGCATTCAGGATCCTGCGGTATTCGAACATCCTGATTGGTTAGAGGTGGGTACTCATGGAGAAAAGTTGAAGCCTGAAGATTTTACGATACCGGATTTTACGCAGAAGCCCACGGTAAGAACACGAGATCTGGAAAACAAGGATCAACGGTCGGAGAGTGAAATCCTGATTGGTAGTGGCGCACGGTTCCGGGTAACGAAAGTTAGGAAGGGGTACACGTATCAAACGACTGATCCCACTCTCAAGTCGGTGGAAGTCTATGAAGTTCATATGGAGTACATTGGGGGTGGTAGCAGCGAAGGGAGCAAGCACTAAATGGCGTTGAAGATCAGCAAGACACCCGTGAAAAAACAGACCCTCCCGGAGGGAGCGGATCGGTTTGTCTGGAACGAGTTTCAGGTCGAGAAATCTCCACCCAAAGTGGACTATGGACGCATCCTCAAGGGGCGAGTTGACAAACAAACCTGATCAGTGGTAGGCTGGGAATAGTAGCACGTCGGCACAAGTGACGGGCTGAGAGACGCACTTGACAAACGCTGACAGAACGGCTACACTGCTGACAGGTCAAATTTACCAATGGAGTGGGAAGGACACATGGAATTTCAGACATTTGGGCTCTTCGGCACGGACGACACGGCAGCGTCCCCAGAATTGCTGGGCGGCAAGGGAGCCGGTCTGGTGTGGCTCGATAAGGTGGGTGTGCCTGTGCCTCCGGGCTTCGTGATCCCCACGTCGGTCTGGGCGGAGTACGACAAGAAGCCCAAGTCCACGATGAAGGCGATTGCCAAGGCCCTCCCAGCGTATCTGGAGAAGCTGGAACTGCACTTCGGGTACCTGCCGCTGCTCTCGGTTCGTTCGGGGGCTCGTGTCTCCTGCCCCGGCATGATGGATACGATCCTGAACGTCGGGATCGATGATTCGACGCTGTCAGCGTGGGTGAGCCGTCTCGGAGCCGAATGCTTCGCGGATAGCTTTCACCGGCTGGTGTCGATGTACGGTTCGGTGGTCAAGGGGCTCCGCCGCGATCATATGGCGGAGAGCCTGAAAGTGGCTCTGGACGAGTACCTGACGCAGACGGGGGAGACGTTTCCGGATGCGAAGGCGCAACTCCTTGGTGCGATTGAAGCGGTGTTCAAGTCATGGGACAATGATCGTGCCGAAGAGTATCGCAAGCTCCATGGATACGCACGGGAGTGGGGAACTGCCGTCACCATTCAGGCGATGGTCTTCGGCAATTTGAACGACCAGTCAGCAACCGGAGTGCTCTTCACGCGGAACCCGGATACGGGCGGCATGCTGGTCACCGGAGAATTCCTCCCGAACGCACAGGGAGAAGACATTGTGGCGGGGATCCGTACCCCTCAGCCGCTCGATGCGATGAAGGAGTGGGATTCCAAGGTCTACGACAAGCTCCTCACGCAAGTGATTGCACTGGAGAACCTGAAGAAGGAGATGCTGGACATCGAATTCACGGTGCAGGACGGGAACTTGTACCTCCTGCAGGTCCGCACCGGCAAGCGGAGCGCCACGGCGGCTCTCAAGATCGCCACCGATATGGTGAAGCAGGGGTTGATCACTGCGACCGAAGCCGTCAAGCGGGTGTCGGTGAAGCAGTTCGATCTGGCACAGTTGGCGTCACTGGATCCGAAGTTCGACAAGCCTGCGGCGTTCATCGGCATTCCGGCCTGCAGTGGAATTGTCTCCGGCAAGCCGGTGTTCTCCAAGGAGGATGCAATCAAGTGCAAGGAACCCTGCATCCTCGTCACGCACGAGACAACGCCTGATGACATCACCGGGATGATTGCGGCGAAGGGCGTTGTCACGATGGTGGGAGGGCTCACGAGCCACGCAGCGGTGGTCGCACGAGCGATGGACCGGGCTTGCGTCGTCGGTGTCGGACAGGATATCGAGTCCTTCAAGGATATCGAAGTCCTGAGCATCGACGGAGCCACGGGCCGGATCTGGACGGAGAAGGTACCGATCATCAGCGGTCAGACCAATGGGCTGATCCACGAGTTCAATGCGCTGGTGGCACAGTCACTGGGCATCGTGCCGGTGATCTTCGACGTCCCGGCGCACGACATGCCGGAAGCGTTGCTGTATCTCGGAGATAAGATCCTGAATCCGGTGGAGGCAGCGGCGACGGTGATGGCGACTCTGACCTGTGTGGATCGGTTGTATGTGGATCTGGTGCCGAGTGCGGAAGAGCAGCCGTTTCTCAACATTGTGTCGGCACACGACCATACGGCGGAAGTTCTCCAGATCCTTCACGAAAACGTGAAGGAGCACATGGCCAAGAAGTTGGTTCTGATCGCTACGCCGGAATACTCGTCATCCTTCCAGCGGATCGCACCGGGCGCGGATCTTCGGTCGCTGATCCTCTCCGGAAAGGAAATGGTCCTTGAAGGGGTAGACGTGACGGATCCCGCGATTCAGCGAGTGCTCGCGTGGAAGGCGGCAGAGGGCTGTGTGGCAGTGTCTATCGGAGCGTATCTGCCGGGGGCGAAGAGCATGATCAGCATTCCGCAGGCTCTGCAGATCATCAGCAACGGGAAGGGGGCGTAATGGCACTCAGTATTGGGGTGGGAGTCGGGAGTAAAATCGACATCGGTGGGCATCTGCTGGTCGTCAAAGCACTGGTGCAACCGAATGTCGTAGTCGTCACCGTAGATCGCGGAGAGGAGATCGTCATCAGCGAGGGGAAGTCTGTCGAGGTACTCCCCGGCGTCAAGGTGCAGGCGGGACTCGGCGGCAACAGGCTTGCTTTTCATGCGGCCAAGTCGATTCGTATTTCACGAGTCGGGGAAGAGAAACGAAAACCAATCACTCCCAAGGGGGAACGAAGGTAGAGGGTCATGCAGATCAGTACGAAAGTGTTGCGCGTGTTGCAGGCGGAGGATATCTCTCCGAACGAACTGTACCGGATGCTGGATGAACTGGCGTTCACGTCGATTCGCGGGTGCAACCGGCGATACTTTCAGTGGCTGTTCCGGATCGATGGCAATCAATTGCAGGACATGCAACGGCTGGATCTCGTGGAGATCGGGCGGGGCGAGAACCGTATGCTGGAAGACCACGAGTCCTGTAACGGGGAAGGCTGCAGGGACTGTGGCTGGATTGGCCAGATCTCACGAGCCGTCAAGGACACCACGGCGGCGGCGATGCACTGGGGACGCTTGACAAACAGTCGGGCCTAGTAGTAAGATACCACCACGGCAATTTCAACAGACTAAGGAGTAGTCACATGGCAGTCGGACTCGGTGAGCTTCGGATCCCGGTAAACACGCGGCAGTATTTCACGGTGACGGGTGGACCGTTTACGGAGTGTCCTCCCACGTTCAAAGGCGTGAAGATGGCGAAGGAGATCAAGAAGCCGTGTGCGGTGGATATCCCCACGGTGGACTTCCAGACGCCAGACCGGCTGACGCTGTATCGAGGGCTCCACAAGGCACTCGATCTGATGCTGGCAGGCGAGCCCCTCTACGTCGGCTGCATGGGCGGCAAGGGGCGCACAGGGCTCTTCTTGGCGGTCCTCGTGAAAGCCTTCGGGGTCAAGAAGCCGGTGGAGTTTGTCCGGGAGCACTATTACGCCCATGCGGTGGAGACGCCGGATCAGTACGCCTTCGTGAAGAAGTTCACGATCACTCCGCCGATGAAGCGGAAGATCAAGAAGCTCCGTCGCTGGTCGTGGCTCCGGTTCTGGAAGACGAACCTGACCCGGATGCCGGGAGTCAACCACCTTGCCGAGTTCCGAAAGAACGTCGTCAAGGCTCTTGACAAATATCCATCCATCAGCTAGACTGGGCAAGTCAGTTTTTGCTCAATGGAGTGGGAGGGTTATGAAGTTTTTTCCAAAAGACACGCTGGCGTACTTCAATGCGGCTCCGCAGACGCATCAGCATGACCTGTCCGGTCTGCCGACAGCGGTGCTCGCGGCAGCAACCCTGAAATACAAAAACGCTTGCGACCACCAGTCCCCCAACGATCATGCGGTGTCGTTCTACGTCCTGAACCACTGCGCCAGCATCGTTCGAAAGCTGTTCACGGTCAACGAGCCCCTCCCGGAGTGGGCACAGACCATCATGCAGACCTACACGGACGTGACGATGTCACAGGGCGAACGGATGCTGCATTACATCCTGTGCATCACAACCCGCGAGATGCGCCATCTGAAGTCCTGCACTCCTACGTTCTGGGGGAAGGTCAAGAAGGAATTCGGAGAGATCGGTGTCGAGGTGCTGAAGAACATTTCCAGCAATGGGGATGAGAACACGGCGATGGACAAGTACCTCAAGACGCCACCGGACATGACGATTGGGGAGTACACCAGACTCCTGTCGTTTGCCTTCCACAAGGGTGGTTCGACGGCTGGCTGGGCGGGAAGCTACGGTGGTCCCCCGTGGGGGAACGTGACGGATGCAGGGGGAGCGATGCTCGATGGGACCACGTCACTGGAAATGCTCGTGGACACCGGATTTACCTTGGCGCATAACGGGGGGCCGATCTTTAACAAAGGTCTGATGTATACGCACTACGACGGACACTTCATGACCATTCTGGATGTCCAGCGGAGCGGTCAGATGCTCGATCTGATGGCGGAAGCAAACACGCTCCACGTCAAGAAGACGCCGGATGCGTTGGCGGCGACGATGCTGATCCAGAATCACCGGCCACAGGAGTTCAAGGGTTACGTGGACTGGAAGCTGGTGGATGAACTGCGACCGGAGAAGGACAAGAACGAACATCCGAACAAGTATGCGAAGCAGACGGCGGCTCAGGTCCAGCCGAAGGCGAAGCCGGTTGTCGCGGCTCCAAAGGTGGCCAAGGTGGCCAAGCCGAAGCTCACGCAGGTGCATGGGAAGCCGGTGAAGGTCACCGGTACGTGGAAGGTTGCCCCGCACGAGGAAGTCACCGTTTACGAAAGGATTGGGTAATATGGCGGGGAGTTATGATGCCTTCTCAGGCACGAGTTTAGCGACACGGTGTTACGAGTCCCACCCGGTGCTCAAGCTGGGGAAGGGGAAGCTGTACGGCGGCAGTGCCCGGTGGCCCAAGATCAAGGATGCGGATGTCTATGTAGTCCTGCAGTCAGGCGACATGGACGGGCGGCAATCGGATCCGTGGGAAAAGCAACAGGTCATCGAGATCCAGTACGCGATCCGGGACATGGGGATCCCGAAGGACGTGTCACGGTTCAAGAAGATGGTGACGTGGTTGTGCAATCAGTTGCACGAGGGCAAGTCCGTCCACGTCGGCTGTATCGGGGGGCACGGGCGCACCGGCACGCTGCTCTCGGCTATCATCGCGGAGGCAGGGGCGAAGAAGGACGCCATTCAGTGGGTCCGCAAGCACTACTGCAAGAAGGCGGTGGAGTCGAAGGAACAAGTCCAGTTCCTGATGAAGCACTACGGGGTGACGAAGGTGGAACCCACGAAGAGTTCCTTTCCGCTATTGTCGTCTTCATCGAGGGGGAACGGTCAATCTAGTTTCTCGGACTTCGTGACGGGTTCTTCCCAGCAGAAGCCGTTGTTGGAGATGCGGTCAAGTAAGACGGTGAAGCCGGAGGGTGTTTCGTCCTCCACGAAGTCGTATACGCCCATCGAGTCGTCGCGGAGTCTCTGGAAGCGGAGGGGTTGACAAATCAGGAGCCGTGGTGTTACACTGGCTTCAGTCAATTTCTCCAATGGAGTGGTAAGCATGGCATTCAAAGTTAGCGCAGACGCACAAACGATCTTCTTCACGAAGGTCTTCGGATCGAACCACCCGGTGGTGGCTAAGGTCAAGGCTCTCGTGTCGCACGGGATCACGTTCGAAGTGGATCTCTACACGGTGACGGCGAAGTCCAAGACCACGATTCCGACCATGGTCAAACTGACCATCGGTACGTCGGCCCTGATGAAGGGGCTGGCGACTCCTCCGGTCTATACCCAGAACGCGAAGCTGATCTCCGAGTGGGTGCAGAAGCTGTTTCAGGACAACGGGTCGCCGCTGGACATCACCAATAAGCCGATACCGGTGGTGGATGTAACGGTGACGGTGGGGCTCGCCCCGAACGGACTTCCGAACCTGATCCAACTGATCAAAGCCATCCGCACGGTCACCGGTCTGGGGCTCTACGAAGCCAAGCTGCTGGGCGAGAAAGTCCAGAACGGGGAACTGATCAATCTGGCAGTCGTCGGCATGACGGGCGTAGCGGCTCAAAAGACGCTGAATGCGGTGAACGGAATCAATTCAGCCATGACCGTGGCACCGTATCTCGCCAACGTGCAGAAAGCCGCAGAAGCGGCGGCAGAGTCCTTTGCGGGAGTCGGGGAGGCTGCGAAAGTTCTCGGAGCCGCCATGAAGGCGATGCCGGTGCCTGCGGTGATTAAGCTGAAGGACGCTAAAGCCCTCGGCCAGCAGGTCCACGGGACGAGCAGTGGCAGTGTCTACTACTGCATCGCATACACAGACCACGTCAAGGTGGCCGCGAGACTCTACAAGAGTGGATCGATTTCCATCCGGGCGGAGTGGGATGGACAGCCGGATAAGGTCAAGGAGGAACTGAAGAAGCTGGAGGAGGCTGGTATCCAGATGAAGTCGAGTCAGGGATACGGCTCGATCCACTTCGACGCCACGGACGTTCCGCTGCAGCGGGTGATCGGAGCCTTCCTTGTCGGCACGGGCATCAACTGGAAAGCTGCTGTCATGAACGGCGCGGAACTGGTGATCGCGGAGAAGGCATCCTAATGTCCAGAGACGCAATGCGAGCGGATTCGGTGGCGGCTCAGAAGGAGGTGGCGTATCTTAAAACGCTCAAGGTGGGGGACATCAGGCGCGGTGTCCTGATCCCCGCTCTTGACGTGGGCATGGAGTGGATCTGTACGGAGGTCGGAGACACCCGGTGGGTGTTCGAAGGACGGTTCTTCGGACAACGGGTGTCGTCACTGGTGATCGAGCGACAGGCAGAACTGTTGACGCTGGAGATGAAGGAGTCAGCATGAACAACAAGCGTGGGGTGACGATGGTGACGGTGTCGGCCAGAGCCCTGAAACATGCGTTTCGGAAGGCACTTCCGGAGAAGACAGCGATAGAGTTGACGCCGCTGTGGGAACGGTTCTGGGCAGGCATCGTGTTGTCGGCCAAGGTGGAGCAAGTGAAGCCGGAGAATCACTACGATCCGTCGTTACCCTTCGGTGGCCGGGAGAATGAGCCGCCAGTCACGGATGACAAGTAGATGGATCTCGGATACTTTGCCGCCGATACGTTGGGGATGCCCCTGTACCTGATCGAGTCCCGGCTGGTGGGCACGGACGTCCGCCAGATGCAACTGGGACCGTGGCAGGTTGATGTGCCCCTCCAAGCCGAGTCCGACATCATGTCAGGCCGTGAAGCAGGTTTCTGGCTGACGGTGGCGAAGACGATTCGTCTGTACGTGATCATCCGGGACAAGGAGAACTGGGTGTTCGTCCTGAACGGCGCAAAGCTCAAGACGTGCGGAGAGCAAACCGGTTTCGCGGGGGAGACGACCAAGGAGCGCATCAAGGAAGTGAAACCGGCCATTGTCGGGGTGTTTCACTGGGACGATGGGAA